>Ga0307930_1004088_pt1 | contig 10336 bp, 3 predicted proteins | sample OrgLakmetageno46_FD_203161 | JGI IMG/M metagenome (GOLD analysis project Ga0307930, IMG submission 203161) | Saline water microbial communities from Organic Lake, Antarctica - #46 | ecosystem: Environmental > Aquatic > Non-marine Saline and Alkaline > Saline | place: Antarctica: Organic Lake... | reverse complement strand
CAGCACCAGCAACAGCAACAACAACAACAAAAAGAACATAATGAGCAGAAGGCCTCTCAGTCCACTTTTCAGCCATCGCCACCATTACCCATGCTTCAAAATCCACCACCCCTGCCAATACCGATCGCGCCTTCCTTGCCTTCTGCCATAAGTTCATCTGTTGCTTCAGGAGCAACGACAGCAGTGGCTGCAACAGTCGAGGCAGCAGCAGCACCAGCAGCAGCAGCAGCAGCAGCAGCACCAGTGGAGGTCGTGGTACCTGCGAAGGAAGACAAGAGTGCAAAACGGCAAAGTTTTGGGTGTGGCTTTGACTTGGACGATGCGGATTTAGCGGAGTTAGATGCCCTAATGGAACAGCAACAGGATGACCAAAAGCCTGCTGCACCTTCATCGTCTCCGGTGGCACGCAACAGCGAGAGCGTGGTCAACGTGGTTACTGACGTTTCGAAAGGTCATGAGCACATGACCATGTCAACAGCAGGAGCAGCAGGAAAAGCAGCTCCATTATCATCACAGGTACCTGTTTCAGCGCCCAACGCACCGCTGTGTCGTGCTTCATTCACGAAATCAGGCGACTACGTACACCACAACGGTACCGAAGCCTTCCTTGCCGATTTTGACCGCCGTCAGATTGCAGACCACAGCGAGCATCTTCGCTCTTCTTCTTCTTCGTCATCGTCTGTTGGGCACAGTAGTGCCACTCTGGCGCCTCAGTCTTTGGCAGCTCAAGCACCACCAGCGCTGCCACCGCATGCTATGCAAGAGGCGCAAACTCAACTGCGTCAGCAAAGTTGGGTGGCTGGTAGCAGCGACTGTCCGTCCACAGTGCATCGTTTCGTAGTGCTGGGACCCTTTGTAGCAGCAGAATCAAGAGAAGATGCCAAATCAGATGTGTCTAAAAATCATAATGATGTATCTGTTGCCCAGAAAAGGCCTCTGCCAGCATCCTCTTCGTGGAACGAGTGTGCAGTGTGGGCTCAACCAGTGGCATGGCCTTTGAGAAGCAATGAGTCCAGTGCAGCACAACAGGCAACTAGGGCTGACTCCGAGGCTGGGGCAACAACTGCAGTAGCTGATAGTGGCGATGTTGCTGCTGCTAGCGATGCGAAAGCAACATCTAACATAGCACCGAACTCCTCGGATAGCAGTTCCTCTCCTCCGGTCGTGCTTTGCCTCCGCGAGTCATGGCGCGACTGCCCACCAGCAGCAGGCGACGTCTTGCACGTGATTGGTGGGCTGTTCACCACGCCGCACGACCCTAGAAGAGATCCACTTCCACCCACGCCACCTCTTCTGGCCGCTGCGCCTTCGCCACCCTCATTCAAGCGAACGAAAGGAGCGCGCAAGCATCGTCATCCCCAGGACCAAAGCCACCCTACGAGCAACAATCAACATAGCCTAGCGGCGAAGGAAGTGACTTCAACAATTTCTGCTCCCACAAATGGTGCTGAGAATTCGAATGTCTTCCTCGGCAGTGATGTTGGCGCTTGCAATCTGGAAGCATCAGGAATGTTGCCATCATCATCATCATCAACGGGAGGAGGTAGCGCCTATGCAAGTGTGTGGCTCGTTGACGATCGCCATGCCCTGGTCTTAAACCCTGACATCCTTTTGCCGCCGACGCGCATCTCCACCAACACCACTTGTGCGCGGCGGTTCGTGCTGCAACACCGCGGCGCCACTGGCCTGTCGTTGCCGTCGGAAGCCATGGTGATGGGCAACTTGAAACACGCCCTCTTGGAAGCCATGCTGCAAGCGGAACCGGGCACCTTGCGAGATGGGGCGGTGCGGCGGGCCATGGTGGCCGAGGTAGTCGCGCAAACCACGGTCGACCGCTGCAGCGTCGATTTAAGCGACATGAAATCGACGGCGGCGCTGATGCAATCTGCCCCTCTGCTCCTGGACTGGGTACTGAAAGCGTTTCATCACCATAACAACGCGGGCGCTGGGAGCAGTGGTAGTAACAACAAAGCGTGGGGCCCCGAGCACGCCAGCGGGTCCGCACTGCTCTCGTTGCAGAGCGTGGTGGCCTGCGAGGAAGACATTTGGGCCCCCGAGTGGGGGCTGAAGGGTAAAGTCGACGCGACGGTAGTGGCGCGCCCTCACAAAAGCTCCTTGCAACGATGGGTGCAGCCATCAACACCACAACCGTCAACGACCAGCACTACTGCGACGGCTGCTTCGAAATCCTACACCACCGGGAATCCTTCAGACCGCGTGTACCCGCTGGAGCTCAAGACTGTGATGACCAAGCCCAACGTGTACAAGCAAATGGAGCACCGCGCCCAGGTGATGCTCTACAACCTCATGATTGCGTCGCGCTACGGGCACGCCGCCAGTGGAGAGGGTTTGCTCCTCTATGTCGAGCAAGGCGCCAGTGGGCGGAGTACGTCGTCGCAGGCGGTGCGCAGCCAAATGCCCGAGCTTCGGAGCTTGCTGGCGAGCCGGAACCGCGCCGCGAAGAGCCTGGCTGCGCAGCGGGCATCACTGTCGTCGCCTCATGCTTCTCCTGTTCCTGCTGCTCCTATGCCATCAAGATCACCGTCTATGTCTTCTCCTCTCTCTGCTGCTGCTGCTGCTGCTGCTGGCAGCAATAATGGTAATAGCAGCCGCAAAAGCGATGGTCACGGTAGTAGTAGCTCTTCCCCCGTGCCTTCTTCGGCATCACCTAGAAATCGCCTTGAACTCGCTTTTGAGCAGACTCCCCGCATCACGCCGCTGCCGCCCGTGTTGGCGGCAATCGCGGAGGCAGATAGTGCTGCTGCTGCTGCTGCTGCGGGAACAGCCGCAGGGTCACCACTCACGCGTCCTCGGCTGCTTGATGACGCTGCATCGGCGCCAAGATCAGCGGAGGGCACCACCAAGAGCACTAAGGACGCTTCCATCAATGGGTGGTTGGGTAATCGTGAAAGCAACGGCAAAGAAGATGCAACAGAAGATGACGACGGCGAACTTCCGGAGGGCTGCAAGTTTTGTTTCGAAAAGCCCGCCTGTAGTTTGTACCACGCCACGCACGAAAGCGGCAACGGTCAGAGCAGCGGGATGGGCGCCAAAGCTTTTGGACAACTGACTAATCATTTGACGCCAGCGGACGCCGCCTACTTTCGAGTGTGGGATCGCGCGGTGAGAACTTTACGCAAGCGCGCATGCGTGTGCATGAGCATTTCAAAAGTGTGCTATTGTTTTTTTGGTGTTCTTGCTCTCTTTCTTGCGCTCTTTTTGGTGTTGCTCTCCTTTATTTCATCTACTCGACGGATTATAAGTCTGATTACCATAGTCGCTTTCTTCATAGTCTTCCTTTACATTCTTTTGTAGGTCGATGCAGAAGACGCAGTCACTTCCGAGAGCGGTGGGTACCATGAACTGTGGACCGAAAGCGCTCCAGCGCGGGAACACCGCACGCGCCTCTGTTTGGCCAACCTTGAGCTCGACAGCTTTCACCCAATTCTTGACAACAGCCTTAAATCTGCGTCACCTGCACCACCTCATGCAGCGGCAGAAGCAGCAGCACCCGTAGCGGCAGGAACAGCCTTTATTGAGGTAAAACAGTGCCCTGTTGTTTCGCACACGGACCACAGCAGTGCTGCATTAGCAGCGATGTCGTCTCCGACCTCTGCGATTTCTAGTGCCGGTTACGTGCAACTAGTGCGTTTTCGACGACGGCAGCCTGATGCATATGGTAGTGGTGGTGCAATTTCGCAGTTTCCGATGGACCAATCAACCAAGCTTGAAGTGGGCGACCGACTCGTGTTGAGCGGCGAAAGGATTGAGTTGACGAAGGAAGCCTTTACCTGCGGTAATGGAGAAGAAGATGAGAGTGGCCATAACGCCTCAGGCCCGAATAGGAGAAAAGTAGTGGCTGGGTTCGGCCAAAATTTGCTGCACCACTGTGTGGCAGGAGTCATCGTCAGCCTCGATGGTGACACCGTAATTTTAGGGTCCGACGGCACTCTACCGGCTGTGCTTCAACACTTAGCGCAACCTTATTCCGCTACTGCGAAACAAGAAAAAGGAGGCGACGAAGGAGAGGAAGCTGCAGCAGCGTTGGTCGATTCCCTCCGCAGTGTGGTGTTTCGCCTAGACAAGTTTGAGACGACCGCAGGCACTTCTACGGCGCGTCGGTCGCTCGTGCATTTGTTCACCGCGGACGCTCGCCTCGCAGATCTCGCCAACAAAGAAGAAAGGGCATCGAATAAAGCTGCTAACGAGAAAGGTGGCAGCAGTTGCGGTAGCAATACTAGTGGTGGCGGTGGTGTGGCGGCGTCATCTCTCGAAAGGAAATTGTTGACCGACCAAGCGCCCAAAATGCGCAGCCTCATTGTCAATTTGCGGCCGCCTACATTCTCCATTGATGCCATGGCATTCAACAAGCTGCGCGCTCTGCATTCGAACATCTTGCCACCTCAACCATCGTCATCGATGGTTACTGGTGGCTCAACAGCCTCCTCTGCTGCTGCTCCGGCTGATTATCACGCTGCCGAACAAAGCTGGCTCGCTCTCAAACTACCTGGGTATAGCCCTAGCACTGCTGGCAGCAGCCATAGCAGCAGCAAGGCTGGCAGTGAAAGCAAGAGCAGAATGGTGGGAAATGGGCTATCGCAAAAGCGCTTGTCACAACACCGAGGCTCTCAACAACCTTACTCGCAGCAGCGGAGCTCTCAGCAAGACTTCAGTTCAGATCGTAGTGGTAGTGGTGGCAGTCATGGCAGCGCAGACAAATTTGTGGCCCCACCGGGATGCAGCCCCGCAGCCTTGCGACAGGAGTGGGCGAGCATGAATGTGGATCAAAGAATGGCAGTAGTGAAGGCGGTGGCAGCGAATGATTACGCCCTCATTCTGGGTGCGTACCTCCGCTTGCGTGTGTTATATGAATTTGTTCTTTAAAACGACTCCGTTTTTGTATCCTCACAACTCCTCTCGCCTCTTTCACTTTCCCTTGACCCCGTGCCTCTGTTTGCGCATACAGGAATGCCTGGCACCGGTAAAACGAGCACCGTTGCGTTCTGCCTGCGTTGCATGCTCGCCCTCGGGCGCTCAGTGCTCGTGACGGCGTACACTCACTCCGCTGTCGACAATTTGTTGCTGAAGCTGCACCAACACGGAGTCCCTTTCCTTCGCCTTGGCCCCAAACCCCAAGTCCACGCGTCCCTGCATTTCGCGACCATCAGCGAACGCGACGACGATCCATCGTGGGCAGGAGCACCTTCAGCCACTGCCGCAGTTGGTGGCACGAGCGCAGCACAAAGCTTGCACCCCAACAAGAGGGGAGCAGTGGCACACACTGGGAGTGGTTCTGGCGGCGGTGGTGCATCTTCCTCTTCCTCTGGTAAAGACGCGGCCAAGACCCTCAAGACCCAAATAGGGACAGCGAAATTGATTGGCGCGACATGCCTCGCGGCCGCGGGCTCCAAGCTCCTTCGGGCGCACAAGCGGTTCGACTGTTGCGTCGTGGACGAGGCGGGGCAAGTGAACCAGCCCAACGTGTTGGGGGCCCTTTTCTTGGCCCAGACCTTTGTCTTGGTGGGGGACGACCAGCAGTTGCCGCCCTTGGTGCGGTCCACAGAAGCGCGAAGCCTGGGCATGGATGTCTCTCTCTTTGAGCGTTTGGCGCGCGCGTTCTCTGATCGCCAAGCGGTAACTTCTGTCCCACGTTTATCTTTGGAGTCCGCATAAATTCTTATGGTTTTGAAGGAGTTCAATAACATCGCGTAAGCTTTGAGTCTTGTGTACTCGTTTTTGTCGTCTTGCGATTCTGTTTTCATATCGTGCTGTACTTGACTAGATTAGGTGTTCGAGGGGGGGTGTTCATGTGTGCTCATGCATATCATTTGTGCGCGCAAAACCTACTGACAGGTGGCGGAGCTACGCATGCAGTACCGCATGAACCGTGAAATCATGTCCCTCTGTAACGCCCTAGTCTACGACGGTAGCCTCCGCTGCGGGAGCCGTGCCGTCGCCATCGCTCGATTGTCTTTGCTAGACTTTCCCCGGGCCCTCAATGCGCTGCCTCCCTCTGTAGCGGCGGCAGCGGTGGCCAATAAAACTAAAGGAGGGCAGGAAGCAACTGTTGCAGTAGCAGGAGGTGGAGGAGGGGGCAATGGTGGCAGTAGCAAAAGCGCTTGGTTGGAGCGCGCTTTGAATCCAAGTAACCCAGTCCTCTTCCTCGACACGGACCAGCTCATACCCGGTCGCCGTTTCTTGGAACAGCGGCAAGGAAGTTCCGGCATTCGTGAAGATAATGGAAGCAGCAGCAGCAGCTCCAGTGCTAGCAGTGCTAGTAGTAGCCATAACGGCGGCAGTGGGCCAGTCGTGAATCTGGTGGAAGCCGCGCTGGTGGCCGACCTGACCGCTTGGTTGTTGCGCTGTGGCTTGCTTCCGGAAGAGCTCGGCATTTGCAGCCCTTACCGTGCCCAATTAGCAGCCATCAAGCAGGAACTGCGCCGCAGCCTGAGGCACGTTACAACCTCCTTTCCTCCCGATGGTAGTGGAGGAATTACCAGCAACAGTAGCACTGGTGACTGGCGAGGGTTGCTAGCGCGGCTGGAAGTGAAAACGGTAGACAAATTTCAGGGCCGCGACAAGGCATGCTTGCTGGTGAGCACGGTGCATTCCAACGCGGCAGGCGAAGTGGGAACCTTGCTCGACGACCAACGACGGGTGAACGTGCTGTTGTCCCGCGCCAAGCACAAGCTCTTGCTGGTGGGGTCTGCGTCTACCCTAGCCGCTGCGAAAAGTGGGGGACCCTCAGCCACCGCAACAGCGGCGGCGGCGGCAGCAGCAGTGGTCGAAGGTTCAGGTGCCGGTTGGGGTGCAGTACTGGAGTCGCCCACTCCCCAAGCGCCGCCGCGCCCATCCATCAGTGCGGAATTCATCAAGCTGCTGCAATGCAAAGGCTACATCGAGCAGTTGGCGCCTGGAGCACATGAAGGGCTTCTTTAGTCCCTAGAGCAACGGCCATTTGTAGTGTTTTCCGGCTCTTGAAATTAATCCATATAACCTTATGACACAGACCCCGAGAGGGCGGAAGTACAGAAGGCTACTGGTATACCAACTTCATCGACCTGCAACCACTGTAAACCATTTAAAATCCAATTCACCCAGCAGGTCGAGCTTGCTTTTGTGTCTTGTGTCTTCGGTAATGAAAGGTATTCGTGCGAATCTACCGGCTTCAAGGAACGCGGAATTCAGTACGGTACGGTACCTGAACTGCCAAAGTGAAGTGCCCACAAAACCGTCGAAACCACGAAGAGCCCCTTGCTGCCATGCTTCTGCTTCTTGCTTCTGATTCTGATGGTTATTCCTTTCACTGACCTATCATCAAGTAGAATACTCTTTGACCAGGACGCCAATGCCAGCCCCCCTTGTGCACATCCCAAAAGACGTCAAAAGGGAGGGGGGGTTAATGTAGCATCACGCTCGGTGGCTTCTGTCAATCAGGAATCGACTTAAACGTTAAACCGTTAAACGCTGCAGATTTCAGTAAAGAAGGCACGGAAAATTGTCCAAAATGACTACCGATACTGACGAATTCGCTGTCTCGATGTGCAGTACAGTGCTCGCTGAAAAATGCCATCGAGCGATCTAGGCGCTCTATTAGAGGCTCTTCGAGACAAGCGAGCCGACCGATGTCAAGCTGCATTGTCGCTGGTCGAACTAGCTGTGCGAGAAGACTTGCCGCGGGGCGTCTCAGTTGCCAGCGTGTGCAAGTTGACATTGGATGAGGCTGCACGGGCCTGCGCGGAAGCCAGCAAGCATGTAGGGCAGGGAACCAGCAAACCGAGTAGTCAGGACGCGAGTAGCAGCAGCAGCAGTAAGGGCAATGATTGTAATGAAACTAATGATAGTAGCGCTGCAAGCTTATGGCTCAGTAGTGGTCTAGCTGAGATCAAGCAGATTCATCGGCTAGGCTACCTTGTGTGCCGTGTGCTAAGCCTAATAGTGCCTGACACACCGGATGGTACATCTAGCAGAACAGCCAGCACCACTGACAGCGATCAAGATCACGTTTCTACTAGTGGTTTGCAGTCTATTGAACTTAGTGTGGTGACGGGTCAAAACATTCTAAGCTTCATGGTAAATTGCGGCGCGTTGCTCGATGTTGCGCTCACTTTAGAGGACGATGCTGCTGCCGCTAGTGCCGCCGCGACTTCTAGCGCAAAAAGTGACTCAGCTGTCGGTGCTGACTCGGAAGATGTGGATGCGGCGTTTGAGCCCCTAGCACTGGTAAGGGCGTTGCGCCGCGTATTTGCAGTCGGTTTACTGCAGCCATCGCTTGAAACTCTCCTGGATCTCGTGGTGTCAATGCACGAGCTCAACACTGTTGCGAACAGCACTGCGCCTCGAAGCAGCACTGGTAGACTGCTAGAAAATAATTTTAGCGCTGCAAGGGCTCTTGGGCCGTTTTCGAGCTTGTTGTTGCCTGTGCTGTTGAACGAGTGCATAGCAGCTTGTGGGCGGACCAGCAACGCGCGGCGCACGTTTGAACGCGTCTGTTCGCCTGCTCCGCTGCGGGCACTTCTCGCGATTTATCGAGACGGCACCGGAACCGCAGAAAGCTCAACAAATGCCAGTGATTTCGTAGCCTCTAGCGCAGTTGAGTTGGTTGGCCAACGTGGATCTAGTGATAGTGCCGGAGTTCGAGGTGCGGTAGAGCAGCTGCTGCGAGCAGCCTTGTTGCCAGGCGAGCTGCTGCCAGGTTTACAGGCACTCGCTGCACTGCACTTCAAAGAGCAGCAGCGTGCAGCCAAAAAGTCAGATCCTGCTCTGCTAGCTAGCGGTAAAGCAGCTGCAGCAGCAGCGGAAGAAAGTGCAGGCAAGAAAAAGCAAAAGCGGCCAATCAAAGGCCAAAGTGCTGATGGATTGCTGGCTGAACACGCAGATTCTTACCAGTGGCGATTAGTAACAGTCCTAAAAGATTTCATGACTCGCGGTGATACCTCTGTTGATGAGTTGTTGGACTCGTCTTCCTCTGCTGTGGACAGCGTGGGTTTGGGCTCACAAGGCGCTTGCCTTATCATCGACCTCTTCGCAGACGCATCCTTCGAGGCTGGCAGAATGCGCGCTGATTTGGCTTCTGCTGGCGGTGCGTTGGGCATCTCGGCCTCATCGTCAGCGGCAGCTGATTCCAGCACTGCTGCTGCAAGTTCTGCTGCTGCTGCCGCGAGTGCTGCCGCTGCCGTGGTGAACCCTCTGAAACGACGGCGCGTTACCGCAGCTGGGGAAGAGGCGGCGGCCGCAAGGGCTACTTTCGAGCTCTTCAGCGCGCTTGCTACGGCAACTGTAGCAGCTTCTGGCCTTTCTCACCTAGTGCAGTCGACTAGCAACGCGCAAGGAGCACTAGCAGCAACAGCATCGGCTGCGGCCATGGAGGAAGAGGCACCACTTCTAGCCTTCTCGAAGAGTGCGTCAGCAGCATCCGGAGCATCAGCCGAAGTGGTAAGCTCTGCGAGAAATGCGCCCGATTCAGCACAATTGGGTGCGTGGGCTACCGGGCTCGAATGCCTGGGCGGCATGTTGCGAGCGGTGCAGCGAGCGGGCGCTTACCGGCTGCACGAAGACAGCCAGGGCAGCCACTTGGCGATGCTGGCGCATTGCGCGGACGTGGCCCTCGCTGCTGCGCACACTGCACTCGATGGAGTGTTGTCAGTGAACGCAACGTCGCTGCAACCATCGCCGCTCACCGAAAAGAAACAGAAAAGAAGCTCGACCGGTAGCGGAACCAAAATGCAGCCACCGCAGGGGAAAGAAGACACTTCTGAGCTATTGCACGAGGCTGCCATTGCCGTAGTCATTGCTGCGTTTCGGAGCTGTGGGGCCTTGCTAGAGTTGAGCCATTTGAGTTTCGAAGGCCGTTTGCCTCAATTGTTGCGCCTCGCGCTCCTGGCGCATCATCATGCGAGCTCTTCTGTATTTGCGCAGCCATCCGGAAATACCTCGACTTCTAGTGGCACTGGTGGCAAAAATGCAGACCCAGAAGCTACCCTCCTTGCACGGGGCGCTTTCGATAGCCCGAGCGGTTTTTCTTTTGGAAGTGGCCACCAACTCTTCAGAACTGACCTTCGGGTGGTTGCCTGCAGCCTTTTGTGCCGTTTGGCTCGCTCGTTTGGCGCTCTACGGCAGCTGCCACCGCTCTTAGCGGCTTTTTTGTCTGCTGCTCAGGGTGCGGGGCCAGCTGTAGCGGGGACGGCTCGACACTTGTTGGCACAGCCTCAGTCTCCACTGCGTCGGGCCTTTGCAGCTGCCGCCAGCCGAGCTCCTTCTGGTCAACTCGCAGAGGGTACGCGTGTAGTGAGTGAGGCTGTGGCTGCAGCACTTCTTAGCAACAACAACAACGTGA
>Ga0307930_1004085_pt1 | contig 10345 bp, 13 predicted proteins | sample OrgLakmetageno46_FD_203161 | JGI IMG/M metagenome (GOLD analysis project Ga0307930, IMG submission 203161) | Saline water microbial communities from Organic Lake, Antarctica - #46 | ecosystem: Environmental > Aquatic > Non-marine Saline and Alkaline > Saline | place: Antarctica: Organic Lake... | reverse complement strand
AACCCTCGCAAGGCCCTCCACCTTGAGAGCAAGTCGACTGCGTATACCCCGAAGAGAGCAGGTTCCGCGCTAGTGATCGGAAAGATCGTGCTGACAATGCTTATAGCTGCAGCCAAAATAAATCAATCCTCCATTGTGCCTGCCTTTGATCAAACGAGAGTCCCACGGATAATTCAAGTACCAAGCAGTGCTGCAAATTTCATAATAGCGCTGGTGCTGTCCTTCGTATTTTCTCTGAATTTTATTAGATCCCTATTTTGGCTGCTTCATCGAGATGTGTCGAATGCGAAGGCTCTCGTCTATCCAGTTCTTTAACAGAAGAGAAAAGGGGCCACCGTAGACCGTAGTGTAAAATGTAACCCATTTTTCATCCAGTGCAGACCTGTCACATATCCGAGCGAAGTCTTCCACAAAACCAACGGATTAGTATGTCATATCTGCACCGAGTGCCTGTACCGAGTTCTCACTCCCTGTCGTTCGTAAATTCGTAAACCTACTGTTCCTATAAGCTGTAAGTACCAATACCAATACTGTACTCCCAAATATTCCTACCGAAATTCCTACCGAACGAAGGAACCTGTTTCGTAGGTTTACGAACATGCGAGTTCTTGTTTTCAAAATTGTCTCGGCCTGTGGCTGGTGGGTTATTCGAAGTTAGGACGAGTTCCCCTGCTAGCCTGCTAGTCGGTATGCGCTGCTCCTTGGTCGTAAGCACGGCCTTGGCGTTGGGGCTAGCAGAGTCAAGAAGTGCTAATGGAATGTCTACATCTGCATTCTCTGGGTCATCTCTCGAGAGCTCTCCAGCCGATCTACTGAAAGGATCTTCCCCGCAACAAACAACTCTACGCCGCCGCCTGGGGCAAAACGATGACAAAGAATTCCCCGACGCTGGCTCTCCGAGCGAGGCATCTACTGGCAACAGCTTAGAAGCGCTTCTGGACCAGTACTCACCGGAGAGTGTAACGCCTCACCCTGCAGCCACCACGGCTACTACTTCCCAGTATGAGTTGCTACCGCCTGCTCCCACGCCCACTTTCTACGACGGAAGCAGCTACCGCCGCGAGAGCGACGACCTATCGAAAGAAGAAGCAACCAGCGATGAGCGAGCTAATGGAGCCCCGAGCCAAGCACCTTCGCGCGGTGCTCCTGGAAGTGGGCTCGCGAACGGGGAAGATACATCGAGCGGAGACGATGACGATGATGACGACGATGATGATAAGAGCAGCACCAGTGGCAGCACGGCGCCAGCTCAGTTTTCAGGCTCGCAGCCAGCAGCCAACTCTAGTAGTGTGGTCACCTCTACCACACCTGCAGCCAATTCTTCTTCAACTGACGTGCTTCCAGGTGAGCACTCATAAGAAGAGGCTGCTGTTTGGTTTCATTGATCAACAGTTGGGCACTGATTGTATTCACTACCCTCAAATTTCTCGTCCTAGTCATGTCAAGTTGGAATTAACATGTAGTCAATAATTGTATTCCTTCACCTGTCCTAATTTAAGCACCTTGTTTTTCGTCTTGCGTTCAGTCAATGCGACCACGAGTAACGTGACAACACCTTCTCGCGATGATGACGACGATGACGATGACGACGATGACGACGACGATGATGATAGCAGTGCCGCTAACCACCTTCGTCGCCCTAGCCCTTCCAGACCTCCTAATCTGGCGCCCACTTTATCGCCCGAGGTCTGTTAGGTCACATATAAACAGAAGCTTCTGTAGTCACCTACTAGGCACACGAATGCCGTGCTCAAATGGTGCTCTTTCTTTTCTCTACACGCACACTTCATTCACTTCCCTACTTTTTTAATATCTCCCATCCCTTTTCTGTTTCTTTCACGATTTCAAAACTTGGAACGCCTACTATATTTACCTTCTTCACCGCACCCTACTTATTCACTTCCCTCTCACCACCTATCATCACCTCCTCACCTCCTCCCTCCTCTTTCTCCACCATCCTTTTTTTTTCAACCACACGCACATGCTTCAAGGCTTACTTTGCAGCCGCTGCCAGCGCTACGAGCACTTCGGAAAGCAGCAGCAGCGGCCTCTGGCTGGGCCTGAGCGTCTATTTGATTGAAAGTGTGGTGTTGTTGCTAGGGTGGAAGTGCTATCTGGACTCTAAATCGTTGGAAGCAGAATGGTTTAAAGACGACGACAGCGACGCAAACTTCAGCAAAGAATTGGGTGCGTTTCTATTTCGTGGGTGCGTGTGTATGGGTACGCGTTAGGGAGAGAATTAGTGATTGAATAAAGACTATTTGTATACACAAGTATTGATGAATGCTTGATTATATCAAAATTCGTCTGCTATTGCTGCAAACTTCTCCTCTGCTCCGTTCACTCGTTTTGTTTTCAACTATCTCTTACTCTACCTATCATCTCTCATGTCTCCCACACCTCTTCTTCTTGACACAATCTATTTTTTCCTTTATCGTACTACATTAGGCATCGGCGACGTTGGCGTTTGCGGCTATCGGCAGGTGGCTTCGTCGCAATCGCGGGCGGACGCGGCAGTGACCTTAGCCCTCGAGCGGCGCCGCGATCGAGTGCAGTACAGCTGTGGGGCAGGGCTTTTCACTGCGGTAAAAATATATATTATATTAGGATTGGAGTATATACAGGTGGTTGGAATCGTATACGCTGGGGCAAAAGGATGATTGTGTGTTGGTGTGTTGTGTCTCGTGCTTGTTTCAAGAAAAAATGTTCTGGCACTTCTTTCTGGTCTCAGCCGAATTTCGCCCCTTCCTTCTCCTTCCTTCTTCCTCCCTCTCTTTTGCACTTAAATTTACACACTAATACATCATCATCACATAATCACATGTATAAAAAAATCAGGTGTTTTTCTGGTGGTGGGCTCTCTATAACGTCGCCCATGCGAAAGGCTTCGATTTTGGGCTCTTAACGTTTGCCTTAGCTGCTTTCAGCCATACATGTGGCCTGAAGTCGATTGGCGTGCGCAACGCCGAGATGCCGTTGGATGCCTGGAGCCAGGTAAAGGAGAGGAAGAGAATGGTCGTGGTGGTGATGTGCTAATATAGTACACGTTGATATGCCTTAATATGTATATGCATACTACCGTGGTAGAATTATGCGTTACCGTAATTCAGCATGAGCATGCACTATGCACCACACATGCTTGCGTTGCTTGCCGTCATGAACTGAATATTCGACGCGATCGTTCACTTTCTCTCCCTTCTCATTCTCAATCTCTTCCTCATCTTTCTTTGTCTTTATTTCGTTTCTTTGCATCTATTTTGCGCCTTTCTACAACTGCAGTGGTACGGGAGCATCTGGAAAAACACCGTGCTTTTTGCGCACGTGTGCTGCAGTCTAGCCTATTTGATCGGCATTTTCACTCACCCTTTTCAGAGGGGGTTTCAGGTAATATACAGGCAGTGTATATAGATTCCAGGCAGGGCATCAGAACTGTGTCCATGTATTTGGCACCGGATACGCGAAAGTAACAAATTTGCGCAAGAAACATGATTTTGTCCAAATTATGAATTTACCCCCCGTCTCCTCTCATTTCTGTACCTTCTTCATCCTTCTCCTTTTCCTTCTCCTCCTTCTTCTTATTCATCTTCTTGATCATCTCCGTCTTCATTGTGGATTGCTCTACTACTACTAATACTACTACTACAATCAGGTGTATTGCTTCTTGTTTTCGCTCGGGTGGTTCTGGACCGGAATTATGGTGCGCGGTTTGGCCGGAAGGTGGATCTCCGCCATTGCCAGCCATTCTAATGCTACTATGGCACAGCAACGGTAAGACGATTGATACATGAGAAGAAAAAAGAACAAAATGAATCCCAGTAGAAGTGCATCAAGAGATAGATGTGAAGTTTCTACGAAAGGACTGGTCCAGATGTAGCTTCTTTTGTTATTGACTGTAGTCGCCTTACTTGATCCCAGTCATCGATTTTTCATGCAATTTTTTGTTTTGCTATTCGAACTACTTACTTGCTGAATGTAATCGCCGTCACTCATTGTGTTCTTCTGTCTTGCTTCCTATATCCGGCATTCAAAGCAACAACGACGACGACGAGGACACAGAAGCATCGAGAGTTGGGCAGAAACCTATTCCACGCACGTTTGCTACGTCGAACAAAGGTTAAAATAAGTGCAAAGAAATACGATCTTTACAAGTAGTACGTGTAAGAACAAGGCAATTGCTCTCTTCTTCAATGAAAATACTAGCCTCCAATTGTACATCTCATCCTTTTAATTTCCCTTCTTAACCTCTTTATCAAATTCCCGCTCTTTTTCTTCTTTCCCTCCGTGTACTATATTAGGCGCTCGAGCCAACACCAAAAACAGCGGGAAAAGGACAAAAGGTGGAGCGCGAGAACAGGAACAACGCACGAATGATCAAAGGAAGTCGCAACAGGTGCGCGCATGTTCAATCTACACCACATGATTGCGTAGGTAGGCAAACTTGATTCTCTTCGTTTGAATGTTCAAGTTCAAAGTGATGCTTGTGTGACTCTGGGTATGTAATACTTCGAGTGGAACTATAGGGCTGGGAACATCTATTTTGCGCTCGCGCAGTAACTTGCTCTCTCACACACACTCTCTCTCTTCCTTGACTACCAGGGCCTCGGCTACGGTGGGATCCCAATTCCTGGCAGCAGCACTGGCAGCAACAACACTAACACGAGCAGCGGCATTCCCGAGACCAAAGTGTACCGCCGCGCCGATTTCGTGGAAACCTCCGAAGACGTGGCCGTGCCTGTGGGAGGCATGGACGAACTCGTGAGTTTACGGCTTTTTATTTATTATTGAGACGTGCGCGTAAAAGCTTGTTTTTTCTTTTTTTCTGCAAGGGCTCAGCAACCACCGTGCTGCTTTCCTCTCTGCTTTTCTCCTCTACTTTTCTTTCTCTCTATGCTTTTCTTCCTTTGTATATGACCTACGTTTCTCCTCAATGTGAAACTCAAAATGCTCTGTTTCAGCCCTGTTCTCTAACATTTTCAATCATATTATTATACTACTACATTAGGTCGAGGACCGCACCGAAGCCGACTTCTTGGCGCGCATGCAGCAGCAAAGGGCTATTGACAGCGACAACGACAACTCCTCCGTGAGATCCTCGAATGTGGGGGACGAAGATTCGGTGGTAGTGCGCATGCAGCAGCGTGTCCATCAAGCAGATGAGCTAGAGGCTCTTGTGAGTGTCTAGGATAATAGAGATGGAGTGAGAGAGACCGAGAGACGGAGAGAGGTAGATCGAGAGGAAACAATGAGCGAGAGAGAGAGAGAGAGAAGGAGAAATAAGAAGAGAAAAAACTATTATGCACGCGTGATCAATGCATTCTGACAGCGGTCTTGAATTCTATTTCTCCAGTTTTATTCGAAACTTCGCTTTTCTCATCCTGTGATTTATCGCATCATCGTGTATTCACTTTTCAGGCAGCGAATGAGGATGCCCGTGACGAGTCACCTGTAAAAGATGACGCCTAAGTCGTTATAGTGGATGAGGCAAAGGCGGTCTGCCTTATGGTCTATGGAGGATGGGGCATACTTAGAAGAAGTGTCAGAGCAGGAGCAGAGGCTGTTCGAAATCAATGGTAATACAAAACACCACTACAGCGACACAGAAGCTGGTGCTGCGGGCATTGAATGATTTTTGTTTTTGTTCTTCTTATTGCTAATCATAGAGGCTTTCTACGCAAATACACAACAGACAACAGGTGAACCATTGTTCTAGTACTAGTAAACAGTACACAGCCGCTTTGGCCCTGTGCCCTATGGCAAAAGCGTGAATCGAAATCGGGCTATCTCACTTATCATAGTACTAGAGATACGTACTAGGTACTACATTAGAGTGATGGGAGTGTGACATAACCACAAGGCCAAGTATCAAGCAACCCTTCTTTATTTGTGGTGCCGTAATGAAAAATATAAAAATGTCCTATGATCCTCTCCATTGAAATGCCTAATTTCACTTCATAGGGATTAATTGTATGGATCATCCAAGCTCTTCCGTTGTCTTCACGGCATTACTGGCTGCAATGCCATGCACTGCTGTTCATAGCCATCGCCGCCTGAATTCTCTCTCATTTTTTTAATCTCTCTTCGTTTTTTACGTCAGTATCAACCACGTTCTACCAACGGCGGCTCGGTTCTTCGTAGTCCGGGTGTTGAGGGCACAAAATGTCGCTCGCGGCGTCGTAGCCCTCCTTGCTGCATCGAGTGGGCACCTGGGGGGGGGGGGGGATGATGGTAGCACAAGAGATTACGGAGACGGTAGCAGAGGCAGGATTGTGGTCGCGGTGGTCAGTGGAGAAAGGCACAGTGAACTCGCACGCACGGGCAGATACGAACAAAATGCAAAAAACGAAATGCACCTTGCGCGTATCAACATCACAGCACAACTACTTCGTATTAGTACAACTGTATCGCATTGCACGCAAGTGCGACCACACCCACACACACATCAATAAACGGTACAGATCACGCACCCAAACGTCGATGCTGAAGCCCCCGAGGCCAGGAATGGCGTGGAGCATCCAGAGCAAGAGCCCAGGGCCAATGAGCAGCATCCACACTCCAAAGAGGACCTGAGTAGAGAAAAGCAGATGATATAGAAGAAGAAGAAGAAGAGGAAAGAAAGAAGGTAAAAATGACATGAGGAAGAAAGAGAGCGAAAGCAGCATTAGAGAACAAGAAAGTAATATCGAATGACTTCGAAATTGGAACGAAGGCAAGAACTAGGCAGCATCATGAAAAAGAATGACAAAAAAGAAAGAGACAAAATAGCAAGCATCACGGAATAGCGATTCAAAAACATGGGAAGGGGAGGGGGAAGGCGGTCGGGAGTAAATTTCAGCAGCAGCAACAGCAAACGATGCTTACGTAAGCCATGGTCCAGCTCATGCGCTCCGCTGCAGGGAGGGGCCTGTGCGGAGAAAAAAAAGAGGCATTACATTAGAGCAAAGTTAAAAGGAAAAGATGAGGATGAAGACGAAGAAACCAGGGAATAAAGCTACGGAAGAGTGGGAATGGCAGCAGGCGTGCAGGGGAAAAGCAAGCTAAAGAAAAAGCCGTAAGTGAGAAACTCAGGGAAAGGCAGCGCGTAGTTCGTAGATGGGTGGGTAAAGACTGTCAAAGGTAGCATTACCATCATACATGTACATGTATACACACATGAACTGTACCGTACACCACCCATAAAGTTTGTGTCTCACCCCGCTTTGCCAATTTTCAAGTCGCGCTGAGACGGGTTAACGTCAATGTCCACCACGCTCGAGGCAGGGCGGTCAATCGAGGCGCCTCGGCCGCCGTTTTCTAGCAAGCAATCAAGCAAGAATGGCAACGAAGGTAGAACATTCATATCATGTAAAAAATGTGAGGGGGGTTAGAGGAGAATACGCGCAAGAAGATGATTTGCCTTCCGTTTTCCTTTTCCGCCGCTTCTACTTTCAAGGTGGACCCCACTCTTCCTCCCACGCGTATGTGGGGAAAAAGCTATTTCAGTAGGTATGAGTCATAAGAGGCAATTTACCAAACACCAAAATTCCAACACTGCAGCAACCGTACCGTTGCGCGATTTCTTGTCCACTTGATTGTTTTTAGGGGTTGCTCCTCGAGCTACGGAAGAGATTGTCACGGAACACAAAAAAAGTACCGGTGAGAGAAAGGGAAGAAATCAAAAATGTGTGCACACTTACGTAAGATGCAGACTAGACTAGAAAATAATCTTATGGCAGATGCGCATTACTAGCCCCACTAGCAGTAAAATAATGATGATAGAAAATAAATATCAAACGTCGCGCGAGCCCCGAAACGGGCGAATACCCAGTAAAAAGAAACGAGGGCAGAGAAGAAGAACAACGACACGCATACCTAACAACGCTTGCTGCTGCTTGCGAAATTGGGGGGACATGCTACGCGCAGAACTGCTTTCATCGTTGCCGCTGTTCTTTGTTTCATCAGTGCCCCCATCCTTGAAGAACGCCGGCGCTTCCTTTTTGAAACTTCCCGGTCTGCTGTCGGTCATGTTAGTAGAGCAAATGTGAGAGGGTATTCGCCACGCACTGTCTTCCCCAGAATGTTTTGCACCCTAGATTCGAGAATGAGTTGGCGGAGAGACAAGAATGGTGTAAATTAAGCTACATAGACTTAAAGATGATTTATTTGATGCAAATAACAGCAGCGCCTCTGCTCTCGCACTAAGGCACGCATACCGCTCGTCGACGAAACGCTTGAGCTTAGGAAAGCTGAGTTAGAGTTACGTGAATAAAAAAGACCAACCAACCAATCCGAACCCTCCCGAAGCTTCTGCCTGACATCCTTACAGGGTAGATACGGTAAATTGCATGTTGTTCTATACTTCGTCCTACAACAGAATTCTTTGCAGCTTCGAAACCCGACAAGACCCGAAATCACTCTCGTCGGGACGGCTTTACTTTGATTGATGACTTTTCGTTCCTGACGATGGAGTAGTGCCGATAGCCGAACTCATGCACAAAGAGACTGAAATTATAAGCTAAGCACCGACGTAAAATAGATTTACGTTGTAAAACATTAAACCCGATTTAGCCAGGCTACCTTACCTTTCTGACGTATTAAGACGGCTTCAGTGTGCTCTGCACAACTTTTCACGGCAATTAGAGCTCGGCTGAGAAAAGTATGAGCAGTCCGACACCCGCACCGTCCTTGTCGCCTACCCCGTACGCGTCAGAGAATCCCACCGCACTGCCAAATGCCGTAGAAGAAGCATCAGTAGGCTACGATTTGGTTGGAAGCGGTGTCATTTTAAACATCACCGTCATTTTGCTCGTCGGCGGTGGCGTGTGCTGCATCTTGTACCAACTGAAGAAAGCGGCGCAAACCTGGGTGGCTGGAGACGAATCAGATGACGACGACGACGACGAAGAGAAAGCCAACCGAGGCTCCAGCAGCCGCACCTCGAAACGAAGCCCCAAGTCCTCAGCCCTGTCCTCTGAAGACAAAGCCGTGCGAGCGCAACTGCAAGTGCAGCTGGAAGCCCAAGAGCAAGCGCAGCAAGCACGGGGGCGGGCGCTGCGCCAATCCTTTGACAAAATCCCGACCAGTTTTTCGCACGCCCGCGAGCAGAAGTGTTGCGGGGGCGTATTTTCAGCTTGTATGGGCCATTCTCAACAGCATTCTGGGTGCTTGCCGTGCTGGCGCTCACCCTCTGCGTCAGACCCGCAGTTGAAGGGGGACGCCTTGGTAAGAACCCTAAATTATTTTCTCGCTGCCCCTCGTCTGCACCTGCCAAGCCTTTCTTAAAATCATTTTTCCACTGCCTATGGTTTATGAAGCACGACAACAATTAACCCTTCCGGTATTTTATCCCTTCGTCTTCGTAGTTGCGCGTCTTCTGTTGCTGTCCATCTCAACCCCGGTTCCGTCTCCCCCGGTTTATCGATTGAAATCAGAATAAATCACCCTGCGTTGCTTAATTCAACGTCTCACTGTATCCTTTTCTTCCTTGCTCCTTCTTTGTTCATGTCATCAGGTCAGCGCAGTTAAACCTACCCTGTACGAGCACACGCACAGCAAAGCCCGGCACGGCATCATTTACCAGCGGGCTTTGGTGCACCGCCAATCGGAGTTAGCCACCGAAGCAGGCCGCCGGAAGAAGCACAAAACTCCACTGCCGACTGACGTTCCCTGCGCGATTTGCAGCGAGGTGTGTGTGTGCGTGTGCGCGTGCGTTGTCTTAATCCTTCTGTTTCCCATCTGCCTCGTTCTTTCTCTTCTCATGTCTTTCTCATCTGCACTCATCTCTTGCCCGCACATCCAGTTTTCCTCTTTCTTTCGAATCTCTCTTTTACCCGACCTGCTGTTTCTTGCTCTCTACACCATTTTTCTTTTTCTTTTTTGTACAGGCCTTTCAGAACGACAGCGTCGTAGTCGAGCTGCGCTGCTACCATGCTTTTCACCCGGCCTGTTTCCAAGGGTGGTGCCTAGAAATGCCCCTCATCAATCCAGGCTGCCCCACCTGTCAACTTCCCGCTTTAGCTTTGGAGCACCCTCACCCCCCACCCCCAACAGAAGTCTCCCTAGCGCGCCACCACCGCCAACAGCAATTTCGGGAAGCAGGTCTCAAGGTGGTGGCCGTTGGGCGCTTCAGCCGCCAGTCCAAGTCTAAACAGCAGCAATACCACCACCACCACCACCACCACCAACGCCAGTCTACCTCAGCGCACCTGTCCGCGTCCTTCTCGTACTCTGCCGCTGCGCACAGTCGCCACACCACCATTGCTACGACAACGACTACCACCGATGCCAACACCGGCAACACCAACACAACGTCCAAAAAGGCGCCCAAAACGTCCAGCCCCAAGTCCAAAATTCTGTTTTCGGGGAAGAA
>Ga0307930_1004083_pt1 | contig 10346 bp, 8 predicted proteins | sample OrgLakmetageno46_FD_203161 | JGI IMG/M metagenome (GOLD analysis project Ga0307930, IMG submission 203161) | Saline water microbial communities from Organic Lake, Antarctica - #46 | ecosystem: Environmental > Aquatic > Non-marine Saline and Alkaline > Saline | place: Antarctica: Organic Lake... | reverse complement strand
ACTTTGGCCCTGAAAGAACGGCTGGCGGGCGTCGAATTACAAACGCATTTATGTATTCTGCCGCTGGCGACCCTTCTGGAGAATATTGCCGGTGTTTACTTGCCGTTGCTTATGGGCGCTACGGTCATGGTGGAGCCGTTGGCGCAGTTGGGCATGACCGGCAGCAGCGGCTTGAACCTGGGCAAGCTGGTTGCGGGAATCAATCAACACCAACCCCAATCGCTGATTTCGGTGCCGGAGCTGGCGATGGCGCTGGTCAGTGCCGCCGAACAGGGGCAGCTGAACAGCCACTCATTGCGCTTTATGGCCGTTGGCGGTGGCCGGATATCTGCCGAGTTGCTGGACCGTGGCCGCGCTGCTGGCCTGCCACTGTACGAAGGTTATGGCTTGTCGGAGTGTAGCTCTGTGGTGGCGTTGAACGTGCCGGCTTCCGAGTGCGAGGGCAGCGTAGGTAAACCCCTGTCGCATATCGATATCAAGGTGGATTCTGACGGCCACATTCTGGTTCGCGGTAACACCCATCTGGGCTATTTGGGCGAAGATCCAGAGCAGGACGAGTGGCTGGATACCGGCGACCTGGGCGCGCTCAGCTCGGATGGTTTTTTGACGGTCAATGGCCGTTCGAAGAATCTGCTGATCACCAGCTTCGGCCGTAATATCAGCCCGGAGTGGCTGGAAAGTGAGCTTGTTCAGGGCCTGGGCATTCGCCAGGCCGTAGTGTTCGGCGATGGTGAGCCCCAGCCAATGGCACTGATAACGGTGACAGACGGGCGCTCGCCAGACCACCTTGCCGGCACATTGCGGCAAATCAATCAACGCCTACCGGATTACGCCCGCCTGGCCACGGTGTATATCCGCCGCCAGCCCCTGAGCCAGTCCGAAGGTCACATCACCGCAAATGGCCGCCCGGTGCGGTTAACCATTCAGGCCGATCTGCCGACCCTGTTGGCAAAAGCCTTTCCTTTATTCATGTCGACGTCGTTAGCCAACCAAACAGGAGAATTCCACATGGCATTTTTTGATAGATTGCAGCAGGAAACATCACAAGCACGGGCCCATGTTAGCGCCGCGCCGGTTGTGAAAGCGATTGGCGAAGGCTGTTTCAGCCTGGAGTCCTATACCTGGTTTCTGACCCAGGCCTTTCACCACGTTAAGCACACAGTGCCGTTAATGATGGCTTGTGGCGCGAAACTGCCCTCGCGGATGGAGTTCGTTCGCAAGGCGCTGGTTGAATACATTGACGAGGAGTACGGCCACGACGAGTGGATACTGAATGATCTGGACGCCTGCAACGCCGACAAGGAAGCGATTCGCACGGGCAAGCCGGATGTGTCTATAGAGCTAATGGTTGCGTACCTGTACGACCAGATTAACCGGGGCAATCCGGCGGCGTTCTTTGGCATGGTTCAAGTGCTTGAAGGCACCTCAGTAGAGCTGGCCACGCCGCTGGCCGAGCAGATTCAGAAACTCCTTGGGCTTCCGAATCAGGCGTTCAGTTATCTGTACTCCCACGGCGCTCTCGATCAGGACCACTTCGAATTTTTCCGCAATCTGATGGACGGCATTACCGACCCTGCCGATCAGCAGGCCATTATTGATTCTGCACGCGTGGTATACCGGCTCTACGGCGATATGTTGCACAGCATTCCGCTACCGGTCACGCGCAAGGAGAAACAGCATGAAGCTGCATGATCGGGTTTTTCTGCTGTTGGGAGGAACCGGGGGTATTGGCAAGGCACTGGTGAAGCCGCTGGTTCGGGCAGGCAGCCGTGTCATCGTAGCCTCCCGCCACCCAGAGCGTATTGGCCATCTGGAAGGTGTGTCGCCGGTGTGTCTGGACCTGGCGGCCGTCGATCTGGACCAACAGTTGGCGCGCCTGACGGAGGCCTACCCGGAGATCGACGGCGTGATCCATTGCGCCGGCCAGAATCGCTTTGCCGGACTGGCTAGGATGTCGGTTGACGAGCTCGATGCCCAGCTTAACGTGAACCTGCGCTCGGCCATGCTGGTGGCCAGGCATTTTGCCCCTAGATTCGAGAAGGCGGGCAGCGGCGCGATGGTGTTTGTGGGATCGACCTTTGGCAGCATAGGCTTTCCCGGCTATACCGCCTATTGCGCCACCAAATTTGGCCTGCGGGGGTTTACCGAAGCCCTGCGCCGGGAGTTGGCGGATACCGCTGTGCAGGTGGTGTACGTGGCGCCCAGAGCTACTGCCACCGACATGAATGCGGAAGCCGTAAACGAGTTGAATCGTGCCCTTGGTAACAGCGTTGATACGCCGCAGGCCGTTGCCACGGCCATTCTGAAAGCAATGGAATGCAACGATCGCCGCCGGTTTCTTGGCTGGCCCGAGAAATTGTTTGTGGTGATCAACGGGATACTGCCGCGCATTGTCGATAAAGCGATGCTCAAGCAGCTGCCGTTGATTCGGCGTTTTCTCAATGCAAAAGCCGTGTCATGAACTGATGGTTTGCCCGCTCAAAGTAAAAGCAGTTTTCGGCTTTGACTTTGGCGCGGTCCGGCCGATTTAACGAATGTTTACAATGTAGGGATTGTTAACGGGCGTTAATGCTGAAATACTCATCGTGAAATTGTTATTAATTTCAATAATAAAGACAACTTAATTCCTCTCTTACCTCTATCCACGAGGTTGTTTTTTCGCGATAAGGATATTGCATGGTCTGTTTTCGCCTGCTCGCGCTTGCCAGTTTTTTGCTGTTTCTGGGTTGCTCAGACAGTGCAGAGTCCACGATTGATGATGTGGCCGAGAAAAGCAAAGAGCTTGTTCAGAGCGCTCGCGATGTGTCTGAGAATGCTGCACAACGGATGACTGACGAGATTGGCACGGCGACGGAAAAAGCATCCGAGAAACTTCATGAGTCCGTTGAAGCACTTCGTGAGCAGCAATAGATGAGCGACGTTAAACATCAGGATGACGTCCGGTCAGATATTCGCTTTCGCCAGAAAGTGGTGGGCTGGGTAGCGGCATTAACACTGCCCGTTATTGCTCTTGGCAACTTTTCTGAAGCGGTCATGATTGTTGAAAGTGCTATTGACCGGGCCGTATCGACTTTTACCAATATTCCCGAATACCAAGATCTCGGTTATCTCCGGTCTGGCATTAGTCTTGACTATGCCAGAGAGATTTTTGGCACACCGCAGGTTCGTCGCCACCTGAAACAAGAGCTTAATGCAGAATATTACTTCGATGAAAAGTACCTTCTGACTCTACTTGTTAAGTCAGGTGAAGTGGCGGGTTATACCGTGATTAGCCTTCAGGAAGGCTTTGCTCCGTCTGTATTCGGCGAGTGGGGCGGTGATCTTGGTGAGTTTACCTTTGCTGAATCGAAAGGCCTGCCGGGTGAGTTTGTTGCGGACTGGACAAAAAATAGTGCTACCTATCTGGAATCAATCAATCTTGGTGGTGGGTCGCTGAATCAAAAAGCCTTTATCGGTTGGGTAAACTATGGCGATGGCAGCAGTGTTCAAGGCCTGGCGGAACTCTATCAGAGTGTCTTGCTCGACGATGATTCTGATGAGCTACGCAACACTTTACGTGAGTCGACCAAACCAAATTTCTATGGCTGGGGCAATCTTTCCCTCAGCGATCTGACAGCTTCCATCCTCAGTCCCACGGATCTTGGCCATTATCTTTTGGCCTACCAGTAATAAAACCACAAGCGAGGAGATTGTAATGATGCATTCAAAAATGAAGTTGGTAACAGCCATTTTGGCAGCAGGCCTGGTGTCAGGCTGTGCGAGCAATCAGTCGGCCGAGCAGGAAAGCGCCAGCAGCGGCCTTCCGGCGTGGGTGACATCACCGGCCAGCCTGGCCGGTGAAGGTGCTTTGGCTTCCACGGAGTGCGTTCCGGCTAACGCCAGTATGAGTATTCTTAAAGCCAAATCCAGCGCTTTGGCGCGGGCATCATTGGCGCAGCAGATTCGGGTGAACGTCCAGGCGATGGACAAAACCTATCAAACGCTGACCGAAACCGGTAACCAGAGTAGCGCCGGCTCCACCTTTGAGAGTGTGTCCAAACAAGTGAGCGAGCAGATGCTCAACGGGGCGATTCCCCAGCGAGTCGATTACATCAAGGGTATAGATGACAAGATGCAGTTCTGCACGATGGTTGTGCTGGCACCCGAGCAAAACCGGAAGATTTTTGAGCAAATTATCGACAAGTCCAACCGCCAGCTGAACCCCAACAACGAAGCCTTGCTGTATCAGGAGTACCGTGCCAAGCGTGCAGCCGAAGAGCTGAGCCAAGCGCTGGAAGGATAAAAGATGAGCCGTCTTTGTAAAGCCGTGTCTGTGCTGTTGCTTGTTTTTCCCTTTGCATTGTTCAGCTATCAGGTAGCAGCGCAAGCGGAGTTTAAGCCGGGTGGCAAGCTGTCCGGCGACTCTGGCTTTGCGGCGTTCAAGAACGACATGCAACAGGGCTTCGTGTCTTACCGCGACCAAGTACAAAAAGAGGCACGCGAGTTCGCAGCGCTGCACGAGCAGATATCCGAGGGTTACGAAAACCGCATTGCGAATGTATGGGCAGCTCCTGAGCAGTCGTCTAGAACCCGTTGGGTGCTTTACGAAGACAATTACACGCACAAGCGCGTTGTTGATTTTGAGGAAGGCGTGATTTTCTGGTCTACGCCTGAGCAATACGCAAATGTCGGCTTTGGTCTGGCTGAAGCACGATCTATGTTGGCCGGGCTGATGTCGGTTACGCGCCGCCAGGCTTTTGAACAGGATGAAGTGGCCAGTGAGGTTGAATCCAAAAGCATCGCTGAGTTTGAACACCTTGAAACGGCGGTGCTGGATAACAAGCCGGTGCTACCGGCTTACCTGTTTGGTGACAGTGAGGCGAGCCAAGCCCGGGTGAACAAAGCAATCGATGCGATGCTTGCCTCTGCAAGTAAAGATCAGTTGAGCCAGCAGGGCCAAGCGGTTGTGGTCTGGACATTTCCGCTGACTAGCGCTGAAAGTGCGACTGACACAGTGATTGTAGACGCGCCGGAATCGGCTCCGATGGCGAAACCGACACCCGTTATCGCTAAAGCTAAGCCGGCGCCAACATCGCCGCCTCAGCCCAAGCCACCGAGTGTGTGGCAGACCAAAGCTATTAATGCGGAACAGATGAAGCAGTTGCCTGCGCGCGCGCGGCCATTTGTGGCGTCAATCAATCGTGAAAACGTTGAATTCAAGCTGTCAGCAGAATTGCTGTTGGCCATTATGGAGACCGAGTCGGCGTTCAACCCGATGGCAAAGTCACCCATTCCCGCTTTTGGCCTTATGCAGATAGTACCGGGCAGCGCTGGCCAGGACGCAACCGAGAAACTGTTTGGCAAACCCAGGCTGCTTGCTCCTTCTTACCTGTTTAACCCCGAAAACAACATTCGAGTTGGTGCGGCCTATTTTAACATTCTGTATTACCGCTATTTCAGGGGTATTAAAGATCCGCTTTCCCGTCTGCATTGTGCGGTTGCGGCTTATAACACCGGGCCAGGTAACGTGTCTAAGGCGCTCACCGGTCGATCTATGGCGCTGCGACCAGCTATCGCTATTGCCAATGCGATGTCGTCAGATGAAGTTTACGCGCATCTGATGAGCAATTTGCCCTACGAGGAAACGGTGAATTACTTGCGCAAAGTGAATAGCCGCCTCGCCAAGTACGAGGAGGTACTGTCAGATGATTGAAGTGCGCGTTCAGAAGCCGGCGTTGCTGATTATTCTGTTGCTAAGCCTCGTTCTGAGCGGGTGTGCAACTGGCGGTAATTCAGGTGTTCTAGCCGAATGGGTGCTTAGCCCGCCAGCAGACACCGCGGCAACTATTTACGGCGTGGGTGAGGGCATGACGCTGCGCGGAGCGCGCGATGATGCGCTTGCAGTGATTGCGGGAAAGCTAGAAACCCGTGTTAGTTCCGATGTGCAAACCGAAACCGTGCTGACCAATGGCCAAGAACGTTCGACCACGCGCAATAACGTTCATACCACCACCGAATCGCTGAAATTATCAGAGTTTCGGACGGTTAACAGCGCTCAGTCGGGCAGCCGGTTGTTTGTAATGTTGTCGGTTGATCGCCAAAACTTGGTCGATTCCATTCTTGAAGACGTCGACCGGTTGAACCGGGAGATTGAAGCTCGCTTGGACAGCGCAGAAAACAGCTCGAGGCTGAAATACCTTTACCGCCTTACTCTGGCACGAAGCCTGATCTCAGAAGCCATTGATAAGATCCTGCTGGTGCAATCGGCAAGTCAGAACAGCGAATTACGGCAATCGGCGTTATCCCGATATCAGTCGTTGTTGGCGCAGGGCGAGCGTCTGCGACAATCCCTGACCTTGGCGGTTAGTTGGGACGCGTCTACTCCGGACATTGGCGAAAAGCTTTTGACCATGCTGCTGGAGCTGGGCTTGCGAGCCGAACCTGGCAGTTCCGGCCAGGTCTACGACGGCGTGATTGCGGTCACTGGCAGCCCTTCCCGGCGCGAAATATTCAATGAATATCATGTTCAGCTGAGCGCGCGCATAGCGCTAAACGACAACCAAGGCAGCGAGATTTCATCTGCCCATTACGAGGCTGCCGCCAGTTCGCTGACGGACTTTGACCTGGCACTGAAATCAACCAACCGATTGATTGCCGGACAAATTCGTGAGCGGGGTATTTGGCGCGCTTTAAATATGCATAAAGAGCCTTGAACACAGGCTGCTGTTTCATTATTAAAAATAAAGGAGAGAGTACCATGGTAAAAAACACCCTGACGCTGAGTGTGGTTATAGCGAGTTTGTTGACTGCTGGCTGTGCATCAACACCTGATATAGGTAGCCCGGACCGCCTAGCCAAAATGCAGCTGCCTGTGTCGGCGTCGAACCCGACGCCTCGCGGTGCGAATGTGAGCAAGGTGGTTATTTTTGATGTCGACACATCAAAAGCCGCAACTGCAGACCAGACTCAGGCAGGTGAGCCCATTCGCTTTGCTATTAACGGTTATATCAACGACTCCGGCTCAACGTTGGTTGATCGTGACCTGGCGGTAGCACTGAAAGACGAAGTATTGCGGGCGGAAATGGGTGGGGCGGGTGCCTATAGGGGCGCACCGGTTGCAGACTACGCCGTTAAAACCACGGTAACCCAGGCAAGTTTTGGCTCCAGTTTTTCTGAGGCCAGCAGCTGGGTTGACGACGATGGTGATTACCACAAAACCCCGCCTGAGTGTAACTACACCAGCAAAGTGACAATAAGCGTCGACGTTTACAAGGTTCCGGAATTGAATCGTGTTAAATCGTTCCGCGGCAATGGCTCGGAAAGCAGTTCTGAAGAAACACGCAACTCCAACTGCAACGCCGGCGGCGGCAACTTGGTTCGTGCGGCAGCCGCAGATTCCGTTTATGACATTCAGGAAGACTTAAAAGCCTTTTTCTCGCCCACCGGTTACGTGCTGGAGGGCTACGAGATATCCGAAGGTGAGTATGCCTTGAAAACATCGTTGACCGCAGCTCTTGGAGCAAAAGCGGGTCAAGGCGTTCGCTTGGTTAATGTGACGGCGGAAGGCGACCGCTATCCAATCGGCGAGGGCACAATAGCGACCCCCGTTGTTCGAAGCGGCGCTTTTGTGGTTGTAGACGATGAAGTGATCTCTAAGGTGCGTATCGGCGATGAAGTGCGTATCGACCACAGCTGTTCGTTCCTGGGCTGTAATATGGATGCGTCGCTTGGGCTTAATTAAAAAATAGAGCCGCGATCAGCGGCTCTGCTTAGAAATCCCTTTTTTACCGCAGTCTTTCGAGACTGCGGTTTTTTTGTTTTCTGCAACGCCTCAAACCCAATAATCACGTCCATCAGTTCGTTGGTAATTTCGGTCTGGCGCACAGAGCGCAAATCTCCCGTTACAACTTCAACACGCTCAATCGTTCTCTTTAGAAGAACATAATGATCTTAAATAACTATTTTTGTTTACGATGAAAGATTCGGATACTAGGGCCACCTAACTACTATCCGACTCCGAGGTCCAATGAATGGTCGATGTTAAGATGATCGAGCCGTTTTTTTTGATTCTGGTACCGCTGCTCTACGTTATTGGGGCGATCACCAGCTCACTAAAAGTCCCGCTGAACAGCTCCCCTGGCAGCCCCCTTAAAAGCCTCCTGATTTGCAATCTTGCCTTTGTCGCAGCCTTCGCAGGTGCCATGAGCGGCTGGCTTTTGCCGGGGTCTGCGAGCTGGCTGAATCTGGCGCCGCTGGCCTATATTATGTTGCTTCTGATTACCCTGTTGGGAGCGGTTCTGGCCCGGTTCTCCATGAGGTATCTTGCGGGTGATCCGGGGCAGGTGCGTTTTATGGTCTGGTTACAGATCATACTGGGAGCAGTTTCTCTGATTGTTACAACCAATCACCTGCTGGTTTTTCTCGCCAGTTGGATTGTGATCAGCATCAGCCTTCACCAGCTGCTGATGTTCTTTCCAGACAGGCCCAGGGCTGCCTTGGCGGCTCATAAAAAGTTCATTTTTGCGAGACTCGCGGAGCTTTGCCTCGGGCTCGGGTTTGCGTTGCTGTATTTCCAGTACAACACCTTCTTTATTGACCAGATTCTTGCCGCTGCAGCAGGGGCAGATGCTGTTCCGGTTGCGGCGCAGTTTGCAGCGGTTCTGATGGCCGTTGCGGCGCTGCTCAAGTGCGCTCAGTTGCCGTTTCACGGCTGGCTGATTCAGGTTGTGGAATCGCCCACGCCGGTGTCGGCTTTACTTCACGCTGGTGTTGTCAATCTTGGCGGCTTTCTGATGATCCTGATGGCGCCGTTGATCTCCCAGGTGAGTGCTGCGCAGTGGCTTCTGTTGTTGGTTGCCGGCCCAACGGCGGTTTTTGCCAGCCTGGTGATGATGACCCGTATCTCTGTGAAGGTCCGGTTGGCCTGGTCTACCTGTGCCCAGATGGGGTGGATGCTGGTGGAGTGCGCTCTTGGCCTTTATGAGCTGGCGCTTTTACACCTGGTTGCCCACTCCGCCTACAAGGCGCACAGTTTTCTCAACGCTGGAAATGCGGTGGAACTGTCTCTCAGAAAACGCCTGGTGGTTATCAAGGCTCCCAGCGCAATTCAATGGCTGATTGCGGCGTTTCTGGCTTTTGGGCTTGCCGCCGCAACCGTTGTTGTTTCTGCCGGATCCACGCCTGCGCAGATGTTCTCCTGGGTTGTGCCCGGCATTGCGCTCACTATTTTGTTGTCGGAAGTGTTGGCGGCCGGTGGGGGCAGGCCGTCAATTGTTCGGGGTTTGCTGGTCGGTGCGGCTTTCTGGGGTATTTACTGGGCCCAGAAATCGGTTTTCCATGTGCTATTGGCGCCACCGGAAACTCAGGCAGATGCGGTTGCTGTGAGCTTTGTGGCGTTGCTTCTGATTCTGCTGGTTACCGGCTATTACCGCGTTCGCTATCAACGCTACTCACCCTCGGGCGCCAGGTTCTACCGTTTCCTTTTTGCTGCCGCGTATCTGGATGAATGGGCAACGCGCTTCACTCTTAAAGTCTGGCCGGCAAAACTGCCGAATGTGGTCAAGCCGCATTCTGTCTCGAACCCTGTTGAAATCAAGGAGTCTGTCTAGTGTTAGCCTCAAGCGTAAATGATCTTCATGAAAAAAGCGGCTCCGCACAGGATTGGTTCCGGGCCGTTGCGGATGCCGGTGATCGGATTGCGCCTACCTGGCCTTTAGACCAGATGATCGCCGTTAATCCCTTCTGGGAAATGCGAAGCCTTTCTTTCACCAAAGTGTCAGCACGTATGGCGGCCCTTAACGGTGTTGTCAGCCAAAGGCCATTGGCGCTGGGTGAAAGCCCGATGGATAAGGCCCCGGCGAAGCTGGCCAAAATGCCTGAACACTGGCAAAACCTCAGCGCACAGCTCGACCGCCATCGCGATACCTGGCATCAGTTGGGGTGGCAGGATGGGATTGTTCACCAGATCAGCCAGTTTTGCGGCGATTATTTTCAGCGGCTTGATGCCGGTGAATTCGAAGCCGATGCCCAGCATCTTTATCAAAGCTGGCTTGGGATGACCCGCGCTGATCGGGGCATTGCGATTGTTATGGGCGAGCCAACGCTGACGTCGCAGTTCGATATGCTGCCGGGTCAATTCGATACGCTCTTATTGGACGCTTTCAACACCTTGGCTTCGCATCCTGCGCCCGCGGCAGATTACGCCCATGCGCTGCTGCTGGATGTTAACGGCTGGGCCTCATGGGCTGCGTATTTGCGTTGGCAAGATCGGTTGCAAGGTAAAGAAGGTGAAGGCGCTGCCGATTTGCTGCCCGGCCTTCTGGCTATTCGTTTAGGCTGGGAACTGGCGCTGTGGCGCCACGTTCAGC
>Ga0307930_1004081_pt1 | contig 10348 bp, 8 predicted proteins | sample OrgLakmetageno46_FD_203161 | JGI IMG/M metagenome (GOLD analysis project Ga0307930, IMG submission 203161) | Saline water microbial communities from Organic Lake, Antarctica - #46 | ecosystem: Environmental > Aquatic > Non-marine Saline and Alkaline > Saline | place: Antarctica: Organic Lake... | reverse complement strand
GACCCAAGACCGATTCCAAGTGTACTGTATTTATTTAGAAAATACTTTGGTAACAAGTCAGCTAAGTGGGCATTGTTAAAAACAGTACCAAGTTCTATTATACCTTATAAATACAAACAAAACTCGTACCTTATGTTATTAGGTATTGTGCTTAGTTTTTTCCTATTACCATTAGTTCTGTGGCAGGTTTCAAAATCATGGAAATTAGCTAGTGTTAAGTTGAAGGAGGGTGCTAAGATTGAGGAGTTGGGGTGAAACTGCTTCATCTTGTTTCGGGTTGTTTTGTTCCGTGTTGTTTGTTTTGACCTTAACTTAAAACCTTCAAACCGGGAGCCATTAAACCAGTTAACAAAAAGAAAGTTCCGAGTTGTTTAATTCCGAGTTTGATGCTTCGCATTGTTTTGAGTTGTTTGTTTTGGACTAAACTTAAAACCTTCAAACCGGGAGCCATTAAACCAGTTATAAAAAGAAAGTTCCGTGTTGTTTGGTTCCGAGTTTGATGCTTCGCATTGTTCCGTGTTGTTTGGTTTCAAGTTGACTCCACAACCCGCTAACTCGCTAACTCGAAACCCACCATCACGAAACCCACCAATCCCAAAACCAAAATAAAAATGGCAACAATTAAAAAATTTCAAGATTTGATAGTTTGGCAAGAGGCTAGAAAATTGAATAAACGCTTGTTTGAAATATTAAAAGATAAACAAGACAAAAACTTAGGTTTTTTAATCAATCATTTATTCAAAACAGCAGGAAGTGTCATGGATAATATTCCTGAAGGTTTTGAAAGAGATGGAAATAAAGAATTCAAACATTTTTTATCAATTTCAAAAGGAAGTGCAGGAGAATTGAAGTCACAATTATACAGAGCTTTTGATTTTAATATAATTGATGAAAAAGAATTTAAAGAATTATATAAGATAGTTGAATCAATCTGCAATCGTCTAGGCTCTTTTATGAATTACTTAAAGAATTCTAGCTTTAAAGGTAAAAAGTTTCAAGAACCACCTTCTGAATATTATTCGAAAAATGAATAAAAGGTCATCGGGTTCCGAGTTGGAAGGTTTAAATTTATAAGTGTTCCGAGTTAAACCCGAATCTCGCGGTTCAAAAAAAAGTCAAACCCGAAACCATCAAACCAAAAAACCCGGAACTAACCAACCCGAAACAGCAAACCCGCAAACCCGCAAACCCAATAACCAAGCAACAATAGTGAACAAAATCCTCTTCATTACCTCAGAGTTCCCACCACAACCTGGAGGAATTGGAGTTCATGCGCATCAGTTAGCTAGGCATTTAAGCAATAGGTTTGAAGTTGAGATATTAGCAGACCAAAGGTCTAATCAAGGTGAGGAGGAACGTAAATTTGACAAAAGTCATGCCTTTAAAATCACTCGTGTTTTTCGTTTAAAATTTATTTTTTTCACGTATTTACAGCGAATCAGTCTTGCCCTACAGAAATCGAAAACAAGTGATTTAATTTTGGTTTCCGGTAAATTTTCACTTTGGTTAGGAGGTTTACTTTCATTATTTTCTTCAAAACCAATTATTGCAATTATTCATGGTAGCGAAGTGCAGCTCTCTAATACTCTAGCTAGAAAAATGACCAACTGGTCTTTAAGTAGGTTAAATGAAGTGATTGCTGTTTCGAATTTTACCTTAAGTTTGATAAAAGATGTAAAATTGAAATCGACTTGTGTTATTCCAAATGGGATTTATTTGGAGGATTTCAAAACAAAAAATCAATCATTAAAAACAACAAAAAACAGTCACCAACTTCAACTTATCACAGTTGGTAATTTAACACAAAGAAAAGGACAACACAATGTAATTAATGCATTACCAAAATTAATAAAAAAACATCCAAATTTGAAGTACCATTGTGTAGGCATACCAACGGATGAGGATAGAATAAAGGAACTCATTTCTAGGTTAAATATTAAAGGGAATGTCATAGTTCACGGTAGATTAATAGAAGACGAAAAAAACAAGTTAATTAGGCAATCCGATATTTTTATAATGCTAAGCGAGCAGACTTTAACGGGTGACGTAGAAGGTTTTGGGATAGCAATTCTTGAAGCAAATGCGCAAGGTCTACCTGCTATTGGAAGTGAAAATTGCGGAATAGAAGACGCTATTAAAGACGGGTATTCTGGAAAATTAGTCAATCCACATCAACCTCAAGAAATTGAACAAGCTATTGAAGAAATTGTAAATAATTACGAGTCTTATTCTAGTCAATCTCAGCTACATGCCCAGCAGTTCGATTGGTCTAAAATAGGAGCAAAGTATGTTGAAGTATTGCAGCGTTACTAAATTTTGAGTTGTTTTGTTCCAGATTTTTCTGTTCCGTGTTGTTTTATTTCGAGTTACCCACAAACCCACAAATCCGAAACCCGTAAACCAGATAACAAAAAGAAAGTTCCGAGTTGTTTTGTTTCGAGTTGTTTTATTTTTGTAGTAAGTTAGCTTGTCCTCAGTTTTTTTTTAGTTGTTTTATTCTGAGTAGTTTTGTTCAATGTATATTTTGCTAAAATTAAACTAAGAACAAGAATCATTTAAACCCGAAACTGTTAAACCCAAAACCACCAAACCCAAAACCACATAACCCAATAAATGACCATCTGCATCATATCCCATACTGAACATTACAAAGACAATAATGGAAACATTGTGGGATGGGGTCCAACTGTAAGAGAAATCAGTCATTTATCAGCAATAGCAGATCAAATTATTCATTTAGCTCCTTTGTACACTAAAAAAGCTCCTTCAGCTAGTTTGTCATATACGGATAAACGTGTTCAATTTATTCCATTAAAACCATCTGGAGGTAAGGGCTTAAAAAAGTTAAGTGTTTTATTTACAGCATTTCATAACTTAAATCTGATACATCAGTATACTAAAAAAGCAGATCATATTCAGTTTAGGTCTCCAACAGGAATGGGAATATATGTTTTACCTTATTTAAGGTTTTTCAGAAACAAAAAATACTGGGTAAAATATGCTGGAAACTGGATAGATGAAAATATTCCTTTAGGAAACAAATTACAAAAACTCTTTTTATTGAATTTTATTTCTAGTCATACAAAAGTAACTTACAACGGGCATTGGGTTAAAAAGTTGAATTTTCTAAGTTTTGAAAATCCATGTTTGACAGAAGAGGAATATCAAATTGGAAAAGAAAAAATTCCTCAAAAAGAAGACCCCTTCATTAAAGGGTGGCAAATTTGTTTTGTAGGGAGTCTAACTGAACACAAAGGAGTACATCTACTTCTTCAAGCCTTAGAGAAATTAGAAAATAATAAAATCAATATCGAAAAAGTACACATAATAGGTGATGGACCTTTGATGAAGCAACTAAAAAGTCAAGCAAATCGCTTAAATATATCTGTAGTATTTCATGGATACCTAAAAAAAGGTGAAGTGAATAAGGTTCTTTTCGAATCTCATGCCTTAGTATTGCCATCTAAGTCAGAAGGATTTCCAAAGGTGGTTAGTGAAGCCATGAATTTTGGATGTATACCTGTAGTAACTGATATTTCTTGTATTAAACAATATATAAGAAATGACTACAATGGTATTTTAATAAAACAACCCAAATATGAAGAGGTGGCTTTAGGAATTGAAACATTATTATATTGGGACATGAAACGATACACAAATGCAGTTCTTTACAACTCTAATTTAGCTGGACTATATACCTATTCAGTTTACAATAAAATGCTTCAAGAAAAAGTTTTGTATGTTTGAATTAGATCGATATACCATTCAAAAACTTAAATTGATTGCTCTTCATATTATAATTGGAGTAATAATTAGTTTTTTTGAAGATTTATCACCAGCGTATTTTTACATCATAATTCTATTTTTTACAGTTGCTATTTTTAACAGTAAAGATAAAACCTATTATGTTCTTGCTGGAGCAGCTTATATCGCATCAGCAGAAATTTTTTTAAGAATGGCAGAAGCTATGCCTTTTTGGGAAATGGGGAAATACATGGTTATTTATTTTATAGGATTAGGAATCTTTTTTAAGGGCTTTAAACTTGAGGCATGGCCTATTTTGCTATATGTCCTCTTACTTATACCTGGGATTTATATAGCCTACTTAAATTTTGATTTTTTAGAAGAAAGTTTTAGGAAAACAATACTATTTAATTTGAGTGGTCCTTTATCTCTTTTTGCAACTGCTCTTTTTGCTTTTCAACTTAAGTTTGATTTTAAGAAAATGATGCGACTAGTGGATATTATGATTTATCCCATTATAACCTTGACTGTATATATTTTTATTTATGCTCCTCCTTTAGAAGAAATTCAATTTACAACAGATTCTAACCAATTAGCTTCTGGAGGTTATAGTGGTAATCAGGTTGCAACTATATTGGGCTTAGGCATGTTCTTATGTTATGTCCGATTTATCATACCTCATAAAAATATCTTTTTGCAAATCATCAATATATCACTTTTAGCCTTATTTAGTTATAGAGGTTTATTGACTTTTTCTCGTGGAGGAATAGTAACTGCTGTTATTATGATGCTCATATTTACTTTTTACTTCATCAATTGGACACCAATTCTTACCAAAGCAAAGGCAAGTTTAAAATTAATTAGTCTGGGTGTTGGTGCAGTTGTATTGTGGGGTATTACAGCTTCCATTACAGGTGGTTTGATCGTAAACAGGTATATGGGACAAAGAGCTGATGGAGAGCAAAAGGATATTACTACGGGTAGATTAGACATTTTGAAAGATGAATTGATGGCTTTTCAGGAAAATCCTTTTATGGGTTTAGGCATTGGGATGGGGAAATTTTATAGAGGAGAAATAACAGGTCACTTTGCTGCAAGCCATAATGAAGTTTCAAGAATGATAGCTGAACACGGATTATTTGGAATTATTGCTTTACTCATATTACTATTGGTTCCTTTGGCCCTATTACTTAAAAGAAAACGAAATTTATTCCTTATGCCTTTTATAGCATTTTGGTTCTTAACCATTAACCACTCTGCAATGCGCGTTGCTCTTCCTGGATTTATGTATAGTCTCGGTTTGTTACAAATACAATATCAGAGAAAACCAAAAAGAAAAAAAAGTGGCTAAAAACATCCTCTATTTAGGGAATAAGCTATCACTTAGCAACCGTAACCTAAGTCATATTGAAACTTTAAGCAATCACTTAAAAGAAGAATCTATTTCTGTAAAAAGCTATTCTTCTCAAGCAATTCCTTTCTTTAGAGTTTTGCACATGCTTTGGGTAATATTCTATTTCAAAAAATGGTACGACTTTATAATTATAGATACTTACTCAACGCTTGCCTTTTGGTATGCTTACTTTTGTGCCCTTTTTGCAAAAATGCTTCAAAAAAAATATATCTGTATTCTTCACGGAGGCAATCTACCCAAACGTTTAAAAAACAATCCTAAACTCTGTTTACAACTTTTCGGCAATGCCCACGTCAATATAGCTCCATCTGCATACTTATTAGAAGCTTTTCAAAACCAAGGCTACACCAATATAAAACACATCCCCAACACCATAGAAGTCAATAAATACAATTTCCAACATCGGAAAAAAGCAGAACCAAAACTACTTTATGTACGTGCCTTTGCTAATATTTACAATCCTATTCTTGCTTTGAAAGTACTTAAAGAACTTCAAATTGAATTTCCTGAAATTAAATTGAGTATGGTAGGACCATTCAAGGACAAATCCATAGATGATTGTAAAGCATACGCCGAAGAGAACCAACTATCGGTACGTTTTACAGGAAAAATGCAAAAAGAAGAATGGATTGAATATGCCAAAGATTTCGACATATTCATCAACACCACCAACGTAGACAATACACCAGTTAGTGTAATAGAAGCTATGGCTTTAGGTTTACCAGTAGTGAGTACCAATGTAGGAGGGCTTCCATATCTGTTGAAAGAAGACGAAGCCATCTTAGTTCCTCCAAACGATGTTCAAGCAATGAAAAAGGCAATTCAAAAATTAATTGAATCACCAACCTTAGTAGAAAAGCTATCCCTTAATGGCAGAAAAAAAGCAGGAAGCTTCGATTGGAATATAGTTAAATACAAATGGTTGGAAGTTCTTCACTTGTAATTTTATTGTTGGTTAGCTTTTGAATTGGGTTATTGTTTTTTAGTTGCAAGGTTCCGAGTTGAAATGTTTCGGGTTTTAAAGTTCCGAGTTGGAGGTTTTCAAGTTTATGAATAAGAAGTTCTATGTCCAAGCATTTAAAAAAATGAGATGTAAGAGGTGAGAAATGAGAAATGAGATTTGAGAAAAAAAATAGAGAGGATACATTATCTTATAAAAACCGATGAGAGATGGTCGAAGATCGAAAAGCGAAAAGCGAAACCCGATGGTCGAAGATCGAAAAGCGAAGATCGAAAAGCGTAGGTCGAAAAGCGAAGGACGATGGTCGAAGGTCGAAAACCGAAACCCCATAACCGACAATGCCGTAAAATAGTAAATCTAAGATTTAAGTAATTTTACGAGCATGCTCGCACGAAGTGCGGCACCGATAACCGATAACAGACAACCCGAAACCCGACAACCGATAACAGACAACCGATAACAGACAACCGAAAACAGACAACAGACAACCAAAGATCAAAACCTACACAAATCAATGTCCATGCCCTAGAAAATAGGCGACAGCAATACCCACCATAATCACTATAAACTTAGAGGCGTTGAAACTATGATTTTTAGAAGATTCAAATAAAATGGTAGTCGAAATATGCAAGAAAATACCAATTACCACTGCATCTATATAAACAGCATAGGTGTCTAATAAAGAAGTATACATACCTAAAAAACTACCGATAGGAGTCATCAGCCCAAAAAAGATTAGAAAGCAAGCTATCTTGAAAATCGATAAATTGGTTTTGAATAAAAAGCTACTAATAATCACTGCAACGGGGACTTTATGAACTACAACAGCCCACAATAAGGAAGACGAATGGCTTATCGGAAAGCCTTCAAATAAAGCGTGAATACTCAAACTGATAAACAATACCCAAGGGAAATGAGAATCGGTTTTATGATTATGTAAATGTCCATGTTCCGCGCCACCAGAAAGAAATTCCAATACCAATTGCAGCACAATTCCTGCCATAATAAATATTCCCACTGCAGCATCCGTATTTCTATATACATGGGGAATAAATTCCAAAACCGTAATAGACAATAAAAAAGAACCACTAAAGGCTAACAATAAATTGATAGCACTGGCTTTGTATTTTATAAAATAAGCAATTCCAAATCCAGCAAGAACAGCAAGAATAGGTAGTAATATAATCATTAAAAATACTTAGGTTAGTTCAATTTGCATTTCAAAGCATTAGTTAGAAAATTTAGCAGACTATAGTTTTTGTTTAATATTCAATACGCAAAAATTTCTAAGCAAAACTGAAAATCATTTGCAATTGATATTACAGAACAGCATTAAAAACAGGACTAAAACAAGATACTACTTTTACTAATTTTCACACTAAAGCGCAAAATTAATGTATTTTTGACGTCTAAAAGAGATTTATCGATGGGAAATAATTTTAAAATGTTAGCCAGGACTTTATTTGGCTTAGAAGATGTACTTGAAAAAGAGCTTCAAAAGCTAGGAGCAATGGAAATCAAAAAAGGAAACCGACACGTTCAATTTGTGGGCGATCTTGGCTTTCTGTACAAAGCCAACCTCTCGTTAAGCACTGCTATAAATGTATTAAAACCCATCAAACAATTCAAAATTGAAACGGTAGACGATTTATATCATCAGATTTACGATTATCCTTGGGAAAAAACCATTGACGAAAACCAAAGCATCGTCATCCATTCCTCCGTATTTTCTACGCTATTTAACAATACGCAATTTGCCGTTTTCAAAACCAAAGATGCTATTGTAGACCGTATGCGGAACAAAACGGGAAGCCGTCCAGATGTAGATACTAAATCGGCGGACATTCACGTACACATACATATCGATCGGAATTTCTGTTCCTTATCTTTAGATTCTTCAGGCGACCCACTTTTTAAGCGAGGTTACCGAAAGGACACCAATATTGCACCTATCAATGAGGTGCTGGCAGCTGGAATGTTGAAATTATCTGGCTGGGATGGAAAAACTAACTTTATAGATCCCATGTGTGGTAGCGGAACTCTTTTAATTGAAGCTGCCATGATGGCTTGCAATATTCCACCAAACTTAAACAGAAATGAGTTTGCATTTATGAAATGGAAAGATTGGGATAATGATTTATATAATACAATACTGGAATCTGTTGTGAAAAAAATTCGCGATTTCCCATATCAAATCATCGGTTATGACAAGGCTCCATCTGCCGTTATGAAAGCCATTGATAATGTAGCAAATGCAAATTTATCTGAATTTGTTGATGTAGAAATAAAGAACTTTTTCAATTCCAAAAAGGAACTGCAAGGACCATTGCATATGGTTTTTAACCCACCTTATGGCGAAAGACTTGAAATTGATATCCCTAAGTTTTATGGTGAAGTAGGGGACACCTTAAAACAAAATTACCACGGCACCCAAGCTTGGATGATTGTAGGGAATTTAGAAGCCATCAAGAATGTAGGACTAAAACCATCAAGAAAAATTAAATTATTCAATGGCCCAATAGAAACTCGTTTAGTTAAATATGATATCTATGAAGGAAGCAGAAGGGGTTAGCTCTATTCTAATAGGTGCGAAGTTGCAAACTTCGCACAGCGCTCAAAACTAAAAGCTCAAGGTTCAAAGCTCAAGGCTTAAAGTTTAAAGTTCAAAGCTCAAAACTCAAAGCTCAAGGCTCACAACTCATTAAGCTCAAATCCAAAAACTCAAGGTTCAAAACTCACAGCTAATAGCTCAAAACACCCAAATCAGTAACTGAATTTAACTAAAATTTAAAAACACTTGCAAGCATCGCAAGTATATTTGTCAAAATTTACTGCATGTCAGATTGTATTACTTACCAACAAACTCAATATTTCTCGGATTTAATTACTGATTATATTCAAAAAAATCCAAAAGTTGAACCTTTTTACAATCGTTTTCCAGAACTTTCTTCTTTTGAAGAACAAATGATTGAGAAGCATGCTAATTTCCCTTCCAAAAATAGAGAGGTGTTAGTAGAAGTTTTGTTGAAGCAATACACCAGTATTGCCACAACAGAGTCTACTATCAATAATGTCAAATCCTTGTTAGATGTGGATACCTTCACCATCACAACAGGGCATCAATTAAATTTATTTACAGGACCTATTTATTTCATTTACAAAATAGTTTCAACTATAAAGTTATGTAATCAATTGCAGCTTCAATACCCAGATAAAAAATTTGTTCCAGTGTATTGGATGGCTTCAGAAGATCATGATTTTGAAGAAATTAGTTTTTTCAATTTTCAACAAAAAAAATATACTGCAAATCAAGAACAACAAGGAAAAGTAGGAGCTCATCCCACTGAAAACTTAGAAGCTGTATTCAATGAATTTGATGCGGATTTGGGAGTTGGAGAACATGCTAATTACTTAAGAAAACTCTTTCAAAAAGCTTATTTGTACCATAATTCTTATGTAGAAGCCACTCGATATTTGGTCAATCAACTGTTTAAGGAATATGGTTTGGTAATTTTAGATGCGGACAATAAAGATTTAAAGCGCATTTTTATTCCACAATTTAAAAATGAATTATTCCACCAATCTGCACACCAGTATACAGCAGATGCCATTGAAAAGTTACAAGCAAAAGATTACAATATACAAGTAAATCCTCGTGAAATCAATTTGTTTTATATCAGAGATGAAGTTCGGGAACGCATCATTTTTAAAGACGATATTTTTTTTGTGAATGAAACCAAATGGCAATTTACTAAAGATGAATTATTAACCGAATTAAGCCACTTCCCAGAACGCTTTTCACCAAATGTAATGACGCGACCTTTATACCAAGAAGCCATTTTACCAAATTTATGTTACATTGGTGGTGGTGGAGAATTGGCATATTGGTTTCAATTGAAACCGTATTTTGAAGCTGAAAAAATACCATTTCCAATTTTACTATTACGAAATTCAGCTTTACTTTACACTCAAAAACAAGCTAAGAAAATCAAAAATCTAGATTTACAACTCAGTGATTTCTTTCAAGCTAAGCATGAATTGGCAACACAGATAACGCATCAAATAAGCGATATTACTATTGATTTTTCAACTCAAAAAGAACATTTGCAAAAGCAATTTGAAGCTCTTCACAATTTGGTTCATGCTACCGATAAAAGTTTTAAAGGTGCAGTAGCTGCTCAAGAACACAAACAACTAAAAGGCTTAGCTCATCTAGAAAAACGCTTGCT
>Ga0307930_1004080_pt1 | contig 10349 bp, 11 predicted proteins | sample OrgLakmetageno46_FD_203161 | JGI IMG/M metagenome (GOLD analysis project Ga0307930, IMG submission 203161) | Saline water microbial communities from Organic Lake, Antarctica - #46 | ecosystem: Environmental > Aquatic > Non-marine Saline and Alkaline > Saline | place: Antarctica: Organic Lake... | reverse complement strand
ACGTAGGAAGTAGTAGTTAGGTAGATAGGCAGAGCACGTTACAGTATCCCCCCTGTATGGAATACTACTAATACAATGCTCATGTGTCTCCATCATTTTCCCCCCGAGCGTTCTATTACTTGCCACACTGCATCGTCCTCACAATTCAGCGAGGGTTCACAACCCCCTCCTATCCTCTGACCACAGAATCCATCCAGAAGCCTCCAGATCCTGATCTGTAACAAGAACGTCATGTAACAACTTATCCTTTGTTTATAGAATATGTATGTCGGCGTTTTTTCGAATGGCAAAGACTTTGCTCGATAGGTAACAACGCGGATGGAAAGTGAGCACAGAGGACAGGAGCATGCATCATCTTCTTCAGAAGTGGCAACACCGTCATTGTCGCTACTGGCCCTGGAGACATTAATTGCCGAGCAGGGCACTTCTGGATGCCTCTTGGGGGCGCATGCAAATGTGGCTGCTCAGCCAGCAACTGGACATTCTTCCGCCTCGTCAGTTAGTGGAGTGTCATTTGCGCGGCCTTTTTCCAGAGGTGCTACAGCTGCAGCTCCGGCACCGAGCCAGCCAAAGCGGCGCGCTCCCACGCGGGTCAAAAGCGAAAACTCGGTATTAAAATCCCCGGGCCGTCCGGGCGGCCGTAAGCCACCGAAAAGGACAGTGGCTACAAGTGGGGGCACTTCCGTCCATGCAGCAGGTGGCCAGTCGACGGAAGGTCGCTCTTCGCCTGGTAGTGGGGGAGTTCCTGATTATCCAGGCAGCAGCAGCAGTAGCAAAAAGGGTGGCAGTCGTCGGCGAAGCTCTGCGGGTGGCACGCCCGCCAGCCGCGAAATGCGCTTAGCCGCCGCGGGGCGCCGCAACCCGCACAGCGGCACTTCCAGCAGTCGAGGCAGGAGCTTGAGCGGGAGCAGCAGCCGCGCGCACTCGACGTCGCCGCCGGACCCGCCTCCGCCCATGCCCGCTAACTTGCGCGCGCTCAACAATCCCATCTTCCCGGAGCCGCGGCGATTTGCGGCGTCCTTCTCACGCAGCATTTCCAACTCGTCGTTCCTGTCTGAATTGTCGGGATTTTCGGCGATGTTAAGTACGGAACCAGCGGAGCCCGCAGAGTCTCGGCCGCCGTCGCCGCAGCCCATTTGGAGGCGCTCCTTGCATCGCCAACTCTCCAAACTCGACGTGCACGACTCTTCCAATCAAGAAGACGACGTGAGTTCCCTCACCACCGCCACCACAGTAAGAGACGATCTTGAAAAGTCAACCACCTCTTCGGTGGCGGCATCCACTGCTTTAGAAGATGCTGCTGCCTCAGGGCCTCGGTCTTTGGATTCGCAATCCACAGCACCTGCGTCACACGGAGGGCCCGTGAATTCGACGGATTCGGCGACAGCCAATTCGGCGACAATGGTGAATTCAGCGACGGAGCCTGGCTCGCCACAATCGTCGCCGCCGCCAATGTCGCCTGGCGGAAGCTTGTCAGACAAATTCGGTTTTTCGCGTCGGCCGAAACCTAGCAAGCGAAAAGGCCGTGAATCCCCGTCGCCGTCGCCGCCAACATCTTTTGACGGTGCTGTTCTGCGCCCCGGGTCACCGAAAGAAGGCGCGAGCATAAGCTCTCTGAGAACAGTACCCGAGCCAACTGCATTCAGCCCGGAGCAGCCGCCGATTGACCCATTGATGGCGCCTCCAGTATTGCACGAAGGCGCAGGCTCCTTGACATTTTCCTCGCTCGGCAGTAAGATGTAGTAATTTGATTTGCGACATCGCATGCAGGAGTGAGGCAGCTCAAAGAGAAACGCGGGAATAATTATATGGCAGCTGCTTTGACGTGGCAATTTTGAAAACAAGAACTGTCTGAATGTGAGGGTATTTTTTTGTAATTACCAACAGAACTAAACGAAAACGACTTAAGACCAAATCGCTTAAGAATTGTTTGCAAGGAATTATTATAAACACATAAACAATAATCGACATATGATAAACAATGGGAGTATGCCTAACTTTTGACTTATAATTCCATGCTTCTTGGTGTCTCGAACGTACATTGAAGCTAGATTTTGAAGAACGAACTCCCAAAGAGAAAGAGAGCCCTCTGTAGTCTATATGGATTTATTTTGAAAGAACACCGAGATTAATAAACCAGAAGAGCTCCCAGCCGTTCGCAACCCATAGCCCCAACCCCCTCGAACTTGAACTACTAGTACAAACCCAAATGACAGAGAAGCCAGTGCTATGGGAAGAAGTGTACGCGCGTGCGTTGCGCGCTAGTCAACAAAGAGGGCCCTAAGTGCCTCGAAGCGCTAAATCGTCGCATTCTTTGCGCACCCACGCCAGCGCTTCGCCCGGCAACAGCTGGTCGCCAGGCCCTGCCCGCCGCCGCCCCGCCAGCCAGCGCTTGGGATAGGAAGACGAAGCAGAAGAAGAGGAAGAGGAAGTGCCACTTTCTCTGCCGCTGAGGCTGCGGTAGTGGGCATGCGCTGCGGCCAGACGTGGGAGGCCTGACGCTGTAGCTGATGATCCTGCCTGCTCGGGGATGTCTTTTGACCCATCGCCTTCGAACGGCGCAGCGAGAGCGCTGTCGCTCTTCTTCTTGTTGCTGTTGTTGTTGTTGTTGCCCAGACTAGTAGTACTGTCGCCATTGCTGTCAGTATCTCCCTGAAGGATTACCAGGCTCTTGGTAGAGGGGGCCTTGGGCACTGAGGTACGGGACCACAACGATACTTGCGCCAACATGCACTCGAGCTCATCCACTTCAGGCACAGGGGCATCGTGCTCCAGGTACAGCGAAGATGAAGAGGGGGATTGGGGAGAAGATGGTTGATATTCTTCGCCCTTCTTCTTCTTCGGAGGCGCCCAAGGCGACGGGGCTCCAAGGTAAGGGCGGCGTGCGCCGGTGTAGGGATCGCACGTGGGGTCACTGGGAGAGCAATAGAATGGAGGTATGGGGGGTAAAAAGGTTCAGGGAATTGCGAAGAAGGGTGTGAGCTGAAATGAGGAGACGAAAGCGTGAGGCAAGAGAAGCGATTTGCGAAGTCAAGGCGCAGATAAATTGAACATTGAAAAGCAAAAACTCATGCGAAGAGGCGAATGCGTTTAATGACTAATGAATCAGTTTCATTGCTTTTTCATTATACCTGTGTATCGCCACAAGTTCGATCAATTCTTCTTCCAAGGTCACCATGGGACGAGCTTGATTCTCATCTGTGGTATCTCCTTGTTCTATTCCTGCACCTTTTTCTCCTCCTTCTTCGCCTACTTTTTGTTCTTTATCATTTACAGTATATTCTCCTGCTTTATCTTCTTCTGCACCCGCACTGCTGTCGCGATCCTTTTCTTGGCCTTGAAGAAGCTCGGTGGACGCAGAAGAAGACGAAAAAGATGTTGGCTCGCTTGAAGCATTGTAGAAAGCCTCTCGTTCGTCTTCGAAACGAAGGCTCGCTAGCTCAACACGACAGCGCAAAGTGACTCGATGGAATACCTACACGATATGCAAAGCATCCGTAAGATTCAACAATAAGAGGAGACCTATTTGAAAGAGCAGAAGTGTAATAAGGGGAACGAAGAGAAAGATTCCGTACGATGTATACGTCGAATTATTTGTGCGCCTATCTACTAGGTGTGACGCGCAATCATAATTGTGTCCCGACAAACACACCTCGCTTGATTTATTATTCTTTGCTTCTTGCTGTGCTGCATGAAGTGCCTTCCAGAGGAGTTCTTGGCATTTTTGCCTCGAGGCCTGGTTACAGCGGCGATAATTTCACATGAGAGAGAGAGAGAGAAGAGATACGCTAAAATCCAACAACAAACAAAGCATAAGAATTCAGAATATCAAGCAAAAGATGGCATAAATCAAAATGCGCACCGTAATTGTAACGGACGAGTAAGACAAGCAAGAGTTCGTGATGCCGTATCAGGCAGCAGCTACAGCAATACAAAAACAGGACAAAAACAAAATCAACCTCCTATAGTAGTCAACCCACCTTGTCTTTGGGGTCCAAACTGTGCGCTGCCACTGCTGCCATAGCCTCTTCAAACGCTACCACACAAACAGCCGCAGCAGCCTCACCATGGCTTGATTTTTGTGTGCTGCTTGACGTTGAATCCTTGGACGGTGTTCGTTTTTTTGCTGTAGTAGGTGTTGTGGTTGTCGCCGGCGGCTGTGACGCTGCAGCTGCTGTCTTGGCAGCCTCCAAGCTTTAGGCAAAATGAATAAACAATAAAATGCAATAAGAAAAAGTGAGCCAATTATACGAACAAGTAAGCCAAGAAAAAGAAAAGCACCTTTCGTGAAGTTCAGCCCTGGCATCAGCCCCCTCAAAACTTGCAATTGGAAGCAAAGGTCCTAACAAGAGGGCGCCTTTCTGTACTGCCTCTGCAGCCGACGCATAATCCGTAGGATCCGCAGCCACAGCAGCCCGAACTCTGAATGATAGGGAGAAAGGTGTGAAAATAAAACGAGTGTAAAATAGAAAGTCGAAGATGCACAATAATAGATTACGCCACAAATGAAAGCGCCACAAATGAAAGCACGCACAGAATCTTAGCACGCACTGCTTTTCTCTCTCTCTAACTACAGGTATTACCGTTGGTACTCCTCCACCAGGACGGCGTATTCGTCTCCTGGCTGAGACCGTATGCCCGGCCATTTCACCGTATTTTGTAGCCGTTGCGCCAGTAAATAGCGCCTCGCCAGAATGTCTCCTAGTGTGCACTGAGCCAGACGTACTATCGTAGCCGCCCGCTCCACGACCTGAAAACAAAGAATAGGTAAAACAAAAAAAACAAATGCATGAAAATCATATGAAATTCACTTTTGAGGTAATCTAAGGAGATGAAGAATTGAAACAATCAAAGAGGAGATTCAACGTGCGCACCTCCAATGCATGGGCAGCCACCACTCGCGGGTCTTGATCGAGCTCTTCGTTCACACACTTTGCCACTTCCGCTTCCCAGCCACCACTGCCACCAATGCTGCTGCTCTTGTTGTTTGAGCCACCAGCTGATCCCTCTGCTGCAGCTGTTCCCATCGCTACTGCCCCTGTCTTCTCTTCATCTCCTCCCTGTATAGAGGGCAAGGGAGTGTTGTCGTTGCTGCTGTTGTTACCGCTGTTGTCAATGTTGTTGTTGTTCTTGCGGCTAGCAGCAGCTGCTGCCTTGCGTGCAGCTTTGCGGTTTGCTCGTGCCTCTAGCGCTTTTCTGCAGCCCCGCTTGTAGCGTTCCGCGCGTTCTTGCGGCCCGCCTAGCGCTTGAGCGCGCACGCGGTTGACCACGTCTTGCTGTGCCTGGGGCAGCGGCGGCGCCAACTGCTTGCGTGTCAAGACGTCGGCGAGTATGGTCGCAGGCATGCGCAAAGGACCATCGGAAGCAGCGCTAGAACCGACACCAAGACTGAAGTTGTTGCTCATGCTCTTGCCCCACCCACCAGCACCAGCGGCAGCGCCACTAGTACCGCCACCGCTGCCACTGTTGGCCACAGCAGCCCCTGCAGGAGTTCCCAGCCAGACCCAGTACTCGAGAAGTTGCCCCACGGTGCCTCCTAGTTGATTACGGTCCATGTCTTCGAGCCAGTTGGGCTCCTCGCCAGGCTTACGGTCAGCCCTAGTAAATACGCACATAATTATTCCACGATCAGTATTGCGATGCAGTTCAGTGATTCATCACGTGGGAAGAAAGCAAAAAAGGAACAACAAAAAGTAATTCTCAGATACAAGTTCAACAAGAACGAAGAAACTTCATACTTTTTCGCGGCTTCCCGCACTGCTTCTTTCTGTCGTTGCCGTTCTGCTTTCCGTGCTTGCGCGTCGGCTTTTGCCGCGGCCCCGGTAGCCCGAGGCACCACCTCTGCTGGGGCTTCTCCTGCTTCACCTTGACCTGCACTCGCTCCTGCTCCTGCACCAGTACTAGCACTAGTATAAGCACTTGCGCCATTACTTGCGGCACCTGCTGCACCTGTTGCTGCATCCGCTAAGTTGAGATCGTCTGAACGTGCTCCTCCTTCCGCTACGGGCTGCAGCTGCGACCCAATCGTCGTTGGTGATCCCGGTGCTGGTGATCCCGGCGGCAGTGCCAACCCGCCGGCTACGTCATCCTGGCGCGGGGTAAGGGCTACAGCGGTGGACGGGCGCGGCACATCCTTCGATTGTTCTCCCTCTTTGAGTTCTGGCAATGGCGAAGAGGCAGCATTACTAATGCTACTCCCACCAGTGTTGCTATTGCTCAACTCCAGTTGCTGCTTGCTCTGCTGAACAGCTGCAATTTCAGCCGCGAAGAGAGTTTGGGGAGACGGTAAGTCATTCGACGATGACACATCCGATGACGCACGCGGCGAGGCAGCTGCAATATCCAGACCCGCCGTCCACGTTTGTCGCATTTGCGCGTCTATGGCTGGAGTAGGCACAGCTGCCTTGCTCTTGGAGCTAGCCCCATAATTAGAACCGGCCCGTTCTAATGAGTTATGAGATTGTTGGGTGCGTCGGCGGCTCCACGGGTCAGGAGGCGCAGCTGGCAGACCAAACACCTGTTTGAGGGGGGGAGGGGTGGGTAAGAAAAAAGGGAGAAGAAGAAATGAGGGGTATGAGGGGCGCAAGAAGTGTCACGGCGGACCATACTTAATGGTGACCATACTTATTTACCATTGCCTATACCACTACTAAATACTACCTATCTTCCTATATGAAATCAGAAGGACTATATTCTGCTCCACAGAATGCACGGTTTTTCTTTTTCTTCAAAATTCATGTCAAGTCTCTCGCACATACGCAGCAAATGCTTACCATGCGCGCGCGAGCGGCGTGCCTCAACAGACCCGAAGCACCGCAGGTCGGCGCTTGCACCGCCGCTAATGTAGTAGCGTCGTGCAATAAATCGTTGGGGTCAACGTACCTACGAACCGACATCGTTCAAATCATGTGTACACACAGCATGCAGTGACAATATTCTCGTGTTTGAAAATGAAATGAAGTGCGAAGGGAAACTGAGAAGAAACAAATATCGAGCGCGTAGCAAGCGTTCTGTTAGGAGGATTGCGAGTTCGAATTGAGTGAAGGCCTTCTGCTTACGTGTGCACGGGCGGCTCCTGCAAGTCGTCGAAAAACTGGGCCGCCGCTGCAGTTCTGGCACCCAACAGCCCGTAAGGGTCTTGCGGGTCTCGCGTCGGCCCGGGATTAAAGTCCCGTCGGCCCCAGAACGTCCCGTCGGCTTCAGACGCCAGCGGCGGGTACCTCATTTGAGCGTTGTAGTTGTTCTTGCTATTGGTACTGCCAGTATTACTGATGTTGTTGAGGGTACCTTGCGGAGGTGCGCTAGTGCTAGGGTCTTGCTGACTTGGCTGAGAATTCATGCTACCTCCACCTGCAAGAGCAGGTACTTTCAATTCACGGGCCAATTTCTTCAGCAGCAGTTGGCTCTCCGCAACGGTTATCTTGGAGGCGGCCGTTCGGGCTTTTCTCGCTGCGCTGGCCACTGCTACGCTCACCCCTGTACCGCAGCCAGCGTTAGCCCCAATCTGAGCATGCGTGAGGGGCGCCAGAGGAGTTCCGCTGTCCGCCTGGGTTCGACGTTGTGTGGCGATGTACGAACAAGCATAGACCGAGGAGAAAAATGGGAATCACCAGAAAAAGCATACAAATCAAAACAACACAAGCACTGTTGGGCATGAAGGTGATAAAAATACTAGAATAGAACAAAAATTACTGGCAATAGGCAAAAGTTTCTCTCCAATGTCACCTCCATCAGCGCATGCCACCATGGCGCTTCTGCAGCCGCCGCCTTGGCTGCTGCTTTCTCGGATTTGGCCTTCTCGGCACCTGCAGCCTTGGCAACGGCTGCCTCTTCGGGTGTCATCGCACCAGAGGCGCTAGCGTCAGGAGTAGCCATCGCTGCTTCTCGGGCCTCTTTCGCAGCCTAATGCAATGAAAACAGCGACAAAATAAAACATAAAAACTCTGGTCATTCTGAAAGCTCACCATAGATATATCAGCACAGCGCTAATTGTTTCATGAGCTATTCAGAATACGAACAATGAAGCCATTACGTTTCCTCCATCTAAGCCCACCCACACCTGGTTGGCAGCGGCGACTTCTTCCTTCGCCAGACGAGCGCATTTCTTCCAGAGAGGTTCGTTGTCGTGCATGGTGGCCAAACGCTACATGTAAAAGAAAAAGAAATAAAAAAAAATGAAAACTAGAAGAACGCATGTAACGACGAACACTTTTCAATTTAATCAGCAATTTAGCCCAGATAGAACTATTGAATTCATCGCACCTGTGCCACGGCTGAAGCCGTTGACGCTGCCGCATGCTGGCGCTTCAAATCAGTGGTCAAAACGACAACTAGCGAGGCGGACGCCTTCTTGTTGCCTTTTGTAGCACAGAATGAGAATTAAGTTGTGAGTCAGTTGTTACAGCAGCTAGAAGTTGTGCTAGTTAGTAAACGGTCCTCGCAATTAATTCAAAAGAGATGGTGGTTGAGATGGCGAGAGCGGCAACAATAAGGAGCTAGCGCAAGCAAGTCACAAACTCATTCTGATTTTAATTATATTGCTAGTCAATGATACCGGAGTGAGAGCGTTCCCCATCGTCAAAGCTATCCAGAGCACCAATTGCCATTGCCATTAATAATTCTTCCGTTAAGTCGTTTTTTGAACCAATTCAGCAGCAGTAGCACAGGAAAGATTTCCGTTGTCTTCTTGGAGCCTCCTTTGTTAGTAATGGTGGTTCTATTAACTTAGCTGAACGGATATTTACTTATAGAATGCAAGCTTGCTATACGGCCGCTCCGTTGAAGTACTTAGACGGCGCAAATAGGGCGAATGAGATAGCTTAGCTCATGCTAATCTAGGCGCTACGACAGCCATTGGCATGGCCATCGTGCCATTTTATTGAACGCGGTTACTCTCCCCTGTATACAATGTCACGTGGTGCGGTGGTGGTGTGGTCGTAAAATGGGTAAGTACGTATGTACGTTTGTACGTACTGTACGTACACTCACTCATTCCTTGAAAAATGGTTCAAACGAAGGCGAGAAGATGGCTGTGCGCTCTCGTTTGCGTAGCCTTAGTAAACGCTCGTCCCCGACCTCTAGCGTCGTCTATTGCTCGTTCCGACTCAAAGCCACATTCCAGTAGTGAAAGTGCTACGGTAGCTGTGGAGGCTAGCCTAGTCACAGAGAATGCTGCACCGTTGGCTGTTCGCGGCGGTGCTTCCAAAAAGACTGCTGCGACTGATGGGGCTCTCTTCCTTGGGTCTTTTCTGTACATTCTAGCGGTGATTATATGCTATTTAGAATCTTTGAGCTAGCCTTGTACTTTATCAGAAAGCTGCAAAGCACCTTTCTTCATATACTTGTCACACCTCTGCATGCGATGCAATGCAACATCATAGCAGCTATATGCAAATTCCGCATGATGTAAAAACACCTTGTTTTTCTTGTTTGAATTCGTCTAACCTAGCATGCAGCTTTTCTCGTGCTCTTTCGGTTACTAGCGAGCTTGCCTAGTCACATCGAGCACTGTTACTATCATTTCTATTTGCACATCATTAATCACTACAGGTGGCTCTTGTAGGGCTGACTCCGGCACCTTACCTAGTGGCAGCGTGCGGCCCCACAAGAGGCTCAGCCTTGCTTGCTGCTAGCGCAAGTGCTAGTGCCCTAGCTGAAATTGCCATCTCCCCGCTGGTAAAGCTGCACGCTTATTCTCTTACCGTTTCCTCCTCGTAACCAACGCAAGTCGAAGTTTAGCAACCTATGGAGAATGCTCATAGGAAGTCAGCAAACATTCCAACAGCTCTATCACAGCCACCCTCTTACCTTCTTACCGGAGAATTCCCCTGTGACATTCTGAACCTAAGTATGTCCGTCAACCTACCTGGAACTCTATCCACTTGCCTGTGTGTTTCCCCCTCTTTAAGGTGGGGGCGTTGATCGATGCCGTTGGCCGCAAGCCGGTACTCCTCGCCACCGCGGCGTCTGCTAGCATTGCCCACACCGTAGCTACCTGCCTCGCAACCACTACCAAGACCATTACTGCGGTTGGCAACGCTGCTGCTGCTACGGGTGCGGCTACTTCCTCTGCTGGCGGCGCTGCTAGTGCTGCCTCAGCTGCCAGCGCGAGTTCAATGGCTTCCGCAGCTGCTGGGGCGGCAGGTGAATGAATTACGGAGTTAATTATATCAGTGCTTCCTTGGAGCAAATTACTCACCACCACGAGTCAGCACAATTCAAAGTTGCATGGTGACGAATCTTTCATTGGGTCAAGCCTTCCTCTATTGTAATCATATTTTCCATCGTTTACTTTCTTTCTTTCTTACTTACTTACTTACTTACTTACTTACTTACTTACTTACTTACTT
>Ga0307930_1004075_pt1 | contig 10363 bp, 9 predicted proteins | sample OrgLakmetageno46_FD_203161 | JGI IMG/M metagenome (GOLD analysis project Ga0307930, IMG submission 203161) | Saline water microbial communities from Organic Lake, Antarctica - #46 | ecosystem: Environmental > Aquatic > Non-marine Saline and Alkaline > Saline | place: Antarctica: Organic Lake... | reverse complement strand
CCCCCGAAGGACTATATCAACAGCCACGAAATATCTCCATGCCGGGCTACATTTAAGTGCATTAAAAAGCAACATGCAATTGGCTGGGGCCTCTATGGTCGCTTCATCGTCTCTAATGCCAACACCAGTACCAACATCGGTATCACATGAGTTCATGCCTGCCCACTAATTTCGCGTGCTTGTAGCGGTTCAGTTGCGACGAAGTGCCCTCGAGGCCTCCGCAATGCAAATACATGAGCTGCACGGAACCTCGCCCCAAGCCGCGGCCTTCGCTGTTGTTGTTGTTCTTGTCCTCATTGTTTTTGCTACCACCATCATCACTATCACTGACGTCCGTGAAGGAGTTGCGCATGGGGCCCGACCCGTCAACTTCGGGCGGCAAAGAAGTCCAGCGCTTCAAGAGCACCTAAGCATAGATAGCACGAGAGGAGGCAAAGACGAAATTGATCATAAAAACTCGACACATCGCAGTCTCAATGTTTTATGTCTTTCCATCGTACGATACACTAATCTGACCATCCGATGAAAATTATTTTTTTACGAAACGCGATGTTGCATGAAGCAGTAGAAAAATCAAATAGAATAGAGCGCAGGAAATCCCTTCAATATTGATGATAGAGAAGTACGATTTGTGTCTACCTCCCACGCTCGAGCTCCATAAAGCAAGTCGACGTACAGGTCGCTGTCCTCCTGAAAGCCCCAATTCATCGCCCACAAATGCCAAAACGAGGCGCGAAAAAAAGGCAGAGCGGCGCAACGAAAAACAATTTAGACATGCAGGGCACGATAATAAATACAAGTAGAGGCTTACATATTACTCTACATGTACATCACCTGGAGCTCACGCCAGGTGTCCAAGAGTTCAATGCGCGGTTCGCCAAAGGGCACTGTTTTCAAACTCTGTTTCATTACTTGGAGATTTTCTCGATCTCTACTACTGCCCCCAGTGTCGTAGTCTCGGAGCACATAAGGCAACTCCCCCAAACCTCCACTTTGAGCGTCCAGGGCTTTCATTTGTTTCGTTAAATATTTGCCTTCGCCGTCGCCTACGCACGGCACAACGCAGACCTACAGGAGTAGCACAAGAAGAGGCGAAAAGATGAGAGAGCTAAATGACACAAGGAAAATAAAAATAGAAGGTATTGGCGGAAGAAAGAAAATCGAGGTAGCAAAATCCGTACAATTGAAACAGAACAAAAACGAGTAGTAATCACATTTCTCTCTCTCTCTTTCTCTTATGTGCCAATAATTCCATCACCTGAATCCCTCTGGGTTGCAAGTGCCTCGCTAAGAACAGCGCCGTCGCTCCGGTGCCCCCCGGCAACACCACTGCGAGCCGCTGTGATTGACCGCCGTCTTGGCGCAGCTTGGCGACCAGGGATTGCCCTTCCGCTGAGGCGGCCGCTACTGCTGCCATCGCCCGAGGTGAGGTCGTTGATGAAGGTGAAGGTGATGATGATGATGATGCTGATGCTGATGCTGAAGGTGATGAAGGCTCTATTGAGACCTTGGAATGAGATCCTGGTGATGGTTGTAAATCATCGGCCTTCTCGTTTGCTGCCAGCTCAAATGACGTTGTTTCAGTTTTGTGGCCGTCCAACGAAGTTCCCGCCGCCATCGCTGACTGTTGGCCCATCGCCGAATCGCCGAACCACGCGTCGGCGATTTCGTCGGCGAGCATTCGAATGCCTTCTTCGGCGTCTCCGCAAGCACCACCTTGCGGCACCTAAATTAAAAAGGATACACAAAAAATGTGACAAACGAATTATTGCGGTCATTGTATAGGAAGCATGCAACCTTAGCAAAAGGATTATAGAAGTAAAGAAAATTCCAATGAAAAAGAGTTTGCTCTATTACGCAAACTGAGAACACCAACAACTATTAGCTCGTGACATCTCTACTCACCCAGAGGGCACCCTCTTTCAGCGGTGGATCCAATTCTGGCGGTGGGTTTTCATCGAACGAGCTCAGGCGCCCAAACCATGCTTGGTACATGTGCGGAGGCAGCTGTCGCACCTCCGTGCCGAGGGCCAGGGCGCGCGCATAGTTCCCAGACGGGTTCTGCCGGAGCCACCTACATGGGCCGTAGAAAGAGAGAGAGATCAAGAAGAAGAGAGTGGACTTGCGAGGAAAACATTGTCGAGTACACGAACTGAAGCGTCTTTAGTGTTACACTAATTTATTGCGCGGTAATAGTTTCCACTCACCTCGGCAAGGTTTTGGTGTAGTACACTAGTTTCGACACTTGACCACCAGTTGCTGCATCGTCTCTACTACTTTTGTTGCTAATATTCGTATTGGTACTGCTCTCACTGCTGTTACTGCTGTCACTGCTGCGGCTGCTGCTGAGTTGGTCCGTTTCAATCCCACGCATAGCCGAAGCAGCAGCAGTGGCTGCAGCGGTATCAGTGGCTGCACCAACGCGAGTGTTGTGCGCTTGCACCACTGTGAACAGAAAGAGAAATAAGGGAGAGATTATCCTCACCCGTAGGAGAAGGAGCGGCCATAGGCAACAAAAAAGTAGTGTGCTTAATTAAAATTAAATTGAACATCAATAAAGAGCTTACACCATGTTTGATGCACTCAAACACAAACCGCTAACCTTTTTTTTTTTCGTAATCCTCACCTGCAGCCAGCGCCAGCATGCTGTTGCTCTGAGGGCCGCCATAAGACACCACTTCAGGAGGGAACTCGTCCACTGGTACGCGGCTCAACGTCCACAATTTTCGGGCTTTGTTGCCACACAAACCCTAAAAAGCAAGTGTGTTAGAGCACATATTAGAACACAATGCACTACTGTGAATAAGCCGGGCAGTCGCAAGTGTACATCATAAGTAGCGACACCCTATTCATACTCGACGGTAAGAAAAATTCTTCGAGAATGATACGCAGCACATTTCTTCAAATAAGCCACAAAGTCAGCTATTGAGCCCGCCAGAGGTGTGCAAATTCCGCTATCAAACAGCAACGTCCTCATACCGTGTTTGGTAGGCGATACAAATCGTCGCGTTTCACAAGCACTCGACGGTCTCGCACATACGTCACCACAATTGGCGATGGCGGTGGGCGGAAGTCATCCTCATTGAGTGGTGCAGCCTTAAGTGGCCACGAAGAGTAGAGCTCGCCATCGTCGTCTTTGCTAGCTAAACGTGAGGGGCGTGGTCTCTTGAGTGCGCCAGATCTGAGACTAGCGCCTGAAAAGGCTCGCCTGTCAATTTCGAATGCAAGTACAACAAAATACCATGAGCACAAGTTGAGGCTAGTAAAAGAAGCGTCACATACTGCTTAATCACAACTTAAAGCTCCTGAAAAGTGGATCATTATGCTAGTAAATTATAAAGAAGCATGTCAACAACTCGGTTACATGATTTGTACGAACCTAGCAATAGGCAGCGCATGGTGCTTGATGACAAAAGCATAGCTGGGAACCAAAAGCATGAAACATGCAGTCTTGGACAGCATCGAGCTCACAACATCGTTGAGCTTCAGCTGTGAAGGGAAGCACTACGAAGGTGAAGAAGATGCCCTTCTCTTGTGCCTGGTGCCTTGTGCCCTTCTTTCTTCTTGATTGAAGATTGTATTGAGTTGACGAAAGAGAAAGGAAGTGAGAAGAAAAATCCTCCCTGTATTTCCAACCTCTCCATACATAATCATCTTCATGAACTATGACGCAGGACGCGTCACGCAGTTTACTGGAACTTCTAAGCCTCTACTATAGCTCTAGCTAGAGCTTGATAGCTGGTTCCATTTCAATTATTATCGCATCTGTAATGAAGTCAGCGTGATTTCTTAGTTGCTTTGAGCTAAGTTCCATTGTAATAGGATGACGAATCTTCTTCTTTATGTAGTCTGTTATCTCTTCAGTTCCAGCGTTGCTTTTGACTTGCGTCAAACAACGTCACGATTCACGCTATCACCTCGACACTTGGCATTGCAACCTCTCAAAGCCGCTGTTGCAGAAGTTGAGGAAGTGGACGTAGTCGTAGTTGGGTCAGGGCTAGGCGGGCTGTGCTGCGGGGCCCTCCTCGCGTCACGAGGCTACCAAGTAATAAGATGCATTGCTTTGAGCTAGTGTTTTGGTGTGTTTAGAATCCATCTGTTTATCAGTTCTGTGATGACCAATGATTATATTTAGTAGTATTGTTCACTCGATATCACCTATAACATAGTGTCCAAATTGAATTTCGCCTGTCGTTATGTAGGTGGCTGTGTTTGAAGCTCATTACGAGATTGGCGGATGCGCGCACGACTGGGCGTGTGACTTGGATGGTAGGTCTAGGAAAAGTGTAGCTCAATGTCAAAGCTTTTGTTCTGCAGTGCAGCATATTCTGAGTTCACATTCCTGCACTTGTTTTTCAAAAGGTAAGCCCATTCCGTCGGATCGCCTTGAATCTTTAACGGCCGCTGCTGCAGCCAATGGCCAGTCGCCTCCACCAGTGTTCAAGTTCGAAGCGGGGCCTTCCTTGTACAGCGGCCTGTCCCCGTCGAGGTCCCCGAACCCTCTGAAGAGCGTGTTTCAGATGGTGGGCGAAGAACCCGAGTGGGTCTGCTACAACACTTGGGGCGCTCATTTGCCGGAATGCCCAGACGGGTTTGACTTGTCGATTGGCGCCGACGCCTTCAAGGAAGTGTTAAAAACCTACGGTGGGCCAACGGCTCTTTCCGATTGGGAGCAGCTGGCTGCAGCCTTGCGACCCTTAACCAAAGGGGTGATGGGCTTGCCTTCGGCGGCAGTGCGCAATGACCCTGGTGTCCTCTTGACGCTGGGGTTGAAGTATCCTTTGCCCCTGTTACGCGTCCTGCGGGATGCGACCAAAATCACGGCCCCATTTGACCTGGACAAATTAGGCGTGAAAGACTCTTTCCTCAAAAACTACCTTGACTTACTGGCGTTCTTGCTGCAGGGTTTGCCCGCGGATCAAACGTTAACAGCAGTGGTGGCCTACATGGTGGAAGACTTTTATCGCCCCAATGCTGTCATGGAGTACCCCAAAGGGGGGTCTGGCAGTTTGGCCAAAGCATTGAGCAGAGCCATCGAGAAAAATGGCGGCACGGTGCATACCAGAGCACCCGTGGCCAGTGTGCTGGTGGAAGAAGGCCGCGCCACGGGCGTGACTCTGGAGTCAAAGTCATCAAAGAAAGCGTCTCCTTCCTCATCGAACAATAGCAACAATCACGATGGTGCAGTAATTGCAAACAGTAACAGTGGTCGAATAGTGCGCGCTCGCAAGGGTGTCGTGTCAAACGCAGACCTGTACGGTACTTTCAAACTTGTGCCTCCGGGCCTGGAAGGCTGCTCTGCTTTTGATGCAGAACGCGCCCAACTCCTTGGAGGTGCAGTGGACAGCAACGAGGAAGAATCAGTGCCACTCTGCAAGTCGTTCATGCACTTGCACCTTGCCATCAAAGAAGACGCATACCCGGGCTTGCGCGAGATGATTGCACCAAATGCAGCAGGCGCAGGTACAAGAGCAGAAGCAACACGAGAGAAGAATGTAAATTCGCCGCCTTCTTCCTCAGATTCAGTTGCTGTGAGGCCGTTGCCTCCTCAATGGACTGTCGTAGACTCCTGGGAAGGTTCGATTGATGCTCCTGGAAAAGTTGTGGTCGTGTCGATGCCAACACTCCTAGACGCATCGATGGCTCCAACGGGTTACCACATTATTCATGCGTACGCTGCAGGGAATGAGCCCTTTGACGTTTGGGAACAGTTCGACACGAAGCAGCCAAAGAATGAGGCTGGTGTAAGTAGCAATAGTGATGGAGGTGGCGATGGTAATGATGCTTCTTACCGTCAAAACCCTGCCTACGAAGCCTTGAAGAAAGAGCGAGCAGAACCACTTTGGCGCGCCATCGAACGCCGTTTGCCCTTAATTCGCCAACCCGGGGTCTGCAGCGTGGTGCAAATTGGGACTCCGTTGACCCACAAACGCTTTTTGAGGCGCTACCGCGGCAATTACGGCCCCGCCATCGCCGCTGGCAACTCCGCCGGGCTTCAATTTCCTGGGGTGGAAACCCCTCTGCCGGGGTACTATCGGTGTGGAGACTCGACCACGTCGGGGATCGGGGTGCCGGCAGTGGCGTCGTCAGGCGCACAGTGCGCGAACGCGCTTCTGACCGTGTGGGAACAGCTCGAAATGAATGCCAAGATTAAGATGTAATTGTTTAGAATGGTCCCTACTCTGAACCTTAGATCTAGCGCTGGCATTTACCACTTAACTCTTGAGTTTAGAGTCACTTATTCATGTAAATTTCCGGGTGTAAAGCCCAATGAGATGACTGTGCGTACCTAATGCTAATACCTTTTGATTTTTGAGTATGTGAGATTTGAGACCACAGCGTGGCTGGTAAATGAAATAAACTTATATCTGCTTTCCAATCGGTATTGTGCTTCTATGTTTCATTTCCGATTCGCTACCTCGACCTCGGATTGCCATTGGCCATTGGCATTGGCTTTCCCATTGGCTTTCAAGGCGCTAAATGCAAATCATTTCCCCTCATCCCCTCAAGGCAAATCGCCAATTATTTTCCCAGAAATCGCACGTTATAGATATCATATAGAAAGTAGAAAGTGTTCCGTACGTGCATTTTTTGGCACATTTTGCCTCATTTTCTAAATTGGAGAACTTTGTTCTTATGAATTCTTACTCGCCAGTCTTCGATCGCCGTTGTTATGCGCGACCGCTCTCTCCAATCACATGATGTAAAGAGTCCACGCCGTCGCTCCTGTGGTGACATGGAAATTCGCGAAGGCCTTGCGGGCCACCGGGTCGTCGTCCGATCGTTCCACGGCTGCGCGGCACAGGGGGCAGGTCTTCTCTCGGTCCAGCCATTCCCACGCGCAGTCCTGTTGGTGTCGTTTGTTGAATATTATTTCAATTCGCATGAAGGTGCAGTATGTACGTATATACACGCATGCGCGTACAGGGAGAGACGTTAGAACACAGGCGAGAAATTGGTGAGTGGAAGACTACAGGAGAGGCGACATACAAAATTACCTACGGTATAGCAACTTGAGTGCAGAAATAGCAAAGCGAAGCAACACACACACATAGTCGTGTTTTCTTACGAAGCAAAAAGTCACAGAGGGAAAGAGTGTTCAGAATTGCATTGCACTTTACCTCACAGAAGAGGTGCCCACAAGGAGAAAGGGCTAAGGGCCGGCAGAGAGGTTCAAAGCAGATGGGGCAATCTGGCGAGCCCGCTTCTAGCACATCCACTTCCGACGCTAGTCGACCACAACGACTGACGGACACTTTTGAACCATCGGAAGGTGACGTTGTTGCTGTAGTAGAAGCAGCAGCATCATCAGCAGCTCCTCTATTCGCGCTAGCTCCATCGCCCCGGGCAATCGCAGAAGAAGAAGACGAAGAAATTGTATCGAGCGGACTCCCGCTCAGCATGACTACTTCCTCTTGGTATCCTTCAGGTAAAGATGATGCTGAAGGCCGCCCATGGTTGTTGCTGTTCACACCGGTGTAGTTGGTCGCCACGAAAGAATCCATATGCGCTGTCCATACATTGCTGCCTGCTTCTGCACCCACAGAGACTGCTCGGATGCAGCGACTGATGAGAGTATTATCAGCGGCGGAAAGGCCATCATTCTCATGAAGATTCGGGCCACCACCACCGATGCTACCGCCACTGCTACTCCTACTCATGGAGTTGGCGGTAGGAGTGGTCAGTGAAGCTTGAGACTGGTGAAAAGAGTCGCGAGCAGCGGTCAAGGCAGCGGTGCCTACTGCACAGGGAAGCGCAGACGCCCATCCACCAGTCGCTACTGAAGTGCCGTTAAGACAGGCACGCATTGAGGAGGAGCAAGACAGCAAAAAAGACGACGATGACGACGAAGATGAGTGCCGAGCTTCTTTCCAAATCGCTTTAACTGCTGCCCAAGCCAACTGCATGTGAGATAGCAAGACCAAAGTTTTGAGGGTCAAATACACGCCTACGAGCACATGTGCAAACTGAGACGCCTGAACCTGAAAAGAAAAAAACAAAACAGTGTAGGAAAAGTAAATAAGTTGGCGCTTGCAAAGGAGTGACTGTTTTTTTTTAAAGGATGTGGAAATCATGCAATCTTCAGCGCGTGCAGAAGTGCGTCAGCGCAGAGTATACAAATCAAAACGATGGTTCATGTTTATATTTGTACATGTATGACTGACTACGCTCAGCACTGAACCAAAAGGGAAAGGAGTTAAGGAGCTACCACTATTATTGAGTTCTTCTACTGATAGTAGTGGCCACGTCATTCATTCTTACTTCGTTCCATGCGCCGCCTTCTGGCACCATGCCTGCGGCCGCTGATGCTCCTTCCAAAGAGTCTGGCGGTGGCGCGATGGAGGGCATGGTGCCCGCGTAGTAGCGGCACCACAGCGGCACCGGCAAAAGCAGGCGCCACGATTGGCTGAGTGCTTCCACCTTTCAGGAGGAGAGGAGAAGAATGGGATAAAGAATGGGCCAGGAGAGGGAGAGAGGTGAGGGAAAAGGAGCAATGTGTAGAGGACGGAGCTAAAGTTCAAAAGAAGCTCCATTGGCTTTAATAGTCGATTTTTTTTAAAAGTACACAAAGAAATGAATTTCATCATTTTCCATCAGTTTTTTCAAAAGTGCTCCTCTTACCATGGCCAAGCACTGCCTTCTTCGGCGGTAAATCAAATACTGCGACGGCCCCCGAGGAGCCGGAGGAGAAGTACTGAGAGGTGGAGGTAGTTGTGGTGGTGGTGGTGGTGGTAACGCTGTAGAGGTTGTGCCATAGCTTTCACCACCACTGTTGCTGATACTATCGCTGCCCTCACCATCACCGATACCGCCATCTCCGGCACCACTACTAGGACCGCCGCCACTGCCACTGCCACTACCACCACTGCCACCTCCGGTGCTGTTGCTCCGTTGGCTTCTCAGGGGTGTTGGCGGTACTGATGGCCCTCCCGAAAATGAAGGAGGCGGTGTATTGCCCGGAAAATTGGCCATGAATTCCGTAAACTAAGCACGCGCACGCACACCATCATCATAATTTGCATGTTATGAGGGGAGGAAATAAGCCAACAGTTAACACGAGATCTAGTAATGACTCAACATATGATCCATATCAACAGCCCAATAACCACACAGGTGCAGCACATGGTCCACCGTAATTTAGACAGCCCTACCAACAACTTGTTTCCATGACTCCTCACCCGAACTGGTAGGTCTATATAATCATGATAATTTACCGTAGTTTGTGCGCGGCGCCTTGCTCTCCGCACCCAACTAGCACCTTGACTCCACAGACGGCTGACCATCAGCCTCAACCATAGCCATGTACCACTTAACACGCTCCCCACGCTACCGCTACTGCTGATTGATCGCACACTGTCTAAGCAAGTGCCAAGGAGGCCGTTGGTACTGCGAGAATGGCGACGGTCATCCTCGTCATCGTGTGAAGCATTGGACTGTCGGCTACTCTCGCTGCTGCAACCGAGCCAGTTTCCGAGCCGTCGGGCCGATTCGCCGAGCCGACGAGCCACACCCAGCAGCCAAAACAGCCGGCACCGCCCGACGTGCACCATGGTAGACCACAGGGTAGGATTCGAGGAAGAGGAAGAAGACGTGAAGAGCAGCATCGGCCACAACAACCACAGCAGCGCCTGCACGCGGGGAAGCAGAACAGAACAACCAAACATCGCGTAACGAATTACAGAAAAAAAAGTAGAGAACGTGTCAAGGGACACGTAAGAAGAAAAGATGAGTAACTCGTGCTGTTCCTATTTTTCATGCATGTCAAAATGTTTCCATCCTCAATCAACTCACCTTGAACCCAACGGTCAGCAGCTGCGCAACCAAATCCACTCGCAGCGCGGTCCCCAGCACCCAAGACAGGCGCAACGCGTCACTGGCTGGCACAATCCAATCGTCTAGCCCCCTTCCGAAACTTCCTCCTCTGGCAGCCGCAGCCGCCGCAGCAGCAGCCTGGGCGGCTCCTACAGCAGCTGCGCCTGCTTCTGCTGCAGCGGCGGCAACCTCTTTTATGCTAGGAGTCAACATAGCTCCTTCGGTCTCCATAGTCTCCAATGCCGCACTAATTTAATTAATGAATGGAAGTAGACGGATGAATTGGACGGAAACCCAAAATGAGAAACCTTGCAAAGTCTAAGGAAAGCAAGCCTATATGAAGATGTAAACAAAAAGGAAATAGAAGGAAGCGTGCGAGATGCCAATCTACCTGTGGCCAAGTGTCGTGGGCAGTAGCAGCAAGCGGCGGCCCGTGTTGGCATAGTCCAAGAAGAACGCCAAGGCCAAACCGCCGCCCAGCGCACTCCAAGCAATGTAAAGCACGTGGCCTTTGTGCATGCCACTGCCGAGGGCCACCTTTTAATCCATT
>Ga0307930_1004070_pt1 | contig 10370 bp, 12 predicted proteins | sample OrgLakmetageno46_FD_203161 | JGI IMG/M metagenome (GOLD analysis project Ga0307930, IMG submission 203161) | Saline water microbial communities from Organic Lake, Antarctica - #46 | ecosystem: Environmental > Aquatic > Non-marine Saline and Alkaline > Saline | place: Antarctica: Organic Lake... | reverse complement strand
TTCCGCCAGCATTGATTGCCCTACAATCGAAGAGGTGAAGCAGGTTCCCAATTCGCTACTACCACCACTGGTGCCACTGCCACTCGAAGTTGAAGTTGCGCGGCCAGTGATCACGCGGCTCTCCACCAATCCGGTTTGCGGGTGCACCTTACGGATTATATTTTGTTCACACAGAAAATATTTCTATTAATTGGAAAGGAAAATAGCGCAAAACAAGGGTGAAAACATGCTTTTAGTAAAAAATATACAAGACACAAGAAAAGAAGAGGAAAGAAATAAAATCGCCATGATCATGCCCTTGGTAGTATATACTTGTGTGTGGTCTCCGATGTGTGTTCACGCAATTTACCAAGTGAAAGAAGAACGGGCGGCCAGCCTGGAGCACCGCAGTCTCGGCCGCTGCATTCGGCAACAGCAAGCAAGCAGTTGCCTCAGCCTCATTCGTATTTGCATCGTTACCCTGTTGCTCTTTGTTCTTGTGACTCCAGCCCGTGACCAGCACGCCAGTGCGGCCGCTGTTATCGCGGGCTTCGTCTGGCAGGGCCACCTATTGTATGTTTGATTCATGGAGAGATTGATTTGACATACAGAGAGTGCAAATACATACACACATGCAGGGCACACTGAGAGAGGAAGATATGTAGGTACTTATGAGAAAGCACCGAACTCAAAACAAAAGACGGCCTTACAGAGATGATGAACGAAATACGACGAAAAAAAAAAAGAGAAAAAGAAGAAAAAAAGGAGTCAGGACACCTTCAGCAAGACCAATGAAAACAAAAACTCACCGTGTCGTATACAGCAGCCAGAGGGGCTACGGATGAAGAAGAAGAGGAGGACTGAGCGGTCACGCGGCGGCCGCTGCTGGCGTCAAGGAGGGTTACAGGGGAAACATCCTGGTTAAGAGTGGCAGCACTTTGGGGCGACGTGTGAAGCAGAGCGACTTCCGGCCGGTAAGCGCCTGTGGGTGTATTATGATTATTATTATTACATTAGGGGATGACGACGTTGACGAAAGAGGCAAAAGAAACGACGTAAAAGCGGTACAAAGGTGAAAGACATCCGAGCAGGCCTTATAACCGCAGAGGAGAAAATGCCTCCATTACTCATTAACAGAGCTTTAAAAGGACAGGATGAAAGACACCTATCCAAGATAAGAAAGTAGAGAATTCAAAGCAAGCGCAACCCTCGAACCTGCAGGAAATGGCCTTGTGGCTAAGAGCTTGTAGAACTCCCCCTTTTGGGGCAAAAGAATGGACCACACCACTTCCCCCGACTCCAACCCCAGGGCGAGGACGCGGCCAGACCGCGTTAAACATACCGCCAACTAGCAACGTGGTAGATAAGTAGATAGTGAAAGAAGAGGGATGAGAGATAAGGACTGAGAAAAAAGAGGAAAATAGTTACAGCAAAAAATGAATGATGCGCACAGCACCATGTGCATAATAGAAAGAAATAGAAAGAAAACGTACGAAGAAAAAGAAAGAGACGCAAGATGAATAAAACTCGCATATACTTAAAGACTAATATAATAAGCATGAAACACCACCACCACCACCGAACCTTGTCGAGGCCAAACTTATGGCGCTGCGACGGCGTCAGCCCATCTTTCGAACGGTCACCCAGTCCTCCCTTGCCACTGCCTCCGGTCACAAGGCTAGTGAGGGAGGTGAGCATCTCTTGCAAGTCTTGGCGCTGTTGAGAATACAAGAAAAGAAAGACGAAGAAGAAGATGAGGGAAATGTTTTTTTAAAAGCAATGGTAACATGATGCGAAAGACAAGCGTACTGCATCTGTAGTAGTGCAAAGCAGACTGATACCCAAAAGTATCACGGGAGGAAGCATTTCGAAAACCACAAAGACCCTTTTTCCTCACACACCTGCATGGCAAGTCGCTCGGGCCAGGAAGGAATGAGGGCCTCGTGACTGCTCGTCGAAGTGGCGCCGTGCAGGTCGCGCGAATGAGCTACAAAAACCACCTGAGAAAACACAAGGAGACGTTGGAAAAATATGACAAATTACTACTATCTGCTCTTTTGTACTTTTTGGGAAGCACGTACTAAATGTCTGAAAACCAGATACCACGTTAGTGCATCCACACACAATCCCTCTCACTCAAATCAACCTCATACCTGCTCCACAGCCGCCAAGGCTTCCTCTCTTTCTTCCTTTCTCACTACCAACCAGGTACCACATTAGCACACACCCGGCCACATCCATACTTCATACCTGCTCCACAGCGGCCAAGGCTTCCTCTCGGACCCACGAGCTCGCGGGCTCCTTGGTCAGCATCAAAAGCGAATCCCCCTGTGTTGCGGCCAGGGCCCGGAACGCCACGCCCCCTAATATATACCGTATACATATGTGCATGCATGTGTTCGTATATATCATGTGAGTACACAGGCAAGCATCAGACAATAATGCGCTCTCGCGCTCGCAGTGCTGCAGCAAGCAAAATATACACCATGCCATTGTTCTCTTTTCAAAAGCAAATGAAAACACGAACAAAGAACGATGAAAAGTAAAACAGAAAACAAGATCTGCACCTTTCTCCTGCATTTTCGATTATTCACGAATATGTAATACACAATACACGTACCGTCCCGCTTGAGCACCACATGTGGGAAACAGGCCCCCAGCAGGAAAGCACCGTGGCTGCTCGCATCCCAGTCAGTAGGCCCTTGAGCCGGCGAGGCGTCTTCAACTTCCTTCACTGTTCCACCGCTGGTGACCTCAAACAACTGCGCCACTGCCGCTGCTGGTGCTGGTGCTGCTGCTGCCGCTGAGGACACGTCAGCAGTGTTCGCAACGGTGGAAACGAAAAGGCGTTGCTGTGCTGAAGCACTGCTGCCACTAGTGCTGCCTCCGCCTGCTTCTGCTCCTGACGATGGAAGCACAACTGCGCCGATGCTGCCTCCCTTCTTGGCACTCGCCACTCGCACTGCCGCTGCTGCACCACTGCTGCTGCTGCCGCTTGAAGTTGAAGATGAAGAAGACGAAGGCGCTTGGAATAGGGCAAAGGCGACGGTGGCCCCACTGGTGAGAGGCAATTGCCAGAGGCTGTTTCCCCCTCCTGGTAGGGGCACCGCGGGCCCGCTCGCCTCTTCGCCCTCGAGCAGCACCTGGGCACATGTGTGTAGTACATGTGCGTGTGCGTGTGTTCACAAAGGACAAGTGAAACAGAGATATGAGAAATAAAGAACTGCGATAAAGTAGTATACAACGTCGAAACACCCGTGGCAACGAAAGAGAAAACAAACGATGGGAGCATAAGGAAAACACAAAACAGAAAGTTGGTGTAGACGTCTCATCCAAGAATCCACCTTCCTTCTTGTTATTTCTCTTCCTTTTCTATCACTTCTACTAGGCTCTCGCCTCCCCCACATCCTCCTAATATAATATCACCACATTACCTTGTCGAGCGCCAACCGCTTCCAACGGCTAGCTGCATTCGCGTTCGCAGAGGAAGATGCAGATTCGGAGCCAAAAAGGCCGGAGACATCGTACACCAGCACCTGATAGATAGGTACGCAGATAGACATGCATGAGTGCAAAACACAAATACACACATAACACACACTTGAGAAAAAAAGCACACATGCCTGATTTGCTTCAAAAGCAAAACCAAAGAAAGTAAGGAGGTTGTATGTCAAATCAAATCTTTGTAGAAAAGCTCTTTATAAAAGAAGGAGGCTCGCCCACGCGTAGATAGTGCTTCATAGAGAAGAGAGCAAAAACAAGGGCCAAGGGAGAAGAAGAGAAGGAGAAAGAAGAAGAGGAAGGCCCACTTTTGTCATCAACACATGCACACGCACCGCAGCGCCGGAGGTTTCTGCCAGCACCACCAGCGCACTTGCACGGTCATCGCTCCATTCCCCCCTCCGAGGTAAAGCCAAAGAAGAAGAAGATGAAGATTTGCCTCGAACGTCCACCGTAAAGCCTCCTTGAGATTGCCACACAATGGTGCACACGCATAACTTTATCAAAACGCAAGTGATAAAATGAGACAAAGGCCTACGTGTGCATCAAAGAGAAAGGCAACAACTCGTGGTAACTTGCAACCGCATAAAACTTGACTCTAACACACGCGTGCACGAAACGTTCGAGCATTGACTACCAACACACACCCGCACTTGCATAACTACAAGACACACAAACACGCATGTACCTTGGTCACCACCCTTGCCGTTGCTGCTGCGCTTCAGATCGACCACCGCCAATTTGCCATTTGAAGACGACGACGACGAGAGACCGACGATACAAGCGCCACTGGCACCACCTTGGCCGTTTTTACCGCTGGCTGCTGCCACAATGTCGGACCACTGAATCGCTGCTCCTCCACTACCAGAAGACGACGAAGAGGCCAGGCCACTGAGCTGAGAGGCGTCCAAACTCCACGCCAGAGCACCACTCGCACTCGCGTAAGCAGAGACGCCGTTGCGAGCGAGCACCGCGAACAACTTGCCGTGTTCTAGTTCGGTAGCTGCAGCAGCTGCAGCAGCAGCAGGAGCAGCAGCGGTGCTGGTGGAGGACACGCCCCCGGCATCGCTGCCAGTCGAGGTAGTTTTGGCGTCCCATATTAGAGCACCGTCGCCGCTGCGCCACAGGGATACTTTGCTCCCGCCGTGGGTGACCTACCCAGGATGGAGGGAAAGATACAGAGATGAAGATTCAAAAAAAAGAAAAATCAGAGAAGAAAAAGCAAGAATTTTCGAAGGGTAGGTAGAGGCGAGTTGACTAGCAACGACGAAAAAAAACGTTCTTTTCTCAATATTGCGATATGATCTCTCGCACGTCGTTAACTGAGGATATTAATCAGAGTGCAGGCAGGGTGCCACCAACAAAAGGCACATGTACAATACCGTGAGGAGCTGCGACGAAGGAGCCGCATCGAAAGTGCTTCCGGCGGCAAGAGTGAACGGCTGCATGAAGTCAATCACGTGTTGTTGGTTTCCTGTTGCTTCCGTTCCCGCACCCGCTACCGCTACTGCACTCGACGAAGGCGACGAAAAGTGGCGGCGCCACTCGATGCTGCCGGTGCGCGCATTGAGAGCTGCCAAGACACCCTGTAATTTAAGGGAAAAGAGACAACGAGAGAGGGAGAGAGAGAAAGGAAAGAAAGGTCAAGGTCGAGAGGAAGCGGCAACACCGCAGGAAATGACATCACAACACGCACACACACACGATTACTCAGAGAAACCGAGAGGGCTCCTCCTAGCAGAGCAGATCGGCCAACGAGCAACAGCAACAGCAGCAGGTTTCGAGAATACAATGAACTGTACATCAGACTCATCAAAATTAGTTTTTCGTTTTTCTTCCTAACCTGATCCGTGGCGACATACAACTTCTTGGCTTCGAACGACGCAAAGAGGGGAATGCCCACGTGGTCTCGCCGCCAGTCGAGTTGGCCCACCTAAGGAAGCAACGAAAAATATACACGGGACATGATGAAAGGAGATTGAGAAGAACAAGTCAGGAAATAAGCAACCTTATGCTATTTATGATCAGAGAAAAGAACACCGTCAAGACATATTATCATCATCATGAGGAGGCTAAGAGCTGCCGGTGCAAGAAAAGCAGCAATACTTTTCAAAAGATCAAAGTAGGATGCCTGAAAGGAGAGATGCAGCATTCCTTACAACCTCCTTTTTGAGAATACATGTAGACATAATAGCTAGAGACTACTTCGCTCGTATTTCCACGAGGCTATCGTTTCAAATTCAAATGCTCTAGCCCATACCACGAGCTCACATAGTGAGCGAAATACAACAAACTAACCACGTACACAAAAAAGCATAGTCTCCGAAATGCTGGACTGCTCACCTGGTCTTCGTAAATAGCATACGCAGCTCGAGGAAGTAGCCCGCCGATGAGCAGCCATGCAGCCCACATCGTAGCGTAGGTTGAATGCGCCAGGCCTGTCGAGTAGGCGAGAAGCACTAAACTACTGTAATAAGCTCCTGCTGCGTGATGAAGGCAGGCAGGCGAGGCTGCTGTCAATGCTGTCAAATGCCAAAGCTTCGCACAACCAAAATTCACGTGGCTTACGTAAAACAACGAATTGTTGATTTTCAGGTTACTTACAGGGGTATAGCCGTATAGCCGTATAGCACATACAGAACGTTGCCGATCCTGCCGATCACCAAAAAGTCAACAAAACCAACTGACGATGGGCAACGTGGCTTCTGATGAGGGCGCACGCTCTCCAGAAGGCAGCGTTTCATCCCCCGAGTCAACTCGCCGATCGGCTAGAGATTGGTCACCACCTGCCTACGCGAGCAGGAGCGGCGCCAGGGAGCTTTCATCGGTCGCAGAGGGGGAGGCAACGAGTACACCTCACGCCACTAGATCTGTTGACGCTGAGAGCACACTAGCGGAGCCAACGTCTCGGCGCCGCAGTGGCAACGGCCTAGTCATTGTGCGTGAAGGCTCTAACCTTGACGTGAGTCCTCTTCACCAATAATTTTCATTGTTTTTCAAAGTGCAGGTGTTATTTTTAGGCACAGTGCTCCGGCGTGGGTGTATTGACTCCTTGGAAGTCCTTACACGTGTCAACACCTCTTTAGCGACTCCTCTATTGCATTCATGCTAGTGTTCTCGAGAAGAGAAATGAAAATTAAAGATTATGCGCTTCTACTAGTTTTGAATTTTCATCATATGTTTTTTCATGAACGTTTTCACACACACCGATGTACTTAATGAACCCACGCCCCCGATAAGAAGCTCGTATCAGCAGGCAGCTGTGCCACGTGCTCCTACGTGAACTTCATAAGACTGCACTATTTTTTTCCTGCATCATGTTTGCTCACTTGTGCACTGCGCTCTTACTAAGTCTCTCTCTCGTCTCTTTCATTGCCCCGACCTCTCATCTCTTTTCCTCTGATGTTTATGATGTGCGCGTGTTGTATTCATTTGCCTGAACAGCCTTCCCGCGGTGAAAGCTTAATGCGGTGGCCCTCGGAAGATCGCGGCCATTCTGGGCCCAATGCTCATATGACCAATTCTAGCAGCAAAAGCAGCACCAGCGGCGCCAACAGTAGCAGTGGTAGCAACAGTGGCAGCACTGTCAGTCACGACAACAGTCACGACAGCAGCAGCAGCAGCAGCAGCAGCAACTTGAGAAGCCCTGCTGCTGCTACTGCTTCTAACACGAGTGAGAGCCAGCTGCCTCTGTCATCTTTCTCCTTTGACGACGGCAGCCACAGCAGCCACAGCAGCGATGGCGGCGACAGCAGAAGCGGCAGCGTGAGCAGCAGCCTCATGAGGTAAAGTTCTTGCTAGAGGCCTCTCTCTCCCTTTGTACCCCTTCCTGTCGCTGTCGAAGTTACCGTATCCTCAAAGCCTCCTCCTTCTTCGCTTTTCCCCATTTTGTTTGCCCCCCAAAAGGTGGCCCTCGGAAGACCGCGGATGGAACTCTACGCTGGGCTCCCTCGCTGGGTGCGTTTGCATTATTACATTAGGGGAGAGATTCTCCGCCTCCAGCTAGCTACGACATGGAGACATCATTTTTCCACTTGCTGATTTTAATGTCATCCTAACATGTTATTACCGATGTAGAGTATTTGCACACTGCAAAACAGCAGCAACAGCACATTCAGACACGCGAAACGCCGGCATTCTCGATATCTGGGTGTCGATAGTATTCATAGCTGTCTCACTTCCTTGCCAAATCCCCTACGGGTTTTCTGTGTTTGCTTATTCAACTTTGAAAAAAAAATTCTGCGTACACGATGCCTCAACAGCGGCAGTGTGGAGCGAACCACAGCCAATCACAGCGATGCTTTGACAACGACGAACCCAACCACTCCGCCTCCGAAAACAACGCAAAACGAGACGGTCTCCAGCAGCAGTCCTATTACTCCTAGTAGTAGCACTTCTTCTCCGCTGGTGCGCAGAATATTTGTTGATATTTGAGGAAGCCCAAGGGTTCTTCCATCTTGCTTTTGGGTGTGCCCATTCCTGCATGTGCTCTGTGTGTGTGTCTGTGGGCTTGCTTCTTCTTTTCATGTTCTTTCTGCCTTCTACCTTGAATTCCGTTCTCTGTAGTCTATTTCATTCTATTTTATCTTTCTGTCTGGGCCAGGGTCAGGTCAACGAACAAGCCCTTCAATGGGCCAAAACTGCTCCGCAACAACAGCAGCCTGACAACACCACCTCCTGCTCTTCCTCCTCTTCCAGTGCTGTTGCTGGGACTCCTCCGCGTATTAGATTAGGGAGCGAGTCACCAACGTCGCCGCTCACGCATTTGCTATCGTCGTCCACGAAGCAAAGCCCAAGGCCTCATTCTCCTTCCTCCAACGACAAAAATGGGTCTGCAGACCGAGAAGGCTTCGACTCCTCCTCCTCCTCTGTAAACGACCAAACCAATCCCGTTTTGACTAATTCAAGCACTGATTCGAAGGAGAAAATTACTGCCAAATCTGGTCCTCTATACAGTGAAGACAGCAAGAATAGTGACAGCAATAGCAGGACCAGTGTCGATGCTAACAGTAGGAACGAGAGCAGCAGCAGCAGAAGCAGAAGCAACAGCGATGATGAATGGGTGTCCCGCGACGACATTTTGATGGCGTTAAAGGAAGCCAGGCCCCTCTACCCGGAAGCCAAGCTCAAAGTGATGTACGGCTTGGTCGATCCACACGCCGCCAATCAAGCCAAGAGAGCGCAGCTCGAGGTGATGTGCGCGTGTGTGTGGGAATGAGAATGATGGAGTGAAAGAGAATGCCGATGGCAACAAGAAGAGGGTGTGGCTGCGAGATTGAAAACTAAATCATGTTCGTTGTGGAATGAGAGTGTGCAAGTGTGCACTTCACCCCTTTCCTCACGCACTCACGCTCCATCTTTTGATATGTCTTCCTACTCTTTTTCCTTCTTTTTCTTTCCAGCTCGTGCTCGCAGCTCTGGCCAAGCAAGACCAAAACAACAGTAACCATGCTTCGTCTCCTTCTTCTTCTGCTGATGCCGCTGCCACTAGTGGTACCATTTCTGACCAAAAGATTGACCAAACCCATTCAGAGCTTCCTCTGGCCGTCCTGCCGTCTCTTCACGAAGACCGCGAGGTGATTAAACTTCTTTATTTGCTTGGAATACTGCTTATATTTTTTTTTCGTGAAACGTTGGAATTCTTTATCTTTCGTTCTTACTCCCCCCCTCATTTAAAGAAAGTATCAATACCTTTCGAGTAAGCATGTGCATAAATCGAACTACAATCTCCTTCACATTATATCGTGTATTCGCATTCATCACATTATGCACGCATCTTGCCTTCCCTTTCTTTTCCTTCCCCCCGCAGGTGGTGATTTTGCCGTGGATGAGCGACAGTCCAGGAACCGTGCAACTGGTACTCTCCTACACTATGCACTGCGTGTTTCTTCCTTTGCTACTTTTTTTCTGTCGTCGTCCATTCATTGACAGACCTTATCCATGAGCTCACGAGCGATAAAATTTATGCCATGCTTGTCGCGATCGTTGCTTTCCAACGGCTATATCTTGTCTCACACAACTACTTCTAGTCTCGCTTGCACATGTACTATCGAACTCACAATTTCTCCCTCTGCTTTGGTGGACACACACATGATGTGCTATTATTTATGTAGGTGCGCGACAGCACGACTGACCGACCGTCAGAGTCCTTGCTTCGGTAACTGAAGAATTAAAAGAGTACTTTTGAGGTTTTCTCTTTTATTATTATTATCATTATTTCTGTATTATTATCATTATTATTATTTTCCCATTCGTTTGAGCATATTTGCAAGAGCGTTGCGCCTTATTCGCTAAACCCTCATTCAACTAATGAGCCTCAACCGATTCACTATTCTTCTTTAAAATACTTTCTGCTATGTGGAATTTATACGGTAGTTGGCCCTCCCAAGACAAGCATGACTACGGGGAAAGCCACGAATCCACCAATAGGCAATCGAGTGACGTCATGACTGAAGCACCCAAGAATTCCTATCAAGAACAAGACGAGCAGCAGCAGCAGCAGCAGCAGCAGCAGCTCCCGTCACATCAACAGGCAGGTGCTGAGGAGTACAAGTCCGGTTTCGAAACCGAAAAAGAACAAGACGAAGAAATCGATACAAAAGAAGCACCAAACCCTTCATCAGGAGCAGTTGTGGTACCGAGTGTGAGCGCTGATGATGGTGATGATGATGATGATGAGACCACAAACAACGACCGTGGCGGCGCTAGTAGCAGCAGTAAGAGTAATCCTGTGCTTAGCGCTACGAACCGCAGTAGCAGTAACGGCAGCAGCAGCAGCAGCAGCAGTGGCACTGATGGGAGTGGTGATGGCAGTGGCCGAGGCCGTATGCTTGCCCGTATGAAGGCCTCTTCGTCGTCTTCTTCCTTTTCCTCGCCACGAATAGCATCAC
>Ga0307930_1004067_pt1 | contig 10374 bp, 10 predicted proteins | sample OrgLakmetageno46_FD_203161 | JGI IMG/M metagenome (GOLD analysis project Ga0307930, IMG submission 203161) | Saline water microbial communities from Organic Lake, Antarctica - #46 | ecosystem: Environmental > Aquatic > Non-marine Saline and Alkaline > Saline | place: Antarctica: Organic Lake... | reverse complement strand
CTGGGGAGGGAGCGGAATCCCCAACGGCTCTGTTGCGATCACGGAGATTAACATTCTCAGTCAGGCCGAACAGCAGCCAAGCTCACTGGGAAACATAACGTTGGGCTTGTCGTCCCATGGCCGGTACGAAAATGAAGATGAGGGGAACGACGGAGCAGGGACTTTTTCCGCATCTACAGGTAAAAATACACCCCCTTCATCATCTTTGGAGGGTGCAACGTGGAACTTCAATTACTACATAGATTTTACAGCAGCGGAGGGCATAAATGACCCAGACGGACAAATTTCCGCTTTAGAATTTGCGCTTCTTTATGATTTCGATCCTGCGGAAGGAAACGACGAAGCGAGTCATGGCATTATCAACATACCGGGCACCGTGCTCGTCGGGAACTCTGGCAGATTCGAAGGTTCGCAGAACCTGCTTTTCGGGTTTCTTGGAAATAGTTCATCAGCGTTTGGCATCACTGCTCCAGCTGGCTCCTTCGACCCATTGATCGCTGGTGAATACAGCTTTGCATTGACGGCGAGTGACCTTAATGGAGTAGAGCTGGGCAGGTCGGCCATCATCGTTAATACAGTATCACAAGTACCAGAACCCTCGACCCTCGCACTGTTGGGCCTTGGTCTGGTAGGTCTTGGCTGGAGCAGGCGCAAGAAAGCGTAAAGAGAACCGCCTGATTTAAGCTCCGTTTCAGCGTAACGCTGTTTGCTTAAGCATTTCAGGCTTGGTTGGATCATTGAGAGTCCGGTCCCCACACAATGGGAACCGGATTTTTTATGCCAATCCAACCGGCAATGCTCAGCAGCCTGCTGATCGATGACAATTGTCTGCTGCCTTAGTGTTGGTACGCTTTGTTTTGAGAACTGGCGGCGGCAAGCGGGCTTGCGAGCAGCGCCAAAACCTGATGCAAACACCCGCGCCACATCATCAGGTCATTAATACGGGCAACCCCACCGCTAGATTATTGGCTCAGGTATTGGTGGCCAAGTACTGGGGCCGTTAGATTGTTGGCCTTTGTACTTTCAGGAACGCAGCCTTAGTCATGCCTGCCTCATTGCTCGACGCTCTACTCAAGGTGTGTGAGAATGCTCAAAAGGACTGACGCGCTTTTAGGACGATGCGTGGTGCCCATCGACAATAACTCAATGGAAAATTGAGTACGTACGTGGTCGTTGGGACGTTCTTATGCACGCAGTCCTCGATTATGTGCAGTTGCGCCGCCGGGCACCACTGACGAGACTGCAATTAGAGTTGGTAACTTTCACCGTTGAATGGTGGGCGCCCTCAAATCGACCCACTTGTCCTCAGTCGAGCTGCGGCAATTTTTTTGAGACCCGCTCTACTTCAGATTCCTCATGGAATGGGTGAGGAGGTCAGTGTGTGCAATCGCCGAGCCGGGAATGTAGGTGCTGATTTATGGGCACTTACGATCAAAAACTCCCACTCGCGGTGAAACTATCATAGGGAGGTTTACAGGGACCATGAGGTTGTCTTCTTGGCAGGTCATGAAATGACCTGCCAAGAAGACTGTCCCGGGAAGACGTCGTTAAAGCCGACTTTCTGTCATGCTGACATTCGGGTCCTGGTGCAAGGTTTTTTGATTAGTCGAAATCCGACCACTTCAGCATTTTAGTTCTTACATCAATCGGCTCTTTCAGCACACCCTCTTTTAGAAAAACATCCACGAAAGCCTGATAGGAGGCCATGTCTGTTTCATTGAGATCGCTGAAGCTGCGCAGGTAAGGTTTTTTAATAAACTTCAGTTGCTCAGGCTTGATGGCAGTGTAGGTGGGGAGGATCTTCCGGTACTTATCAAAGTCTTCATTGGCAAGGCGAGTGGCTTCGTCCAATACCTCGACCACTTTACGAGCAACTTCGGGCCTCTCCTTGATGAATTTTGTAGTGAGCACAGCGGCGCCTGAATAAAACGGATCAGCAATGAACTGTGCTACAGGGTTAACCATAGCTCGTTTGGCTTCGCCGGTAGCATCGGCGATGGCGCCGACAGGCTCAAGGGAAAGTGTTGCGTCAACGCTGCCGGATGCCACCGATGGGACTTGTAAGGGGACACTGATTGCGGTTACCCGAGTATCACTGTCCGGGTCTAAGCCGTTGAGGCGAACAATGTGACGAACAATAGTCTGCCATTGGATGCCGGGGACCGTGCCAATGGTCTTACCTTTTAGATCTTTAAACGATTTGATGTCTGAGTCATTCGCGACGATCAAGCTATCATTTACAAGGCCGAGTTCAATGCTGCCACCCTGCAAGCCAAAAACTTTGAAAGTTCCAGGAAAACGAGACTCCGCTAACATGGCAATACCGGCGGCGGCACCGGGCGGTCCGAAGTCCGCCTGGCCGGATACCAAGGAGTCAATGATCTGGTTCGGGTTGCCAAAACGCACGGAATTAATCTCGATTCCGGCCTTCTCGAAAAGCCCCTCTTCAAGGGCTACGTAGTAGGCCGTAGTCTGCATAATGGGTAGCCAGGAGGCAGTTACTTTTTCTAATTCTTCCTGGGCCTGAGCCTGCAAACTGGCAAGGGCCAGAAAAAGGGCGACTATGATTACATTCAGTTTATTCATTTTTTTCTCCAGTAGATAAAGTATTCAGGGTTTAGCGTCCAGACCAGTGAACCAGCCAGCGTTCCAAGCCGAGAAACAACAGATTCAGACCGTAACCGATGATGCCGGTCACAAGGATTGATGCGTACATGTCTTCGAGATCGTAGACCTGCTGTGCATCGATGATTCGGTGACCCATGCCGTGGATGGAGCCGATGAACATCTCGGCGACAATGATCACGACTAACCCCATAGATACGGCCATGCGAATGCCGACAAAGGTCTGGGGTAGTGAGTCGTAGAACATGACGTCCTTAAAGATTCTCCAGCGTGACGCTCCCATAACTTTGGCAGCGAGCACCCGCGTCTCCCCCGCGTTCATTACTCCGTAGGCGACGTTAAACAACAACACCAACCAAGCAGCAAAGGCCGCCACAGATATCTTTGAGGAGTCGTCGATGCCGAAGATGAGCAGGAATAGTGGAAACATCGCAGTGACTGGTGTTGAGCGAAAGAAGTCGATCACGAACTCAACAGATCGATAGATCTTCTTGCTGGATCCCAGAATGATGCCCGTGGGCACACCCAGGACGCTTGCAATGACAAAGGCCGTCAGGGTGAGTTTGAGGGTGGCGGTCGCATCGCTGATCATGTCGCCGGTTGCAAGGCTTTGCCACAGGGAACCGAAAGTGGCGATGGGCCCTGGGAGCAGATTGCCACTGACCCAATTACCGGCGGCTGCCATCCACCAGATTGCGAACAGCGCCAGCGGGCCGATCAGCGGTTGTATGATATTGCCCAGGCGCTCGGTTAACGGTGAAGGCTGATTCACGGTGAGGATGTCACTGTGGGTCGGGGCCTTTTCTTTCGTGGACTCCAGGGCATTCATCGGCGTACCTCCCGCTGGAAAATTTCAAGGCAGCGACTCTTGGTTTTAACGAACTCCGGGCTGGAAAGGGTCTCGATGTCCCTGGGGCGGGGTGCGTTGAAGGGGATGGTCTCCGCAATCCGGGTCGGCCGTTTGGTGAGCAGCAATACCTCGTCGGCCAGAAACACGGCCTCTTCTAGGTCATGGGAAACAATCACAGTGGTGAGGTTGGTGGCACGGAACAGTTCCTGCAGCTTCTCCCTCAGCATCAAGGTCATTTCATAGTCCAGTGCCGAGAATGGCTCGTCCAGAAACAGCACCTCCGGCTCCGGCGCCAAGGCACGAAGGATGGACACCAATTGCTGCTGCCCTCCAGAGAGCTCGTATGGGTAGCGGTTGAGGTCAAACTGCAGATCAAAGGTCTTGATCAGTTCCCGGACCCGTTGGTCGCACTCCTCACTGCTGCAGCCATTGATCTTGAGGGGGTATTTGATGTTGTCGATGGCCCGCAACCAGGGAAAGAGTGCTTCCCGGTAGTTCTGGAAAACATAGCCGATACGGGTATCCCCGAGGCTTTTGCCATCGAACAGAATGCTGCCAGAGTCCATGGGTATGAGGCCGGCAATCATGTTCATCACCGTGGACTTGCCACAGCCATTTGGGCCGAAAATACAGGTGACCTTAAGCCGGGGAATGTCCAGGTTGAAGTTCTGGTATAGGGGTGTCCCGGCGAAGGCCTTGTTGAGCTGCCGGATGGTGATGTGCGTGCCCGGCGGGCCCGGCACAAATCCTTCGGGTTTTCCGCCGGTTGCGGGTGCCGTTGTAATTGTCATGTCAGGCTCCTAGGCCAGAAGGGCAGTGGACAGGGCCAGAACCCCGATGCTGCCAACCACGCTGGCGCTCAGGTTGCGGGTAATGCGCAACATCCGGGGTCCGTGGCGCAGTGCCGCGCGGCCTGCAACAAAGGCAAAGCCGGCAATCAGCATCTGGATCAGACTGAAGCCCAAGAGGTAGGAGCCGAGGGGGGCGGGTTCGGCGCCGATGATCGCCTCACCGTAGGCCAACCCATGGCAAATCGCCGCCAGAGCACCGGCTAGCCCCGCTGTCCTGAGTCGGTTCGGGGCGCGAAACAGCAGGAGCCCTGCCGCGACCACGGAGGCTGATACCACCACCTCCACATAGGGCAAGGTAAAACCGCCCCACTGTAGTGCCGCCCCCAGAACGGTCGCCGCCACCAGTGCCAGGGGCAAACCGGGGGAACGCATTCGGACAAAAGCGCACAGCAAGCCAATGGCGACAATAAAGGCCAGGTGGTCGACCCCGATAATCGGATGCCCCAGTCCCGACAGTAAGCCCTGCCAAAGGGTGGATGGGGTTTCGCCACCCATGGGATGGTGGGCGAAGGTTGGCCCTGAACCGGCCAGCAGTGCCAAGCCAGCCGCCAGCGTTATCCTATTGTGAGGTGTTGCTTTCATGGAATTACTCCTTGCTGTTCTGGCGCGGTTATCGGGCGCCCTGGGCAGTGCTTGGTTAAACATGGGAGCTGCCGGGTGGGGCCGCCGTGGCCACACCGATCATGCTGTCCCGGGTGACCAGTTCGGCCAGTTGTTGTTCGCTCAGGGTTTCAGTGCCGGGCGGGCGCTCGGGCAGCACCAGATAGCGCAGGTCGGCGTTGCTGTCGTGGAGGCGGATCTTCTTGCCTTTGGGCAGCACCAGGCCGAACTCCTCAAGAATCGCCCCCGGCTCCCGTACCGCCCGGGCCCGGTAGGCCTTGCTGATGTACCAGGACGGGGGCTGGCCGAGAATGGACCGCGGGTAGCAGGAGCAGAGTGTGCACACCACCAAGTTGTGTATGTCCGGCGTATTTTCCACCACCTCCAGTTGTGCCTCGCCCACCTTGATGCCGAGTTCGGAGGCGCCGTCTTTGCCGTTGGCCAGGAGCCGCTGCCGGTAGTTATCATCAGTCCAGGCCCGGGCGACGATTTTGGCGCCCAGGTGGGTGCCGGGGGCCTCAATGTTCTGGATCTCAAGGGTGACTTCCCCGGCTGAGAGCAGGCCCTTGCGAATCAGCAGGGCCTGCAGGGCGTCGGTGATCTGCTGGCCTTCCAAGTTGCCGGCATCGTCCTCCTCCACCAGCGGGGCATGGTCGTCATGCTTATGTTCATGATGGTGCTTGTCGGTCATGTTTGGTCTCTCTGTTCGGAATTGGACAGGCTTATGACTCTGGCGGGTTCAGCCAGTGGTCATAGATTTCGATGCACAGTTCGTCGTCTTCGCTGCGTTCATACCCGGGCCAAAGGCTATTCATGGCAAAACTGACCCGGTACAGCGGATAGACCGGGCCGCTGGTATTACCAACGGAAAGGTCCTCTGGGTTCAGGAAAAAGCCACAGAACTGGATGACCGTTCCGGCTTTGCCGCGAATGTAGGATGGCGTGCGTATATGCCCTTCCAACTTCAGGTCCAGCACCTCCACCCGGTCTCCAACCTGAAACCGGGCGGGGATGCGCTTACGTTTTTCCATGGCTGGCGGCCCCCGTATTCTCGGGCTCCCAGTCGCGCCCCACCCGGGCCCGCTCCTCTTCCAGCTCTTCTCGGGTGAGCACGCCCTTGATCTCCAGAGTATCGATAAGGGCTTCGAGGCGCCGGCGGTAGAAGGAGTAACGCTTGTATTTTTCAATGCCGAAACTCTCGAAGCCGTGGCGTAACTCGTCTAGGGATACCAGCCGGCGGGTGGCGTCCCCCAGCAGGTTACGCATGGCCTCCTGCTTCTTTTCCCAGTAGAGCCAGGGAAGTTCTTCTTTCGGAATCGGGCCGGCGTCGTCACCGCCAATGTCGTGATAACCACGCATGGTTTTGCTCCCTTTTTCAACAGATGGTTAACTGCGCTTGATGTCGAAGCTGTTCAGATAGGCTTCGGGCTGATTGGGGTTGAACTCCTTGCCCATGATGGTGTGGCTGTTCATGGAGTTGTCCGGGGTGTCCAGACCCATGTCTTTCATCCGTCGGGCTGCGTCTGTCGACCTGAACACCTCGGTTGCTAGGGCGTTCATGTCCACGTCGGACCCGATGATGTTCCAGCGTCTGAGCTGGGTGAGCAGCCAGATAGCAGTGGAATCGTACGGGAAAGACTTGAAACCGATCCGGTCCCGGCGTTCAACGATATTGCCCAGACCATCCGCATAGCGACCCAGCAGCACCTGCTGAAGCACGCTCAAAGGCTGGTTTAGATACTCTCTTGGTGCCATCAGCTCCGCCACTTGCTTGCGGTTTTCATAGGGGTCGGCGAAGGCACCGGCCCGGGCCACAGAACGGAACAGGGCACCATAAGTGTTGGGGTTTTCGGTGACGAACTGGTCTGTGACCGACAGCACGCAACAGGGGTGGTTGGGAAATATGTCGATTGACAGGGCCTGGAGGAATGCCACGCCCTCGAACACGGCGCGCTGGTTCCACGGCTCGGCGAACAGCATGCCATCCAAGTTGTCGGCGGCCATGTTGGCCACTGAATCGGGTGGTGGGTACACCCTCAGTTCCACATCGTTGTCCGGGTCAAGCCCGTGCTCGGCCAGGTAGTAGCGCAGGAGCATGGCGTGCACCGAATGGTCATGGGGTATGCCAAAGCGGAAGCCTTTCCAGCTGCTCGGGTCATTGCGTTTGTCCTTGTGTTTCACGTGCAGGGCAAGGGCATCGCCGTTGATGTTCTGAACCAGGGAGGCGAACGTCGATATCTTGGGCGACCCCACGCCCAGGCTCATGGTCAGGGGCATAGCCAGAACCATGTGGGAGGCGTCGTATTGGCCGCTGATCAGGTTGTCTCGAGCGACGGACCAGCCGGGGGTGCGTATCAGGTTTACATCTAGGCCTTCCTTCGCGTATTCACCGGTCGCCTGGGCAAGGAGCAGGGGAATGGTGCAGGTGATGGGTACAAAGCCCACATCCAGTTTGGTTTTTTCGAGTGGGCCGGTCTCTTTCGCCATGGCCTGGGCAACGCCCAAGGGGAAGGCCTGTGAAATTGCAGCCAGCGCAGTGCCCGCTCCCACGGCTTTGAGGAAGTTCCTGCGCAGCATGGGATCGGGGAAAAGCGACCGCAGCACGGTGGTTTCCACAGTGCGGTCTATCTGCTGCTCCTCACCGTGATAGGCGCCTGCCTGCATGGCATCGCCCAATTCCCGGCGGTGCTCCTCCATGGAAGAGTGGGCGCCGCAGGGGCAGCGGGCGCCATGTGGCCGGTTGCTGGAAGCGGAATCATCCGCTGGCATGTCACCGTTTTCCATCGTCATTCTCCTTCTGGTCATGAATGGTTTGCTGGCCTTCAACCCAGGTCGGCCGAATCAAGGGAGGATGGCGGTTGTCGTAACCGCCGTCTGAGCGTAATTCCTGGCGGCTGTCGGAGCGGTTGATCAGGAATTCGAGCAGATGGTTGCGCATCGGCGAATAGTTGCTGTGTCGGTGCATATCGGAGCGGGTGCGATTCGCCGGCAGCGTGTTCTCGACAATTTCGCAGACCCAGGCGTTGGGGCCTGCGGTCATCAGGATGATCTTGTCGGCCAGCAGAATGGCCTCGTCGATGTCGTGGGTGATCATGAAGGCTGTCTGGCGCTGCTGGCGGCAGATGGTCATAAGCTCATCCTGAAGGAAGCCCCGGGTGAGGGCATCCAGGGCACTGAAGGGCTCGTCCATCAGCAGAACGTCAGGCTCGATGGCAAATGCGCGAGCTATGCCGACTCGCTGCTTCATGCCCCCGGACAGTTCGCTGGGCCGCCTGTCCTCATGGCCCTGGAGCTGGACCATGTCGATGTATTTCTGCGCGTGCTCCCAGACCTTCTGACGGCTCCATTGGGGCCAGCGGGATTCCACCGCAAAGGCGATATTGGTGGCGACGGACATCCAGGGCAGCAGGGCATGGCTCTGGAAAACCACGGCACGATCGAGACTAGTACCGGTGACCTCAGTGCCTTCTGCGATCACCGAACCGTTAGAGGGCAGATCAAGCCCTGCCAGAATGTTGAGCATGGTGGTTTTGCCGCAGCCGGAGTGGCCGATCAGGCAGACGAACTCGCCCTGGTTGATCCGGAACCAGATGTCATCGAACACGGTCAGGGGCTCGGCGTTGCCGTCGGCAAAGGTTTTGGATATGCCTTCAATACTGAGGGTGGGGCGTTCGCCCGTAGCAGTGGTCATGATGGTCCTCTAATCGGAATAGGCAACAAAGCGTGCGGCCGTGGCCAGCGCTGTATCTAGCAGCATGCCCACGACGCCCACCAGCAGAATGGCGGTGATGATGTTGGTGATCTCCAGATTGTTCCATTCGTTCCAGACGAAGTAACCGATGCCGGTGCCGCCTACAAGCATTTCCGCAGCCACAATCACCAACCAGGCGATACCAATGGAAATGCGCATGCCAGTCATGATGGTGGGCGCAGCCGCAGGCAAGATGACGCGAAGGGCCAGACGCAGGGGTTTCACTTCTAGGGTGCGGGCAACGTTTAGCCACTCACGGCGCACGCTCATCACGCCAAACGAGGTGTTGATCATCATCGGCCAGACAGAGCAGATAAAAACCACGAAGATGGATGACAGCTCTGCGTCCTTGATGGTGTAGAGCGCGAGCGGCAACCAGGCCAGCGGTGAAATGGGCTTGAGTATCTGAATGATAGGGTTCAGTGCCCGGTTCCACAGTGGTGACATGCCAATGGCAAAGCCAATGGGAATGGCCACCAGGGCGGCCAGACCGAAACCCGCAAGAACCCGGGCGATGCTGTAGCTGATATGTATCAGCAGCCCGGGCTGGTTGGTTCCCGGATAGTTGAGTGGGCTGGCGAGGTGGGCCAGCACGGTATCGGCCACATCCAGGGGGCCGGGCAGGCTTGAACCGCCCTTGCTTGCTGCTCCCATCATGGCGGCGTATTCCGCATCCATACCGTGATCCGCGGCTGCTCCTGAGACATTAAAGTGCCAAACCATTGAAAACAGGCCCACCAACAGCAGGGTCAATAGGAAAGCCTTCAGTCTGATCGTGTTTGTCATGTCAGTTCTGTCCTGTTTTTCAGGCACAAAAAAAACGCCTTCTTGCCCCTCGGTTCAGAGAGATCAGAAGACGTCTTCGTCGTGTTCAATTTAGGATCGTACTTGTACTGACTCCACATCGAGCCTTCCGCTTGCGGAAAGAGGTACACATACGCTCAATGGTACCTGTGCAGAATCTATGCCATTGGCCATAGGTGTGTCAAAAAAAGTTAGCAATATTTAGTGAAATTGAAGAGTTACGTGGGTTTCTTGTTACCCGGCGCCCTGCAGGGTCGCCGGGCAAACGCACCGGACCGGTGCACAAAGCAGCGCTTCTGCACTGATTGAGGTCGGCAGCGTCAGCCCTTGGGCAACGTTCGCAAGATTTCCCGGGCAATGGAGACAAGAGGCTTGCGATGATCCTGAGACATGCGCCGAAGCTTGCTGTGTGCTTCCGCTTCGCTGAGGTTGAAATGCTGGATGATGTGGGCCTTTGCCTTGTTGATGATCTTGTAGTCCGACAGGTTTTGCTTGCTGGTATCGAGCTCCGCCCGGAGCGTTTCTTGGTTCAAGAACACCAGCATGGTGACTTCTATCAGTGACCGCACCAGGGGTGCCGAAAGGCCCTCTACCACGTAGGCGTTAATTCCCGCCCGAGCGGCGTCCCGGGTCAGGTGCGGGTCGCCTTCCTGGCTCAGCATGATCATAGGCCGGGGGTGGCGGCTGTGCATTCCGGAAAGATGCTCCAGGGTGTCCCGGCGCGGCGAATCAGACGCTATAACCACAACGTCGGGCTTGAGGTTGGGCATGCAATCGTAGAGATCATCGGACTCGCTGATCGGGCCGATGACCTCAAATTCCAGCTCGGTAAGCAGATCCACCAGTTCCGCGGATCGCTTACTGCCGGTGTCCACTAACAGTATTCGTAGGCT
>Ga0307930_1004065_pt1 | contig 10376 bp, 12 predicted proteins | sample OrgLakmetageno46_FD_203161 | JGI IMG/M metagenome (GOLD analysis project Ga0307930, IMG submission 203161) | Saline water microbial communities from Organic Lake, Antarctica - #46 | ecosystem: Environmental > Aquatic > Non-marine Saline and Alkaline > Saline | place: Antarctica: Organic Lake... | reverse complement strand
TTTGCTCGCGCGCCTTCCTCTTTATTGTTCTGCGGAGTGCGCAACACCCACAAATTCCTCGCTTTTTGCAAATTTTTCGAGGAATTTGGCCAATGCCCCTCTCCCTCCTGAATCATTCCGCACTTGTTTTGTTTGCGCAACGCACGCGCATTCCCACTTCTGCCCGCAGCATTGGCTTCTGTGCCATTTGGGTTTGTATTAGTTCGAGTTCGAGTTCGCGTCGGGCGCGTGGTGTTTTTGTTCGGTGTTTCATTTTTATACACAGGCACTAAATGGCCATCTGGCCATGGAAGTGATGGTAGCGGTACAAAGTAGCCGCCTCGTGCTCTTGTGTTTGTGTGTTTACGTTTACTGGGGGCTAATCGAACGGGAACGGTGAACGGAACGCCGAAATTCTGGACGGCACCACCTGCTGTTCGACACCTGTCATCCTCTGTCATCTCACTTCTGTGTCATCATCAGAAGCGGCTGAAAAGATCTTTAGCCACTTCAGCCCGCTTCTATCTTCTTCTACATTAACTTCGACTTCTTCTTGCAGGCGTAATGTCGAAATAGGCTGCATTTTGATTAAGCATTTCTCTAGTTCCTTCTTCGATTTCGAACTAGAAAGAGGCATCCAGTGGGAGTAGTGCTTCTTCATTCGTGGTCGTCGTCACTTCGTCTCCATAGGGCATGACGAAACGAGCGGTTCGTCACAACTCTACTCCACTATGATACTCCAACGTGATATGCTGTACTCCAGTTCAAGATTATTCCTAGCATTTGACTTACTCCTTGCTCCCTCACTGAGGTCGATGTTCATGTTTGTGTCTTCGGGTGTACTTACACTTTTTACTCCAGAGAGGCACAGACGCGGAAGTTTCTTTGCCACCCGAAGAGCGCGATGCTGTCTCGTGGTTGCAACGGCACGCGCACGCCATGCGCTGGGAGCTTCCCGCGTACAGCGAAGTCGAGCGCTCAGGCGAAGCGCACGAGCCTACCTTTGTGTTTCGGGTCGTGGTGGGGCCAGTGAGCGCGACGGCGAGTGGCACCAACAAAAAAGTGGCCAAACAAAACGTGGCTCGAGCCGCCATGCTCCTCGCCAAGGCAGACGGCTTGGTACCTGCAGAAAAAGTTGCCAAGATCAAGTCGCATTCGCAGAGCCTTTATGAGCTCGTCCAACGCCAGGTGAATAACTTTTCTTCGCCCCTTCCTAGCTAGGAGTGTCCAATCGCAGTTTCATCGAGGGATACCCTTGGTTTCATTTTCTTTGTCGAAATGCTTTCCCGGCCATAGATATTTCGAGCTTTATCTTCACTCGATTCACGTCTTCTGAGTAGCGATTGATCTCATCCGATTGTCTTGGTGCACATCCATTGTTGTTGTCAATTTTTTTTTTTTTCCTCCGAACAGGGTTGGACCCTCGAGTACCCATGGGCGCAGCCCTCACCGCAGGACTTTGTGTGCGCGGCCGTGATCAACGGGCGGGTGGTGGCCGAAGAGCGGGGCGTGACCCGCCGCATGGCCCGCGAAAACGCATCCCAGCGCGCCAACCAAACTCTGTGCCCCGAGCCGACGCGCCAGCCGTTTGCCCGTGAGGTGCGTGCTTGGAATCGTAGCGGGTTCCTCCGTACTGCGTGTAATCGGCTACTTGACGTTGGCTGGTGCTGCTTTACCCCCTATTCTAGCGTGCTGCGAAACTGCGAACCTTCTCCGTGTCGTTGACATTCCTTTTTTCTCCTCACTTGGCACCTTCTTCCTTATAAACACTACATAGTATCACAGTGCACTGCTATGCCCCTCTTTTTACCCCCGATGACTGGCTGCAGATCGTGCGCATGGCCATGGCCCACTTCAGCGCACTCACCGAGCACATCCGCATCGCAGCCAGCACCTGCGTGGCATGCTTCGTGCTGGAGTCGAGCGACGGTTTGCGCGTCGTGGCCATGGGCAGCGGCACGGGCTATTACGCGGATGAGTTCGCCCCCCAGGACCCTTCGGCGGAACTCGTAGTAGACGGCCACGCTGAGGTGCAAGAAGAAGTGAACTGAAATGCGAGCGTTAAGGGCTGCCTGGAAATTAGAGTCTTTCTTGTCCTGCTGCCTCTCGCTTTGCTATTCTAGAGCAGCAGTTGATCTCATCATGTCCTTCATATTGACAACAAATCTGCGCGTAAATAATCTTTCCACTCTTACACCAGGTGCTCGCGCGGCGGTCTCTCTTGCGCTTCCTATACCACGAGCTGGAGCAGTTGCAACGAGGGCAGCCGAGCATCTTCGAATTGGCCGCCGCCAAGAACAACCCTGCTAGCCCAAAGAATGGGCTCTACTCGCTTCAGCCCGACGTGTCGTTGCATCTGTACATCTCGGTGCTCCCCTGTGGAGATGCCAAAATGGTTGCAGCCGCAGGAAGCGCTGGAGGCAGTAACTGCGACCACATCCAAGGAGCTGGAGCTGGAGTCGGTGGAGCTTTTTTGCGCCCTCTGAGGGCGATTCATTCTCACAACGGCTGCGGCCACCCTCTGCCAAGCGCGCAGGACCTTAACGCGCACTGGCCAACGACGGGGCGGAAGTGCGAGGGTGTGTTGCGGGCGCGCCTGGACACGGGAGAGAGTTATTCTCCGCTTCCACCGCCGCCAGCAGGGCAGCGAGGAGTGTCAGGAAGCGGGGGAGATGATGGAGCGGGAGGCGCGGAAGCGATTACGTCACGGATTCGGAAGGTAGAGCATTGTTAAATCTTGGAGCAGATGATGATTTACTGCGGAATACCTGCATCTGTCTTCTTCTTGTTGTTGCTTTTCTAATTTTTTGGCGAAGTCTTCCCACGTGGCATGTTTTCTTTTCCAATCAATACGCGATGGCAGGTGAGTTGCAGTGACAAGATTTTAGGGTGGAACGTGCTGGGCTTGCAAGGCTCACTTCTGGCTTCCCTGTTGACCGCGCCCATCTACCTTCGAAGCATCACGGTGGGCGGCAAATCGTTCAGCCACGGTGCGGTGTCGCGTGCTTTGTGCTGCCGCGCTGCCCCCATGGCAACCCGATTAAATGCGCCTTATTCCCTCAACCACCCCGCGCTGTTCTACGTGGGCGACGAGGAAGTGCCGGGGCAGCAGGAGCCGGCGGGCCACGGGGGCCACAAGTTGAGCGCCCTGGCGTGGTGCTGGTCGCACGGCGATCCCTTTCCCGAACTCCTCGACTGCCGCTCCGGGCGCCCCGTGCACGCGATGCAGGTATGACCTCTTCTTTTCTGCTTGCTTTTTCAGAGGGGAAAGACGATTGCTACGGAGCTTTTTGCTCGTTTCTCGTTGCAGGAACATGATATATATATTTGCAACAACCTAGCTCCGTAGTTCTCTTTGAAACTTGCAAGGGTTGGAAAGGTGGTACCCAGCTTTCTTAGATATGATTGAATTCCTTTCCGTGCACTCCTTCCTCCGTTATGACCCTCACTTTTCTGCCCTGCTTCTTTTCCTTGCATTTTTGTGCTAGTTTGCGGGCATTACCAAGACCGCAGAAGAGGCAGGAGCTACCAAGGCTGTCGCTGCTGCTGCCACCGAAGAGCAGGAAGCTGAAGCAGCCGCAGCGAGCAAAGACGGCAATGAAAAGGAAGTGGAAAAAGTCGAACAAAAAGAGTTAACAGAAGTGCAGGATGCGGTCTCCGAGCTGAATCATTGCGCGCAAATGAACGCTTGGCCGGTGGCCATTTACAGGGACATTTCGCCTCCGAGACCGGCTCCTCCACGTGATTACTACGCCGGCGCCTCACCAGCAGCAGCCCTAGCAGTAGGTTATCCCTTTCGAGATGGAGCTGTTGGGATCGCAGGGCCGGAGACTGCGAGGGTGGCTCTTCTAGCTTCAACGCCCGCGCAAGTAATGCCCGCACAAGGCGAGTTTCAAGGCAAAAGTACTGCTTTTGACCCGCCAACGTTCAGCGATCCACTGTACAGCTCCGAATGCAGCAGTGATAGTCTGAATGGTTCTGCATACGGTGCTACTAGTATTTCCGATTTGTATGGCCAAGGTGGCCAGGTGTACGGTAACACGCCGGCAGGCTTCAGCGGCCATACTCCACTCCCTGGACACGATGCATTCGGTGGGATGCCTCAGACCCACTGCTCTGCAATTGCGCCACCACCACCCATGCCACCGCCGCCGCCAGGTTTTCGTCTAGGGCAGCCACCACCAATCACAGGCCTTTCCTTTGTGCCTCAAACCTTGACGGGCAGTGGTGCCAGTGGTGCAAGGAGCAGCTCCGCCTGTATTGCAAGCAGCACTAGCCCTGGCAACAGCAGCAGCATTCATGGTGGCCGCATGATCCCCACTTCAGCCGCGCGCGTGTTCTCAGTAGAGGTCACGTGCGACGTGCGAGGGCAAGTGTTTACGGCCCAGGGCCACGCCAAGAGCAAGAAGCAAGCAAAGCAGGCCGCTGCCAAAGCCATGCTGGATCAGCTGGTCTCCAGCATGGGGCCGGTGGTCGCGCGGCCGACGAGCGTGGTGGCGGGGGCTTCCCTCTTTGCGCGGTATCAAGCACTAGTAGCAAACTCGTTAGCAACGACAACTAACGTTCAAGAAAATGGCAACAACACGAATGACAAGGACAATAACAACGGCAGCAAATTAAATAACGGCAGCAACTTAAACGACAGCTACGACGACAACAACTGCAACAACAGCAACGGCCACCACACTGGTAACGCTGACCACCAAGCACTTACAACATTAACAGCCGACACCATACGTGTGAGTTCAAATGTACCAGCAATGGCGCCATCACTGAGCTACTGGCAAGCGAAAGCAGGAAGCGAGCACTACCGAGCCGTCAAGCAAGCTCTCCATGCATTCTACGCTACTTCGCGCAGCAGCGGCGGGATGGGCCAACAGTGGCTCAGCCGCCGGCTGCCCGCTTCACAAGTGCTCGGCTACTGTGGCTTGAGCGCAGCCCAAACCTCGTCGTCTGCTGCCGCAGATGTTTACGCGGCAGCTGCTGCGGCTGCAACGGCTGCAGGTACTGCGGTGGCTGCGGCCCCACAGGATGCAACAACAAGCAACACTGCGTTAGCGCCACCTGCAATGCCGGCTGGCCTTTCCTTTACGGCGTCAGCGGTGGATCGCGATGAAGATTATTCCAAGTGATTCAACGTACGTGCTATGGGCTCGATAGAACTACGATGTAGCTAGTTGGCGAGTAGAAGTCAGAAAATAAGTCACGCCAAGGCAGCAAACGAAAAGGTGGTGGCTATTCCAAAAGAGAGCAAGGTTTCAGTTGATGTAGCTGGCCATACGAAGAAAAATGCTCGAGGTGAATCTGACAAAAGAGAAAAAAATAAGCAGCTTACAATTACACAGCCGAGTTCATTTGCGAGGTAGGGAAGTATGACAAGCGCCTGCGCCTGGAATATATGTATAGCACATCACATTACAGGGCGCGCGCAAAAAACATCTAGCGTATACGTATGCGCCACTGGCCTCTGGGAAGTAAATTATCTGATTGGCTTCGGTTCCGTCTTCCGTTATTCCCTCGTATTTACATTAGCCAACAAAAAGCCAGAATTTGGCATGGCCGATTACGCACTAAATAAAGAATAAAAACGCAGCACAAAAAAGTGCTGAGGATCTGAGAATTATATGTCTGCGAGTTTTGGCTAATCAGCACAATAAACGCAACAGTCTTTCTCTTTCTTTACTGCAGCCCTCGACAGCTAATAGCTATCTCTTCTTGAGGGGGTAAGTCCCAAGCATTTCTCTTGCGGCAGCAATCGCGCGCTCCACATTTGCGTTGCCGCCGTCGTCTTTCGAAGCCGGTTTGTTCTTGCTCCCGTAACTTTGCAAGGTCACGCAACGATATCGAGCTCCGTTGGCCGCCGCAACGTGAGCAAATTGCGTCGGGTGGGCTTGGCAGCCCGTGAACCCCAACTCGAGCAAACTTTGCCCTGGGCTGAGCCATAAGGTGCCACCCAAGTTCCCACCGTGGACGCCTACGATCAGAGCGGCGCTGCGCCATAAGGCATACTGGGCCAAGTACGACATCTACGCGGAAGAATGGGATAAGTGCGTGCACATACAAGGTGTGAGAGAGACATGTGAGAAAGGAGTAACGTCCAGCATATGGCGGTGAACAAAATATTCCGACAAACAATTATTCATACTTCGCTCGAGCCCACTTTTTTTGATACAAGCATTTGACTTTTTCTTTATCTACGTATGATCAAAGAGGCAGCCAAAAGAAGAAGTGAATGAAGACACAATTATGTTGTTCAATTTTATTTCGTTCATCAAATTCACCTTTGAATCTGTCACCACTCGAATTAGAGCGTGTCGATGCCCAAACTTCTTCCTCAAAGTTTTCCACAAATCATCGACATTGTGCACGGCGCGGCCTCGGCTCGGAGCTCGGTCCACTAAGATAATCAAGTCGCCGCGCAACAGCCAATCCGAAGGAGACGCCTCAGACAAGGTCAAAGCTCGTACGGTTGCCTGCGCTCTTCCTTCTGCTGTAAGCATGGAAGACGCATTTGGGGAAGCTCCAGCAGGTGCTCCAGACGAACTACTATGCATCACGCTGCCAGAGGAAACAGGATTGCTGTGGGCCCAGTTGACCCATCCAATTGGATTACTAGTAGCGGGCTCCAGATTGCTCCCCTTGTGTTTGCGCCCTTTCTTGTCTACACTTTGTGGCGATTGGATCGGCAGTGCTAGCATCGCCGGCGAGGGCCAATGCTTCGCCAAAGCACGAGCCAGCACGCGATTGCCGACCCCACCCTGAGTCCAGGCAGCCCACGCCAGCGCATCTAAGCACGGCCCCGCGCGTTCTCGGAAAGCCGCCAGCGTGGGGCTTCTGCGCGCAGCGCGGCAAGTGTGGGGCGCCCACCAAAACGACGACATGCTGTTGGGCGGCAAAGCAGCGACGGCGATCTCTTCGCCGGGTTCAAAGGGCGTAGCACCAATGAAGGGTTCATCAAGTTTCACGTCCCGCTTGGTATGGAATTCATTTCTAGAAGAGCTTTGACCTTTGATAAATTCAGGAAAGCTCCGTTGAGGATGTGTAGAATAGAAAGCTTCTCGTGTCAACACTTGCCCCCCAAATAAAGCGTCCCAAACGCTGTACACAGGCCATCGGTCGGCCAGCTCAGCGGCTGCTTGTGCTTGGGACATAGTTGCATTGGTTGGCTCCTCCTCCTTCGCAACGGCTGCTGCAGCGGCTGCTGCCTCTGCCTTCGCGGGATCACGCCGGTTGTCCTTGTAGTAATGATGGCCGTACAGCAGCAATGCAGTCCAAGGTGTTGGCGGAGTAGTTGATCTCGCAGCGCCGTTGCTTTGTGTTTCGCTCGTGCTGCCTCTATCTATGGGCCTGTTTACTTTACCACCACTATTCTCTCCGGTAGATGAGGAACCATCCAGGGAAGCGCGCCCGTACCGGTGGTCTAATTGAGCCAGCACCAGAGCAGCGTTTACAGGGTCTGCGTGGCAGTGCGCAGGGTTGAAAGCTGAATGCTGTTTTCAGAAACGTTTTCAAACACAAACGGACGTGTTAATAATTTTTTAAAGCTACAATTGAAAGCCAAAAACTCCTTTGTACGCATAAAATCCCGTGAAACAATATATTATTTCTCCTTCATATCTTATCCCTCACCACTCTTCCAGAGAGCGCTGCGGCACGAGCTCTGGCAGCGCCGTCTGCTGGTAGCTTGGGCAACAGGAAGCTTAAGAGCTGCCGCCGCCTTGTAGGAGATGCCTCAATAGGCGGACGACTCGAAGATGGCGGCGACGAGAATGTCATCGTTCGGCTGTACAAAACTGTGCTTCGACGATTTGAGCGGTTGTTATCCTTTGGTAGCAATGTCGAAGCCTCCGTTTTAGGCTCTATTGTGGGCTCTACTTTCGGTTTAGGCGGCTCGACTACTTCATGCCTCGCAGAGCAATCGCCCATGGACAGATACACAAACCGGCCTGAAGACGCACGCCCTGACGGAACAGCTCTCTCAATATCAGTCCCAGAAGAAGCATCTACCTTAAGAAATTCAGACGATGGTGCAGATGGTTTCAGCAAGTGCGCTGGCCACTTCGAACGGTCAGACACGACTTCCACCAGACGGCGCCCAAAAGGTGATCGGCTTGATTGCTTGCCCCATCCCCGAAACAAGGGATGTTCTGGACTGCCAGGAGTGCTCCTGATAAACGAGAAATGTAACAAAATAATTTTGGAGATAATACTTAAGTACTGTTGAATAAAATAATTGCAATTCACGTCAGTGCGCTTCTCAGTCCTCACCGAGACAGAACGTTCGTAGCCCACCACCCTGAAGGTTGGCAGTAGGCTTTGAAGCGACATGCTTGCGGCTCCTCTGCAAAACCTCCCCAACGGTCATCGGCACAAGCTTGGGCACCGTTCTTGTGTAGCCCACCTCCTGCAGTAGCCGAAGGCGCAAAGAGCCGCTCCACCTACACACGAGCGGCAATTGAAAATTGATGAAGTACACACGATGGAGTAAAAATGAATACTTTGTGCACGCAACACCCACATAAAAGAACGTAACGCACCCAGCAGAAACGGGCAACTGGGTCGTTATTTGCAACAGTTCCTTTGTTGGAATGAATCGTGCAATATATTTTCGAAATGGGGCCATTACAGATCTTGATAGTGTTGTTCAGGCGCCGCTCATGCAGAGCCCAGCCACCTTCCCACACACTTTCGTCGCACTGTTTGAACCCGTTGGTTTGAGCACAACCGCCGCGAGGCCCTTTGGCAGCCCCCGTGCCGTCCTCCGTGCAGTCTAACGAAAGCGGCAAGAGAGTCGTACCAGCGCTTTGTCTCAACTCTGATGGCCGCAGCGGAGCAAAAGCAAATTGGGTTTGATCGCCTGGTATTGCAGCTGTTTTTACTCCAGCGATTTTTGCACCTTTGAACGTTTCCAGTACTTCTCCCAGTGTAACTAATGACATAGTATCCGAATCTGTTGCCGATGCACTCATTATGCTCCTTGTTTTCGACTCCTCCTCAAGGACCCTTGGTGATTCGAACGCTCTTCTTAGATCCGACTCCGTGGCTACTGCCGGTGCAAGGAACGAAGCACTACTCACCGGTTCATCTAAATTTACAGAATTTCGATTCGAACGTGCCAAAGGTCTAGTTATTCGCTCGTCTCCATTTCGATGAACTCGCATCCCATGGTGGTGCGCTGCATTCACCTCCATAGGATTTCCCACTTGATCACGCGACAAGAATGAGTCACCAGCAGATTGCCAATTCCCAAGGTCACCAGCGTTATGTGAGTATTTGTAGCCTTCACCTGGTCGAAATTTAAAAGGTCTACTGTGGCCTGGAAGAAAATCTATTCGAGATTGATTTTGACTGCTGCTGCTGCTGCTACTGTCAGGGGTTTCGTGAGGCTCCAACGGGGCTAGTGATATATCATACAACTTCGAGCACTGCCAACCCAAAAGAGCTACTATAAGCAACGGAGCAATCCCTCCACAATGCAAGCTACGCATTCTTGTTATCATATAGTGGTCATTTGCTAGATGCTAGGAGGGTTTAGAAGCGGAGAAGTGTGACATTGCGTGACGCGTGACTGACATCGTCAACATCTTGTCTAATGTACTGTACAGTACTGTAACTGTTACACTACTGTTACTGTACACTCAGTGGATCTCACGAATGTGATGTATGTCTTCTTATCAAACCCCATGTGGCATGTGGCCATGCGACACCGGATGACACAACTGACACAACGGACATCGGCGATAACGATAGGCGAGGGCGCGCACCCCCGTGGATGTGACTTGTATTATCCTTGGTAGATTGAGGGGCAAAGGAAAGGAAATATTTTACGCAGCGAACTCGCCTCGAAGCATAGAAGTTGTTAATGCGCCCTGGGCCTTTGGTGGGCCCTGTTCTTGTTGTCTGTTGTCTTGTGTTTTGTATTGCAGTAGTACAGTAGTAGTAGTAGTAGTAGTAGTACTAGTGCTAGTAGTTGCTGTTGTTGTCCATAGCTGTTCTACGTTCCATGGCCCCGGTGCTTATATTTATATTAAGGGCCTAGCAGGTAAAGCAAAGTAAAAGGAATACAGCTCATCTACTAGCACTAGCTACTAGAAGTAGAAGCTAGAAGAAGGGGTTTGCCTGGTGCTTGAGGCGGAGGGTGCCAGTTGGAGCCTTAATAATCGGCCTTCTGGAGCGAAGCTGCTAGTTCATATGCAGCTCGAGTGTGCCATTATGTTTATGTGCCTCTGTGACGGCTTCGTACTTGCCTTTCTTTGTTTTTGGGAAAGTCGTAAATAGACTTGTCTAGAGGAACGAGAACGACAAGGCGCTTGAAATCGCAAAATCCGTACTCAAACTTAAAAGGTTTGCCTCTATTAAATATTGGGCGTTGACTTCGCCTATTCACTATTCCTTCG
>Ga0307930_1004060_pt1 | contig 10385 bp, 11 predicted proteins | sample OrgLakmetageno46_FD_203161 | JGI IMG/M metagenome (GOLD analysis project Ga0307930, IMG submission 203161) | Saline water microbial communities from Organic Lake, Antarctica - #46 | ecosystem: Environmental > Aquatic > Non-marine Saline and Alkaline > Saline | place: Antarctica: Organic Lake... | reverse complement strand
ATACACCCATTGTATTGATCCATTGTATTTATCAACTTTTAAACGATAAAGTCCATTGTACTATTACACCCATTGTGTTTATCAACTTTTAAACGATAAAGTCCATTGTACTATTATACCCATTGTATTTATCCATTGTGTTAATCCGTTGTATGCTATACCGTTAACGCATGTTAATCAACTAACCCTAGGTGCTATAGATATCTGAATCCGTTGTATGCTATACCGTTAGTGCATGTTAATCAACTAACCCTAGGTGCTATAGATATCTGAGTCCATATATTCAGATATTCAGATAGAAGGGGTGGGGGGGACCCCAAAGCGATGGCGGAGAGAGTTCAGGGGAGGTACCCCAGTAATCCCGTATAGTTTTTTAATTCATAACCCATTGTGTTTTTTATAAAAATATAGTTTTTTAATTCATAACCCGTTGTATTTTTTATAAAAATATAGTTTTTTAATTCATAACCCGTTGTGTTTTTTATAAAAATATAGTTTTTTAATTCATAACCCGTTGTATTTGTAGAAGCATCGTCATCAAGGATTGATTTATGCTTGCTGGTATTGTATATCTATTGGTATGAATGAAGTTGATAAGATGCTTAGGGAGAGGTACCCTTGTATGGAATCGGAAGATCTGTCCCCTCATAATTTAAAACTTAAACATCTTGGTGAGGATAATAATCCACCACCTCTTCCTGAATGGTTACAAACCAGACCCCCATCATCCAGATTATCCCCTGTTGTGACACAACTGGAACAACAGTTATTAGATATCACGTTCACCAACATATTCACGTATGTCCTGGAACAACTCATGGAATGTAGATCACTTAGTGTGATTCTCAGAGAAGATCCGAGGGTTCTTGATTATGGGAAGTTTCTCAAGTGGGTCATGAAGGATGAAGAGAGGAAGATGCAATATTACGAAGCACAGGCTGTTGCTTCAGAAATAATGGCTGGTACTCTCATTGATATTGCTGACGCTGATGACACTATTGAGGATGTACATAGGTCAACGTTAAGGATTAATACGAGGAAATATTTGATGGGTATTTATAACAAGAAGCGTTTTGGTGAGACTAAACAGCTTGAACAGAATATAACGATTGATATTGGTGCTGCTATGGAGAGAGCTCAGGATCGGGTGAATAATGTAATTGACATTACTCCGGGGATTCAACATGTCGAATAGGGCTGGTAAGAAGCAGGGGCCGACACATAAAGAACAAGAACTGATGGAGGCATTACTCCAATTCAAGTACGATCCTTACGGGTTTGTGATGTATGCGTTTCCATGGGGAGTGAAGGGGACACCACTGGAGAAGTTTCCAGGCCCGAGAACATGGCAGGTTGAACAATTCAGGAAGATCCGGGAACATTTGTTGCTTGATAATGAGAAACAGCGGGTGGGGTTGGGTCCATCTCCATTGTATTTGGCGATTAGTAGTGGTCGAGGGATTGGGAAGAGTGCACTGTTGGCCATGTTGGACATGTGGGTGGCAAGCTGTTGGATAGGAGCGACGTGTATTGTAACTGCAAATACGGAGACTCAACTTCGATCAAGGACAATGGCTGAGTTAGGGAAGTGGCATACAATGTCGATTAACCGACACTGGTTTGAGAAGTCGAGCATGAGTTTGAAACCGGCTGGTTGGTTTGCTGAGATTATTGAGAGTCAACTTCAGATGGATACTCAATATTATTATGTAGAAGGGCAGAGCTGGTCAGAAGAGAACCCTGACGCGTTCGCTGGAGCGCACAGTCAGGTTGGAATGATGGTGCAGTATGATGAGGCCAGTGGGATTGCTGATCCGATATGGCAGGTCACTGAGGGGTTTTTTACGGACTTATCACCATTAAGATTATGGATAACAATTAGTAACCCTCGGAGGAATACGGGTAGGTTCTTTGAGTGTTTTCATAAAGATGTGGAATTTTGGGATAATATATCTGTTGATAGTCGATCTGTTGAGGGGGTTGATGGTGGGGTTTATCAACGACTGGCTGAGAAGTATGGTGAAGATCATGATGTTACCAGGATAGAGGTCAAAGGTCAGTTCCCTAGAATAGGGAGTAATCAGTTTATTGGTCGGGAAGTGGTGAGTGATGCTTGTATACGGGAGATGGACGATGATCCAGGTGCACCACTCTTAATGGGGGTAGACGTTGCACGTTTTGGAGATGATAGTAGTGTAGTTCGGTTCAGGAAGGGTCGAGATGCGAGGTCAATACCCCCGTATCGGTATAAGGGGTTTAATGCCATGGAGTTGAGTACTGAAGTGGCGACCCTGATTGATAAGTTTAACCCTGGTGCGGTGTTTGTTGATGGTGGTGGAGTTGGTGGTGGAGTTGTGGATAGGTTGAAACAGTTGGGGTATCGGGTTACAGAGGTTCAGAGTGGGGAACGTGCTCGTGACCCTGAAAAGTATTTGAATAAACGGGTTGAGATGTGGGGGGATTTGCGTGATTGGTTAACCATTGGCGCGATTGACAGTTGTCAACAGTTGGTTGATGACTTGACAGGACCAGAGTATGATATAAACCCGAAGGGTCAGTTGAAGTTGGAGACTAAAGATCGGATGAAGCGAAGGGGTTTGGGGTCGCCTGATGAGGGTGACAGTTTAGCGTTGACCTTTTCTGAACCGGTATCAAGAATAGATATTAACTTGCATAAACGCAGGAATATGTATAATAATAAAACAGCGGAATCCGATTACGATGTTTTTGACTATGCTTAGGAGTTTATTATGAGTGGTGTGATAGAAACACTAGTTGACCCTGGAAATATCTTTGGCAAACGAAGCGGTGGTATAAGTGCATCAGGATTATTTGATCCAGGTGGTGAGATTCTTGAGTCTGCCGGTATAAAAGATGCTCATCAGGTTGCTGATCCTGGTAACTTCTACACGGCAGATAATTCCATGATGGGGAGAATCATTAATCCTCAAGCTGCGACAGCGGCTGACATGGCGGACCAACCATCTATTGAACCAACTCCATCTGTTGATACTGCCGCTGTTCAGGCAGCAGCAGCAGCGGCAAGACGTAGAGCATCTGGTTATTCAACTCAAGTATCTGGACAACTCTCTACTCCGAGTATTGGTACAACTACACTATTAGGTCGATGATATACAGGTGAGGTAGGTATGGTCAAAGTAGAGGAAATGATTCGTAGGTTTGATAAAGTCAAAGGAACGAGATCAAACTGGGAGACTCATTGGGAAGAGATTGCTGAAAGGGTTCTTCCAAGGCAAACAGGGTTTCTTGGTGATAGGACAAAAGGGGAGAAGAAAACCCAGAAGATTTTTGATTCAAAAGCTATGTTGGCTCTTGACCGGTTTGCGTCCGTCATGGACTCCATGCTCACCCCCCGACAATCTAAATGGCACAATCTTAAAACAACAATTCCAGAACTGAATAAGGACTTTGAAGTACAGGATTGGTTCTTTCGTACAAATGAAATATTATTTGCAGCCAGATATTCATCAAGAGCAAACTTCGCTGGACAGAATCATGAACGATGGATGTCTGTTGGTGCGTTTGGCACTGGAACTCTATTTATTGATTTTGATTCAAATACAGGTATTCGTTATAAGTCGATTAACTTGAAGGATACTTATTTCCTTGAAAATCATCAGGGCATGATTGACACAGTGTTTAGAGAGTTTAAATTTACTGCCCGACAGTCTGCACAACAATGGGGAGATAAGAATCTCCCTGAGAAGATAAAGAAGGCTCTTGAAACACCAGGTGAAGAGGACACTGAATTTAACTTTGTTCATGTTGTGTCCCCACGTACAGACTTTGATTCTTCACGGGTTGACTCTAAAAATAAACCTTGGGGGTCTTATTATATCTCCACTGATTGTAAATACATGATGTCGGAAGGCGGTTACGGTAGCTTTCCATATAGTATCAGCCGTTATGTGACTGCACCAGATGAAACCTATGGTCGTAGTCCTGCAATGATGGCGTTACCTGATATTAAAATGCTTAATGAGATGGCAAAGACTGATATTCGTGCGGTTCATAAGCTAGTTGACCCACCACTGTTGTTACATGATGATGGGATTCTTGGTGGTGGTGCAATGAAGGTTAACATGCGCCCGGGTGGATTGAATATTGGTGGTGTTGATCGTAACGGTAGGCAATTAATTCAACCTTTTAATACTGGGGCCAGACTTGATATTGCTGAGACGAAGATGGATCAAAGACGGGCGGCAATTGACGATGCTTTCCTTATTACACTATTTCAGATTCTTGTTGATACCCCTCGCATGACTGCAACTGAAGCATTGATTAGAGCACAAGAAAAGGGAATGTTACTTACTCCTACTATGGGTAGACAACAGTCTGAGGCTATTGGTCCACTGATTGAGCGTGAAATTGATCTTCTAATGCAGAATAATATACTCCCTCCTTTACCGGCAGCACTGGTTGAAGCCGGTGGTGAATATGAAATTATTTATGATTCTCCGATGAGTCGGATGCAGAGAGCTGAAGAACTTGTTGGTGTTCAACGTACAATGGAGCTACTTGCACCATTCGCAAACATTGATCCTTCTATTTTAGATGTGTTTGATAAAGATAAACTGGCTCAATTAACTGCTGAGGTGTCAGGTGTACCAACTCCTATCCTTCGAAGTTCTGATGATATTATTCAGGTTCGTCAGGCAAGACAACAAGCTGAAGAACAGGCAAGTATGCTTCAATCTGCTCAACCACTTGCAGGAGCTATGAAAGATGCTGCACAAGCTCAACAAATTCTTACAAACGGTTAAACGGATGATTAATAAATTATTTCAAGTGCGTAAGATGGCTTATAGGAAAACCTTCGATGGTCCTGAAGGTCAGAAGGTATTAGCTGATCTTCGAAGGTTCTGTCGGGCAACCATGCCAACCGCTGATGTTGATAATGAAAGAGTCACTTATCTCCTTGAAGGCCGACGTGAGGTGTTCTTACGTATTAGTTCTTTTTTGAATATGGCTGACGAGGATGTCTATAAACTAATGGAGAGTTATGATGACGATTGATGCTACTGCCGACTTGAGTGTCGATAACGGTGGTGATGGCAATGATGGCAATGTTGCACCTGCTGTAGACCAAACATGGGCTTCAGGGCTTGATGAGGATGCTTCAGCTTATGTTCAAAACAAAGGCTGGAAAGATCCATCTGATATGCTCAGTAGTTATCGGAACCTTGAGAAGTTCGTAGGAGGTAGTAAAAATCTTGTAGAACTCCCCGGTCCCGATGCTGATGAGACTGTTTACGATTCACTCTATTCTAGTCTGGGAAGACCGGAAACTTCTGACAAGTACGGACTCCAGATCCCTGATGGAGCTGATAAAGAATTGGTTGATTGGTTTAAAGAAACTGCTCATAAAACCGGTCTAAGTGACAAACAGGCATCATTGTTGTTCAATGAGTGGAATCAATTAAGTAATGACCGATTAGAATCAATGCGGCAGTCTGCTATTAAACAATCAGAAACAAGTATTGCAGAACTTAAAAAAGAGTGGGGTCAATCATATAACCATAATATTGATGCAGGTAAACGTGCTGTGTCTGCTCTTGGTTATGATGAGGCAGCCTTAGGGACACTTGAGTCCAAACTTGGAACAGCAGATATGCTTAAATTATTTGCCACCCTTGGGTCTAAGATGGGAGAGGATGATTTTGCCGGTGGTGCTCGATCAGATAAGACTTTTGGTATTGATTCTAACCAGGCAACACAGCAAATTGCTGAACTGAAGATGGATAAGTCCTTCATGGATCAATACCTTGGTGGTAACAAAGATGCTGTTTCAAAAATGAAACGGTTAATGGAAGCTGCATATGATTGATCAAGAACTTCGTCTAAGGATAGCAGAGGTTGTGATTCCACAGGCTTCAAGAGTTGGGATCACAGAACCATCCTATATTGTAAAAACTTGTAAAGAAATTGAGAAATATGTTATAGGTAGTGAGAATAGTAGTGAATTACTGGATTCACAACCTAAACGTAAAGGTAGGAAGCCCAAAGGGGATAACTTCTGATAATACGTTTAGTTCATGACCCCACTCATGGTGGACAAGTCAAATTAGGCCAGTAAACTAATTTTTCTTTCATAAGGAGAAAACCATGAGTTTTGAAGTATCTACTGCGTTTGTCCAACAGTATACAACTAATGTCGGACTGTTGCTTCAACAACGTGGTTCCAAACTACGTGATGCTGTTACTATGGGTAGTTATACCGGTAAAGCTGCTAAAGCTGTTGAGCAAATTGGTTCCGTTACTGCTCAAGCCCGTACAACCAGACATGGTGACACCCCTCTCATCTCTACTCCCCATGATGCTCGTTGGGTTTATCCAACTGACTATGAATGGGCCGATCTGATTGATGATCAAGATAAACTCCGTATGTTGATTGACCCATCAAGCCCGTACGCCATTAATGGTGCATATGCTCTCGGTCGTGCAATGGATAACTTGATTATTACTTCTGCTCTTAGCGCATCTAAAACAGGCGAAAACGGTACAACCAGTACTGCTTTCGATACCTCTAACCAACAAGTCACTGTTGGTGGAACACCTGCTGGTCTGACTGTTGCTAAATTGCGTGAGACTAAAAAGATCCTATTATCAAATGAAGTTGATATTGAAATGGACCCATTGTTCATTGCTGTCTCAGCAAAACAATTAGATGACCTTCTGGGAACTACAGAAGTTACATCATCTGATTATAACACTGTGAAAGCATTGGCGCAGGGTGCTATTGATACATTCATGGGCTTTAAGTTTATCCACACAGAACTTCTTGATGTTGATTCTTCAAGCTATCGTCGGGTTATCGCATGGGCGCAATCTGGTCTACATTTAGGTTTGTGGAATGATATTAATACCCGCATCTCCGAACGTGCTGATAAATCTTATTCTAATCAAATCTACGTCAAAGGAACTTTCGGAGCTACCCGTACAGAAGAGGGTAAAGTTGTCGAGATCCTTTGTAACGAAGCATAAAGGAGATAAATCATGGCTCAAACGTATGCTGATGAAGTTTCCGGGCAATTTGATACTCCTGCCAGTAAATCAAGCGGTGGTTTGCAGGGGGGACGTTCTCGTCGCTTCCGAGCTACTGTTGGTATGGATGGTCAAGCTATTGCCGATACCGTTGTCCTTGCTAATGTGCCAGCCGGTTACGCCTTCTCACATGGTGTAATCACAGCATCTGCTACTCTTGGTGCGACTGCTACAATAGCTATTGGAAACGCTACTACAGCCGGTGCCTATCGTGCGGCTGCTACCTTTACTGCTGCAAATACCCCAACATTGTTTGGTCTTGCTGCTGCTGTAAAAGCTGATGCTTACACCAGTAATGAACAGATTATTTTGACTGTCGCTGCTGCTGCTCTTCCTGATAGTACCGGTTATTTTATTGTTGACATGTACTTTTCAGCTCCTTAGTTGGTGATCAAAGGGGGGAGTTAACCGCTCTCCCCTTTTTTTAAGGATTCGATATGCCATCCGTTGTTGACATCTGTAACAGAGCACTTGATAAACTAGGACAGAATCCTATTACCAGTTTAGACGATGGGAATACTGCTGCTAATTTATGTACTCGTATTTGGCCTATTACAAGGGACCAAGTGTTAAGGGAACACCCTTGGAATTTTGCGGTTAAGCGAATAGTAACAGCACCGTCTTTGACATCCCCACCTTGGGGATTTAATTATCAACATCCAATTCCTAGTGATTGTTTAAGAATCATTGAATTGCAGGATGTTAAAGCAGATGAATACCAAATAGAAAACAAAAACATTCTGACGGATTATGACACGTTACATCTTAGATATATTTATCGTGTTGAAGATCCTAATAAATTCGATTCATTGTTCGCTGATCTTATTGCCACCCGCATGGCGTTTGAAATGTGTGAAGGTTTGACCCAGAGCACCACAAAGAAGGACTGGTTATGGGAAGAATACAAAGATGCTTTAACCAGAAGTAAACGCACTGATGGACAAGAAAATCCCCTCATTGAGCAAGCAGAAGATTCATGGATTGAAGTGAGGTATTAATGCCTAAAACATCTTGGATGCAAAACTCATTCAATGCAGGAGAACTTTCCCCGAAGTTGAGGGGTCGTATTGATATTGATAAATATGCGAATGGGTGTGAAGTACTTGAGAATTTTATTCCTCAGATTTATGGTCCTGCTCGTAAACGACCAGGTGTTCGATTCGTCAAAGAGACGAAAACGTCGGAAAATACTTCCAGATTAATTCCTTTTCAGTATAGCACCAATCAATCATATGTTCTTGAATTTGGTGACAAATATATAAGATTTTATAAAGATGGTGGGGTTATCCTTAGTGGTTTGTCACCTTATGAAATCGTTACCCCTTATGATCATACTGATGTCAATGGTCTCCATTTTGTTCAATCTGCGGATATTCTTTTTTTAGTTCATCCGAATTATCCACCTTACAAACTCTCCAGATTTGATCATGATGATTGGACAATTGATCAAATAGTATTTGACTCCCCAGTATTTGATAGTGAGAACTTAACAGAAACAATTCTTACAGCATCTGCCACAACGGGTGCAATTACTCTTACGTCTTCTGTTAGCTTATTTGCAACTACTGATGTTGGGGCTTATTATAAATTTACTGAAGTTATTGGGTCCAAGTATGATTATTGGCAACCTGGTGAGAATATCACATCGGGTGATTATAGATATTACTCCAGTAATTTATATATTGCCACAACTACAGGAACAACCGGTGTCAGAGCACCTGTCCATCTAACCGGTAATGAGAGCGACGGTGGTGTTGACTGGGATTATATTCACAGTGGTTTTGGTTATGCTGAAATTACAGCATACACCAGCGATACATCAGTTTCAGCCACAGTCATTAAAACTCTACCATCAAGTACCACTACCGGTGTTGACACATGGTCTGAGAGCGCCTGGTCTGATTATAAAGGCTACCCAAAAGCGGTAGCTTTTTATGAAGATCGTTTATGGTTCGCAGGAACTGTAAATAGTCCTCAAACCTTGTGGGCATCTGTTACTGGTGATTATGAAGATTTCAGTTATGGTACAAATGATGATAGGGCTATGAACTACACAATTAACTCACAAGAGGTGAATACAATTCAATGGTTGTCTCCAGGGAAGGTGCTTGCCATTGGAACATCTGGGAGTGAGTTCACTGTTAGTGCTAGTTCTCTAAATGAGGCAGTTACCCCAACAAATATTAAAATTGTCCCTCAAACAACCTATGGTAGTGCTGATATTCAACCTTTTAAAATAGGTAGTTCAACATTATTTGTCCAAAGAGCTTTAAGAAAAATCAGAGAATATATTTATAGTTTTGATAAAGATTCTTATGTAGCTCCTGATATGACTATGCTCTCCGAACACATCACACAAGCTGGTATCACTAATATGTCATACCAGCAGTCCCCTGATCAAATTATGTGGGTTCCAGATGCTGCCGGTATTCTTCTAGGATTAACCTATGAACGTGAAGAAGATGTTGTTGGTTGGCACCGTCATGACATAGGTGGACTCATTGAATCAATCACAACTATCCCTCACTGGGATGGGGATCAAGACTCCACATGGTTAATTGTTAATCGGACAATTAATGGGGATACTGTTAGATATGTTGAATATATTGAAAAAGAATTCAATGATAATTATTCTTTTTATGTAGATTCTGGACTAACTTATGATGGTGCTCCCGCAACTATAATATCAGGACTTGATCATTTAGAAGGTGAAGAGATTGCCATTTTAGCAGATGGTTCAGTTCACCCGAATATGATTGTCGTGGCCGGTGAAGTCACATTACAAAAATCTGCATCTATTGTTGTTCTTGGTTTGCCTTATGTTTCAACACTTAAAACCATGCCAATAGAAGCTGGTGCTGCGGATGGTGTTGCTCAAGGTAAGAAGATGAGAGTGACAAATATTGTCATGAGATTGTTTGAAACAGGACCAGGGCTCTGGTTTGGTCCCGATACTACCAATATGAACGAACTTCAGTTCAGAAATTCTACAATGGATATGGGTGAACCAGTCCCATTGTTTACTGGTGACACAGAACTTCAATCTTGGCCAGGGGATTATCAGGTTGCTCCACAGATAACAATCCAACATAGATTAGCATTACCTTGTACGGTCATTGCTGTCATGCCACAGGTACACACTTATGATCGTTAGACCGTGGGAAAAAGGCGATACTGTCAGAGTAGATTTACAAGAGGGTCAGAAATACATTCCATCTCTTATTGATATGAATGCTGATCTGAGTGAGCTCTCCGCCATCGGCCATGTATTCACTTTCCAAGAAGATGATACTATTTTAGGAGTGATAGGGATAGAACCA
>Ga0307930_1004059_pt1 | contig 10385 bp, 11 predicted proteins | sample OrgLakmetageno46_FD_203161 | JGI IMG/M metagenome (GOLD analysis project Ga0307930, IMG submission 203161) | Saline water microbial communities from Organic Lake, Antarctica - #46 | ecosystem: Environmental > Aquatic > Non-marine Saline and Alkaline > Saline | place: Antarctica: Organic Lake... | reverse complement strand
AAATCCCTCTGGACCCCCCTGAGTCGCGTTGCTATACGGCCCGCAGGTTTTCCGGCGTAGCTCAGCGGTAGAGCAGTTGACTGTTAATCAATTGGTCGTAGGTTCGATCCCTACCGCCGGAGCCAAAATAAGCCCTCTAGGTCAACGACTTAGAGGGTTTTTTATTCCCGAAAAAGCTCGCGTAAGGCGGAAAAGTAAGGCTCACGTAAGGCTCGGCGAACATTCTTCTACCGGCCCGCCACGTCCGATTTCAACTGGCAAACAACTGGAAACAAACATAAATCCAGCATCGCCCGCGAGCGCGCGGAAAAAACAGACCCGATCGGGCCTGTCTCAGGGGCAATCATCGTCTTCGCCCGCGCCATCCTCGTCTGCGAGCATATCCAATTGGTCGCCCGCCACGGCAGCCTTACTCGGGGCCTTACGTTCCTCGGGCGTGGGCTTGGGCAGATCAGCGGCGGCGAAGCAGGGACCGGTCAAGACCTTGTCGAGCACTGGTTCAATCACAAGGGTCGCTTCTAGCACCCAGAACAGTTCCGGAAATTCGCCACTCATCCGCGCGGTCAAGCGTTCACGGTAAGCATTTCTGGTTGGCCGTAGGTCAAAGTGTCAGGCGGGCCAATCGAAGCTATTCACTCCGTCCAAGAACAGAGGTCGCAAAGTCGCATCCATCATTCGACCTCCCGACACTCGCCCCAGGAGTCAGGCCCGGCCTTCTCCACGATAGCATCAACCATCTGCTGGACAAACACACAGCTCTCGAACTGGGGGAAAGTCCGAGTGCTCTCCTCGCACCCAGCAGGCCCGCACAGGAACAGCGTCACGATCACCCCGCTCATGGCTGTTCGTCCAAATCGTAGGTGATCCTGCGGAAGTCCCAGCGGCGGTTGGGCTTATCGACACCGAAAGTCGGCCCATATTTCGCGCCGGTGGCGACAAAGAGCCCAGCGACCTCGGGCTTCAATTGGTCTTCGGGCGAAGCGGCCCCGGGTAGCGCGAATTTCGCCTTCAACGCATCCGCGAATGTTTCAAGATCACCAATGTCCAATCGACCGCCCCTGCCCAAATACCTGTTTGCCAAGGGATAGCAAACAGTTGCGCCCAAGGGAATCACAGATCGCCCTATGCGGGCACCCCGAAAGGGACGCGCCTAACGACACCGGCGCGGTCCAGCAATCACGGTGTGGCGCGGAGCGGGGATCACCACCCCTTATCCGAACGGTCGCGGGGTATCGCTTCATATTTGCCGCCGACATCCGCGTAGGATAGCGTATCCGCAGGGTTGGCAGGAATTGTCAGCCCCGGGGCGTCGTAACCCCGCCGCAAGCGGCTGGTGCTGGCCGCAACAAGCACCTCCTCAGCCTATGGCCGGGGAGGCTGCGACGTATGTCCAGGGCTCCGGCCTAAAGGTCGTGGCGGTCGTCTTGCGGCGGCTTACGAACTCCCCGGTCACCAGAGCAGGGCTTTGGTGGCCGATTTCATTCTGGCGCCTGTGCCAGTCAGTACCACTTGGGGAGTAAGTCTCATGGCCATCATTCAAGGACTGTTATCGACGCTGGCGCTTATCGCAACCGCCGGTCTGTTCATCAAAAGATTCCGCAAGCGGTCGGCCATAGCGCTGCTGGTCTCGGTCGTCGCGCTTGCCGCCTTCCAGAGTGCGCAGACCGACCAGCTAGACGCCGTGGCACAAGAAGCCGGGTTCGCAAATCATCAAGACTTTTTGGCCGCTCAGGAAGCTGGTGTTTCGTCGCCGGACGAGTGGCAAGAAGCCCGCTCGGCGCGCGAAGAAGCGGAAAGAGAAAGGATCGAACAAATCCGTTTGGCCCAAGAGTGTGGCGACACCCATTCCGTCACGGCATTCGTAATGTCCCAGCGTCCTGTTACCGCCGCGTTGCGCGCACCCTCTACCGCCGAATTTCCGAACATCAACTCCGTTTCAGTCTCGCTGGCGAGCAACTGTCAGTACGTCATCAACGCCTATGTCGATGCCCAGAATGGCTTTGGCGCTCAGATTAGGACCATCTATAGAGCGGTCATGCAGCGCAACCCCGACAGCGGTTCTTGGCGGGTCGTTTCCCTAGATATGTAGCTTCCCTAGTGGAGGACCCGCCTGCGCAAATTCAACCAGCCCAAATCGTTCGTGGCGCAGAACCATCCGAAGGCCCGGATCACGGCGCGGTCGTGGCGGGCAATCAGGTGCGGATAGGCGGCGTCAGGATTGCGCACGGCATCGACCCACACAACCCGGCGGTCATTCACCGGCTTGCGCGACAACATCCCGACCAAGGCCCCGAGCGGGCCGCGCGGCACACCGTAGAGCTTTGCGAAGCGTTCCACATCCGAGGGTGTGGGCCAGCCGTCAGGGTTGGCCTCCTCGGCCCAGCAGACAAGCGCAAAGTGCGCCTGCCGTAAGCGGCGCGGAAACAGGGTCGGGTATGCGTCAGCAATCCGCCGCGACCAGACAAGATCACGCATCACCCCGCCTCCACCGCCGTGCCTGCGTTCTTTGCCGCGTCCCGGTCGGCCAGCGCCGATGCGATCCGGGCCGTGGCATTGCGGCGTCCAGAGGCGAACTCGCGGTCAGCATTCAGGGCGCGCTGGTGCGCCTGTTTCACCGCCGCGATGGCCGCGCGGGCCTGCCGCACATCATCACCAATCAGCCGGTTGGCCAGTTCCTGCGGCGACACGATCCGCTGCTTTGCGGGCATCCGGTCCAGCAGGGCCGCGACACTCGCGCCCAGAACCCGGTCGAGCGTGGCAGCGGCCAACGCAGCCGCCGTGCGCAACTCCGCCGGGCCAGCGCCCAAAAGCTGCGCCATGTGGTTCGTGCGTTTATCCGATCCGAGGCCCATCCGGGCCAGTGCAACCACAGGCGACGCCCAGAGAGAGTCAGATGCCGAAAGGCCAGATGCCACCGCATCGAGCTGGCGCAGGATCGCCCAGCGGTCATCGTCGGAAATCTTGCGCACGTCGTTCCGGGCCTTCACACCCATCTTGGTTCCGGCGTTCTGTGCGTCGAGCTTGCCGAACCCCGCGCGGCGGGCACTGTCTGCGGCGTCCTGCGATTGTTTTACGATAGCGGCCTCAAGCCGGTCGATCATTGCGCGGTGCTTTTCTTCAAGCCGGATCGCATTGGTGGCGGCCTCGGCCAGTTCGGGCAGGCCATAGAGCGTTCCTACGGCAGGCAAGGTCGGGGGATTTTCGTCAGGGGAAAGCGTTGCGGTCATTGGTCAGGCCTCTCATGTTTGGGGGGCCGACGCGCTGCCACTGCGCTGTCAGGGTCGCCATCGCCCCGGATGCGCAACTATAGCGCGAGACGATGGGGCGGCAGAGAGGTATTCGTTGTTGTTAATTGCTCCCAAACCAAGAGTGTCGCGAACGCCATTGCTTGCCCGTAGCATCTACAACGCGCGCTCTTACCGGCACCAAATAGCCATCAGGAGCTTTCGAGAAACACGAAAAGGACTTCGAAGTTCGCGCCGGTAGTTCGATTTCACCACTTTGCGAAACGGCTTGGTACATACTCGAATTGTGCCCCGCTACAGCTCCATCCGTACGACCGCTCTTAGTTTCGAGCCAAACATCTTCTATGTTCACAGCCACATTACCAACGTTCCTCACTCTAACCTTGTGGGTTATTTCACCGCTATAGGACAGTTGTATATATTTAGGTGCTTCCTCCTTCATTTTCTCAATCCGCTCCGCAAATGCCTCACGGCTCATCTCAACCAATATCTCGACCTTAAGCCTTACCCTTGCCCCAGAAACGGCGTGCCGATAACGCATATAGTTCAGACCAAGAGCAATAGTTCCGACAGCTGCGCCATAAGAAGCAACGATATTCCCCTTAACAAACTCAAAGACAGTTTCCAGCACTTCCAATTCTCCGCCAGCCACGAGGAAAATGCAAAGGACTCAATAGGCATCGCCTTTGGCCTTGCACCAATCACTACGCAATTTAGAGCATGGGCAGGAAAGATGCCAACGCTTACGGAAGAATTCCGTGCCGAGCAGATCGGTTATTCCCCCCGCTTGGTCTCGGTGTCTAACACGCCCTCGATAGTGCGATGGCCGGAGATGCGCTCCACGGCGTCAGCTCGCTTCGGGCCGTCATAGAGGCCCGCCTTGCGATGGGCTTCCAAAAACTCCTCCATAGTCATCTTGTTCGGCACGACCAGAACGCCGCCGGTGTCGATGTTCACGTTCACCCCGACCTGCTCGCCCTCGCGGTATCCGTGCCGCGCCTTCAAGAGGAACATAGCCGGGACATACTGCCCAGCCATGGCAAGGTCGTGCAGTACGCCCACCAACTTGTCGTGTTCGACCGCCCTGCCCCGGTCGATGGCTTCCTGCACTGCGGGGTCGCGGCGCTTGGCGGCCCGAAAGGCATCCTTGCCCATTCGCAGGGCCTTGGCCATCGTAGCCTCGGCCACACCGCGTGCGGCCAACTCCTCGACTATCTTCAATCCCCGCCGCCCGACGCGATACGCGGGGCCGCCGGGCGTCCCATCCGATACACGGCGCGCCACCGCGTCAAACCTGTCTTCATCCATTGGCCGTCTCCTTGTCAAACTCTTGGCAGACCCGCTGGCTCAGGCCCTTGCCGCATTTCAGTTGCCGCGAAATCCGGTCCATGCCCATCCCGCCTTTGCGCAGGGAGCGGATTGCGTCGATCAGCGCGTCAGACGCCGGGGCGCGACCGATCTGCTTGCCGTTTGCCCGGGCGCGCGCCATCCCGGCTTTCGTGCGCTCAACGATCATCGCGCGCTCGAACTCGGCAAAGACACCCGACATCTGCAACAGGGCGCGGCCCGCCGGTGTCGATGTGTCAAGCGCCTGCTGTTCCAGAAAGAGGTCGCAACCAACGCTGCGCAGCGTCTCGAACAAGTCCACCAGATCGCGCAGGGACCGCCCTAGGCGCGACACATCCCATGCCATCACCAAGTCGAAGCGGCGGCGCGCTGCGTCCTTCATCATCGCGTCCAGCCCGGGCCGCGCGCGCTTGGCACCGGATGCCGTCTCAACGTATTCGCACACGACGGCCCAGCCTGCGCGCTCTGCCACCTCTCGCAGGCGGATAAGCTGGTTTTCGGGCGTCTGTTCGCCGGTCGATACGCGGGCGTAGATTGCGGCGCGGCGCGGGGATGTTTTCTGGCAGTCCATTGTTGTTGCTCCATTTCTTCGCTCAACCATAGGTAGAACATACCGCGAACACAGTTGGGGCGTCTATCGGAAAGCACCCCCTGCCGGTCGCTCTGGGGGTGGCTTTCAGGGCGGGGATAAATGCCTGCGGGCATGGGCTTTCCGGCGGCCAGATCGCGCGACCCTTGCGGGGTGGCCGTTGCCCAGCAAGACCAGGCAAACAGGATCGGTGCGGCGGATCGCCGATCAGGTGCCGCATACAAAGGGATCGGGCGTGGCCTTTTAGTAAGGGCGCACAACGCGGGTTTCAGTGTTTTTGGGGATCGGCCCGGGGTTCAGACGCGACGGCGCGGTCGGGGTTCGGTCGCAGCCCGGTCGGGGTTCGGTCGGGGCTGGCAATCCGCTAACGCCCAGCTCAGCAACGGTTTCTTTCATCCGGTCGGGGCGGTCGGGGTTAGTCTCAACATATCGCGCAGAACGAAGGAAAGAGACAAATAGAAAGACAGAAAGACAGAAACCAGAACACACAATAGGCGGAAACCCCGACCGCCCCGACCGGGAAGGCTAAGCCTCTGTTATTTTGGGCAAGGGGCCGGGGGGAAACCCCGACCCGAACCCGGACCAGCCTAGAACGGAGGATCGTCCGATCTGGGCCGCACGTAGAAACCGGACCGCAGGGCAATTCCGGCAAAGGCTTCGATCCTATTACAAGCCCCGGCCCGGGGTCGGTAAGGCCGCACGGCTCGATCCGTCGCCGAATATAATGCTTGTGCGAAGACATTGGCCTTTCCCGTATACTCTTGCCCCACTTGCTCGCTGTGCCACTGCCGAAAGGCCCCAAACAGCCGATCCTTAGCCACCCAGAGGTCGCCACCTATTTCGCACCATTCGCGAACGAAGGCCGGGATCGGCGATGACAGGTCGTTCATTTGCTGGGCAATGTCCTGCCCTGTGGTAGGCTGCACAATCCGACCCGTCTCACGAACGCGCCGCCAGCCTTCGACGGCCCACAGGAGGATGCCCGGCAATTCGGCGGCTAAGTCGGTTTTCAGGTTCTTGTCTTCGCGCTCATAGAAACTTTGCCGCATCGGCAGGATAACAAACCGCGACACCAAGGCACCAGACGGGTCTGCGAACTTCGGCACATCGTTGCTCAGGATCACAAACCGCGCGCGAAGCATAATTTCGACAGATCGGCGGTATTTGCGGTTTACGCTCACGCGATCCTCGCCGGTAATCCGAAGCAGGTTTTCGGCAATCGACGCCTCGTCAGTCCGGGCGCTCAGGCGCATATCAGAGACAAGGGCAAGTTGCTTTGCCAAGAGCGGTTCCAGCGCGAAGTCGCCACGCCCGAAGCTGTTCAGCGACGGCGCGACGGTATTTGCCTCACCGACCAGCTTTCCCATAATGTGGCCGATGGTCCCCTTGCCCGAGCGCTTTGGGCCAGGAATCAGCAGGGCCTTCTGCAAGCTGGTGTCGGGGGTCAGCAAGTATCCCATAAATTCCTGCAATGCGGCGATACAGTCGGTTTCGTCTTCGCCGGGCCAGACCTCGCGCAGGAACCGAAGCCACCGCTTGGGCGGCGGCGCGTCGGGATCGTGCGCGAAATCTAGAGCGTTGCGCGTAAACAGTTCCGGCGTGGCCGGCAAGAGGACGCCCGTGGGTAGGTGCAACAGGCCCGAACGGGTCGGCAAGAGCTCCATCGGATCGGAGCCAGACCGCCCGTCCAGCCAAAGAGGTGGCTCCTCGCGCGATGGCGGCATGTGCGCCACCCCGCGCAGCGCGTCGATTGTGCCCGATACCATTGCGCTATTGGGCACAAGCGGCTTCACGGCCTTTTCCATCTCAACGCGGCAGGTCTCAAGGAACCGCCAGACCTCCGACCGCATCGTGTCGTCGGCCACACCGACATAGGCCGCGCCGTCCCAGTCAAGGAACTCCTCCAAATGGTGTCGCAGGTTCCGCCGCAACACGTCACGGCAGGCCCGCGCAAGATCCATTGGCACGGGCCGTAGGATCGGACCCGGCGGAGGTTGTTGTTCGTGGGCACGGGCGATCTGGCGGTCAGCGTAGCGGTCTGCGTCCTTTTGCTCCAAGACGTGCGCGCTCACGGCGAATTCCGGGGCAAGGATCAACGCCTTCATTTCGGCGTCAGACACGCCCGCCCGGATCATTTCGCACAAGACATAGAGCACGAGGCGGGATCGGTCTTCCCAGCGGTCCGGGTCATCGGGATCGTCACCGTTTACGATCAGCGCCTTTACTCTGTCGGACACGGGCAACGCCGCAACGTCCACACCGTCAGCCACAGCAATGGTCTGGTCAGGCCCGGTCTTGGCCTTCGCCGTCGCGGCCTTTGCCAGAGCCGGAAAGTCACTCAGCGGGTATCGCAAAGACCAATCCTCAAAGACAACGCGCGCCACACGGGCCGTCCGCCCCTTCTTGCGCTTATTCTCACCCGGTATGTTCACCGTTCCGGGCAGGCGCATCAGGCGGTCGATGTTGTGGCAACTGTCGGCCTGTAGTGCGGTCTCGATATGCCGGTTTCGATCTTCGACCGGGAGGTAGCGCGCTTCATCTGCGCGTTCGCCTGCCAGCACCATAGGCGCGTCGAGCAACCAGAAGCCCTGGTATCCCCCGCCGCTGTCAACGATCACACTGGGCGCGGGATCGTATTCACTCAAAACCCGCTTCGCCCGCTCGCGTTCTGCGTCGAGCTGTTCGCCCGGGCGCGGATCAACGTCGACATGCAGCGCAATCGCCACAGCAATGTCGAACTTCTTGGGCTTGCTGCTCACCGGACCGAACACACGGTTCACGGTAAAGTAAATATTCTGGCGGCCCTGCCTCGCGTCAATCCACTCGGCAATCCTGTCGCGGTCACCGGCACCGAAAGTAGCCGTGCAGGTTCTGCCAACGTCCGACGGGATCGCGGTCAGGACGCGAGGCCCGTCCCCGCAAAATTTGTCGAGGAAGTCGAGTGCCGCGCTGGTGTCCGGCAACAAGCCTTTTTCGTCGCCCGCTTCATCACCGCGCCGTATACTCTCTGCGTCAGGGTTAAGGTGTTGGTTCCTGTCCTCTGCGCCCCCGGCCCGCTGCCCAGCACCGGGGGTGCGTTCGTTCTCCGCGCCGCTCATTCCGGCACCTCGCCCGTTTCGACGCGGTGCTGGGTCATCCAGTTGTTCAGATCAGCCACGCGGTAGCGGACCAGCTTGCCCGATGCGCGGATAAAGGCGGGGCCACGCCCCTCTTTACGCATCGTCTCCATCCCGCCGGATGTAAGCCCGAGGAATGCAGCGGCGTGTGCCGTGTTCAGATATTCAGGGGGTGGAGCATAGCGGCCAGTGGCAAAGCCATTGGCCATTTCTCTCGCAACCAGCTTAGCGAATTTGGCAGGGTCTTCCATACGGTCATCCATATCTGGAGCCGCAGAAGTCACATAAGACCGGCGGCCCCGGTTGGGGTTGCCGCTGGTCGGTCGAAGCCAGCCTTGCGCTGGGTCTTCCCGCAATTGCGGGGCCTTCGCCTTCGACGCCTTGCTGGGAGTTTCCTGCCCACCAACATTGCGTCAGCGTGTTTAACAAGCACAGTATATCCGTTTAAACGGCCTTCAGTCTAGCCCTTGCCTATTGTTGCCGGAGATTTTCCATCATCACCGCGCTTATCCTCTGTTGGGCAATCAGAAGCTGGTTCCATACCCCCGACCGGCTGCCATAGGTGCCCGAATGGGTGTCCCCCTTCTGGGAATGGTTCATCAGCTTCTTCGACAGGTTGTCGCTCACCACAGCCCATTCGCAGGCGTTGCGGTAGGTGTGGCGCAGCCCGTGGCCCGAACATGGCAATTTCGGTTCGGTGGTCGCAAAGAGCGACATGTGCCCAGCGAAATCGCCGGTGCCGCGCTTTGCCTTCGACGGGTCGCCCGGGAAGATCCAATCGCGCGCAAGGGCGGGCTGGTAGATTTTCGCGTCGCGGCGCGCGCGCGCGAGGCAGGCCAGCATCGGGCGCGTCAGCGGAATGTCATAGGCCCGGGCCTTGCCCCCTTTGGGCGTCGGTATGTGCAAGCAGCGTCCGCCTACGTCGATGTGTTCCCACCGCGCCGTCGCAATCGCCCCCGACCGGCTGCCCGATAAAAGCAGGAATAGCTGGAATTCAGCACGAACCCGGTTCTCCATCGCGGCGTATGCCTGCCACCAAGCCGCAAGGTCGGACAGGTCCATCGCCTTCTTGTCGCCGTTCTGTTCCTCGGGGTTATAGGTTACCTGCCGCGTCGGGTGCCAGCCGTCCGGGTTCGGGCGGACGTGGCCGCGTTCGAGCGCCCAGTTATAGATCACGCGCAGAGTTCGCATCGCACCGTTCGCGGCATAGGTGCCGCCGTGCTGCAGGTGCGTCTGCTTGGCGGAAATCGCATCGTGCCGGGCCGCAACCTTGCGCACCCCAGCCTCGGTCGCCAAGTCGTCCAGAGGTGTGTCACACCAGATGCCCAGAAGATGGTCGGCCTCGACGGCGTTGCGGTAGCTCTCGATTGTCGCCGGGCTCCGGCCCCTGCGCTCAATCGTATTTCGGTAAAGACCCCACGCCTCGCCCAAGGTTACGCCCTTCGACTGCTCCGCGCCCAGATCGCCTGTCAGGATCGCCGCAATTTCCGCCTTCGCCTGTTCGCGCGCCGCCTTCACGCTGGTTTCGGGAAACGACGCGAACGCCCGGCGCACCGTCTTGCGGGCCTTGCGCATACTGTCATCGAGGACGCGCAGTTCGCGCTGGACAACCCAGCTCTTGGCGGTCTTGCCTACCTTCAGGTAAAGGCCCGGCTCGACCTCATCCGCGATCAGCTTCTGTCCCTTGGGAAGGAAGGGGAACTTGGCGGCCATCGCGTCTGTCAGGCGGGCCTTTGTGGGCAGTTCGATCATATGTGCCTCCGGTTTGGCGTAAGGCTCGCGTAAGGCTACGTTGGAGTCAAGGTATCTGCGCGGAGCCGTCTATGGGGTGTGGTATACGTCTCAAGCTACTGTTTTTACTAGGCTTAACCTAGCTTAGCCGTCCACCACCCGTCTAGCCCATAGAACTGTTAATCAATTGGTCGTAGGTTCGATCCCTACCGCCGGAGCCAAATTTCCCGAAGAAAGCAATTACTTAGCTTTAACCGCTCTAAGCGGGCTTGGCGGATTTTGGCGTGGGGTAACATCTAGGGTAACAGATCGCCGGTAACACCGCGCGATGAATCGGCGGGCAGGTCAAGCACCGCA
>Ga0307930_1004056_pt1 | contig 10389 bp, 11 predicted proteins | sample OrgLakmetageno46_FD_203161 | JGI IMG/M metagenome (GOLD analysis project Ga0307930, IMG submission 203161) | Saline water microbial communities from Organic Lake, Antarctica - #46 | ecosystem: Environmental > Aquatic > Non-marine Saline and Alkaline > Saline | place: Antarctica: Organic Lake... | reverse complement strand
CGTGTAAAATATTCGACGATGGCGGAGATTCTAAAAGATTCGGCCGCCTAGAATATCCTCTGGACCGCTGCAATAAAGTTGTGCGTGAAGGCCTCTAATCATTCGTAACGGGTACCGACACCCAATACGTGCGTAGGTTTACGAATGATTAGGAGTGGAGAAGAAGATGATGCTGATGATGACAACACGGTACAGGGTGGGAAGTAATACTGCAGACCTCAGCTCAGAAAACGACAAGATCTTGGACATCACAACATCACGACCACTCGCTGAAGGAAGACCTCGCTAAATCTGCGTGGTGTCTTCGAGCTACTGCGCTTCAAGGTGCGAGAAGCCCGTCGCTGCATTCAAAAGCGTCTCTTTAATCTTTTATTGATCTTATTCCTTCTTCTGTTCACATTTGTGGCGACGTCTGCGTACGATTGTCTTCCTTTCTGACCATCCTGCTTGAAACATGAATGCTCGCCCGACCGATGCAAAGTACTCAACCATGTTTCTGTGTTTGCTCTCAGGAACAGGGTTTGACTTGGTAAATAGGCCATTGGTTTTCCGCTCATCACTTATCGGCAGCCCTAGGAGGCGTAAACTCCTGCCATTATGGTGCGCAAAAAGGTGGACCCGCGCGTGCGGCAACTGGTGGAAAACAGCGTCAAGTTAAGGCAGCGCGGTCTCTTCGTGCTGGTGGGCGACCACGGCAAAGACCAAGTGGTCAACTTGCACTTGATGCTGAGCAAGACTCAGGTTAAGGCTCGACCCTCAGTCTTATGGTGCTACAAAAAAGAGGTGTGTGTCTGTCCTTGCATGAGTTGAGATATCGCCAGCCGCCACATCGAGACAAAAGATGTCAACTGCTTCTTTTCTTCAATCCAGAGCCATGAGTTTGTGCGTCAAGTATCACGCTACGCCTACTTCTTGCTTACTTTGCTGTTGCAATTTCCTTTATCTGCTGTGCTTGCGATGCAGTTGGGGTTTTCGTCTCACCGCCAGAAGCGCATGCGCCAGATCAAGAAAGCGCAGTCCCTGGGCACTCACGACCCTTCTACCGAGGACCCTTTCGAGCTCTTCATATCTCAAACTGGTGCGTTTTGGTTTGCTACGCCATACCGTTGCTGAGATGTATCACATGTCACACACATGCACAATCCGTTGGCCCACTCTTACCAATGACGAATATAACATTGGAGCTGGACTGAAGTTATGATTCTTTCAGAGTCTGACGCTTGATGCAGTATTATATGTTATGAAATCTCTCGGAGGTGTTGGTGGTTCGGATTGTATTTTTGATTTCTGTTTGCGCCAGTGTTTTCACACGCGCACGCACAACGCACACCCTTGAACTCATCACACGTGCCACACACCACACATTCACGAGTCCGGGTTTCGTGAGCGGGAGCTTTCACAGGGCCCCTGCTCCGACCCTCACTTCTTGCGCCCCGAGGCCTTGATTGGCCACTTCGTGAGGACTAGCGCAGCGACAGACTCAACATGAACCAGAGGGAGTTCGTTTCATTTGTCTTTATTTTCAAATGTGTTCTGAGCGACCAGTGCGCTTTGCTTCGCTCCTTCAATGAGGCTTCTTTTTAACTCTTTTTAAGCGTTTGAAGAGTCTCTGAGAAGGGTTCATAGCGCTGCCTTGCCTGCACGGCCAGCTCCTCACTTCTGGGGCTCTATATTCCAAACCTCTGGCCGTGAGCCTTCTTAGGCAATGGGGCGTTGGGGAACAACCATGGATGCAAACATTTCAATATGTATTCAAATGATTTCGACATTTTTACACCTGCCTCTTTTTTTTCCTGCATTTTTCTTCTTCAGACATTCGGTGGTGCTACTACAAGGACTCGGCCAAAGTTTTGGGCCAAACTTTCGGCATGCTCGTTCTTCAGGTAATTAAAAAACAAAAAACAGATGATTGAGAGACTAAAACTCGAGATCCTTGGTGCTGTTGTGAGAATGCAAGTGTTGTTGAGAAGCGCATCTGTTGAACACTTCTTCGCACCGTTACCTCATGTGTTGTGCGATGATCGAAGACACTATTCCCAGTACGCAGTAACCGCCGATTTATGCCTTATCCGGGGCTTCGCCGCCCCGTCTGGCCCTGAGGCACCAAACTTCCTTGGATGTCTGAGCACAACAAATTAAACAATCCACACCTTTTCTATTCTTTGTTGTTGTTTTCCCGTTGTGCTAGCACCTTGTTTTGTACGTGAAATGCGGAGCGTCAATGACGAACGTTCTTAATTTGGGGCTGAGTTTGATGCTTTAAAACCCATCAAACTGTATTTTGATGCACCATCACACGTTACGGATCTATCAGAGACACATGCCCGCATCTTGACTCGCGTTGCCAATATAGCAAGCAAGTATCATGTCATCTTTAGTTTGCACTGCTCGAGTGCTTACTTCCTTCCCTGTGCCTTTTTTATTTCCGCATATTTTGTTATATTAGGACTTCGAAGCGATGACTCCGAACCTCTTGGCGCGCACCGTGGAAACGGTGGAAGGCGGAGGGCTCGTAGTGATTTTGCTGCGCACCGTGGCGAGCTTAAAACAATTGTGAGTGAAACGTTTTGATTTCATTTTCCGCAGCGAATTGCCTTTTTTCCTGTTGCCAAGATTTCAATTGTCGTCCGTTCTTTGTTTGTGCTGTTTTCTCATGTGCTGCCTCCTTTCTTTCTGCCTTGATGTGTGTTTCGCAGATACACGATGACCATGGACTGCCACGAACGGTTTCGCACCGACGGCCACTCCGACGTAATTCCCCGCTTCAACGAGCGGTTCATCCTGGGCTTGTCCCAGTGCAACGCCTGCTTGGTCCTCGACGACGAGCTCAACATTCTGCCGCTGAGCTCCAAGTTCGGCGGAAAGGGAGGAGGCGACGGCCAAGGCAGCAGCAGCAGCAGCGGCGGTGGCAAATTAGCCCTGAGGAACGTCGACGCGAGTTGTTCGAGTGACGAAGTGGCAGCGGCGGTAGTGGCCTCAGAAGCCGGCAACAAAGAGCTCGCAGCTCTGGTGCGCAGCTTAGCTGACACGCAGCCGGCAGGAGCCCTCGTCAGCGTGTGCAAGACCTTGGACCAGGTGGGAACGAATGAAGGAACGATTTTCTTCGCATTTCTAGCTGTTTTGATCAAACGCGCATTTTGCCATTATAACGTTCTTGACTTTATGCATTAACTGTTGGAAATGAGTTGTGTGCGCACATTGCTAGCTCCCACTGATGTGAAACATAAGGGATTTATCTGAATTTGAAAGTAGAAAGGAGCTTATCTGCAAAGCTTTGCTCCTGATTCGCTTTCAAACTTCGTTGATGTTTCAAACTTACGAGCTTTTTCCTGAGGGATGCAGGCGCACGCGCGCTTTGGCTGTGCACAGACCAATCGCATTTTTCCATGGTGTCCTGGTTTACTTTTTCGCCTTCACATCTGAATTGCTTTGCACGCACTGCTCATTCCCATTCTATTACCCATTCTTTGCAGGCGCGTGCGGTGCTGACCTTTCTCGACGCAGTGTCGGAGAAGAAGCTGCGGTCAACGGTGGCTCTCACCGCAGCCCGTGGTCGCGGCAAATCAGCTGCTCTGGGTTTATGTCTAGCGGGTGCCATTGCCTATGGGTATGCCAACATTTTCGTGACCGCGCCCTCCCCAGAAAACCTCAAAACGGTGTTCGAGTTCCTCCTTAAAGGTGAGAGAGAACGAAGCCATTAGGGTAGCTTGTGGTTGTGTGCCTTCCAAATCAAATCAAAATTAATCGGTTTTTGTTTGGGCACTTTCACGTTGATCTACACTTACTTGTGCCTTTTCCCGATTTGTCTTTTTGAGACGAGTACTATGAAGACAAACACCATGCTAATTCCGAGAGTGCAACTGCTAGACGCAGATGTGCACATGTGGAAAACAGTATCAAAGAGTACTCATTCTTTGCAAATACAATGTGAAGAAAGTGACAGCATTTGATTTCTTGTTGCGGTGACGAACAACATCTATGTCTGGAACTGAAAAACCCATCTTTTTGATGGGGCCATGACAGAGAAAAACGATTTATTACTAAGCATCAAAGAAACAGATGTTTGAAAAGATATATTCCACATTTTTTTGTCGCCCTTGATTGCACTGAAATGCAATCGTATTCAATCGTGCGTTGTTGCCCTTCCTGTCTCTCACGTTTATCATCTTCATTCTTTGGTTCTTTTTACCCACCAGGCCTGGACGCGATCCACTACGAAGAGCACTTGGACTACGAGGTGCTGCAGTCGACCCACGCCGATCTGAACAAAGCCGTGGTGCGAGTCAACTTGTTCAAAGAGCACCGACAAACCGTGCAATACGTAGAGCCCCACGACTGCGCTCGCCTCGCGCAAGTGAGTGTACAATGAAATGCAGACGAGAGGTTGATGCCCTCACGTCGATGCTCGCATTATTGTCTAAAAGTTTCAATCTAAAACCATTTTTCTTTTTTTAAAATGAGTCTCATTTTTGTTTCATTCTTGTTTTCTCTTGTGACCGCTGCAGGCTGAATTGTTAATAGTTGACGAGGCCGCCGCTATCCCTTTGCCTACGGTGAAGAACTTGATGGGCCCATATTTGGTGTTTTTAGCGTCTACTGTGAACGGCTACGAGGGCACCGGCCGCTCCCTGAGCTTGAAGCTCATCAACGACTTGCGAAAACGCCAGGGCCAAGCTTCGCACGATGCCGCTCTGACGGCGGGTGCCGCGGTTGCTGGCGCGAAAGGCAAAAAAGTGAGTTCGCTGTTGAGAATACTTGCGTGTCTCTTTCAGTTCGTGTCTCTTTGACATCATTTGAGCAAAACCAAAACTATATGGAATTGAAACTTCATAGAAAATACCATCTCTTTTGCACGATCGAAATGTTGATTTGTCATCCATAAACAACACAATATCCCTAGCCATTGCGCCGAAAGGCGCTTTGTCAAGTGCGGAAACTTGTAACATATGCACCACCATCTGATCGATCTTTTTAGTGCGAACGTGAGCGCAAAGACCCTATTCCCATCTCATGTTTTTTTTTTCAAAGTGGATTTATTAAGACTTTCTGTATTCTCACTGTGCCTTTCCTCGGTTCGTTTCTTCGTTCCTTTTTGCCCCGTTCTCTTGGTGGTAGGGGGAGCGAAAAGTCCACGAAGACCGGTGGCAGACGGCAGCCAGCGCGGCGGCAAATACGGGCGGTGGCAGCGGGCGTACTTTGAGAGAAATTGAGCTCCACACACCCATCAGGTCGGTTTGATTTGGCAATATTTTTGCTTGAGCATGAGGCTTTACTAGCAATAAAATTGGACTTGCTGAATAGTTTGAACGAGCATATAAGCTTTATTGTATATCTTCACCATGGCGGATGACGAGAAACAGATAGGGACAACGTATTGAGCGAGTCTCGTGCCGAATTACATCGGAATCTCATTACCTGACGCCACCAGAAAAGCACTATTGTGCACTTCCTTTTAGATTTTTTTCTTGTAGTCAAGCATGTTTTGTCTGGCCCACGATATTCACTGCGCGTGCGTTTATTTCTGATTTTTGCGCTCGTTGTGCGTCTTCTTGCTTGGTTTACCATGTCCTAATATATACACACACAAAGATACGCGGCGGGTGACCCTGTAGAATCGTGGCTCAACGAATTGCTGTGCTTGGACAGCGACCACAAGCACGCCAACTCCTCGAGGCTGGTGTGTGGCACGCCCGCCCCGCTTGACTGCGACCTGTACTGGATCGACCGGGACGCGCTCTTTTCCCTGCACTGTAAGTGTACTTCTGTATGTTCTATACTGTGTGCATGGTTGTAGTGTCTTTGTTGTGATGCTTCTCACTTTCACGAGAGAAAAGTGTGCATTATCCCTACGCTTATGAATGAATAAACTTGATGTGTAGTACTAAAAGAACGACTTTCTTCTTGCCCATGACGATTTCCGACGCGGATTAAAGCCCCGCTCGGATTATACCTTTCAGTTATCCCTGTCTGATGTTATCTTTTTTTCAAAAGTAACACCTGTGAGGAGACCTTTGTTGAAAACGTAGGCATGAAGAAGAATTTTCTTTCATTTATTTCTTTTTTTACCTTTTATTCACGTCTATCAAGTCTTGATTTTGATCACTCACATTTTCCTATCTCTCTTTTCTTAATCTTTGGTTGTGCGTACATGTGTGCGCATTTGCTCCCATACCCACCCATATCAGCTCTGTCCGAGGCCTTCTTGCAGCGCGTGATGTCGATGTACACGGCCGCCCACTACAAGAATTCCCCCAACGATTTGCAGCTCTTGTCCGACGCGCCCGCGCACGAGCTCTTTTGTTTGCTCGGCCCGAGAGCCAGAGAAGCCCCAAAAGTTGGCAAAGATGGCAAACCGGTGCTCCCAGACGTGCTCTGCGTGATTCAGGTACGAAACGACAAGAAGAAAATTTAATAGTCATAAGTACCCGATATCGGTCGTGATAAGCGCAAGAATGAAACAATGTATGTGAAGTGCAGAGGCAATTTTTGGGAAGACAAAGCTGTTGATGTAAACTTTTCTTGACGGAAACTGGCACTAGTCCGAGGGTTGCGGCAGTTGTGTTTTGGTGGTTCGCCCACCCCTTCTGCTGTGCTTTGGGCGCCGCCCTTTAGCCATGATCCACTCAAAATATTCTTTAAGTTTCAGACTGAGGCTTTATATTCCATTCAATTTATTCTGCATCGTTTTATTCTCAAGGCATAAACGCCCTCCTTTTAAAAAACAACTTCCGGTCATTTATCCAACTCATGATGCACTTACATGCAACCTATAGGTGGCGTTTGAAGGTCGCATTGCGGCTGCTACGCTCGGAGAAAACATGGCGAGAGGACGCTCGGCCGCGGGGGATCTCATTCCGTGGACGCTGGCGCAGCAGTTCGGTGACGACAATTTCGCACAACTCTGCGGCGCAAGGTGAGTTATGAAATGCATGTGTACGAATGTGTAGAAATGATAAGCATGATCCTACACAAGGATGTAACTCAAGCTTCTCAGCCCAAACTCATCGACTGCTTCTTGTATATGCCGTGGTTTTTCTTCGCATACAGAGTGGTGCGAGTTGCCACTCATCCTGACGTCACCCGCATGGGCTACGGGTCAAGAGCGATGGAGCTGCTGCTGAAGCACTTCAAGGGCGAGTTGCTAGACCTCGACGCTCCTCTCGACGACGGCGAAGATGAAGAAGATGAAAGCGAGGATGAGGATGAAGAAACGGGCGGAAATGGCAGCGGCGCAGCCGCTGAAGATAGTGAAGGAGACGACGAGGAAGAGGATGAAGATGACGACGATGAGGAAGGAGAAGAGGATGGCGAAGCAGTCAAAGGTGGCTCTTCAAAGAAGGCCGCCAGAAAGGCCTTGCGGCGTGAAAAAGTAGCGCCGAGAGCGAAGTTGCCTCCACTCTTGGTGCCGTGCTCTCAGAGGAGACCGCCGGCCCTGCACTGGGCTGGAGTGTCGTTTGGGGTGACTAGCGACCTGTTGAATTATTGGCTGCGCTTGGGCTTCGAGCTGTGCTACTTGCGGCAAACCCCGAACGAAACCACGGGCGAGCACACTGCGGTGCTCCTGCTGGACTTGCAACAAGACCACAGCAGCAGCGGAAGCAGCAGCAGCGGCAGTAGCAGTAGTAGGAGTAGTAGTTTGCCCACCCCCAAGGAGGGCTGGTTGTCGGATTTCGTGACCGATGCGCGGCGAAGGCTGGTGTCGCTTTTGGCGTTTGCGTTTCGCAGCTTGTCGACTGGTGTGGCCCTAGGTTTGCTCGGTGGGGGTGCTGCGTCGAGGCAACGGCCAAGGCTAGGGTTTGACGGAGGAGGCGGAGCGGCGGAGACGCTGACAGCTGCTGACTTGAGCCTCTTTCTGACGCCGCACGACATGAAGCGGTGCGTTACGTTTTTTTTGAACGACGTGATTCGTTCATTGAACTTAATAACATGTTTAGTGGATGAGAAAATAAGGAGACAAGAGCCCGGAGATGATTTAGTAAGTTATCGTATCTCTGATCTTTCAGTGATGATTCAACTTTTCCATGGACACCTGTGTTTCTGAGGGCTACTCTGCTTTTTTTTCATTAACCACACATGAACACTAACCGAGTACGTACTTCGCCTGCTTCCATCCACATCTAACTCCTTTTTGCTCTTGCTCTCGTGCCCGTTTTGTGTGTGCATCGGTATACATGCGTGTTGTTTCTATTGCTTTGAGTAGTTTGGACTTGTACGCGCGGAACATGACCGACCACCATGTGGTCACAGACTTGTTGCCCTCGCTGGCCCGCCTCTTTTTCCTCGGCTACTTGAACGGCGACCCCACCTCTTCTTCCAATGGGGCCGGTGGTGGCAGTGGTGGCGGCGGAGAAAGTGGGCTGAGCTTGAGCATGGTCCAAAAGGCGCTGTTGTTAGGCGTGGGCTTACAGCACCGCAGCGTGGATGCCCTGGCCGAGGAACTGAACTTGCCTGCCAGCCAGGTACACCATACCGAATGAAATCGTGTCTATGCTTGTGTTCAGAGCTAAAAGCAAGCCATGTTATAGATAGTACCGATAGACCATTTTTGAATTCTGTCGCACATGTGGATTGATGACTTTCCAAAAAAAACACCATCTTTCGAGTCTGAGAGCTTGTGCGCGCTTTGCGCTGCGTATGCGGCTTTATTAAGCGTGCCCTGTGAAGATGAATTTTGTCGGCTGACCATATCACGCGAAGCAGAATAACTATGTAATGTAACCTCTGTGGTGGCAACTATGCTCGCGTTTTGAAATGTTTTCGTGGTTACAACTTTCTCACTTTTTCTACGGTGCGGCTGTCCTCTTTTAATGTCATGCCACACCAGGTCCTGGCGCTTTTCAACAAATCCGTGCGCAAACTCAACAGCCACTTGAAGGCGCTGGTCGAAAGCGACACCGAGAAAGAGCTGCTCGCTCCGCGCGCCCAAGCCCAAGCCAAGGCCAAAGCAGCCGAGCAAAGGCGATTAACTGCTTCGAGCCAGGCGAGCTTAAACACCGACCTGGTAGACGGCGGCGAGGAAGCACTGGCCAAACTCAGTGGCAGTGGCGGTAGCGCGTCTTCCACCAAGAAAGCCAAGAAGGGCGCCTCGTCGGGCGCAGCGGCTGCTGCGGCGTCCACTGCGATGCTCCTCGCGGACCCGGAGCTCGCTGGCTATGCTGTGCGCGGCGGCGACGAAGCCTGGGAGAAAGCTCTGAGCAGCAGCAGCAGCAGCAGCGCAAGCAGCGCCCCAGGCTCTGTTTCTCTCGCTACGAGCAGCAGCAAGGGCAGCAAAAGCGGCAATTACCAGGAGGTTTCTGAGGCAGTGAGCGCTACCGCGAGTGGTGCTAGTGGTGGCAACAACGGCCAAGAGTCAACCGTTGACCGCGTGCTGAAAGCAGCTGAAGAGGAAGTGGCAGCCAAAGCAGCAGCCAAGGCCGCGCGCAGACAGAGCAAAGGAGGTAACACTGGAGGCACCCCAAGCCAAAAGCGGCCTCGGATCCTGGGTGGGGGCTTCAATGAAAATGCTGACCGTGAGAGCGGCGGAAGTGGAAAGAAGTCAAAGAAGAAAACCAAGACGCCGGTCAAGCCTGATGGCAAGTACAAAAATCAGTAATAGCAAGCGGGGTTGCTTTTCTCTTGACCTCCTTAAAGCTTAAAGTGGTCCATGGATTCTGAAACCAATTGAGATCCCCAACAACTGATATATTTATTTGCATAAACCCATATTCAAACACGCACCGATGAGAATAATACGGGCAATAGGGCACCATATCAATTACCAATTCACTTGAATTTATTCATAGACATATAGACATCGAAATCGAAGCGAGTTTGGAGTTCGAACGGCGCATTTTTAGTTTTTACCGGGGAGGGGAGGAGGCAGTGCATTGCGATCGCCTACGACAACATTGCTTTGAATGCTGAATGCTGTTTTGGTCGATAGGGCATCGAAGCACCATGGCAATGCGGCAATGTTGCATGTTACAGGGCATTGCCAATGTACATAGGTTCCCAGGATCAAATTTCTGCGTGAATCGCGCGTAAATTACGCGGAAAGTAAATCGCTAAATTTGCCCATATTTAATTATTTACAACACAATGATTACAACCTGCGACGTGAAGTCGCCTTTACTAGGGCCCACCCTACCGATTGTCCGGAAAGGACGTATCGCCCGCTCTCTTAATCCCGTTAATACGGTAAGTCGAACCTCCCCCACAAAGGAACTCGAACTAATACAAACCCAAATGGCACAGAAGCCAATGCTGCGGGCAGAAGTGGGAATTCGCGTGCGTTGCGCAAACAAAGCAAGTGCGGAGTGATTCAGGAGGGAGAGGGGCATTGGCCAAATTCCTCGAAAAATTTGCAAAAAGCGAGGAATTTGTGGGTGTTGCGCACTCCGCAGAACAATA
>Ga0307930_1004055_pt1 | contig 10392 bp, 7 predicted proteins | sample OrgLakmetageno46_FD_203161 | JGI IMG/M metagenome (GOLD analysis project Ga0307930, IMG submission 203161) | Saline water microbial communities from Organic Lake, Antarctica - #46 | ecosystem: Environmental > Aquatic > Non-marine Saline and Alkaline > Saline | place: Antarctica: Organic Lake... | reverse complement strand
TAAGTGTACTTCCAAGAACTATCGTAAGAAATGATATCATTCCATAATACGGTACCCATCTCAGACTTGGCTTTAGACCGTTTATAAATTGTGATCGAAAGTGATAACTTGAATGAAACTCACTTCGTTCGTCTCTTCCGTGTCAGCGCCCGCTCGGAGAAGAGTTTCCACGATACAGGTGTAGTTATTTCGTGCGGCAAGTATGAGCGGTGTTTGTTTCTATCATTGAGAAGAGACCGAACAAAACAAGGAAACAGCCAGGTGTGGTTGAATCTGAGGATGTGTATGTGGGCACGAAGTATTTGAAAGCATCACTACATTGTAGTAGAGTAAATGCGTTGCTGCAGAGATTACACGAAATATTAAACCATTGAAGTGCTTGATGAAGTCAAGAAGGTGTCCGGCGATCAAATCATTTTACGTAGGTGACGACACTATCGCGCCTATCTTTATCTGCGCATTACTTAATAGGAAATCAATCATTCTTTCATTATTGAAGCACGTACCGCGAATCGCGCGTCAACGTTGGCTCCTCTCCTGAGGCAATTTTGCACAGTAATCAAATCGCCAGCTCTAGCAGCAGTCCCAATTTCAACCGTCAATCCTGCCTGGTTTCGTAGAATGAACGAAAAAGGAAGTGATACGACACATGGGCAGAGAGGAAGCTAGAGGTAGTGCAACATGTAGTGGAATGTTTAAGCTTACTGTAATTGCTTCTGAGAGGATAGAGTTGATATATCGAACTGCCTCTGACGACGATCCGTTTGCCGAAATATTCAACAATTCCAAGCGTGTCATTGACAAATCAAAATATTCCAAAATGTCACCCGCGCAGTCGTCTGGCAATTCTACGAACGGCTGAGTGACGGCTGCGATCTGGACTGTGTAAATGTCTCGCGCCCAAGAAAATATCACATTGCGGGCATCTCGCGGGGCCCACGAAAAAGAAGGTTCTATGTGATATTCATGCAAAGGCAGTGCCGTCGCTTGATCTAGCTCCTTGACTGAAGAAAATGCGCTGCAGTGTGCAATTGTAGCAGGCACAAGGGCACTTGGATCGGCTTGAAGAGCATCGAGGAGAGTAGTGTGGTGCTTAATGACATCCCGGCAAGAGACATCGGTTGCTAGGTCTATGGGCGAAGCCCTATCTTCACTACAGGCGTGTACGTATGCACCCGCAGCAATTAGACATTGCGTCGTTATCACGTCTCCATTTGCCACGGATTCGTGGAGAGGAGTCTGGCCATTCTGTAACCAGGCACAAGCAGGCATTTGTAATCGATCAAAAATGCACAAAGTCAGAGAAGAACAAAAAGAACGCCATGATAACACCTGTAATGTGTAGGCGCCAACAATTTCTAAGGCCTTTGCAAGAGCGGTACATATGGATGTCCGGTGCTTGGCAAGCGCGGACTGTGATGCAGCATTACTTTTCACCAAGGCTGCTCTGCACGCCGCCAAGACAGATGCCTGCTTCACCGCGGTATTACCTGCTGACCATTTTTCTACTAACAAAGCGGGAGCCACTTCAACGTTTGACGAAAGGGCCACTTCAGATTTCCTAGCATTCGACGAGTCGGCCGAGCGAGAATCTTCTCCTCGTTTGCGCTTTGGGTTTGTGCCAGTAGGATCGAGGTCCATTAGAACTAGACACGGGAAATCATTTATCAAGAATACCAGATGCTTGGTTGCAGCTACTTCAGGCACGCACGATGCCTACTAGCCAAGGAGAAAAGCTTGTATTCAGAGAGAAGCTAGCCCTTGAGCCCTTGAGACCTGGGCTACTCTACATCTGAAGAAGCTACTGTAGGACTGACTGTAGGTACTTACAGTACTTACGGGACAGGTACGTACGGCATACGGGAGCGGGAGCTAATCGGCTACTTCTACTTCTGACTTCTCAGCTTCAGCACTTCTTCTGCCCTTCAGCTACTGTACATACAGCTACAGCTACAGTATTTTACGACTATATTCCATATAGCAGAGTACTACACTGCCTACTGACTACGAATTACTGCTGGCACTGACACACTGACACCAAGCAGGGTCGTGAAGAGTTTCTATGCTCTATAGGTAAATTCCAAATCGCCCAGCCCGGGAGTCCCTTTAGGCGGTAGACGCCAAATCACAAACCAGTCCCTTCTCGGGGTGGGGGGCTCATGAATTAACGTAACACGTTACACTTGTGACTTGAGAGCGGGCCACAATGGATTCCATCCCCGGAAAGAAACAACCAAAGCAAATTGCTCTAAGGGGCATAGCCACTCATAATTTCCTGTTTACCGAGCAGATATGTTAATCTTTATTAAGTTGCCTTGGCACGCCAGCACGGAAAAGGCCGAGCTCAACTGCAGCTTTCGTGAGAACTTGCCGCTGGTATTCCCGGTTCCGATGACCGTGGCTCGCCCCGTTCAAGCTTGCTTCTTCTCCACCACCGTCACTATTCTTGCCTTGGCTGCTGCTGTTGCTGGTCATCTGCTCCGGTGCTAGCAGCACAGAACCCAGCAAGAGCTCACGAGCAGTGTCTCCGCCTTCAGAAGCGCCCAAGACGACTCGGCTGATGCCACTGAGGTCGAGTCGCGTGGCAATCCAATCATCGTCCACGAAAAACGCAGGACCAGTTTCAAATGCTTTCCACCTGTGAGCAACTTTGATATCTGCTGGCTTTGTGTTCTCAACTCCCTCTGGTGTAGCATCAGCTTGTGCACTGAAGGCTGCTTCAAAAGTCGGAGAGGGTACCAACGGAGCATAGTCAGTTAGAGCATCGAGGTCGAAAAATGCCGATCGGTAAGCAATGCCAAATACGCCGCCGAGCACGTCTACGTCAGACCCGCTATTTTCAGCTCCAACCCTTCGGAGAGAAGGAGAAGATGGTCTTTCTTCCGACTCCGGCGAACCACCACTGACACCTGATTCATGGTTTCCTTCGGTAGATTCGGGGAGCGGAACTGAGTCCACGTAAAGGAAATTAGGGTGCTCGAACGGAGAACCAATAAGGTTGTAGCCTGAGAAGCCTACGGCACTATTGGGGCGCTGAAGGGATGCTCTTGCCAAGACAAGCACGAGGTTTGGTGGGTAAAAGATGTCGTCGTCGATAGTAAGGATAACCTGACCACGAACAAAAAAAGGAACACTTATGATTGAGCCAAGTCTAAGAAAACAGGGAAGGGATGCCAGGAAATCACTTCAATACGACTGCATTCATTTGATTCAAACCACTGCATCAAGGCATTACAAGGTTTGTTGCGAAGTCAAAGCTCATAATATAGAAAGAGATCATAGGAGGGCGAGTTAGAAGGTACAGCCGACACTAATGGCTAGTTGAGTATTCAATTATATACGCTACCGTGGCAGGATGCGTTTCGATGGCCAGCACAGGAATGAGCTTGGAAGCAGGGCCCCAATCTACCTCTGGCCGCAGCACCACAACGGGCACGCGACTTGCCCCATGCAATGACGAGGATATCGCGTAGCCAGCAATAGGGCCATGATAAGTGGTGCTGCTGCTGCTACTACCGCCATAACCATTCTCATCTTCATGGTGGTCACTGCCATCATGCTCTTGATGGTAAGGCCACCCAGGCGGTAAATCGGGGTAAGGGATTCGCAGCCGAAGTGATCGCTCAGGTACGACAACGTAAGCGCACGCAGGCTTGAGCGTTTGTTTGTTGAGTACGTTCACCAGTCGGCTACCGAGCCCAGCTAGACGCGACGGTAGTGTAGATAACGACACTACCACTCGAAGCGCGAGCACCTCTTGCGGAATAATTTCATTGCCGACAGAAGCATCACCGCTACTATCAGTATCATCACCACCACTACTACTTGAGTTCTCTTCGAAAGGTTGACGATAATTACGATCGTGTTGAGGAGGCTCTTGCGGCCAAAAGTCAAGTTGCTGCCCAAGCTCGCGGCCAACTGCTGCTACGCTGTTCACGCGGTCAGGGCATCGATACCTTGCACAGAAACTTGACGCTGCCCGCCAAGGGTTCTGCCCCTTGAATAGATGGGCTCGGGCTACCGAAGAGCTCTCGCTGCCTCCCACGCTCACGTCAACGAAGGCCACCAATGGCAAGAGTCCAGGTGAATCAGGTGCATCTAGGGAGCTAGCAGATAGTGCAGCTTGCCGTAAGCCTACTTCAACTGCGTCGACATTGCAGCGAGTAGGGTCTGGGTGGCGCCACAGACAAAGCTTCTCAGCTGCTGAACGCCAATGTACCCAGTACGGTGCGCCCGCTAAGGTTATGTTGTAGGCCATAACGCCGTCGCCCAATGGTATTTCCGCGGCCACGAAAGGTAACCCCGAGTGGCCTCCCTCGGGTAAACTTGGAGGTGTGCTATTGTTTGAGTGAAGGCGTGTGCGAAGCGGTAGATAAATAGGGTGAGGCGGCAGCAGGCACGTAGAAGGAATTGGACTCCCTCTTGAGGAATCTACAGTACATGGCGCTGTTGCCTCGCGGAGCAAATTTGCAGCACCTGCAGAAACTGCGTCAGACAAAACATTGTCGCACGCAGTAGCTACTAGTTTCCAACCCTCACAGAATGCAGCTACTTGAACAGCGAGGCTAGCGTCTATGCCAGGAAGCAGCCGCAACGCCGGCTGTGGTGCGCTGAGCCACGGTGCAAAGGCAGCTCCGCGCGAGATAGCTTCTTCGCCGAGTAGCCCAACACAATTGACCCCTTCAACGTTAACCCCCAGTCCATATGTGCTGCAGAAGAGAGCTGCGGAAAAATATGGGTCGTGACCCGGTAGCACCGGAAATGTCACCGCGGCATCATCAACGAAAAACTCAATCGACACTACCTCGCCGGATTTCTGGCTGTCGCCATTTACTGAACCCGCACCTCCAGATAAACTACATCTTAATGCCAAAATAGCTAGAAGCCACGGGTAATGCATGTCTAGCCAGCCAATTTAAATGCTCTATTTATTAGTAGAATACGTGGACTGCTTTGCCACTGACGCCATGTAGCCGTAGTGTAAGTACTTAGCACTTACAGTATTAGCACTTAGCCGAGGAGGGAAAAACTCGAAAAGCATATGAATTTGAACCTTACAGTTCGCTAATGTAGTACAGGGTCTGTAGAGAAAAGTAGTATCTGTAGAGATATTATGTAGAAGTGGCTTGCGGCCATGCGGCTTTCTTGAAACTCGGCTCTCGACATGGAATTCTAAGATCTAACTATCTAAGTTAACTTAGAATTATACTACTAGCTTCTTCTCCATAAATAAACCAGTATAGATATTAAGCATAATGACGTTGCCTGTTTTTACAGCAGTTTGGTGATATTTACGGGGAGGAAGGAAGGCCAATGTCCAATGATGGGCTAATTGCCATTGCCAATTGCCCAAAAGGAAGTCTTACTTCAGTGACCGCTTGGTAGTCTCGGTTAACTCGGTTCTTTGATTTAATTCGTGGTGTTGTATTTCACGAGTTGACCTCCGCTGCCTGCCGGCTCTCTTGTGGCTAATTGAAGCCCTCCTCCTTGCTCCTTAAGCTTGAAGCCACGAACCTGGCTCCACGGCAGTTACTGACTGGTTGGGTATCGCATTCTCGACCGATTGGTTGTCCACAGATGACTTGGGGCAGGACGTTGGAGAACGCGCTCAGAAGTAAGGGCATTTCGAAGGAATTCAATGAGTGGATCGACATTGCCAAGGACAGGTCGAAGTGGAGACAGCTGACTCGCTCCATTCCCAAACCTCCTGATGCCTGATGGCTGAAGGACATCACAAGAGTAAATTATTACAATTACATTACGCAAATGGACACTGAGCCCAGTCAGACCTGTTCTGAAGGTTACATTTTTCTGTTGCTATATGCCACAGTGGTGTTTCTTTGTGTTTGTGGGGAGTATTAACTAGACTAGCCTAGAAGCAATTAAAAATGTCCCTACTTCAATGACCTAACAAAAACTTCTACAGCTAAATTTCTCTTAAGATTCCTTGGCTATGAAAGGACTACAGAAGTATTGGCACGGACTACAGTTCTCTCGTTGTTACCACACCATCTGCGTCTCTCACCCGAGCGAGAACTTTATCCCCTCGTAAAAGATGCTCGAATAAATCTGGCTTGGATACAATAAGCCCATCAGAACTTACGCTCATTCCAACATACGGGGCCTTCGAGTGTGGTTGAGGCGCCAGATCCTCTTTGGACTTATTTTCGTTGCAAGAATCGTCATCCTTGCAGACGCGGCGACGACTCTTCGAATGCGTCGTTGAATACCCTTCGCCCTGAGAAGATTTTAGGCTCAAGCTACCAGTGCACTCATCGTTGCAGTCAATCATTGCCACATAATCTTCACGAGTACGCTTGTTTTTCACTGCAGTGGGCTGGCTGGTGCTTGTGGAGTCTACTTCGGAGCGGGATATTGTCGTCCTGAATTTCAGAGGCAGCCCTGCTTGAACCAGTCTAGCTATGGCTCCAAAAAGACTAGTTTCGTTGAATATTGAAACAGTTGCGCCATCTATATCAGCATATAGAACTGCTGGCTCAGATTTTTCTGCGTCGCTAGATCCGTCCCCAAATTCATCGTTTTGTTTACTGACGCGCAATATTGTGAAACGCTCAAGTAGAGCGCTGAGGTCATCGAACTCGGTCCCATCAACGAACATTCCACGACTTGACTCCATAGTTGTAGTGCTTGCCCGAGTAAACCGATTACGATCTTATTGAAGAGAAAAATAAATCCTTGAGTTTGTTGCTCTAGCTAGTGAACAGTAAGCACGAGAGTATCTAGAGCAGACAAAAACCTTAATCCTACTGAAGATTTGTAACTTCAAAGTTCCTTCAGCTTTGCATTAGATCACTCTCACAGCCATGACTATTAACTCGGCTACGGACAGAGAGTACTTCCTTTGCTTTAAGCTTGTTTAGCCTTTTGGTTTGTGCTCTTCTACTACGGCTACAGAAGTATAGGTCTAGCTACTCCAGAAGCTGATAACTTCGAACAAGCTCTGAATTCTGTTTCTTGTTTCTTGAGGTCAACGACTACTTACTTCGTACTGTTTACGGTTTCATCGTTTCATCGAACGCCAGAACAAAACAGAACAAAAAATGAAGCCGTCAAAAATCAAACCTTCCATGCTCGTTTGCTCGTTTGCTTTGCACGTCTCGCTACCGCTACTTCTTATTAGTTGGTCGACTTGCTATAGATAGCCTACAGTCTAAAAAGTCTGACCTTACTAGCTTTGCCAAATTACTTACGAGCTCTGTATAACATCTTCACTATCTCTGCAGCAAGCTTAGTTTTGAAGCTCCGTTACACAAACGGCGCGTGCTTTAAGGTGACTAATGCTTCGCATTGCATGTGCTCTAGCGTTATCTACGGCACAGTTGTCCACGAGCACACCTACTTTGCCCATCCCCGCGTCGCTGCGTCGCTATGTTCACGGTGGCGCATCGTATTTCCCTGAGCCGGTTAGGACAAAACAACTAGATAGACCTCACTCAGACGACAATGATATTGATGGTATCGAGGGAGATGCAACCCAGTGGGGTGACGGTGATCAGCCGCCAATGTACGAAAACAACGGCGGCACCGTCTTGGCACTAGCAGGCGACACTTACGCTTGTGTAGCAGCCGACACGCGCCTCTCCAAGGGATACTCCATTTTGAGCCGCAAAGTGTCCCGGCTTTGGGAAGTGGCCCCTCGGGTTTGGTTAGGCGCAGGCGGGTGCCACAGCGACTGCATGGCAGTGGCCGACGCGTTGCGGCTCGCAGCAGCGCAGTACACCGAAAGCCAGGCTAGCGACCGTTCAGAGGACGAAGGAAGCCGTCCTAGCTTGAGCTGTGAAGAGGCAGCACGCTGCTTGTCTGCGTTACTCTACCAGCGGCGAAGCATGCCTTACTATGCGTTCTGCGTTCTTGCTGGCGTCGATAAACATGGCCGTGGCGCGGTACAAAGCCCTTCACCATTCATCCTCTTGAAACGCCCTGTATTTTAGGCTGCACTGCAAGAGTTCATAGATATAAAGTGCAACAATCCCTTCGCCGTCCTCTCTGATGAATAACACTAGGCTATAAATCAGTTTCTCCTGCTCATACTACTTTGCTTTACTTCTAAGCTTTTCTCATCGTTTCATCTACATACCTTCTAGGTGTACACGTTTGACGCCGTTGGGTCCTTTGAGAGGGTCGCTGCAGCGGCTGTAGGTGGCGGCCAAGCGATTGCTTTGCCAGTTCTAGACGATGCCGCACGCCGCGCTCAAAGTGCAGTGGACGCTGCCTCTGAAGCTGCCAAAAATAGCCGAGACGGCAACTCGGGCCGTGAGAATGGAGGAGGTCGTGGCAGCAGCTGGGCGGGCGGCGAAGACCACTCAGCATTCTTTCAGCAGTGGCCTCCGCAAGAGCGGCCCGCGCGTACCATTCGTGGGTTAGCCCTAAAGGAAGCGGTGAGTGCCCTGGAAGCTGCGGCCGTGGCTGCGGCAGAGCGTGACATTCGGCTCGGGGACACTTTAGAAGTCGCAACGGTGGCAGCTGCGTCTACAGTGAGCGGCCTGCCTCCTGTCTCCCAAATGCAAGTGCCGCTCCCGTTGAAGGGCCATTGATTATTCTTATGTTACGAGCTGTAAATGCCGATGCTACGAATTTTTGGTGGGTAAGCGCGTTTTATCTTGAATGAATTGTGCATTTTCTCCTCATCGCGTCTCAACTCATTACGAATACATAATTTTATAATTCATGGACAAACGGAGGCTTCAAAACTTCGAACAAAGTGCAGAGTGCAGACTATAACACTTTTAAAATTTGGAGGCCGGAATCAAAGCATGCTTCAGAACTGCGAGCAGAGTGCAGACAATATCACTTATAAAATTCGGAAGTCGGAATAAAAATATGATTACCATCCTAATTCCACCACAACCACCCAGTAGCCACGAGGTTCGACCTCTTTTAAACTTCAATAAGGCCAAGGGCTGGGAATACTAAACCGCAAATGGTACAAGTAAACCGACCAGCCGAATCCTAGCCGCATAACTACAGGGCAATGCACCTGATGCGATGGGCCGAAAGCCAATGGCATATAAAGATTTCTCTGCCTCTACTTCCTACGTAGAACTTGAACTCGAATAAATACAACCCAAATGGCACAAAAGCCAGTGCTTCAGGCAGAAGTGGGAATGCGCGTGCGTTGCGCAAACAAAGCAAGTGCGGGATGAATCAGAAGGGAGAGGGGCATTGGCCAATTCCTCGGAAAATTTGCAAAAAGCGAGGAATTTGTGGGTGTTGCGCACTCCGCAGAACAACTAAAAATGAAGGCGCGCGAGCAAAGAAGCTCGCGGCATGCGGAACACGAGGTCCACTCGGCAGAGGTCAAAGCGTGCCTTCCAGCGCGCATGGTGCCTATTGTTCTGCCCCTGAGCCATAAGAGGCTTTGACGGGACAGGAACTCCTTCCTAGTCCGCAGAGTGGCAGTGAATAGAAAAGCCCCTCCTCAAAATACAAACAACAACATGCAAGCGGGCCGCTTGTGGCCTAGCGGTCCCTCCCTATCATCGAGCTAAACCCATGTATCTTCCATCAAACGCCACGGACGCAAGAAGGCTGTGTCTGAGCAATAGTACTTCCATTTCGTCTTCAGAGCTCAAACTCAGGAAGGCCTTGTGCGCGTGCCCTTGCGATGGCCTCTACGTGTTGATTGAGGTGTTGTCGTGTGGCAATTGTTATATCTTCTACATCTGCCATGGCTCCTTGGCCGGTATCACCACACGCCAGCCGTTTCACGATTGGTGGGACTACATGTATTCCTCGAGCAAGGAGTACGTCCAAGTGTTCCTGAGTCATTTGATAAATCAACGATGAGGTCATAAGATAAACTCTAACCGCACCGACATTCTTCTAGGCAATCATCCATGAATTTATACGTCAATTTCAATGCCTCCATTGCGTACAATTGCGCCTACTTGCAAGCACAAGGCCATTACCACTGTAACGGTTACCTGAGTAGCGCGCTGGTGCCACATGGCAGTGTTCATCGCGGGTGCTACCAGCAATGGTTTGCTCACCGCTTGCCCGCCATGGCGCTCGGCAATGGGGTTCGCCCACTTGGGGTCTAAGGTCAACCTCCCGAGCCAAGCTCGCGCGACTGAGGCACCGAGCCCCGCGCAACTAGCAGTGGCAAGCCCGTGCAAGCTGTGCGCGCACAGGGGTGCCCAAAGCAGCAAATCCTAGAAATAACACATGTGTTTTGCACGTCAACACGATAAAGTATGAATTAATCTGGCAAAGATTCTTAAAAAAAGGTAAGAGCAGTGCGATAATTATACTCTATCTTGAAGCACGGCAGTAGAGTTATATTTCTCACCGCACGCTTGGCGAGGTCAATGTGCAAAACTGGGTCACCAACGGCGTTGTATTCGCACCATTCGTCGTCGTCAGTCCATACCT
>Ga0307930_1004054_pt1 | contig 10394 bp, 16 predicted proteins | sample OrgLakmetageno46_FD_203161 | JGI IMG/M metagenome (GOLD analysis project Ga0307930, IMG submission 203161) | Saline water microbial communities from Organic Lake, Antarctica - #46 | ecosystem: Environmental > Aquatic > Non-marine Saline and Alkaline > Saline | place: Antarctica: Organic Lake... | reverse complement strand
ATTTGAGAGGCAAGACCGACATCCGATCAAATGCCACAACAAAGTAAAACATAGATTTGTGGGCACATGCTAGAAGAAATCCATGGATCCTGGAAAAGCTATTCTCGTGGGAGTTGCGCACAGAGCTCCTGAATACCTTCTGCGTATCACGCCGAGTGGTGAAAATGAGAAGCTCTGACTCTCGGTCGTAGGTGAAATTCATCAATGAAATATGCGGGGCGTTTTCAATGGTGGTGCTCAGGTAGCAAAGCGAGGCGACCTCAAACAGAGCAATAATCTCGCTGGGGAAAGGCGGCCTAAGTTCTGTGTATCCGTTGTAACTTGCATCGTTTGCAAGACCTTTCAATTTACGCTGCTGCCGCTGTCGGAGTATTATTAGAGTGAATGCAGCCACTGCTGCTGTCGCTGCGGCTAGTCCGGCACTACAGTTCTGCGGCGCAAGCATTTCGTAGCAGCACGCTACGTGAGGTCACGTACTTGTAAGTAGGGCTGAGGTGCTGAGTCGTACTAATTACTTGTGCAATCCATACGAGGCTTCAAAAATGCTCAAAGAGCTCCAGAACACGATGGATGACGTCATTCTGACGGACGCACGTTCTTCGGAAAAAGAGAAACCCGAACCAAGAACAAAAACTCCCAATTTTGGAAAATTGCACCCCTTAAAAATAATGAAAAAGTGGACTTTTTTTGCTTTGCTCAGAGGACTCTCAGCTTGTGTGGCGTCGAAGTACGAGGTAAGGTTTGTGTGCTTATCGAGTCTTTTCCCTCGTGGCATCGGCACACGCACGCTGCGCACCTATGCCATGCGCTGGGGCTCCCCCTGATTACCCTCTCCACCAAAATTTGCGTCCGCGCTTTCATCGCACCTACATGACTTTCCATTCCATTCCACAATCGCCAACCACCCTCCGCACGCTTCATAGCGCACTTGCAATGAAGCTCTGCGATTTGTTCCGAGCCGATTTTCTTGTATCCCTTTACCTCTCTTTCTGTCCCATGATCCCGCCCACAGCCGTTCTTGAAAATCGCGCGGTATTCAAGTCTCAACAAGAGCATCATTCCGTTGTTTCCGCTTCGATCATTGCAGTGCACTTTTGAACCCTGTTTTCGTTTCAAAACCCTATGATGCATGGTGTTGCTTATTCGTTCGTGCGACTATGATTATCAACAAGCAATGCCCCAAGTGCGGCTTCCTGTGTTTGTTGTTTGGTGCTACGTTGGTGTTTTCATCCGCTTTTGCCCTCTGTTCTCCCTCTCCCCCTCCTCCTCCCCCCTGAACCTGCTGCAGCTCAGCACATTTCACGAAAGAAAAACATGAGCCGGCGAGCAGCGGCCCGAGTTGCTTTCAGCCCCGGCCAAAGCGAAGAAGAGTCGAAAGATGAACGTCGCAAGTATGATTTCGGTGTTCTTTTAAATATGTTTTTCTCTATTCGACTTTTCGACCGTAGCCTTTTCTTTCACTTACATTGCACAGACTCCTTTCTTGCTTTTGATGATGATGATCGTTGAATTCAATTCAAATATGCTTTGTTGTGCTTTTCATTTTGGCGTTTACAGGAAAGCGTGCGAGGAGTTGGTGCTCTTGGGCTTCAAGCATTTGGACGGGCAAGACGTCCTCCAGGCACCGTTCAAACCTTCAGCATTGGTCGAAGCCGTGTTCACCGTGGCGCCAGACGGCAAATTCAAGGGCATGAAGTTCAAGAAGCCCGAAATTTCCGCGTCCCTCAAGTCTCTGGTGGCGGAGGGGCGGTTGTTCGCGGTGCAGGCGCACCCCGCGGCCAAGACCGGTGGTGCGGCCAAGTACAGCTCTTATCCGATGGCCCCTGGCTCTGGCAGCTTCAGCCGCTCTCAAGCAGCCAAAATGAACAGTGGCAACGGCAAAGTGGCGAAGCGGGCTGCTCTGGCCGCAGGGGCAGACATCGTCGGAGGGCTCGTGGTGGGCACTCAAGCGGTGCAGCAGTGGCCGCTGTGGCCCTCGCCCAGTGCCACGGAAGCGTGCAACTTGGCTCTGAAAGCACGGACTGAGAGGGACCTGGCACGGGCGGAGTCGGAAGCCCTGTTGGCGCCCACAGCGGCGGAAGCGGAAGCCAATGCCGAAGCCGCGCAACTGCGAGAAGCCGACCGGCGTTACGGGAGCCGTGAGGTGGGGCTTGTGCTGTTGCTTGAGTTTTTTGGTTCTAATGTTTTTGTCTTGAAAGTGACCCCATTACATCTTCAATTTTTGTTTAGAATTATTGTAAATTTTGAATGCATCTTTTTTTCACCTTCCCTGCCTATTAATTTACTCATTTTTTATTCACTCTCAGGTCAAGTCCCGCTACGTGGAGGTGGACGGACACACGGTGCTCAAGGCCAACAACTACTCGCTGGAGTCGGGGGAGTCCTCGGTGTGGGGGCAAGAAGTCGACAAGACGATTCCCCCACCGCGCAAGCCCATGACCTCGTACATGATCTTCTCCAAGAAGTACCGCGAAGAGCACTTCCCGGACCCGCCGGAGGGTAAAAATTCCCGCAAACGCAAGGGCGGAGCAGCAGCCGCTGCGGCAGCGGCGGCAGCAGAAGGAGGAGGAGAAGGTGGCGAAGGTGAAGGCGGTGAAGCAAGTGTACCGAAGAGCAAGAAACGAGGCCCCAAAACCTCCGGTCCTTCGCAAGCCAAGGAGCAAATGGACGCGCTCGTGGCGGCGTGGCGCGCTCTCGACGACGAGTCCCGGGCCCCTTACGACAAGGAGGCCGAAGAGTTTAAAGCGGCCTACGAGGCGGAAGTGGCGGTCTGGCAAGAGAAAATCTTGGCCCAGCAGGAAGCCCGCCAGAAAATGGTGCGGGAACGGCGGTCCATCCCTGGAGCTGGCGGCGGCGGTGCTGGCGGCGGTGGCGGCGGAGGAAGCGATGAAGTGCGCGCGCGCCGAGCGGCCTCGACGGCTAGCTTGGCCGCGGGTGGGGGCAACGTGAGCGGGCGTGCCGACAGCGAGCATTCGGTGTCCTGGGCTTCGGAAGTGATCTTGGCGCTCACGCCGCCGTCTGTGGCAGAATTGGAAGCAGCAGCAGCGGCAACAGCGGCAACAGCAGCTGCTGCTGCTCCAGGAGCCCTTCCTGCTTCGTCGTCGTCGTCTTCACTGCTTTTGGAAAACGGCGACGCTGCTGAAGGTGAAGGCAGCAGCAGCACCGCTGCCACTGCAAGCGCTGAGGGTGGCAACACCACTGGTGGCATGGAAGTTGACGATGCGAATGGTGCTGCCTCTTCGACTTCACTGGTTGCGGTGAACCAGCCACAAGATGAGAAGAAAGCCTCCTCGTCTGACGAGTTCTTCGTGGAAACAAGCGGTGCCGCTGCTGGTGCTGCGGATGGCACTGCTGCTGCTGCTGCTAGTGTTAACGTGCCTCATCCAGTGGGCTTCACTTTTGTGGGCATTCAGCAGAAGCTCCAGAGCAAGAACTTGGAGCGGCGGTGGTTCGAGCTGCGGGCTCCTCTGCGGAGCGTGCTGCGACGGGGGGAGGCACGGCGGACTCTAGTGGAATGCCAGAAAGACGACGAGGAAATGGTGCAAAAGCTGGAAGCACGGGTGTGTAGCTCGTGTAGATGATGAGCGAAAGGAGTGAGAAGGAATGGGAATGCTTATTTTGTTTGCCTCATTTTGTTTGAGGCTCGGTCGGACTTGTAATCAAGACATGAAAACGGTCACAAGTGCATCGGCTCTCTCTCGCCCACCTATCCACCTTACCACTACCACTATTCCACTACAGGTGATGGCCTACGAACGCGAGCGACAAGAGTGGGAAGCGCAGCACTCGGCCAGCGAAGCGCTGCATGTGCAAGCGAGCCAGCAGCGGGCCGCAGCCATGGCGGCGCAGGCGCAACAGCAAGAAGAAGAGCGTCGTCGTCGTGCCAAGGAAGCTGCCATCGCTGCCGCCGAAGCACAAGCGGCAGCGGCAGCAGCGGCCGCGGTGGCAAAAGTGAAAACAGAAGCTGAGGCTGCCGCAGCTGCTGCGGCAGCAGCACAGGCAGCTACGCCTAGTGCAACTGCTGACGCAACCTCAGTGGCAGCAGCGGAGGCTCAGGCAGGAACAGTAGCAAGCTCTACGGCACCAACAGCAGCTCCAGCTGTGGCGCCAGCCTCGAATGACGCAGCATCCAATGCCATGGAGACCGATGGCGACAGCACTGCTCCTGCTCCAGCTGTTACCACGAGTGCTTTACCGCCTGTTGTGTCCGAGGCCGGAGCCGCACCAGCACCAGTGGCATCGGAACCAGCATCATCAGAACCAGCAGCCGTGGCAGCAGCAGTCATCTCATCACCCGTCCCACAGCCGCAGCCATCTCTTGCTCCCTCAACTCCAGTGAGCGCGAGCGGCGGCAACGGTATGGGAGACATGCTCTCCAAGTCTTCGCCTTCGCTGTTTTCCCCACTGCCGGCGCTGCCGCCGCCCCCCACAGAGCTCCCGCCGCGAGAAGAAGAATTGTCGTTCGCGTTCCTTGAGCGGTAAGGGACATTTATTACATTTGCGCTTTCGTGAAGTTGAATTTGCGCTCCTACTGCGTTTTCGTTTTCCTTCTTTTTGAGTGCCCTTCTTTTTCATCTATTCTCCTCCTTTCTGTTTCTTCTTCCATTCAACCTCCTCTTTCTTCTCATCATCCTTTCTTGATCCTCCTTATCTTCCTCTTCTTTCTCTAATCAGGGTCAAGTTGGAAGCTTTCCTGCGGCAATTGGTGCTCGCTCGCCTCCAGGACTGCTCCCTGCCGCAGAAGGCTCAGGTGGCCACCTCCACCCTTCCGGAGCTTACCCTGGAAGCCACCACCATTGCTGACATGTGCGTGGGGCTGGAAGCGGAGTCCGCGATTACCCTCAACAAGCTCAAACAGTCCGTGCAGTTCGGCGGTGGCGGCGCCCGGAGCTCGCGAGGCGCTGGGGACTCGTCTTCGTCTATGGGAGAGGCAGCTGGTGGTGGAGCAGGAGACGACGAGGACGGCGACTACGAGGGAGGCGAAGGCGGCGGCGGCGGCAGCGGTGGTTCTTCTTTGCCACCCCTCGTGTATACGGAAGCGGCGTATTTCCACCCGTGCGGCGGATGGTCTCGGGTCAAGAGCGGCCGCCGGGACGTGTTCCGTAAAGACGGCGTTGTGCCTGATGTCGAGGTGAGAGACAAAAGAGCGATTTTAGGAGGAAGTTGTGCAGAATGTTGTCGAAAGTAGTACATGTTATTATATTATCTCGTTGTGGAAAAGAAAGAAACATAGTGTGCGTTTATTACTCTCTGGAGCTGACATGAATAGCCGCTTTCGTTTTCTTCGTCTCACTACTTTCATTTCTCGCTTCGTGTTTTTCAAGGTGAAAACCCGGGCGGAAATCGAAGAATACGAAGAAAAAGCGGGCAAGTTCTCCAAGCGCCCTTGGCTTGGGCAAATGATCGAAATGGCGCCTCGTCCTTCGTCTTCCTCCTCGATGCAAGGGCAAGAGTCTGCAGCAGCACCAGAGCCGCCTCAAAAAGTGTGGGAGATCACTCCAGAAGCTCTGGGCCCGGCGATTGCGTACATTCTGGGCGGCCTTCTTAAGTCGGGCCACGTGGTCACTACCCAGCACAACAGGTGGGCGCATTTTTTTCTCTGTGTGCATTGTAATATTTGCAAGTTTGAAGTGTAATGACACTTCTTGGGGCTGTTTCTGAATTGCATTGTGTACTTGGTATCGACTATGCCTTAATGATGACAGTTGTCCTCACTCAAACTCACCCTGCCCACATTCAAAATATACTTCCCCTATTCGCACCTCTACCCTAGCAACGAGGGCTTCATGCCATCCAACTTGTACACTCTGGGCCCGCCTTTCCCTTCCGCGGGCAAGAACCGCACCGAAATCGCGCGCAAGGAGCACAACGAACGGCTGGCGGCGGACAGCGCCAGGAACAGCGTCTCGTCTGCCAAGTAAGCGACAATTCTATGTGTTCTGACCGTTTAGTTGAGCGTTTTTGATCTTTTTGACCTCGTCTTTCAAAAACCTTGAGCTTTTGCCTTCGTCATTTTTTCTCGTGCGGTGATTCGCTCGTATGTTATCACTAACGCATAATATCACCGTCTATATTAACAATTCACTCTTACAGGTATGTCGCCGCCAACCTCGCCATTTGCGAGCCGTTCCTCGACCCTAATTTAGTAACTGCCCTCAAGAAGCGGGTTGGGCTCGTGGGGTCGGCTGGCATGGCGGCTGCCGCACAACTGAAAGCCACAGCAGCCGATGGTGATGACAGTGGTGCGGGAGCGTCAGCCATGAGCGAAGATGCTAGCGGAGCAGCAGCAGGAGGAGCAGCAGCAGCTGACGCTATCACTACGACAACCGAGGAAGACGGCACTCTGGCGGCGGTGGCAGCAGCGGTGGCCGCGAAACAAACCGCCATGGCCCCGCGGGGTGCCTCAGGAGGCGGCGGGAAGCTGAGCTCCACCCAGGTTAGGATCAGTGTGGGGGGGGGGGGCGTTACATGTGGTGCCTGCTGTGGTATGGCATAGCTCCTGTCAAATCATGCCGTGCTGCCTGCTGCTCTTTTTTTCTTCTTCTCGCCTTCTCCTACTTCTCATTGCCTCTCCCTTTATCCAATTAACCAACTCTCAACTCCATCCAACCAACCAATCAAAACAACCACAGATGGCCCAGCAAGCCGAAGCCGCCGCTGCCAAAGCCAAGCTCGAAGCCCAAGTAGACGCGGCCGCTCTGCCGGTGATGGAGCTCCCGGCGCCCCCGCTGCCTCAGCCATCTGTGCTGGAGGGAACGATGCGCCCTTACCAACTGCAAGGCCTGAGCTGGCTGGTAATTGAATATGCTAGAATTATATTTTGAAGAGAGACGTGTCGAATCAAAGGGAGGGAATGAGAGCCATCTCAGAGGGGAGTGTATACGAGCATGGTGACCGGCTCTATTCAAGAAAGCCGTGCATTCTTTTGTATCGTTTTGAAGCTATCTTGGAAGAACATTTGCTCATTCCACCTTCAATTGCTTGTGCCTTTCATTTCCATGAAACCATCAGGTCCACTGCTTCCAACACGGCGTGAACTGCATCTTGGCCGACGAAATGGGTTTGGGCAAAACCTTGCAAACCATCGCGTTCTTGACCCAGGTCACCCTCGGCCCCAACCCTGTAAGCGGCCCCCACCTCGTGATCGTGCCCTTGTCGGTCCTCACCAGCTGGGTTATGGAGTTCCGCCGCTTCTCGCCTCAGCTCCGGATCGTGCGGCTGCACTCGGGGGACGAGAAGGAGCGCGAGCGGCTGAGGCGGGAAGTGCTGGCAGACGTGACCGGTTACGACGTGGTATGATACGGTCTATGAAGATACAATTTTTGAACACAATACGGTTGAACGAATACGGTTGATTCATTAGTAGCATGGTTGATTCTGTGTGAATTCCTTTAGCAACAACACTATTACTTCCTCACATGCATATGCCTTGTTTCCCTTTGTTCAACTCGCCCTCCTCCTTCAATCTCCCCCACAGGTGGTGACCACTTACGACATGGCCGTGGGGAGCACCATGAAGCATTCTCTGACGCGGCAGTGGTGGCGGACCGTAGTCCTCGACGAGGGCCACAAAATCAAGAACGAGGGCACCGACGTCTCCGAAGCTTGCCGCAAGATCCGCGCCTGCACCCGTGTGCTCCTTACGGGCACTCCCATGCAAAACAACTTGCATGAGCTCTGGGCGATGTTGAACTTCTTGTTGCCGGACATCTTTGTGGCTTCGGCCCCCTTTGACTCGTGCTTCGATCTGACCAAAGGGGTGAGTTGCAGTGCTTGTGTGTGTCCGTTGTGTGGAGGTTGCGTGTTTCTGTGCGTGTACTTCAACCGTGTTTTTGCTGTGGTAGTCCATTTGCTGTACCTCATTTTTCGACTTAAACATAAGCATATCATGTATTTTTATACATGGAACTCCCTGATTGTGTCCTGTATTCTCATTTATTTCCTTCTCCCCTTTTTTTCTCCTCACCCCCCTAGGTGGTGGACAAGAGCATGCTCGACAAGGCGCACCATTTGATGCAGCTCTTTTCCTTGCGGCGCCTCAAATCGGAAGTGGAAGTCTCATTGCCGCCCAAACACGAGCTCAAAATCTCGGTGCCCCTCTCGGAATTTCAAGTGCACTTCTACCGCGGCTTGTTGATGAAGGACGTCGGTCTTTTACAGGCGGCGGCCGCACAGAACGAAGCGTCTTCTTCTTCTTCTTCGTCTGGTGCTGCAGGAGGAGGTGAAGACGATTCTCTCGTGCTGAAAACCGGAGACGATCAAGATATCGGGGGCGGTGCTGGTGGTGCAGCAGGAGGCGATGCTGGCAGTGAAGGCGGGCCAGGGCAGACTTCAGAATGGAAGCGATTGCAAAGCTTGATGATGCAATTGCGGAAATGCTGCGACCACCCTTACTTGTTTTCGGGGGCGGATCCGCACCCTGAGACCATTGACGAGTCGATTGTGACCGCCAGCAACAAAATGGTAAGCGTGGTTTTACTCATTTTATATCATATGTTCGTTCATATTTACGTGGTTTCTGTTTTTTTTTTAAACTATGTTCTACTAACCTTGCCCTCACCCTACCTCTACTCTTACCCAATACAGGTGCTCCTCGACCGCCTGCTGCCCAAATTGCGCGCAGGCGGGCACCGGGTGCTCATCTTCTCGCAGTTCACTTCCATGCTTGACATTTTGGACGACTACTGCAAGCTGCGCGGCTTCGAGCACGCGCGGTAAGCATGAGGGTGTGGAGAAGAAGCAGAACTGAATGATGTTTAAAAAAAGAGGCAGACTCTTTTACTTTTTGCATAGTAAAATCTCTGTGTTCATGCATTTTCCCCTCTGTTGGTTTTCATGTTATCGTAAAAAGCATTTTCTCATTATATTGGCCTGCCTTGCCTTTTCGCTCGTTGAATCTGTCACATACCTCAGCTTGGACGGCGGCACCAACCGCGTGCAGCGCGCCATCGACGTGCGTCGCTTCAACCAAGACAACTCCCCCCTGTTCATTTTCCTCATGTCCACCCGCGCGGGGGGTTTGGGCATCAACTTGCAGACCGCCGACACGGTGGTGCTCTATGACAGCGATTGGAACCCGCAAGTTGACTTACAAGCGATTGGACGAGCGCACCGGATTGGCCAAACCAAAACGGTGAGTGATTTAAGAGCGGAGAGGAGAAGAAATATAGAAGAAGAGGAGGATGAAGTCGATGAAAAGAAGCAATTGAGGAGATATAGGGGGCTCACAAAAAAGGTGTTTTCTGTTTTGGTGAATATCAAGATCTACTTCTACTTCATTGCATGTGTTGGCGACAAGTTTCTAATTTTCTCTCGCAATTTCCTCACTTGCACATCTCGTCCTTCTTCTTTTCATCCTCTAGGTGCACGTGTACCGGTTGATTTCGGAAGGCGCTGTCGAGGAGCGCATCTACGACCGCGCCCAGAAGAAGCTCTTTTTGAGCGAAATGGTGAACCGCGATTCCTCGGGCCCCGCCACGGATTTAGACCGGCTGGGCAAGAAGGAACTCCTGCAAATGCTGAGGTACTCCACACACACGTGGACAAGAAGTTGAACAGTTGAACACACCAACTTTTGCTTATTGAGGAGTAGAAGGATTTGTCCTATGTCCAATTCTGCCTATTCGTCGTGAATTTCAACGCTCTCTTCCCTGTTTTTTTTGTTCTTTCTGTTTATGTGCCTGAATCCGTAGTTTTGGCGCGGACCGTATTTTCAACTCGGCGGGGCGTCTGCCGACGGAAGCCGAAATCGCCGCCATCATTGACCGAAGCGTGAGCACCGACAGCAACACTGACGCTTCGGGCACGGTGAAAGACAAGCTGGAAACCTGGGAAATGACCACCAACACCACGACGAACGACGACGACGATAAAGGGGCACTCTCTTCTTCGTCGTCTTCGGCCTTTACGAAGGGCACTCAGAACACCGCAGACTTCGAGATGACGGCGCAAGCCTCTCTGAAAGTGTTTCAAGGCGTGGAATACAACGCCAACGCAGCGGCGCAGACCACCGAGGACATCGCGGCGGCGTTCCACCAGAGTGGCGCGGGGGCCGCCATGCTCAACAAGCATTTGAAGACCAATTTGGTGGGGGGCCACGGTGGGGCTGCTGCGGGGATGCCGCGGGAACGCAAAAGTCGGTACGTGATGAGATTGCTGATGGTTGTTGATGTTTGCTTGCTGCTATTCTTTGGGGTTGACTTGTTGTTGAGAGTGCTATGCTTCTTTTTCCTTCTTTTTTTCCACTTTTTCGCATTTCCATTGTCCGCTTATTCCTGATTCCTTTGCTCATTTTCCATTTTTCCATTTTCAGCTTCGTGATGCACGAGTCGGGAGATTTGGTGCTGAAAGCCAACAATTACGACGTCGGGTCTTCTTCCTACGAGTACGAGACT
>Ga0307930_1004053_pt1 | contig 10399 bp, 15 predicted proteins | sample OrgLakmetageno46_FD_203161 | JGI IMG/M metagenome (GOLD analysis project Ga0307930, IMG submission 203161) | Saline water microbial communities from Organic Lake, Antarctica - #46 | ecosystem: Environmental > Aquatic > Non-marine Saline and Alkaline > Saline | place: Antarctica: Organic Lake... | reverse complement strand
AATGCCCCTCTCCCTCCTGAATCATTCCGCACTTGCTTTGTTTGCGCAACGCACGCGCATTCCCACTTCTGCCCGCAGCATTGGCTTCTGTGCCATTTGGGTTTGTATTAGTTCGAGTTCGAGTGTGATTGCGATAACCAGCAAGCTCATCTTATTTCAGGCATATAGCACATTACATGGCTCCACAAATGAACGCAAAGTCATCTTCTTGATACTTGGCGACTAAATCCCCTTGCGCTTCATAAACCGGTGTGTATAGTACCGGTGTACAGGTGCCACTGCACTGATGTATTGAGGTGCAGGTATAGCAACTCAGCGCGCGTGGCTTGCTCGGAGGCCAAAAGGCACTCCACCGTCACCCACCGACACCACGCTCACAAACGCAGCACAGCCCTCGTTCCCGAGCGTCGTGGTGGTGGCCAAGCACAGGTAATACCACACCCCCACCGCCGCCACCACACACACGTGCCACAGCTGGTGCGAATGGAGCGCGTAGTCGAAGGCGCCTGGCCACCGGCGCTCCGGCCAATGCGACGCGTAGAAAGCAAACCCGAGGCCGTAGAAAGCCAGTGAGCAGGTTACTTTGGGAAAGAAAAGGGCCCGCGCTTCTGCCTTGACCAAGAAGCGCCACTGCAAAGCACCAGCTACGCCGAGCACCACGAAAGACGAAAAGGTAAACGTCCGCAGCCGCTGCACCAGATTCAAATACGTCGATGACGATGGCGACGGCGCTTCTGTGGGCGCTATAGTAGTTCCAATGCTTGCACTAGATTGATTGGTGGTGGTAGATGCGGCAGATACATTTTCAGTGCCTTTGGGTGAGGCATCCGCACTAGTGGCTGAGGTTGCGGCCTCCTTGGTATCAGTAGGAGCAGTGGTTGTTGCAGACCCACGAGAAGGGCTGCACGAATCAGCGAGGCTTACGGCAAGACCTACAACTAAAAGCGCCGCTGTGACAAAGAGATACGTGCGCCGCAGATCTGGAAAGCACGCAAAACCGTAGTACACCTGCGCGGTGTTTGGGAGGAGGAAAGAGTTCAAACTTGTGAATGGCTGAGATGTAGAGGAAACAGAGGAAAGGAAAAGTAGAAAAAAATACTTCTCTAACATTTGTTTCGATGGCACAGCTTCCTAAGGCTAAAAAAAATAAGCACTTCACAGACTACAAAACTTACGCACCCCGGGTAAAAAAGACGCAGCAATGAGAATGGCCACGCCAGAAGCGTCGAGTCTCAGCAGTGCGGAGCAGTGAGCTTCGTCCCGAGAGCAATTCCCGGCGTGGTAGCACGCGGACAGCAGCAAACAACCCGCTGCCGCGAGGAGAAAAGCCCGCAAGACCGCGTTTTCATACGGGACGAGCTCGGGCGAAAAGGGGCGGTCCGTTGCGCCGCCCCCGCCATGCCACGCCAAGCCACACACCCACGCGCAGCCGAGGGCGTGGGTCCAAATGTTGCCGGTTTCGTTGTGGAGCCGAAAGCACGACGCTGCGCACTGCACCCCGGTCAAATCGGGCCGATAGCCTTGCTCAATGAAGGGTCGCCTTGCAACCAATACAACACCGACGACAAGATATGCGAACAAAATCACGCAAATAAAGATACCGGTAATATGATAAAACAGACAAGGCTAAGAGTAAGGTTAAAAGAGGCAGTCCAAATATTAAGTGATTGCTCACCGCATCCATGCAGGACAGTCACTCGCACCACACAATTGTATACCACTAGTGCAACACAGGCGCAGCCGGTGCAGGCACATGGCTGGTGCAAAACTGCCAGGAACATGATCCCTTTCATTCTCCGTCTCCTTGCTGTTGTCGACGTTGTCACTGTCCTTAGCTTGCAGTGTTTCGATAGCCCCCTCATTTAAGGTATCTTCAACGCTTCGTCGAGCACGTATCATGACTATTCTACGAGAAGATTTTCGGTTTGTTCCTCTGATTGTTAAGCAAGTACGCAATATTTCCTTGACGTGCGTACGGTAGGAAGGAGAACGTCCACCGAGAGGATGCACTGATTTAGTTGCAGAATTGTCTCTAAATGGGTCTAACGCCGAAACTAATACAGATCAATGGCGAAATGATTACACAGCCCTTCGTTGATTTCGTGTCAAATATCCCACACTGGGAGTCGTAACTATGAGCACCACGCCGGCCTTGGGCTAATGATATGGGTGACACAAAACACAAAACAAATTGGTTGAGATCACAACCTTTTGCACCAATAATAATGAGCTATCGTTTTGTGTTATTTCAAGAGGAGAACTTACTTCAACAAAATGCCAGTCGCTAGCTACTGTAAGTACTTAGCTCTAACTATAACTACCCGTAGCTAGCTAGCTACACGTAGCTAGACTACTTGTCTGCAATCCGGACCGATAAGTACAGGTAAAAGCTCTGAGCATAATGGTAGCAGTTAGCTAGGTAGACTAAGACGATGCACTAGAATCAATCTTTGGCGCAGATACGGTGGCTAATATCCGAATGTAGCTAACATCTCTCCAAAAGTAGCCAACAAGCCCAGCTAACCGGAGGTCGTAGGCTATAACATGTCCAGTACACTCTAATCGGAGTTTTTTAAATATCATTAGCCGCGTTTCTGGATCTCATCCCCTCTAGTTTCCCTAATTGAACAAAATATCATCACACTCAACATGTTAAAGATGGGGCTCGATCTAGTCTTTCTACTCGTGTGCGTCTCCCTGGCTTTGTGTCAAGGGCACAGTCCACCGCAGCTATGCCGTGCGACTTGGGCAGCCCTTTCGGAACACTACGTGGATCGATGCAATTATTCAGACAAGGAATGGGATCGAAAACGAATTCAATGGGAGCGCCGATTCCACCGGCTTCATAGCACTGGCGAACGCGCTAACCATGCTCTTGTTCGAGAAATGCTCAGCAAATTGAGTCCACACATGGATATACTTTCGGCCCGCGAAATATCTACGTTTCACAAAGAAGTGTCTGGAGTCCTTGAGCCAAGTGTGGCTCTGGAAGATCCATCGAAGCGCCGGTTACCAGGTTTTGAACAAGTACGCATCAAGGAATTTACGGCGTTAACTCAACGAGAATTGGTCCGATGCTTGGAGGGCAGCTCTCGAGCAGGAATATCTGGTGTAACTCTAGACCTTCGAGGAAATGACGGCGGTCAATTAAATGCAGCAGTCAATGTGGCTGGATTATTTCTGCCTCCAGACACTGTTGTCGCTCAATTGTCTTTCGGGTATGTAGGTTAATGCAAAAAAGCCTTCAAATTATCTTTACACCTTGTTCGAAATTAACCGTGTTTCTTACTGTTTTCAGAGGGCCAAAATTCAACCACGTACTGGCTACTTCAAAATTACGAGCTCCGAAGCATTTGCAGTCCATTCCACTTGTGGTTCTCACTGATGAAGAAACTGCTTCTGCTGCCGAAGTCTTTGCAGGTGCAGTTCGTGATCACTGCCGTGGTTTGGTTGTTGGGGAGTATTCGGGGCACCATCGATTGAAAGCCTGTGCGACATTTTTAAGAAGAAAGTCTCGAACGTGGGGGAAAGGCACTGTGCAGACCCCAATCACCCTTAAGGATACCGGTATGGGCTCTGTTGCGATTTTGATTTCAACAGCTCGTTTACAAACTCCGGCTGGAAGAAGGATCGATAAGAGTGGCCTTTGCCTTGAACACTCCGCAATTCTCAATAATATCGGATCTGGACGCACGTTGTTCAGTCCTGCTTCGCACTTTCAGCGATGTGTAAAGCAAAAGTGGTTTTCATCCAGACCCAGGACCAGCGATGACATAAGACTGAGACTTCTGTCTCGCTTGAAACTTTGCAAGCCCGTTCTATTGTGAGATGCGCTGCCATGTATTACATTTTAACCACTGACTAAGAATAGTCAACGGAAATGTTTTTATACCGCGATTCCTAATGTTTTCTGAGGTCATTTTGTAGCTGCACCAGCACCAGGCCTATGCAATAAATCACTATGAAACGATGATTGGAACGGATTTTTCTTAAGTAGATAGAGACAGTGCCTCGTTTATTTTTATATTCTTATTCCTATCAGTTATCAGTATCAGTTTATAGTAATGTGACAAAAGAATCACCTGAGCTCTCAGCTCATACATCGCTGTTGTTTGCGGTGATCTTTTCTTTATGGATTTCTACCTCTCCTCCCCAACCGCCGACTTCCATGCAGTCTGTCTTTATTTTTCTCTCTGTCGATATATTCGACAAGTAATACGCAGTTATCCCTTGATCTCAGTTACTGTTTTTTCTTAAACCCATACCACTTCACTCGAATCATTTCGCGACACAATCTTAATCAATGGAAGTTGCGGCGAATTTGTATTGCCCACGTGCTCCTCTTCAAGGTATTCGCGTGGTTGGGGCCGGGTACTGGCATTGAACGTAGGTGCACGAACGTCAGACTTGGCACCCCTGATCGAAGCCAATGTAGCTGAGGCCATTGTCGTTGCAGAAGACAGGGAGCACATGCTGAGGTGCCGACCTTTCCATGCACAGCCACACTCTCTTTTCGGCTTGAATTCTGATAAAGAAGGTCGTTCTGGTGCAAAGCCTTTTAGATAACAGCTGGTACGGTGAGTCCCTCGTGAGGCACAGCCACACTCGCGACGTTGCTTTTTCACACCGGTATCATCACTCTTCACCTCTGAGCCATCGTCAGATCCGCTGCTATGACTGGTTTCACGATTGTCTTGACAATCAGCATAATTTGACTGCGAAGGCACATCGTTGATATCCCGATTCTGCAATAAAATAGAGCAACCAGAATTCGCTCCATTCATTGGAGGTGAAGCCACAGTTGCTGCTGCAAGTGTTTTCAGAGCCCCAGTATCACTGTCATCCTCCATGCTTTGGTATTCTCGGGGTCGCCCTTGTTGAATCGCACCCCAAGTGAAGAAATCGTGAGCGTTGGTAGGTGTTACAAAGGTAAGTCTTTGGTTGCTAAGTGTTTCTCGAGCTGGAACCAGGGACAAAAATTTGATGTTAATTTCTCATCAGAAAGAACACACACTGCAAAGAAATTAAAGGGTGTTTGTGTGATTTAATGTAAAGGTACCTGATGATAAAAGCTCAGCAGAGCGTTTCATTGCTCCACGACAACCAACTTTGTAATCAATTGACTGTTCGATTCCTGGGCGATCAGAAGCTTCATGCAGGATATCAAGCTCATTGTCGCTACGATGCATGAGCTGCAAAAGATAATGTATGCGTGTGTGCTGCTGCTCTTCAATGCAGTCGACACTCTTCATAAGTTCAACTTGGCGCTTTTGCACGGCCTTGATGAGAAATTGACTATGCGCCGCAATTTCATACTTAACGCGCGATGCTCCACTGATAATTTCTTCCCGTGCACGTTGAATTGTGACTGAAGCTTCATCAAAATCTTGATCTGCTTCTTGAAGATTTTCACGTGCCAATGAATTTTCAGATCCTGTAAGTAGTCTCATGTCATCACATTGGTTAGCAGTGCCAACGACCTCGGCAGCAGCTGGCATCTTACGCGCAAATGAATCGTTTGCTTCATTCAAGGATGAATCCGTTATAGACTGTTCAAGAGGAGACTCTGCAGGTGGTTGCGACTCTTGTGTACATGATCTTTGCTCATAGCTGGATCCAGACATAGAAATGCACGAAAACGTGTTATAATACCTTCAATACACAACGTTTGTACAGCCTCACCTCGATATATTCGATTCTATAGGTGCATCATTCAACTGTTGTTGGTTGAGTGACAAGGATCGTTGCTCCATTGCTTTATTCAAATAAGAAGTTGTTCTGCATTTTGGACAAGAGAAGACATCTATTTTTGACCCCAATCAATTTCTCTCATTGTACTTTGAAGGATTTTTGAGCACATTACTTATCTTGGATGATTTGCCACAGATACGAAATGTTTTCGAGAGAGTGACTGCGTATGTACTTAAGAGTAAAGTACATGTAGTACTACCACTAGTGTTAGACTGCTATAGAAGGGACTGAGAATAAATAGTTTCCCCATTTATGCATTATTAGTGATAGATGACAAAGTGGAGGAAATCGTTCCGCTACGACAAACTGTATCTAATAGCTTTACATCATGAAACTATAAACAATCGGTCGGAATAGAACTCCCTAGTGATAATCCTTTTGAGGGTCTGAAATCCTAAAGCTCATCGACCATCGACAATTCCTCGCACTTTTGAAACTGGTCTTCCATTCATTTCGTTCACATTTTTTTCGTCCGAATGCTTTGACAGCACTATATAAAGCCTTTTTTAAAAGCAACTTTCATTTCTTAATGGGTTTATGTAATGTGGTGGGCGATTGCAGCAACCACTTGCGAACAAATTTTAGGCGACAAAGATCTTCTTGGCTACGCTATTACACCACTATTCCAGACCTGATCGAACGAATCACGGGGTGATTGACTGACTTCTCATATCGGAAGTATATTCGATAAGAACTCGGCCTTGGTTTATGACTAGTGAGAAAATATATTCAAGAGTAACTTTCGGCACTTCATGTACAATGCATTGAATTTTCGAAGGCTACCATGTCCGAGGACCTTTACATTTTGCACTGTGTAGAATAGATTTTCGCTCGCCATGCATTGAACCTTATTGAAAATATGTAGCATTTCTATATCACCAGCGAATCAAATGGGATTATATCTAATGAAGTGCTATATCTGCAGAGTCGTCCTAATAATGCTCACTTCATGGAAAAATGAATGGCAAAGTCGCTGTCCCGGCCACTACTACTGCGACTACAATAAAACATGCCGTTTGTCCCATTCTTTCGTGCCGGTCCCTCTGGACTAACTTTGGATACCTCGCAAGTTCAGGTGAAAGGGCCGGTTGCGCTCGAAGTGTTGTCAAACAGTGGCCCGACATTGATGATCGACAACCTGCTGGAGCCGCTCGCTTGTACCGATTGAATAGATCTGGCGATTGGTGAACCATCTGCCCTAAATGTTGTGGTGTGGGCACTTCTCGATCATGCTCAAGTCGCGCTGTCTCAGCAAATGTAGCTAGTTTTAGCTGTTGCTCCGGTATACTCCATTCTCTGACGCTGGCAAGTGAGGCATTGCATTTCGGCTCGAACTACACCACGAAACACAAACCACGGCAGAATCTTAGCAGAAAAATCGGTTTAGAACTACATCATCCTCACTTGCACTGTGATATTGAAACCTACCATGCTATTGGTTACATTCTCGAAGGCGTCCCCGACATCACACTCGGTTGGAATCGGTGCAGCTTTAGCACGCTTTAATGTCTGATAATCAACGATAATTTTTCGCTTGCCTAGCAACGCTCCTTCTGTGAGTGTATCAAACATTTTATGATTTATCTGTAGCTAGCTTATTCATTTCGCTCCTGAGTCGAGCGTCTTCGTGAAGTACTGCTGCATCGTTGATGCAAATGATTGATGGTTGATGGTTGCTACGTTGCTACAGATTTTGTAGTAGTCTTTCATCTTCCAGGCATTTTTTTGAAGTTCGGTCGTCGTCGTCATCAGTTGCGACTTCATTCTCAAAACTGATGACTGACTGAAGATGATGACGAATGACGAATGACGAGATCACGCGAACGAAGATACTTACTTCGGAAAGCATAGTGCATTGTGCATTGTGAGATAAAATAATATGGCGGCCACAACAGCTACCTTGCTTACTGTCGAAACTGTGCCTGCATATTTGGATGCTCGAGCCTCAGAGATTGGGGTGTTTCCTCCAGGGGCCGCACTCGTCTGCTCAGCTATTGTTGGAGGTAATGTGAACTTTGCCTTTCACGTTAAGGAGCCAAGCACCGGAAAGGCGCTCTTCGTCAAACAGGTACCATAATCAGGGAGAATGATAAAAATGAATGACTAGAATTTATTTGAGCGTTTCCAGAGAGTTTGATTGACGTGTTTATACTCGATTGTTAGCTAGTGCGTAACATTTGCACGACGACAATGCCCTAATTGTTTCTAGAAAGGCAACGTTAGACAATCGCCTCACTGGTATGCCTGCTCGATCGCACAGGCTCCGGAATATGTTGCGGTCTTTGGGCCAGATGGCTTGCCGCTCACATCCGCCCGCATGCAACAAGAAATCGACGTCTTTGCACGGTGCGAGCTCAAGCGAAGTCGTATTTCTTGCTTGACCAACTTCGCCCTTCCTACATTAATCCTTTCGATCGTTATACTTGAAGGCAAAAAAATCTAGCACTCTGAAATAATTCTTTATTGAAATTTTGCTTTTAATTTCCATGAATCTGTGCAAATGATCTCTTCTCAAGCAGATGGCGCGCAATTCTGGGCCCTGAGCGCGCGAGGCAGTTTTTACCGGACATATACTTGTTTGACACTACGAACATGGTGTTTGTCATGGAGTTTTTGGGCGACTGCGAGCTCCTAGACCATTCTATGGTGGCCACAGGAGAGGTTCCCTTGGAGGTGATGATAGAAATAAGTCATGAACAGCACTAGGAGAGAACTTCGTAGATTGGAGTTGTTCGTGAGTGAGTTCTTTTGCACTCCTTGACTTTTTTCGTCTGCACATTCTCTTTGCCATCATCTCCTTCTTCATGACAAGCCACTTGCCCGACATTCACTCTCTCTCCTGAATTTGCTCTTGGACTGGTGTCCAGGTGGCTTCCGGGCTCGGCGCCTTTATGGGCGTTACCCACGCCGCTACTCACGAGTCGAAAGTCGATCCCACTGAAGCAGCCACCCTCAAGACGGCTTTTGAAAATCGCCCCATGCGAGACGTGCAGCTGGAGTACGTGTTTAGCAAGTGCTACCGCGAAGCAGAAGCGGCAGCCGAGCTGCGCGATGATGCAGCCTTCATGGCTGAAATTGCCAGCCTCAAAGCAGCTTACGATGGGAAGGTATTTGGTAGGGTTTTCTTCCTTGGTTCTAGGACCATGTGTGTACTAGATGTAGCTCTGTTAGCACCGCTGTTGAGAGAATTCACTTTTCCTTTCCTCTCGAAACTCGCTTATCCTTTCTAATTTTACCAGGACCCCAAGAGCCCTTGCGTGCTGAGCCACGGCGACCTGCACCCGGGCTCGGTGATGGCGTCAACCTCCGCCGTGAAAGTGATCGACCCTGAGTTTACGGTGTACGGCCCCTGCGGCCTGGACGTGGGGAGCTTACTGAGCGGGTTCCTGCTTGCTGCGCTGCACCACGCCTACTTCCCTACGACGACAGAGGAAGACAAAGCCAAAGCCCGTGCTGCAGCGGTGAGCTTGCGCAACAGCGCGGCTGCGGTGTGGGATGCTTATGCCACTGCCATGCGAGAGGGGGGCGTGTCTGAGGCGGACATCACCGCAGCAGGGGCAGAATCTGTAGGGTTTGCGGTAGCAGAGGCGTGCCGCACCGCCCTGGGCTTTGCAGGTGGGCGGAAATGGTTGCAGTTTGAGGATGCTAAGGCGAAAGGGGCTGCAGAAGCCGCCACCTTGGCCCTGGTGCGCCGGTGCATGGTAGCGCGCCACACAGGGGGCATGGCTCTCCTCCTGAGTGAGCTTGATGCGCTGGCCAGTGGGATGGTCTAAGAATACAGGCGAAAGGAAAGTTTTAAACAGAACTGAACCCTGCTAATAGTATGCACTTTCCTAAACGCGCGAACGGCCTTATTGCACATCCGTCGTACCACACCCCAGTCGAACTAATTTTGGTTTGCGTTTGGTTTACAGGGTGGGGTTATGGTTAGGGCTTGTGTTAATTTTTGTCTAAATCGGACTACATGTGGCTTAATTTAAGTGCTTAATATTGTTTAAGCCCCACTGAGGTGTGCTCTCACATCCGTATTTTAATAGAAACACCTCACCCGGTTCCGCGCGTCTTGTTCTCTTGTTCTGTTTAGTCTAGTCTAGTTTATACTCTCCCAAAAACAAAGAAAGGCAAGTGCACTGCAGTCACAGAGGCACATAAAGAATGCACTTGAGCTGCACATGCGCTAGCAAATTCGCTCCAGAAGGCCAATTAAGGCTCCAACTGGCGCCTTTCCTCCGAACAAGTCGGCGGAACTGAGTGCTCGTTCGTGTGTCACGTCCCAGGTCCACGAGGCAATTCTCTGGGCTATTTTTTTGCCCCAGCAGGGCATCGTCTCAATGTTTTTCTCAGGCGTCGGGCGCCAGCCGATCTCAGCATCGCCTGTCCTCTTTCTTGCTAACGAAGTATGGATCACGGGGCTGCAATGCTGTAGGCTGTTTGTTTGGTTCTTTTCATTTCTAATCCTATTCCACGTTCTCCCACCCCAACTATTACTTGATGTAAATCGAGTAAATATTCCAGCTGCCTGCCTTTTTGAGACAGGCCCCGAAGGGCCGGAATTAGAAGACTAACAGGTAGAGAAGAAAAGCAAAGCAGCGCAAACTAGACCTAAGAAGCTAATCAGGCGCACATGCCCGAGTGGCCATGGAAGTGA
>Ga0307930_1004052_pt1 | contig 10400 bp, 10 predicted proteins | sample OrgLakmetageno46_FD_203161 | JGI IMG/M metagenome (GOLD analysis project Ga0307930, IMG submission 203161) | Saline water microbial communities from Organic Lake, Antarctica - #46 | ecosystem: Environmental > Aquatic > Non-marine Saline and Alkaline > Saline | place: Antarctica: Organic Lake... | reverse complement strand
AATGCGCAACCCCGAGGCCCGCCACAAAGCGCACACCCTTCACCGCACTGCGCGCTCGTTTACCCCAGTCCTTGATCGCTGCCCCCACGAGAGCTGAAAGAGGGGCGGCGGCGATCCTGGTGCTGGCGCGGGAGCGGTGGGGGGGGGGGAGACGGAGGTGGCTAGTAATTAGCTAGTAGCTCGTTGCTAGCTGCTAGCTGGATGTGCTGTGTTTATGGATAACTAGAGTCTTATTACCCCCCCTCCCCCCCGAATTGAGCACTGGGATTTAGATATAAACATATATCATAAGGGGCTACACTTGGAGTTATTTTCTCCTCTTGATGCCTTCTTGGGTAAATAGACCTAGCGTTAATGCGCGTTGATGCACCGGAGGTACAAAGAGACAGCGCGAGCACAAAGGATACCGAGCAACTTTTCGCACAAGCCACCCCTCACTAAAAACGAGGGTTTCTTACACCTAACACTTGAAGTCTCTTCCAGAATCCAAAATATCAATCAGATTTGACACTGGTGGCGACTTCTACCTCATTTTTGACGCGATGAGTGCGATAAGAACACACTTATAGACGCGTCGACTTTAACAACGTCTCTCAAAGGACCCTATGCAGGGCATCCGACAGCTCCGACTTGTATTATTCCTCACGTTACTAACCTATGCATATATTTTAGTAGTAGGATGCCCTGCATAGGGTCCTTCTGGAGAATTGCCGGCGCGCGACGATTACAATCGCGCTGAAAGATGGTGGAAGAATCTGTGGTGGATACAACAAATAAGCAGGCGTGAGTTTAAAGTTCACCAGCTCAACTGTTAAGTTGGCTATATTGCTTCTATCTATGCGTGCGCTGTCCACTAATATTGCTCACAAGGCTTGATCTATTCAATAAGGTATATCGCCGCCGGAAGCTGCATGGTGAGCTAATTTCACGATTTACGACCAGAACAGGTTCCGAAATGAGACACCCAGTCCTTTAAAGAATGTCCACTTTCTGGCCGAATCGTCGAACGTGGCAGCTCAACATACAATATGTGCACTAATATAGTAACATAGTATCACAATCGGCCTCTTCTTCCTTTCTCTTTCTCATCATTCTTCGGATCGTCGGGCGGCGCCCCCCAAATAAAACCCACAACCAAGAATTCTTAGATTTATCACTCTGTAAAATTAGTAGTTTAGCGTTGTCACTCTGTGACATCTAAATTTATTGTTATCACGCAGTAACACTAGTTTCTTAGTGTTACTGCGTGATAACACTAGATTCTTAGTGCTACTGCGTGATAAGACTAGATGCTTAGTGTTAATGCGTGATAACACTAATAACTTATTACCACGTTGTAACACGCTCTTACTCTTCATTATGCAGGCGGCAATGGAAACGTTGGAGCGGCCGGAAGGTGCCTCAAAGCCGGAGTTTATGACGCGTGAGTACGGGAAGACAACGGGTGAGAGAGTCTACCGTGTGCGCGGTGCCTGTTCTTTTGAACTTTGGACTTCTCTTTTCGCAGACGACTGTGTTCTTCTCTTCCAATCGCGTGACTATCTTATTAGGGGGTCCAGTTACATCTTTTCTCATCTTCGGAAATCCGGGCTTTGCATGCATGTTGGTCGTGGTAATGCAGCGTCCAAGGCGTACGAGGCTGCGGACACATCCCGCTTCTACATTGATGGCACTGGTTTCATTGATTTTTGTGAGGAGTTCAAGTACTTGGGCTCAATGCTCCACTACACGCTTACCTCTGATACAGATGTTGACAAGCGATTAACATCAGCGAGGGCTGCTTTTGGCGCCCTAAAAAGAATTTTTGCTGATAAGTATCTTTCGGAGGAACTTAAGGGTGAAGTATACAAGGCTCTTATCTTCCCTACTTTACTTTGCGGTTGTGAAGCTTGGTCTTTGCGTGAAGATTTATTTAAGCGCCTTCGAAGTTTCCATAACAGGTGTGCTCGTAGCATTTGCCGTGCGAGCCTCCATTCTGTTGCTATATGCCACAGTGGTGTTTCTTTGTATTTTGGGGAGTATTAGCAAGACTAGACTAGACTAGACTACCACTTGCTTTGCGTTTATTATTAATGCTTCTGTGACTCCTTCCGAGAATTGATCCTAAAGGGCATCGCCCATCTATTATCGGGCGAAAGTCGCAAATGGGTGAAAGGCGCTCGCCTAGGTGGCCCCATCAGCCCATCAGCCAAGACTGACGTGCCGGCTGCAAGAAGCATTCCATTATAAACGAACATCACCGCCATGAACGACGGCCCCATCAGCCCATCAGACAAGACTGACGTGCCGGCTGCAAGCAGCATTCCATTATAAACGACCATCACCGCCATGAACGACTTGCACTGCAATTGGTGGTGCGCTGAAGTAACTTTTTAAAGCAACTGGTGTTACAACGTGGTAATAAGTTATTAGTGTTATCACGCATTAACACTAAGCATCTAGTCTTATCACGCAATAGCACTAAGAATCTAGTGTTATCACGCAGTAACACTAAGAAACTAGTGTTACTGCGTGATAACAATAAATTTAGATGTCACAGAGTGACAACGCTAAACTACTAATTTTACAGAGTGATAAATTGCGGAGCGCCGATCGTCGCGTCGGGCGCAGAAATAGCCCTCTAGCAAGCGGGTAGCAGCTCCTTTCGTGCGGGCTGAAGGGCTGGCTTGCTTCTCAAAATGCTTTCCGCGGAGACGAAGTCGTACGGTTCGACTTCACAATCATTAGTGAGTCCTTTACAGGTAAAAAGAAAAGTTGATATGGCTCGAGAACGATGCGCACTTTCCTAATTTCTCGTAGACCGTGCATCTTCGATTCGGGAGTTCCAGAGGCTGGGGTGTTGGCCAATCTTGAGTAGCTCGGTGCTTCGTTTTAGTTTTCTAGCTAGATATTCTATCAGGCACTTCGATAATGTATCGCGTTTCTTTATCATTGCAACCTGTGTACTACTGTTTCGCCTTTCTCTTTTCTAACCGTTGGGGAAGGTTTCGTCAGAAAAATCTGAGGGCAACAAGCGCCATGCTATTTTGGTAATTACGGCCATGGCCATGTTGGTAAGCGGTGCAGTCGCACTCAATGGATCCTCAGTAGAGATGGCCTCTGCGTCAAAGGGTGTCCCGACATTGATGGAGCAGGTGGCGCTTGAGAAGCCTAATTTCGGTGCCATGTCAGCCGCCGACTTAAAAAAACTCTTTGAGGAGTTTATAGTGGAACACTCGAAGCCGTACGCGGCAGACAAAGTTTAAAAATAGCGCGTTTCGAGCACTTCAAGCACAACCTGAAAGAGATCGACGCGCTCAATGCTCAACATCCGATGGCCTTGTACCACGTGAACGTTCGCGCGGACTGGACCTCCGAGGAGCGCGCTCAGATGCGCGGCCTGAAGTCAGCAGCTGAGTCCAAGCAGCCTGGCGAAACCCGCAGCTCTCTGGAGATCATGAAGGCAGCGTACCCGAAGAAGAGTGATATTAGATTAGGAGCAAAAGGGCCCGCCGGTGTAGCATCAGCCAAAGCTGAGAGCATATCGGCTAAGCAACGCCGCCAGCTCCGCGAAGTTGACGGCGCTGAAATGTCCGTAGGTGAAGTCGGGTGGGCCACCGAAGACGATTGTGCAGCATGCAAATCATTTCCCCATTTCGCTGACTATAATCTTGGCAACTTACCCTGCAAATTCGATTGGCGCGAGCTCGGTGCCGTAGGACCGGTCTTAAACCAAAAGTACTGCGGCTCGTGTTGGACTTTCTCTACGGCCCAAGACATTAGTGGCGTACACTTCTTGGCTACAGGTGAACAGCTGGACCTCTCGGAACAGCAACTGGTAGCGTGTGATGTCGGCAATGACGGCTGCGACGGCGGGTAAGACAGCTAGAAGCCAAGCAGAGCTTGAACGTTCGATGCTAATGCTTAGACCTTTCCCTTTCTGGTTTGAACTTACCCTAAATGCAGAGGGGCATACTTCTTACTGTTGCGACGAATAATTACTTTATCCTTTTTTTTTTACCCTCTGATTTTTTAATTCAGGTATCCGTTTGTGGCGATGAAATATATCGAGCAGATTGGTGGTATGCTTGCCGACTCTGCATACCCGTACAAAGGCATTTGCGCTTGGGATGCCTGCAGCGAGTCTTCAAGTGGTGAAGTGGCGGGCACACCCACCTGCGACAAGGACCTGCTCAACACAGAGATCGAAAGCAAAAACGTGGCGGCAATAGGCGGCTACCAGATGGTGGCCTTGGGGGCAGAGTACGTAAATGTCACTGCGGCTGTTCTCGTGAAAAACGGCCCTCTGAGCGTTGCGTTCAACGCAGAGGGCCTGGACTTTTACGTGCACAGTATCGCAGGCCCGACTCAGTGTGTGAACGCAGAGACGGGCGACATTCACGCAGGTTGCATTTCAGAGTACAGCCAGTGCAATCCAACCTCCTTGGACCACGCGGTGCTTCTCGTAGGATACGGGACTCAGGACGGGTCAGACTACTGGGTGATCAAAAACTCGTGGTTAGACAGCTGGGGAGACAACGGCTATTACCGCCTTCTCAAGGGAACAAGCGATTGTGGCGTGGTGTCTTTCGTCTCGCACGCGGTGGTCAAGGAAACTTGAGTTATATAATTGATTATTGCTCGTGAATTACCTCATGTCGTGAGTTATTTTTCGTTCCTCATCCATCATTTCGCACTTCGGCGTAATTGCAATTGCATTCATTTTCTTATTTTTGATGGCCAATAGAAACGAGAGCGAAGTTAGTAGGTTGGCATCTCGGCATTTTAATCTAAAACCATTTGGTAATTAAGAAATCACTTATACCAATTAAGCATTTTCTTAGTAGCTGCAGAGCCGCAGCGCCCAGCACAGAACAAAGCAGGCTACATATTGGAGATCCCGGCCGTGTGAAGTCATCACAGGGCGGTTCAGTCGTGCGGTTCGCTAGGCTTGGGGCTTGGACCGGGAGTTCCGTTGTTGCATTATGATAAGCACGTGGGTTACCTGCGACGTGCGTAGAGTACGCGTTCGCCGCACGCGCACCCAAAGATTTCACTTTGGGATACGAAACCCTGTGTGGTGTACATGAATAACTATCTTGCGTTTGTGTCTTGAATACGTGCAATACCGGAAGAATTCAAGGAATGACATGGCATTGCGGTGGATAGGTAGTTGTGGAGTCTACGGGTGATCAAAAGCATATAAGTATCTCTTCCTGTAATACTTCATTGCTGATGATAGATTAGATTATAACCCCCGGTGTTAAGAAAGGCAAAAGCAGAACCAGCACGCTCTCAGAGGTGATTTGTATTTGCACATGTGGCATGTATCTGCGCATTCCAGAAGGCACTATCTGGCGTATTCCCTCCGATCAAGTCGGCGGGGTCTGAATGCCCATTGTGTTTCACGTCCCAGGTATACGAGGCATTTCTCCGGGCTTTCTTGTCAGGCGGCAGGCGCCAGCCGCTCTCAGCATCGCCTGATGAGTAGGAAATATGTTTCGTATTTTTCAAGGGAGGGCACTTTAGCGTTCAAAGATTCAAAAGGCTTACAGAAGTGCTGTTATTTTTTAGTATTTCTTTCTTGTTGGTGTGGGTCATTAAAAAGTTTAAAACAACAATCTATATTCATAAGTATGCCGCAGCTGCTGTGCTAAAATACAGTTCTAAGGATACAGCTCTTAGGTAATCTATGTTTGCGCAATCCCATCTCCAATGTACTTGTGTAAGGGACGTCACAAGCCACACCGAAAGAACCGAAGGAATTTCTAAGCCCCCCCCCTCCGAAGAAAAACTGGATTTGGTTACTATCAGCTAGCATAGTGGTGTGTGGGGTGCGGTCTAAGTAGCTGGCGTCCAAATATCTGAGCTTTATGTGTTTTTGCCTGGGTTGGGTTGTAGGTTACCGTAAAGTCTAAAGTGTTGCGGGATGCCTCTTGGTATATGTATACGTCGATGTCTTTTTTTTCTTCTCTCTCATCTCTCATCTTCCTTTCCAGCCACACCGAACTGACCGAAGAAGATAGTGCACTTGGATTTGCATGAAGTTTATTCGATAGTAGAATATGAATTAGTGTACACGATGTAAGATCCAAAGAAGTGAATCATGAAAAGAGCGAAAATGCGAATTTACATTTGGACGCATAAAACGCAAGCTCTTCTATATGAACTGATGGCTGATGGCAAAAAACGGTGAAATCTCCTGATTCTACCCTGGCCTTGATGGTCAGAAAATTCGGACGGGTTCTAACTAAGTGGCACTAATGCACTTCTTTTCCAGACACCTTTGGAGGTTGAAATTTCACCAGTAGCTTCCATCATGTAGGAGGAGAGCTCTGCCCAATCGCGGTCATTTCTTCTTCCTTGTCGATTCTTTTCGCGTGGTGTCGGAACAAGCAAATGGCACAGCGCATCATAGCCCTTAAGAACGACCGCGATAAACAGCATGCTATATCCAGGACCCGCGCTGTAAACACACGCAATGTTGCAGTAGAATTAAATTTTGGGCAAGAGGAGAACTAAGTAGGTAGCACAAGATTATAATACACTGAAACTCTTTTTACACTCACCTGAGCACAACATCGACCACTCCGACTGTTCCTGTGTCTTCGACAAAAACATCGAGCGTGTCTGTCGATGCCCAAGGCAAAACAAATAAAGAATTCAGCAGCCCGCAATTGCCTCGAAACTGGATCAAGCTTATGATTGTTGATATGAGCCCGTAAAGTGACGTGCTGCACCCAAACAGCTTCTGGCAGTTTAAGTCGCCATACCTGCCACATAGTTGAGAAAGTCCATTAGAGTCAACTGCAGCGAAGTGACGTTGACAGGAATGCGGTTACCGTGTAGTGCGTTGAAGGTCAGTGGTAATCTGAAACACTTGAGTCACGCAAGAAATGACCACCAGGCGCTGAATTGTTAGAACACTGTCACGGCATGTATCACACGAGGTCACAATACTGTTCAGCACAGTCACAAGCGAATCGTACTTCTGGCTCTCGAATGATAGCGAATTGTTGCATGAAGCTCCGGTCTTCCACTCAAAGTACGAATCGGCAGTGCCATCTGCTCCATTATCTGTAACATACCGTGAGAGGCCAACGTAATAAATTGCCGATCCGTCATCAACGGACCCTTTCGCCCAATACGTGTTCAGCACGTCGCTCGAGTTGCGTGAGAGTGCGCACGCTGCTGCGATGTTCAGCACAAAGCCCAGGGTTGACGTCATGAAGGCACTCAAGAAGATGGGCGCGCGGTATTTGTCACAAACATCGAAGCCAATCTTTCCGAACGTGCGTACAAGTACATTGTGCTCGAAGAACGAACGGGCAGTAAGCGTCCGGAGGCAAGGCTGGGGCACAGTCTCTTCGTTACTGAAACGCTTGAGACAGGTGGGCTCAGGGCTCTTCACGGGAGCGCAGTAACCTTGGGTAACAGTACAACACCGGGGGTCAGCAGCAGGCAATAGCAGCCATCAAATTGAAGATGTTGAGGTAATGATGAGGGGTAGAGAGAAATATGCAATTTGATTTGTGCTTATCAATGAAGGATATTAGAACAGATTATGGATATCAGATTTGGGCAGTCAGCAATGGTGTGTAGAGATTTAAATTCTGAGACGCGAGAATGCAGTGTTGCAATGGCGACGGAGTGAAGTGAGAGGGAGCGCATCTCCATCTCTTCGTATGGCGGTTTAATGACCTTGAAAAGGGAGTTTGTGTCTACTGTCATAGTCATCTACCTCCAAATATTGGTATTTTGTAAATCAGCGACCATAAATGTTCGCGGGCTGCGTCGAATGAGCCCATTTTGCCATCACCAGCAACAACTGAATTGTTTGTCCTTTTATCCTGTCTTATCATAGGCATAACGAATAAAGATGTTCGTGAACGATTCTGCTCTTCTCGGAAAGACCTGCCAAACTTTATTTCAGATCATGATAGTCATTGCCTGGTGGAGACACTCTGTCTCCGTAATGAACACAAAATTGTTATCCGCCAAGCGCGTGTATATCATGTTTGTTGTGCTTCTCAATTTGTTCCAACAAGAACCAACAACAAACATCAAAAAATAGCATCCAATCAATCCCGCAGGTTTCAGCGATTTTTTCGTGACAAACACACGAACACAGACGACTGCTGTGATAATTAAAGGGTTCATGCCCTTGGAGTGATGCACGATGCGTCAATAGAGGCCTTTGCGCTCTAATCACAGAGGTCCAGAGGATTCTAAGGGTACAAAAATCACTGTCCGGAGTCCCATCTGTTTGGAGACTCTCCAAGATCTGGAGAGACTCCAGACACCTCTCCACATAAGATTCCAGATTCCAGCCTCGAATCTCAAACAGTGTTTGCGGACAATGGCCTCCGAAGATGGTCCGGCGCGTTGCCGACTTGAATTATATCACCAAGATTTATAAATGATTCTAAAGCAACATTACCAATGCCCAGAGGCATGATTGAGACATTTATCTGTAGAGTGCACACTGGCCCGATCCAGCGCACGGGTGTTCCGTTTGTATTATATCTGTAAGGAAATGTTACCGGCCCCAGGCGACCAGGTGTAGCAGGTAGCAAAGCCAAAGCGCGACCGGTACTCCTCGTTAGACAAAGGCGGGTCGATGGGGCTGTTCTCGCCAGCCCACCCTGGGGGACCAGAATCACGAAACGGACGAGCTGTGTTGTACCTGCCGCGGCGGTAGGACGTCCAAGTGTGCTATTGCCACTTCGAGTGCAAGTGGTGAGGCACAAACCCCGCGAAGGAAGGAAGTGGGAACTCAAGAGCCGGAGATTCCCACGGTCGCTACATTAGAGCAAGCTATCTGAGTCAGACGCTTGGAATTGAATCAAATCCAAGAAACCTGTACAACGTTTTCAAAGACAGAGATATACTGTACCTCAGCGGAGTGCGTGAGTTCAGATCTCAGGGCGGCTCTAAATTTTTTACTTTGGCTACGAACTCACGCCGCTGCTTATTTTCACGCCGATGACTTCTACGACCCGACTAAATGGCTTTCGGATTACAGCGTGGTTAGGCCCTACGACAACTCGCATTTTGCAGCTCTCTTGGTCGAATACGTCTCCAACTTCGGAGTTGTGCTGCCTTCAATTTGGCTGGAAGGTGCAAGCCTCTCCAGCAAGTCATTCGTTGGACATGCTTCAGGTTTCCTCAGCTCGGAGCGTGCATACCTCATCTGGAAGCTCAATGGCTTCCTTGACGGTGCTCGAGCCCGGCGCACTATGGACTCGCTGCGCAACCCAGCACAAAAATGCTCCATTTTTTCGCAACACGTGGAGTGCCATTGCCTCCGTCACCGCTCGAATGGGCCCTCTATCTCACGCGCCTCGAAGTCGGCCTTGGCACAGTAGGCGCATCGGCACAAGCTCGCCAAGCTTTTTCGCGCATCGGTGCTCTCAGCGGCTGGGACATGCGCCCATACAGCGAAGGCATCGCTACAGCTCCCAGCGACGAACGCGACGCATCCACCGCTCTCAGACGAACAAGACGAAGGGCCTCAAGATGCATCACGTGAAAGCGATTATGGAAACGTTCGCATTTTACCGCCAATCGCGTGACTCTTCGAACCAATTGGAGCTCGCCTTCGGCATAGCCGTCGCCGTCGGCTTTAAGCTACTTCTCCGGTACGACGACCTCGCTAAATGCCGCTGCGAGGACGGTCGCTGCGATATCTTTCCCACACATGTGCGATTCTACCTATCGCACCGGAAGAACTCTCAGTACCGCGGCCAACTGCTTGATATTGCCAAACCTGAAGACCCAAATGAACGTGATGTTTATAACCTATGCTGCCTGGGCAAGAAGGTGTTATTAGATTAGATTATATTATAATCCCCAATTGCAAAGAAACAACAACAAATAGCATAAAGCTGTGTTTTGATGAATCCTCCAGAACAAGTCTGACTGGGCTGAGTGTCCTTTTGCGCAATGCAATATTCATCTTTGCTCTCATGAACCCTGTAGGATCAATTCTCGGAAGGAGGCATAGGTTTCGAGTACGTCCGTGATTAGGGTTCCGGGAAAAAAGCGGAGCTTTTATTTGGAGATTCCTGAGAAAAAAAGCTCAAAAAAGCTCCCCAACGAACAAAATATAACCCAACGGACAAATAATTTGCTGAAGTAATTCCCAAATTCCCTCCTTTGAGGTGAAAACGTGTTTAAAATACGGTAAAAATACGGTAAATACGTCAGCAGATTCTTGGAAGCTTTTTTTTGGAGCTTTTTTTTGGATTTTTGAAGCTTTTTTCCCGGAACCCTGTCCGTTATCTCCACTCCGACACTCCGACCTATCTTCTGCTATGGCACGCCATTCCTTGAAGTTAACCGGTAGTCCTTTGCACTTTAGAGCCTTCTTCAATGTCCGACCCCATGTCATCTCAGGGCATCCATTCGGCCTTGAGTGT
>Ga0307930_1004050_pt1 | contig 10404 bp, 8 predicted proteins | sample OrgLakmetageno46_FD_203161 | JGI IMG/M metagenome (GOLD analysis project Ga0307930, IMG submission 203161) | Saline water microbial communities from Organic Lake, Antarctica - #46 | ecosystem: Environmental > Aquatic > Non-marine Saline and Alkaline > Saline | place: Antarctica: Organic Lake... | reverse complement strand
CACCTTCCACATAAGCCGTGTTGCCCTTGGCTGCTTTTTACGGGATTTCGTTTCGTCTGAATTTGGATACATATACGAAATTTCGTTGCGGCTCCCTGATTGGACGAACCTCGGTTCTTTGTGTATGTGTATGGCGACGACAACAGCGACGACAACTGTCAGCGATAAATTCAGCGACGAGCGACGAGCAACGAGGCCCAAGCGCGACCACCTAAGGCTTGTCGCTTGTCGAAAGCGGCGCATTCAGGAATTATGTCTCTCGCAAGGAAGTGCCCCTGGAAAAGATTGAAGAAGATACTGCGGCACAGGGGGGGGGCTAGCTAGATATCCGGTTGCTACCTTACCTTCGTTTTGTGCCTTCTATTTATCGACACCCCCCCCCCCTCCCCCCCATTTCGGCTGTATATGTATATGGTTCCCTTTGGCGTTTAGTGGATTTCGGTAAACGAAATTTCGCCGATTTCGCCTTATCAAATGAAATCGAAACGAAATTGCGTAATATATCTCGATGGCCGCCGTAAAAAGCAGCCAAGGTGCTGCCTCTCTTGACGTTGGTCGTTGGTCGGGATGTTTACGTATTGCGTTACCACCACGCCAATGACGAGTAAACCATCACTACGAACTTCCTTGCTCGAAATTTCCAGAAGTATCTTAATTATTACCTCCTGTCGGAATCCGGTATCTTGGAGCTCGGGCCAAATATTGACACTATTGACTATTCTTGAATCATGACCAGGTGGGTCATTTGACTGACGTATTATTTTTGTTTGTCTCGTCGGCTCGTCGGTGCGGTGACGAATGACGAAAAGCACCGAGTATCGATATCGATATATCGATATCAGCAAATGAGCGACACTACACGAAGGGGAAAGAGAATCTTAGCTCTAGCTCTAGCTCTAGCTGGACGCTAGCAGCTTCCGTTATGACGACTTTTCAAAGGACCAAGAAGATACCCAATTCTAAGGACAAGGTCTGCAGTAATTGTCACGCGCCCGAAGGTAGCGCCAGAGCCCCGAAGCTTTCGGCTTGTTCTCGATGTGGGCTCGAGGTGTACTGCAGAAGGGAATGTCAGCGGGCACACTGGAAAGCTAATCACAAGCAGAATTGCATAGCTAAAGCCGACCAGTTGCCACAGTGCCAGACTTCTCCGGGAGCTCCTAGGGGCGCGCAGTGGGCAAATAGTGGCGAAGAGTGCGCTATTTGCTTGAGTCCTTTGTCCAGTGCTGCTGCTACCATTTTGCAATGTGCCCACGCCTTTCACGATACGTGCGTGGCGCAGTTGCACAAATTCGGAGTGCAGCAGGCGTGCCCTCTGTGCCGCGCCCCCCTGCCCCCTGGACCTGACAAGGAATTTGAGGAGGCCACACGGCGTTTCCTAAGTGTTTACCGCCTCGTCGAGAGGGAAATGCGTCTTGGCTTACCCTCCCAGCTTCGGCACAGCGCGAATTAGATGCCGCTATGGATGGGTGGCGGGCAGTAGCTGACGAAGGGCATGCGCATGCGTATTTCAATCTTGCAACTATGTTTAGGGACGGCATTGGGGTGCCGCAGGGCATCGTGGAGGCTGCGCGCTGGTTCGATTTGGCAGCGAACCATGGCGATTCGCAGGCACAGTATGAGCTTGGAGTCATGTATGATTCAGGTCGTGGCGTGACACAGAGCCATGTGGAGGCGGCGCGCTGGTATCGGGAAGCAGCTGATCAGGGCGTTCAAGAAGCGCAGTTTAATTTAGGTCTCATGTATAAGAACGGCACTGGAGTACAGCAAAGCGACGAAGAGGCGGTGCGTTGGTTTAAAAAGGCTGCCCTTCAAGGATCTGCAGAGGCGCAACAAAGTTTGGGAATCATGTTGAAGAAGGGCACTGGAGTGGTACAAAGCGACGTGGAGGCAGTGCACTGGTTTCGCGAGGCTGCCAACCGGGGGAATGTACTGTCACAGTTTAGTCTAGCTCGCATGTTTCATTTAGGCCGTGGTGTGGCACAAAATAACGCGGAGGCAGCGCGTTGGTACCAAAGAGCAGCTGATCAAGGTTTCGCGGAAGCACAATACTATCTTGGAAGTATGTATGATGAAGGTCAAGGCGTGGCGCAGTGTTACGTAAAGGCGGTTAGGTGGCTCAAGAAGGCAGCTGATCAAGGAGTAGCGCGGGCACAATTCCACATGGGGATCATGGTTGCTAAAGGCCGCGGTATGGTAAAGAGCGATACGGAGGTAATGCGATGGTTTTTGAAGGCAGCTGAGCAAGGAATTGCGATGGCGCAATACAACGTTGGTTTTAATTATATGAACGGCATTGGAATAGCGAAGAACTATACGGAAGCAGCGAAATGGTGCAAGATGGCTGCTGACCAAGGGTTTAATGAAGCGCAATACCTACTCGGAGTGCTATTTGAGGGTGGTCTCGGTGTTGCGCAGAGCAACTCAAAGGCATTTCGGTGGTACAAGAGTGCAGCTAGTCAAGGGAACGCGATGGCACGACAGAGGCTTGGGATGTAGAAGAACGAATAGCGCACAAATCGTGATATAAGGCAAGGGCAGCAGGCAGTAGCAGACAGACACACGGCATAAAAGTGAGGCTCAGTGAGGGCTGCTATACTATACTATTCGGAGCTATCAGAGGAGCGCTACGGGGGGGGGGTATTCGGTGAAATGGTGCACGTATAAGGGAGTATAAGAGAACACCTCCCAACTGTAGGAACTGATCTCGCCTGCAAAGGGAAGTTACAGAGTTTGAACTTATCGCTGCTGTGTGCTTTCCTTTCACATAATTTTCAAATTTAACTAATGACTAGCGGACTTCTACTTCTTCTACAGGTATATGGCAGCCAGTACTCTAAATTTAATCCCCTGCGAATGATTCTTTTAACCCTGCTTATTCTTCAAACTCGGGCTCGGACGGCACCCCGAATGGTTCTTCGGTCTATGTTGATCGTTCCTTGGCTCGCTCACCAAATGTGACTCTTCTCGCGGACACGCGACTTCTCGCTACCCCGCCCCGGCTACTTCCCGCACGATAGAATAAAGGCAACATCGGACGCAGCGGCATTACTAAATGGGGCTGCATTATCTTGGAAAACGCGACGGTAAACTACTGTAAGCCTCACATCTACTGAAAAGCAAAAGCCAAAGCCATGGTTTCGGATGTCGTAATAATAAAATTTTTGACTGGCCTTTAAGCTGAATTCATGCACCAACCACATGGATGTGTCCGTGTCCTTGACGATTGACGATAGCAAGCTGGCAATCTCGCAGATTCAACATGGCATGCACTCATGGAAAGTCGCATCGTAAAAATTGGCATATTTTTACGTTGAAGACGCACTTGATAGTGGACTTATCTGGCTCGACTTCATCCCTGGCGTACACAGTCCTTCTGACTTACTGACGAAGAACACAGCAAACATAGCCGAATTTGATCGCAAAGTTGGTATCCTGAATTGGAGCGCACCATAAGTCTACGTATCCAGCACAGTTCGAAGTATACTCAAAGACACAAAGAGATGAAGCCAGGGTTTCTTCTCGATGCGCATTTTTTCTTCTTTTCAGGGCGGAGTGAGTACCCGGGAAATGTAGGAACTGATCTCGCTTGTAAAGGAAAGTTATAGAGGTTGAACTTACCACTGCTGTGAGCTTTCCTTTCACATGGGCATTCTATTTAACTAATGCCTAGCAGACTTCTACTTCTACTTCTTCTACACCAACTCCCAACCACCACCAAGCGCCCACCCGGTTGTCAACTGACGCCCAATTGCTGCGCGGGAAGCACCTCTTCTGGTTTAGATTCAAACGCACCGCCCAGTAAATTACTAGTCACTACTTTTAAAACCTACAGTAAACGGGCCAGTCGCACTTATTTGACTGTGGAATGCGCAGTATATGATAGTGGAAGGGCGGAATTGAAAGTTAATGCATACAAGTAACCAAGGCTGTAGTTATAGTAGTTATAGTTATAGCACATAGTGTGCTGTGCATTACCGAGCACTAAGAACAAGAAGGGTAAAGTCCGAGTTCGAAAGAAGTCATAAAATAAGAAGCGCCATGTAGTTCACAGAGGAAAGATCCGAAGAATGGATCTCCGACTTCCGCGGCTTCAGGATGTCATAGTCCGAGTCTTAAGTCACTTTCCTGTTCCTTTCTTTCCTTCCAATGAGATGAGTATCGCGTATCGCTGAAGGAGCATTCAATCAAGAAGACCACCAAGGGGACATGCGGCATGCGGCAAGCGGCATAAATTACTTAACTCTAGTTCATCACGAAGTTGGCATGCGGCAAGCGGCATAAATGACTTAAATCTAGTTCATCACGAAGTTAGCAGCTCCCGCGACGAAGGCAGCCGTGACTGCGCCCGCCACGAGGCCGTAGGTTTTCGCGTAAAACACCACGGCAGAGGGGATCCCAATGGTGCCCATTTTCCAGCCGCAGCGCCAGGTGCCGCCGTGGAAGCCCCCGTAGCTGAACAGCTGAAGCGGGTTGTTGAGCTTGTTTTTGCCGTTGGCGGGGGCTTCGGGGTTCCGGACGTCGTGGACCAGGAGGGCCCCCATCACTGCGTTGGAAGTCTCGGCGTACATCACTTCCATGGGCGAGAACACGTGCATGCCGCCGTAGGCCGCGGCAAACTGCGCGTTGTGGACCACCGACGCGGTGGCCGTGGAGGGGGCAATGTTGGAGGAAATGGTGTGGCCCTGGCTGAACTCCACCACGGCGCGCCAGTGCTGAAGGCGCTTCGCCAAGATGTAGTTGGGGCCCTGGTCCGAGACGGTGCCGTCCACCAGGTAAATGTCTTCCTTGTTCTTGTCAGAAGTGGTGACGGGCTTGAGGGCGTTGGGCTTGAGGCCGAGGACGCCCGCAAACATGTGCTGCCACGAGGGCGCAGCCTGGCAAGGACACGACATGAAAAGGTGAAATAGACTGTGTTGAAAATACATGTTCGCATTTGAAAAATCGGCAATTCAAACCCAAGGACGAAAGCAAGCCATGCAGGCATGCACTCCAGTTATTTAAAGGGAGGAAATCTCTGGAGGCGAAAAATCATTATGAAATGGCGATTATACCTTGAGGTTTTTCTTGGCCGCATCGTGGGCTTCCTTGGGGATGACGTGGCAATCGGTGGGGGTGCACAGGAACGCCAGAGCCAAATCGGGGCGCTGCTCGGCGAGCTTGCCAATGATCGCGTCGCACGCCAAGCTCAACTGATTGAATAACCCAAGCACAGAACGACGATTATTCCAAAGAATTCGGGGAATGCGTGAAGATCTTTTTGGCACAGAGAAAAGAGAACGAAAAAGTGAGAAAAAGTAGTACCTCAAGAAAAGCAGTCTTTCTTTTCTTGTTTTGAAAACACCGGATCTCATGTGTACCTGCACGTGAAGGGCGCCGTCCAGGTAGGTGTAGTTGCCCACCGTGACTCGCTGCTGCGGGCACACCGAAGTGAGCCAGGTAGCAATTTCGGGGGTGTCTTGGAGCAGGTTGGCGCCCGCCACGTCCGCCAGCTCGTCGTCGCTCATCTTGTTCAAGTTCTTGCCCGCCGCCTTGCTCGCCCGCACCGGGAACGAAAAACTGCCACTCGCGGCGCGGGCTTTGCCAATCAAGTTCTTCCACACGTTGGGTCGGTCGATGTCCACGGCGTAGACGTTGGCGCCGAGGGACAAGAGCAGCGGCAGAGGGCCCATGGCCGAGCCCGCGCCGAGAAGCACGAAGTAGTGGTTCGACAAGTCCAGCCATTCCGGGTGGTCGGCCACGGCTGCCAGAGCGGCGGCGCAGTCGGGCTCAATCACCCCCGCGGTCGCCCACGCCTCGAGCTGCTTTCGGAGCGCGTCCCCCTTGATCAGGTCGTTGCGCTGGTCCTTGAAGTCGTGGTAAGGGGCGCCCATTTTGCCGCCGTACGGGATCGCCAAGTCGATGGCACCCGTCTTTTTGCCATTGCCCTTGATGGTCACCGTTTCAAACGCTGCGTCGGTGTAGGTGTCCATGGCGTCCTTGAGCGAGATAGTGGTCTTGCCCGGGCGCGCAAACTCGAACAAGCGGTGCGCTTCCGCCAGGCCCGCTTTCGCCACCGCCAGGGCGGCCTCCCCCGACGCCAGCGACGCGCGCACGTTGGCTTCCACCTGCTTCACGTAGCCGAACCGCCAGTTGCGCACCTTTTGCAGCTTCTCGGCGCCCGCCGGGTCCACCGCGGCCAGGGACGCGCGCCAGATGGCTTTGTTGGTCTCGGTAGAGCCCCGCTCGCCCGACTTGTGGTCGGTGACGGGCCACACCAGCCCGTTGGGTTCGGGTGGCGGGGGCGCGTTGCGCTTCTTGAACGCCGACTTGCGGTTGCCCACCATGTTCATGATCATGAACGGGCTCCCCGGCACGTACAGAACTAGAATCACTTTGAGCGCGTAAAACCACACGGGCACGTTGGCTTTCCAATGGTCCAGAGACGCCAGGCACTGGAAGATCTCTGCAATGGAAATTTACACAGAATGGGAAAGGAAGAGGAAGGATCAGGGATGACGGGTTTAAGCGAAATATGTGAAAGCAGTGTGGTAGTAGATAGACAGATGAAGTAGAGAATGAATGCGTGTCAATTGGAGCGTAATCAGTCAAAAAAGAAAGTGAAAATCCTTACCGCCCGTGATGCCCGTGGGGTAGAGCACCATGAAGGAAGAGTAGCGCGTCGCAAAGAGGGGGTAAGGAATCGAGGGCAGCGCCAAATTGGCCACGTAGAACAGGTACCGCGGCACTTCTGCGCAGCACCACGACACCACCATGAGGTACAAGCTCCAGTGGCGCTGGCTGGCGGCTGAGTAATAGGTGGCGCCCCACACCACCCATAGCCGCGACGCTACCTGCATGCCGGTCACGAACACCGGCGAGCGCACCAAGCCCAGGATGGCGTGCAAGACTTCGAAAGACATCGTGGTTTGCACCACCATCAGCGGAAATCCGAAGGTGTCCCATGCTTCCGCTGCGGACTTCCCGTCAGCCAAAGCAACCAGCGCGAGGTACAGGACGTATGCCCAGCCCGCAGCCGAGGCCAAGTTGTAGGAAATGAGCCAAGCCGTCTTCAACATGGCACTCTTGGAACTCCTTCGCTTGTAGGAAGAGTAACTGCGATCGTCCACAAATGACGCGAAGTAGGAATGAAATGTGAGAACGGGTTTAAAAGCTTGATCCCGGTGGAGAAAGATAAATGAATGCCTCCATACCGATTGCCAAAGGGTCCATTGGACCAAAAGTCAAAATTGAGACGGGCAGCATGAAGAATTGAATATAGAATCTATTGAATTTCACAAGCAACGCATAGCTGTGTGTTATCGCACCGACCAAGGAATGGGAGCGCGCTTTCGGTGCTGCTCGCCAGAAAATCTTTTGAGGAAGAGAAAGCATGAATGCAAGATCAGCTGATCAGCACATCACACATCATCAGCACATCACACATCATCATCAGCACCAGCCAGCATCTTCCAAAGCAGCAAATGAGACAGGTTTCTGAATCCAAACTTACGAACTTACGTGTTATTGAACCCACGCATGCACTTCATACTTCCACTGACTTCACTCAAGCTTCGCCCCACCGCACAGTTTGCTGTTTGGGTTCACGGGCGAGGGAAGCCTGGCTTAGAACGCTTACCGGTGAGCTCATGCTGGGCGTTGGATAGTCAGACATTTGCGAAAGGACGATGCCGCAGTCAATCTCAGTGTCAGCACAGTCTCTTCCTTGCGACTCCTTTGCTGGCGCCGTTAGGGAAACTCAAATCGCCGCAACTGCCTTTTAGCTTTTTGTGCCATGTGTCGCAACCGCTAACATCGCCAGACCATCAAATCTGTATACTCAGTAGTAATTTGGGCATTATTACGTATACCTTACCTCCGCGCTATCACTTTTTACCATCTTATATCTATGCGCAATTCAGGGCGGGGAACGTAGCGATGATGCAGCCACCGCCGCCTCCCTCATTGAATGAGCCCCCGCCGATGCCCCCGGGTTGGATAGAAAAGGTTTCAAAGACGCACAATAGACGGTGTGTCTTCTTAAAGTTGGATAGTAGTCGAACCGGATTATCTCCGCAACTCAATACTTTGCATAACCTGCATTATCTCTCAGTACCTATCTCATCGATACCCACATGTTTCGCTCTTGCGCTATTTCAGCTACTTTTACAATGAAATAAGTGGAGACAAACAGTGGACAAGGCCTGAACCACCGAAGGTAGAGGGGTCTGAGCAGCCACCAGTGCCGCCGGGCTATGAAAGTAACGGTAGTGACAGTGACGGGTCGGGCGGAGCATTAGATGTTCTAGAGAAGCTGCGCAGATCAAACGGCGCTGGGCCAGAGGACTCCGGAGAGTCAGAGGACGTAGACTACGAGGATGACGATGACGACGATGACGACGCCTCGAAGCCAGTAGCGCTTGCAGCGGCCGCAGCTGCTGCCAAAGCAGCCCGTCGGCCCATAGACCCGCGGTCGCGGAAGCTTCCACCGGGGAGCGTCGAGAAAAGGCCGAGCGATAACGCGCCGCCGCAGAACCGCATAACGCGGGACGAGCGCGGTGAGCTCCCGCCGGGTTGGGAGGTGTTGAACCGAGGAAACCCTGGGAGTTCGAAAAACAAGGTATACTATTACCACGCGGCCAGCGGGCGCAGGATATGGGTGCGCCCTGGCCCCGGCGATGCTACTTCAGCAACCCCTGCGGCTCATGTCGTACCTGCGCGCAGCACTGGCAGCAGCAGTAGCAGCGGTGGCGCAGCAGCGGCCGGTAGCAAAAAAGCAAGCGCGCGCAGCGGCGGCGGCGGCAGTGCGAGTAGCCGAGACCGTAGCCGGGACCACAGCAGAGACCACAGCCGGGACCGTAGCCGGGATCGTAGCCGGGACCACAGCCGAAATCGGAGCCGAGACCGCAGTCGAGACCGCAGCAGACGCGACGACCGCGGGAGCAAGAGCGCGCGACGGTCGCCGTCGTCATCGCCGGAAGAGCGCAGCAGAGGAGGCAGCGGCAGTAAGCGCAGCGGTGGTGGTGCGCGCGCCCATCGTACGGCTTCACCGAGTAGCGGCCGCCCGCGCGCTTCCAGAGCTTCTCCCCCCAGGCGGGGCGGGGGCAGCGGCCGCTCGCGCGACGACTCGCCACCTGACAGCCGCGCACCACGGGGCGGTAAGAATAATGGCAGTGGGGGCGGCAGTAGAGGGCGCAGCAGCAGCAGCCACCAACGCCGCAGCAGTCGGTCCCGGTCGCCGCCCCGCGACAAGAGTCACCGCAGCCGCAGCCCACCCGGTCGCCGCGACCGCAGCAAAGATCGAGACCGGAGAGACCGCGATCGAATACGGGACCGGGATGATAAGTATCGGCCGCCAGCTGCAGCAGCAGCGAACCCTCCTTCTGCTGCCGCGGCTGGAGCTGACAAAGGTAAAGACGCGAGCAAGGAGCGGCTCCGAGGGCGGCTTTTACGGAAAGAGCTGATGCAAGTGCAGCACGTGTTTACGAGCGACGACGGCAACGACGGGTTCTCCAAAGCCAAGTCACGAGACGAAGTGCTTGCTGAAGAAGCAGCGGCTGCTGCGGCAGCTGCTGCGGCGGCGACTGGCAGTGGAGACTCGGAGTCTACCGGTACAACAAACAATGCGGCAGAGAGTAGCACCGGCGCGCCAGCCACGACCCCTGCTACGAAGGGAAGCGCAGGTGGTAGCAGCAGCGGTGCAAGTAATGAGAATGCACTGTCCTCACAGGGAGATGGCACCACGCGGCCAGACCGAAGTGACTCTCTGGACTGGTCGTCTGTCGCGACGCCCAGGCTCTCGTCCATCGGGGGTAGTGGGGTAGGCAGTAGCGTGGTGAGTGCGATTGGCGGGGAAGAAGGCGACGGCGGCCGCAACGATGGCAACGTTGAAACTGCAGGCGGTGGCAGTGATGTGGAGGCGTTAGGCAACCACAGCCACCACGGCGGCAGCAGCAATGCCAACGGCCATCCCCCTGCGGGAACCAGCGGCCTCAGTGGCGATTTGGACATGGCGTTTCTGGACGACGTGGAAGGACTGGGTTTAGGGCTGGGCCTAGGCTTGAACGACGTGAATGTCGACCACGGGGGCCCTTTGTTACAGGGAGAGGAGGACTGGGAAGCGCTGCAAACGCTGCACTGCGACACACCGACTGAGGGAAAAGCCAGTGCAGCAACGGCTGATACCACTGCTGCTGCTGCTGCTGTTGCCACAGTAGCGGCCACCGCAGAGACAAAGAAAACAGGTGCACTTGCAACTACAGGAGCAGGAGCAGCAGGGGTGGGTGCAGCAGCAGCAGCAGTAGCAGCAGCAGCAACCGAAGAGGCAGCCGCCGCAGTAGAGCCACCCTTCGAAGTCACGTCGGATTCGTTACCCTTACCGCCGGGCTGGGTGCAGAAATCGATGTCCAAGTCCAACAAAATGCAGAT
>Ga0307930_1004043_pt1 | contig 10417 bp, 8 predicted proteins | sample OrgLakmetageno46_FD_203161 | JGI IMG/M metagenome (GOLD analysis project Ga0307930, IMG submission 203161) | Saline water microbial communities from Organic Lake, Antarctica - #46 | ecosystem: Environmental > Aquatic > Non-marine Saline and Alkaline > Saline | place: Antarctica: Organic Lake... | reverse complement strand
CTCGGTGCTTTGTCGACTGTGATTGACGAGGAAGTGCCGAAGGAGCTAAAACTAGCTCTAGCGCCACCTTTATTCAACACGGAGTTGCCCAGTCAGGTGAAACCTACTCCAGAAGAACTACCAACTTTGTACTACATCGCGGGAGCAATTCTTCATCGAGCAAAACGGCACTACACCCGTCTTCTTAAAACCGACGGCTCCAAGGCGGCTGAGGCGTATGCATTCTTGGAGTACAACGCTATTCACAAAAAGCAAGCTGAGGCAGAAGGATTGCCAGTCGAACTCGTTCGCGCGAGGCGCCTCCTGCACCTAGTGTTTGTAAGCAGACCTTTTCTGTAATTTGTTGTGTTCCTAGAGGTCCTCCTTGGGTCAAATTGTAGCAGTACGAATCTAGTAGCTTAGGTAAAAATCTCTTTGAAAAATTGGAAGACATGGCGTGTGCGAATGAAACCCTCTACAAAATATTCTTGGAGGCGATTCATCCCGATCCCGGGTGGCTATCGACCGAGATGCGAGATGGCCCATACAGCAGGAGGCAAACCACCGGATTTCTCGAAGGACCTGCGCCCCTTGTTTGAATTGCTTATTCATAAGTATAGGAAAGTGCATCAAGCTGACTTTCTCAAGGCGCACAAATGCTGGGTTTGCGAGGAGAGTGAGGCTCCTAGAAGGCGCTTGAAAAACATCCAAGGAAAAAATAAAAAGCAGCGAGCTGAAAATCAAACGAAACCTTCTTCATGCTTCATCACCAGCTGAAGAGAGTGGTTCTCCTGCTGGCGGCGACGAGAGGCCGCTTAATTCGTTTCCTGCCGAAGCGGATGATGCTTTTGCATTTGCCGACAACACTGACGTCGATTCAGATGGGGAAGCCAAATGGTTAAAGTTCACTTCGGTATAGTGACTAAATACAAATGCATTATAAGTCTGGGGATAAATAATTTTAAATTCACTTGACTATACAATACTATATTGGAACTCAGATAAAGCACATGCGCCGTTGTTACAAAATTCTATAAACTCGGTGTTTTGAATTTATAAGACAAGCTGCTAAGTTACTTCGCTAGATAGTTGTGCGCAAAAAGGTGTTCTCGCGTGCTCATGCCACTTCCCCTAACTTGCAGAGGAGGGGCGTAAGAACCGAAACTCTCGTCGTTGTCATCAGCAGCAACGGGAGCACCCCCAGAATTCCCAGCGGTGTCGCCAACAAGCCTGATGATAGAAGCGTGGCGTGCGGCGGCACAGCACTCCTGGTGCTCGATGTCATCATCGTTAACTCGCCACTGAGGAATTGCAACATCGGGATAGATACCGATGTAGTGCCGGCACATAGCTGTGAAAGCAAGAATGGACTGCCGCAAGTTCGAGCGCGTAGTTGGCGCTAAGTAATGCTCCGGGCGATCGACGCCAGCGGTTTGTGCTTTCCAGTCGAGAAATTCGCCAAATAGTCGCTCAATCTTCACAACTTCTTCAACCTCCTTTGGAAATGAAGGCGGCTCCGGGCTAGGTGCCTCTGATGGTTTGAGCTTAGACGATGGCGGCTGAGGCTCATCAGTTGACACATCGCTGCTCTGCCGCTTTCGACCAGCTAATGGCAAGCTACGAGAAAATTCTTTGACAGCAGATGTGCTCGCTGTAGGTTCCGGGGCATCCTTTGGCGTGGCCGGTATTGAGCTGTGGGCGAGGGCTGCTCGAAGGTCGTCAGTAAAGGTGGCTCACATCGTTAAGAGAAGACACGGAAACCTTAGCGGCCAGAGCCAACTGAGAAACCGTCAGCCAAGTGATACCACGAAGATTGTTGGGTATTTCCATCAGCGCCGCGACAACTTCTTCATATGAAGAGCAATTTGAGGCCATATTCTTTGCACGATCTGAAACACATAACGGAAGCAGGCACAACACGGGTAAAGTACAATTCATACATGAGAGTTGGGCGAGCAGGCTACTGAACCGCACTTCAAACAAATGTTAAACCTAAGGTGTGCGCTTAGTCTGCTCGCGCAGGTGCAAAGATGACGCAACGATAGCCTTCCGGGCATTGCCCAGAGGAAACTTTGGGCACTGATAATGGACATAAGCGAACAAGACTAATCAATAAGAATGAGGAAAAAAAATACAGCGTTAATTTCAGTTCACAAACATTTTGAAAAGATTTCCAAGCTTGATTTGCTCTACTGATATTCCTTGGCGCGTTTGGACGCTGCTTCTGAAGCCTCCGTCAATGGTCCTCCACGTTTTATGCTCGTTTTTGCGTTTTCATAAAACGAACGGCCACTTGGCTGCGGAAAGACCTGTGACATATTTTTTCCATATATATTCGGGAGATTCCACCCAGAGAAGATACCCTTGGTAGCAGAGTACAGCCAGTTGCGGGTGATAAGAAAGCAGGAAAACGGCCAACCCCCTCGTTTCTAAAGAAATTTCTTAGATTTCCGCGTGAGCTCCCCTCAGTTTCTTAGGCGACCAGCGGACAGGCAGGGCAGAAAGGCCCTCGTTTCTAGAAACTGGAGCCAACACCCCTCAGTTTCTTTTAAAAATCACTAAATTTTACCCCTCAATTTCTTAACGTGAGTGTTTCTTTTCACCCGCAACTGGCTGTAGTACGTACACGTACAGATAGTACAGTGTATACAAATCGAATCCAGACGAGCACTCGGTCAGCTCGATCAACTCGCTGACTCGCTGACCCACTGTCTCGCTGAAGAGCACAAAAAATTACTGAATAATTATTTTAGGAGAACAGTTTTGAGTACTGCCCACCACTCACCACTCTCAGGCTTATAAGGGTGGGAAGAATAGGCCACTCTAGACCGCAAACGTTACTTTGATGGCCGCGTAGACATGTGTGCCTGATTCATAAAATTGCTACAGCTATTCTTTTTTACCAATTGCTTACATAGTGCTGTATATTCCCTATCGACCTCTTAGCCCTCTTGTTTCGGACCCCCGGGTCACGTGGCACAACAAGCCACTGACTTAGCTAAGACAGCGCTGGTAAGTGGTAAGTTAGATTCATAAATTGCGAGCCCGGCTTTCAGTCTGGCTCGAGTGACTCACTATACGCTGACAAAGTGACGCCCGGCTTTGCAGTCCTTCACGGGAGGACTTGGATAATTAAATTTCCCATTGGCCTCGATGACGAGACCGTTTGTGATAGTCGAATGAACCCCGAATCAGATTACTAAGCAGGCCCGAGGGGCTCGGCACCAGGTATATTTATAGATGGCACCTCGCTCTTCTATTCATTCAATTCATTACCCACTGTAATCAGTCAAAAATAAGCCTGAGTCGTCTGTTGCTTCAACTGCGCAAATGGAAACGATAAATGTCAAAACACCTTTGAAGGATGCCTAGGTTCGCAGTAGGTAGGGCAAAGAGGGCACCGAAGGAAGGAGCGTTAGATCAGCTCAAGACCACAGCCAGTGGACAAGCACTTGAGGTTCACAGAACCCGGTCGTTGCCAGGTAGGTTGAGGCCGACTCCTGTAGTATTGCCTATAGTAGCACAATTCTTTCGTAAGGTAGGTGCTTAAGAGATGAAATAGGAAGTTTGATACAGAGCGACAACTACGCTGCTACTATCTGCTCAGTTTAGAAGGCTGAGTAAGACGGCCACGACGAGAATAGGAAGCCCCCATCACTCGGATAGCGAGGTAGTTGATGGGCTGAAAATACTGAAGGCTCCCAAACCATTGCAACGTTACAGCCACATAACCAAGCCTTCTTTTCGGAAAGATGGAAGCTCTCATGAATCAGAGACCCAAGGCAGCTGGCTATCGTCGGCATCGAAAGACAATACCTCGTTGCCCAGCTGGGGTTGAGGTTATAAACCTAGAGTACTCAAATATGGTTGCCCTATTGTTCCCAAGTCTATTTTAATTAATAAACATCAACTGATTTCAGGACATCAACAAATCTGTGCATTCACCAGCTTCGTAACTTTTTGGAGTGCTTTAAGTAGCTTCCGGGTGGATTTCAAAGATCTGGTATAGAAGGAGAAAATTGTTTGACCGAGGCTGGGCGCATTTGGAAAGATTTGGTCTTTTTCGTCGTCTCCATTTCAATTTATCTGTCCTGCTTCATACTGAGGAGTACGTCGCCTTCCTCACAGATAAACGATGTTGCCTGCTCTTAATCACTTCCGCTTCATACTGAGGAGTATGAGTGATGCCAAGACTCCTTACGACAGTGCCGAGCACGGTAGCCCCCCACTGAGGAATTATTCAGAGGTGTCTCACCAGGCATCACGCTTACTGAAGAAAATCTTATTACGAACTGAAATGTTGTACTTGTTAGATAGAGTGCATAGAACGCATTAAGGCATGGAAAACACAAGCACCAAGTAAATATATTTCAAGGAAGTGTCGTGGCAACTCTACCATTATTGAGATACGTAGTAGCGATTAAAGCATTGACAGGCACAACGGTTTCGGTTTGCAGCTCGGCATATAACGGGGCCTCACAAGCTGACGCCGACGAGTGGGCTTGAAACTCGGCTCGAAGTGTCTCATGGAAGGTTTTAATGCACAGCACGGCTGCTCTGAGTGCACTCACCGTCAAAAATGCCCCCATGTGAATAATTGTAGCTCCCAGTGCAAGCGCAGTGCATGTGATCATGAAAGATGAGCCTGGGGGCGGCCATAAAGTCCTTGAAGCAGCTTGGAAGAAATAGAGTTGCACTGAGATTAATGCTACAGTAAGCTAAAGTCTTCGCCACCTGAGATGAGCATCAGACCACTGTAGTTAAATCGTCATTAATTGGAGCACTTCCTTTACAAAATATAATCCGCTGCATTGAGGTGAGAGAAGATTGTAGTATTCTCTACTTCGCTCAATGCACTACGTTGAAGAGAGGAAGCCAAGAACTAGTGTCCTTGCGATATGTATGAGAATGCAAGATATGAACTGGACGAGATTGTTGCGGAATAACCCTATCGAGAACTAGAGAGATAACGGGGATTTGTTGGGAATTTGGCTTCACTAGGACTAGTGTATTTCGGGTTATTTCGCAACAGAGATGTCAATCATCAGCCAAGAGGTCCATCGAAAGGAGTGCCAATTCTTGGTTTCGTCCTAGTTCTTCAAAGTCAGCCTGAAAGGTTCCCTTGGTGTTGCTACCGATTTTGACACGTGTCCTAAAAGTAATGGAGTATGCCAATGGTAGTTCAGCCCAATCAAACTTCTTCAAGTGCGCAGCAAGTAATTCTCGACATGTCAATTCAGATGTATCATAACCGCTCTTCATCCTCCGCTACAGCGCTCTAAACGTAAACACCATACAATGGCGGTGCGCTGACGAACAAGAAAAAACGCATTGCTTTGGCTGTCTCATGCAGATCTTCATCCTCTGCTGCAGCGCTCTAAGCTAAACGCTTTACAATAACTGTACGCTCGCCAAAAGAAAAAGTAAAGAATGGAAAAAGGACACCCGATGAGGGGCTCGAACCCTCGACCACAAGATTAAAAGTCTTGCGCTCTACCAACTGAGCTAACCGAGTTGTTGCACGAAGTGTGTATTTTGTGGATTCAAACATAAGACAAACAAATTTTACGAGCAGAGAGAGCACAGATGAGTACAGACTACTGTAGAGCAGAGAGCAGAGAGACGGATTTCTCCGTAGCTGCAGTACGTAGTAGCTAATAGAGCTCAGAGCTCAGAGCTCAGAGCTCAAGAAGGGAAGCTCAAGGTACTAACCTTGGTGAGCTTATCGTGTGAAATTCACTTGCATTCTTACGAACGGACTAGAGCTAGGGTTAGATCGCAGATAGTCAGATAAGACTTCTAGCAGTAAACAAGAGCTACGCTTTGCAGCGCTCACAGGCTTCCGTGCTGTACACGCAGCCTTGCAGGCAGACTTCTCTCTACCACTATCACCAGTACTATATCGCACAGACTGGAGCGCGGAATGATTCTCCACACTTGAGGGCACTTTCTGCTGCCCCGAAATTGTATTGGCGGGAGTGTCAAGCTGTTCTCATACCCCTTCGTACTACCATGACTATGGGAACCGCAACCGCTAACGTCCTCGCTGTAGCTTTGTACTTCATAGTAGATCACACATGGGCATATGATACACGCCTCCTCATCCGAGTTAGCCGCAAGCAGGACTGGGCAAGCGGGTTTTCGCTCCTTACATCTGTCGCACCGTCGCCACGGCATCGCCAGCCTTCAGCCGCATCAAAGTCTGCCGGTGCCCCGCTTGCAATTCCGCAAGCGGAAGAGAGTGATAGGCCCGCAGCTCTGTTGTCTGTCCGGTCGCGAAAGCGTAAACGGGAGCACCATCCACTAAAAAAGCTCAACATTCGACAGTCTTCTATCGCTCCTGATTCTATTCTTCTTGTGGACTATTTCTCCTCGACACGCACACCTCTATTGCAAGGTAGCAGTAATGGCAAAGGAGTGCGACGAAGCGAGCGTTCACAAAGTGAGTTCCAGACGGCAGTTTGGCGTTTTTGGGCTGCATGGCGAGCAGCATTGGCGAATTGCGAGAGTGCTCAAGATGCAGCTGCCATGCTGGAGGCGGCTGCCGCAGCGGGGCTTCTCGTACCACCAGGCGCAGCCGAACCGCTACCCTTGCAACCTGTTGAAGCGACAACCTCAGAGTCTTTCATCTCTGAAAGTAAAGAAGCCTATGATGTGCCTGACAGCAGCACCAGCGGCATTGCCGCGAGTAATCCTGCAGAATTATCTACTGTGAGCGCGCCTTCCACAATTGACCAACTTTCACCAATTGAACTCGATCTTCATGGCATGAGCGCGCCCATGGCTGCAGCCGCTGTGAGACTGACACTTCATCGGCTGCACTGCAGTAAGAATACAATCAGTAGCGACAACACTGGCTACTACACTAGTTGCTCCAGTGGTGAAAGCGAGGGCGGCTATGACCCTGATAAATGTCCTGGCGATCTTCTAATTTCAACAAACGCTATGGGTGGGATAGGACTCGTGGTTATCACAGGCCGCGGCCTACACAGTGCGGATGGTTCCACGCGCGTTCGCGAAGCGGCAGAATCAGTATTAAGTGAAGCGTTTCTTGGACTTGTGGGGAATAATGATGATACACCAAAATCATTTGAAGAGGTTGCTTCTCAAGACACTCAACCCTCATGGCGAAGGGCGCAAGACTTCAGCACAGGTGTGGTTAATGAAGGCGCATTGTGGGTCACTTGCGCAGCTGTGGCGGCCTGGCTCGATCTTGAACAAGAGGAAATATCGCGGCGACTTTGGGATGACAAAGTGGATCCAATTTGACGCCTTGATTTTTGCGCGATGCGGTGAATAAAGGATTCTGATGCAATCATTCACTGAATATGTACATTTGTGCTTGGAGCCAAAAATGTTACACTGGTGTCTTCGTTTACCAGAATCATTTCAAAACGCTCAATTGGTATTGGGCCGGTCGTGCTGCCGATCGTGCTGCTGAAAAACTTTTGATTGATGGCGTCGATTGGTGATGCGTAGCAGTACTTTGTGTGCATTTCTCCGAGCAATTTTAGCACTGCGACTTGAAACATGTTGTTCTTTCGATGCTCTCTGCTGTAAAAAACTCAAAAAGGAAGTCCTTGGGCAAGTCACGAAAGCACCCAAAGGGACTCAGTTTATGAAGAGTTCCCAAAATTGCGTATTTCACAATCCTTTTTGACTTTGTGGCCCCTAGACATGCGCTGACAGTGCAATTCGCCACAGCACAATAACGACAACTTCCGCCCAAGCCATAGATTTGCTGTTTCCTACCAACGAAAGTCACTATAATTTTGCTTTATAATTGACTGGCGTTCAGTGATTGTTTATTTTTTATGCCAATCCTCAACGCGTTGTCTGAATTGTAATGCAATACGCGGCTGCTGTGTTGGCTTTTAGCGTGTACAGTTAGAGTTATATGTCGATAGGAATGAATTCGTCACTTAGTGCCGACAAGGACAAGGAAACATGGAATACGGAACCGGACGTGCAATAGATCTCTGATACCTAAAATTAGATATACCTTTTCTTCACTCTTCTTATTTGGCTTTGTGTTCACTTCGTCAATCTCTCTTTTAAAAGTTAAAAGCAAAAGCAAAAGAATTGGGGACATGTCGAAAAAAGGGCACTTCGGTGGTCGAATAAACTCAAAAATTGCTCGAATCAAGCTAAATTCAGCTGCTTTTCGATAGAGCTAACTTGAGGTCTTGCCGTCTTGCTAAAGCTATAGCATCGAGCTGCTTGTGTGTGTCCGATGGTTTCATTACTACTACATAGCGTATTCTTTCACTTTAAGATGAATGTTAGTCACGATTTTTAATCCTATGGACGTGGGCGAAGCTATGGTTCGAGATAGCCACGCACTTCGTGAGATACGAAGACACCATGAACCTCCTGGGTCCTAGGTCGTATAACTGCACCGCTTCTGAGGCTCGCGGGCTAATTACTCGCTGTTTGACGAGTCGCAGAATTACTTAGAAAATGTGTACAATGCCAGGACGAGATTCACATTGCAGTCATTAGTCTTCACACGATGTAAAGTGCAGATACATTATTTCGCCATCACCATGCCCATTTCTTAAATGCCGTTTAGGACTTTCTACTTGAGCGCATCTATGGAGCGACCTTAAAATGCGCCTCAGATATATCTGAATCGGTGGCTTAGCCATAGGCGCGGCATTGTCCCATTTTTGAGTGCGAGCATCTACTATTAGCGAACCCTGTAGATCAGTGCTACACCATTCTTGGAAGTAATGGCGCGGGAGAGGCACATTGGAGCATCGTTTGAGTGCAGGGAAGCTATAGAAGAAGTAATGCAATGATTTTACCTTGTTTATGCTGGCGTGGCCATAGGGGATGCTCCGTCGAAACTCGTCGCTCAATTCCGCAAAAACGTGGAGGTGCTGAGAATGGTGGCGCTTCATTGCCCTGTGCGTGCAAATGTAGGAAGGTCGGAGAACGCTTTTATGCAATGCTCAACTTCAGTGACCTAGAGATAGGCTTCTTATAGTGGCCGTGTAAAAATGAAGGTTTATGCCTATTTACTTGTCTCTTTCTGTGCTATTTCTCTGATAGGAGGCTGCGTGCTCGCGGTGGGCACAGCGGCGACGGGATTAGCATAGGCGCCAGGCTAAGGCAGTGTGCTGCGCTTGTGGTGCTGTCAATTCGTGGGGCGCTGGTTCTGTTGCGCCTTCTCCACGGTGCATTTACGACACCCCACTAATCGCTGGTATCGTTCGTTGCGCGTGCCTGTAGCTCATCCTGATGCTGAAACTGCTTGTTCAAGAGGCATGAAAGACACTAACGCTCACGGCGCTCTCATATATAAGCGCATATTTGAGATGTTCTCGCTGAAAAATATTGTGCATCATTTATGTGCTCTGGCTGATGGCAGCGCAGCAGTGGGTATGGCGTTGGCGCTAGTGCTGCTAGCAAGAAAGTACAAGGCCGCGCAGGCTGGCACACGCTTGTAACGCAAGGACCTTCAGCACCTGCAATCCGCAGCTGCAGCCCTCACGGTGTGACACGAAAGGCTGCGACTGAAGAATTGCAGCAAACCTTGACTCAAGGAACCTATGAGATGGACAGATGGAACAAGATTGCGCTTTCTTCAATGCAGTGATAGTCACAACACCTGACCTAAGTTGCATCTGAGAAGCCACCTCACACCTCACGGTTCCTTTCCTCTTTGGTCGCGGTTAGGTGTCGTGTGTGCTCCTGATCTTGACGCAGCTCCTATGTCCTAAGTCCTATAACTCATTCCCTTCAGCACCACTTAAATTTGTATTAGCTTGAGGTCCCATGCTGGCTTTACATCAAATCAAAATCTAAAATAGTAATATAGTAACATGTAACATCTAACATACAGTTTACAGTCATAAAGGAATAAATTTGAATCGGACTCAGTATTATTGATTCTCTAGATGCCCATTGGAGCTCCTGAAATCCCCAAATGATCCAATAGTTAGGGACTTGGTGTATTGCATCTCCATGGTGCTTAATCATATCTCATATCATGAGCACCGCTTGCCGCGAAAGGCCAGTTGCCAGTTCGGGTATTTCTTTATAAAAGTTTATTGAAGATTGAAGTTTAAGTTTAAGGCTCTTCGCTCTTCGAGCGCAGGTCTAGAGCTGGAACCTTCAAAGAGAGGCACAACAAAAGAATGCGTGGGAGTAAAACCATTCCTCTGCACTTGATATTTCTGACCGCAAAAATATGGCGGCAATTACAATGCTAATTGTAGCTCGGCCTCGTACTGCTTAATTCAGCTTAAGGCTTTAGGTCCACCGCATAAGTAAGTAATGGCAAGTTTGTAGATGCGCATTATTGTTGACGAGCCAGTGAACCAGTATCATTTCTTTCATTGTCAGTCACAACTAGTATAGATACAAGTAGTCATACAAGTAGTCATATTTAATTTAACAAACCGGCAACGATGAAGGCGTATAAAAGGTGTGT
>Ga0307930_1004040_pt1 | contig 10422 bp, 14 predicted proteins | sample OrgLakmetageno46_FD_203161 | JGI IMG/M metagenome (GOLD analysis project Ga0307930, IMG submission 203161) | Saline water microbial communities from Organic Lake, Antarctica - #46 | ecosystem: Environmental > Aquatic > Non-marine Saline and Alkaline > Saline | place: Antarctica: Organic Lake... | reverse complement strand
GGTCGCATAGGTGGACTACGACATCTGCAGGCCAATACACGTACTATGAAAGCGGATTTTGGAGATTGCCGACCCGGTCCGGAGCGCCCTCGGCAGATTGCTGCGGCTACATGATCATGCTAGCTTCTGTGCTTCGGTACAGTGTAAGATTACGCAGTAATATGTGACTAGCAATCCACCTTCCGCAATTATTGAGAAATTTGGAGTTTACGTTCCAATGTTTGAGGATTGATTAATGAAGTGCTGTTTATGGTGATTATTTCGTCGGATTGTTTCACCACGAGCGATGACTTCTGGAGGTGTTTTTAAGCCTGGATGTTTGACGCAGGCGGCCCGAAGGACCAGGATAATTTTCATCGTCAGAACTGAAGTAGGTTTTGTAGTTTTTGTTGGAGATTCTTTGAGATTGACGACTTGGAGGTTACCTCGGCCGGTTATTGGAATGGACTTGGCAGAATTAGATATTGATCAGTCAGTTTGCGATTCTGATGGACAGCGTGATGACGCGGGACAACTACACCCTGTATGGCTGTACAGCAGTGATGACTCATCATCACCGAAGTGAAAGAAGACTTTCTCTTCTCTAGCCCTTTATATGCCCCATTCCCCGCGTGTGTCTACCTGACCATTCCTTGTACGCCTGACCGCCGAGTCGGGCATTTGCATGCACATTAGTAATAGTTCAACTCCACAACACCCTTTGTGAGTAGTTAGATCCTACAAGCCTCTGGCAGAATACGATAAGCCACGGACCTCCTGTGGAGGAGAGGATTTGGAACTGGGGCCTGGAACTGAGGATTTAAAATTATGTGGCTGAAGAACTGAAGCGACGAATTCAACTGGGCAGAACAGGGTTACTTCATGGTGGCTTGAGAACAACTCTCAAGGGCGGAAAGGGCCACTTCGGACGGTTTTTATCACTTGAATGGACACTCCTGCATGGGTGCTATATAAGTTTCTTACTAGAAGGTGCTGTTCTATTTCCCCTATCTGCCTGCAGGCCCTCTGATATCGCCCTTTCGAGGCCCGTGCTGCCCTTGATTAGCTCCTCTTCTAGTATTGGCTTCTCTCGTAGTATAGGCCGCTTTACTTCGAATCTCTGCTTGTTAGCCCTCTAATTCCGGCTTTCCGGCCCCTCGGGGCCTGTGTGTGCTCTGATCGCACAATGGGGTCGAAGGCGAACTCTCTCAATGGCCATCTGATCAAGGTGCTTTCTAAGTTGGCGTGTCGGCCGGCCTCCCGAGTCAACGGCCAAAACACAAGTGTGCTAATTCGAGTTGATGCCAACAGAGTCTCCCAGTAGCAGCCCGGTAGCCCGGTAGCCAGATCCTGGCGGCTACAGGGGAGAATTTATTTTGGTGCTTGTTGGTCTTCTTTGCTTCTTTTGCGTGTTCGAAGGCATTTTCTTTTGAGTGATGATGAAGTAGTGGTGAAAATGACGAGTTGTTATGATTAGATCGAGGTCCAGAACCAGCTACTCAGTCAGCTAAAGTTAGTTGCGCGATAGCGAAGCCTAAAATAGGAGGGCTTTTTGATTGAGCGCGGAAAATTCAAAGGCGCGACACAGCTGTATTTCTGCTTTTCGATGGAATCATTCAGTGCTTTCATGGAATCTGGCCTTCACACGGCTACAAGTGAAGGGATTGGATATCATTCGGACAGCTTGTCTCGAAATCTCGAAACCACATATTACAGTGCCGATGATGAAGCAGTCACAGACGACCATGGAGATGAATTGTGCAGCGACTTCTGGGCGGGAACTGAAGGGCTTGTGGTGCTGGCAGTGGCGTTATTTTGTGGCGTTTTTGCGCGACTCGTGCTGAGGCGCACTAAGATACCCTACACAGTGCTCCTCACCTGTCTAGGAGGCCTAATGGGGATTCTTCACGATGTCGCACGTGAGGTAATAACTACATGTATAATCTCATTGAGGAACTGCATCAGTTAAGCATCGTGACAAGTCGCAAATACCTCGTCTAATTATTCTCTTCTGGTCTGTTCTTTTGGCATGGCGTGGATCTTCGCTTGGGGCTCTGCTGTAACCAAAGAAACCGCTTTACTCTAATAGCGCATTGGGGTTGTCGAGCGATGCGTGGATCCACATCAATCCTCATCTTATGCTGTTTGTCTTTCTGCCGATTCTAGTCTTCGAGGCAGCTCTCAACTGTGGTTCGTTGATACACTCACTGCTTCCCTCGCTCACTTGTGTTTCGAAGCAAAAAGAAAATCAAAAGACATTGCAACCGACCTTCTTCTTCCTTCTAAAAAAACTCTCATATGGCTGCTGCATTATTGCCTGTCTTTAGAATGGCACATTTTCAAGCGGCTTATCTGGCAGATTCTTGCGTTGGCCCTTCCTGGGGTCATACTCTCTACCGTCCTAACCGCATGTGTTTTCAAGTATGAAAAAATCAATACGATTTCAATTGCATAGAACACTACGCAGGGTAGTACAGCAATAGCAGGCATGCCGTCTTATCTTCATAGCGTGTTCCTCTGTAATCTTACGAACAATAGCGTGTTGGGTGTTGGGTGTTGGTGTGTTCCTTTCCAGTGCTTTGACCTCCTCTGCACAATCTCTTCAGGTTCGTCTTGTTCCGAGGCGCACCGCACTGGGACTGGAACGCAGCTCTAGTGGCAGGTTCGATCTTGTCAGCCACCGATCCTGTGGCGGTGGTGGCCTTGCTCAAAGAGCTCGGGGTGTCTGAACGGCTCACGACTCTGATGGAGGGCGCGTCCTCGCTGAGCGACGGTACTACCTTCGTCATCTTTCAGGTATTTTTTTTTCATTTTCTTTTTTATACATATGCCGCAGATTTATCGCTGACGTCACCTTTCACCTTAATACATGCAAAGACCTCTTAGCGCTTCCAGCTGAAAGCAGCTTGATATTTAGTTCCTTCCTTGTTACATGTCATCTAAGTATTAAAACAGATCAATTTTATAACAGTGAGAACAAATTTTCTTGGACCTCAGGTGTACTGGTCGCAACTGCAGCAAGGGTTAAGCGTATGCAACATCAAAGGGATCGATGGCGCTGGCGAGGTTACCGTCAATTTCATTCGCCTTTTCGTAGGTGGCGTAGTGCTCGGGCTTGTCATGGGGCAGGTGTTGCAGTTCTGTTTGAGGCGGTGCTATAACGATATGCACACGGAAGTGACTCTGACCTTTTTGGCAGCTTTTGGCACGATGTTAATCGCAGAAGCAACGGTATTAAACTTAAGTGGTATTTTGAGCTTAGTTACTTTAGGCCTAACGATGGCTGCTGGTGGCAAGTTTTTCCTGAGTTCGGAAGCCGCCCATGCGATGCATATTGTTTGGGGTATTCTCGGCCACCTCGCAAACACAGTGATTTTCTTCGTGGCGGGCATGATCATCGCCGGGCCGGACGTCCTTGGGTCCAGCGCGTTTCTCGATTCCTTTTGGAGGCGCTTTTCAAAATTGCTCGTGTTGTTCATTCTCATACAAATCATTCGCGCCCTCATGATTGCATTACTTTGGCCAATACTTTCAAGGGGGCATTACGAGTTCAATGTGCGTCAAGCTGCTGCGATGTCTTACGGAGGCATTCGCGGCGCAGTGGGCCTATGCTTGGCGTTGGTCGTGCAGGAAACGCTCAGTCAGTACGAAAGTCCCTATGGCGATGAAAAACAAGAAGCTTCAGTTCACATTCTGGGTGATGAATTATTGTTTTACATCAGTGGTGTAGCCATTTTGTCCCTTGTCGTGAATGGCACCACCATGAAGATGGTACTGACGCATCTGGGCTTAGTGGGCAGCGCCGAAAGTGCTCAGCGCGCTTACGAGCGCGTAACCTTTGAGCTGGCCGAAAGGGTTACAAAGCTCTTGGAAAAATTGAAGCGAGGCGAAGCCCAGGACATGAACGGCGTAGATTGGGCAGCTGCATTGGCGTACATTCCAGCGCGTTCTGAAGCTGCTCACCAAATTCTAAATGCAGCCATAAATGAAGAAATTGAACTCACGTCAAAATCAGACGAGCGAAATGATGCCTCTAAAACTCAGGGGAACTCTTTGACTCAAATGAGCTCTTTGAGCGTTGAACAAACTGACCTAAGCGAGTTGGAAAATCCCATGCGCACAAAGTCTATGTCGGCAGTTGAAATTGACGTCAGCAATGCATCTGACCACAATTTGCCGCGGCAACAGGGTGGGCACTTTCTGAAAGGAATTCGCTTGACAACGACACTGCCGAGCGACTTTTCAGACGGTTTTGCTGGCGATAAACGTGACAAGTGCGCACTCGACGAATTGTTGGAACGGGTGCCACGCCGCCTCCGAGGTCGCATTTTGCGTGACGAAACGAAGTGGCCTTCGGTGTTGTCAGCAGAGCCAGGGCTTCAAGGAAGTGATGGTGGAAAGCCCAAAAGCGACTTCGATGACGACTTGTTCTCGATGGCATCTAGGAGCTCCACAGAAGCAGCGCCGACAATGCGCGACCGAAAGGTGCCTTCTTACGCTTGTCTCTTCTTACGATATTTACTTATTCATAGGGCAACTTAACTCTCTACTTCTCCTTCTTACGATGATAGAACTGCATAACTCATTACTTTCTATTCATCGGTTTTGCGCAGGCTGATATGGTTGAATTACGTCGACGCTTTGGAGTTGCGCTCAAGAGCTGCTATTCACGGCTGCACCACGAGGGGCACTGCGAAGCAGCGTCGGTATCGGCCCTCGTTGATGGCGCGAACAGGCAAATTGACGACACCGAATTTGACGCAAAAAATAAGGTACTTCAAGTTGAGCACTCTGGAGATGACAAAAACACGCAGCGTCTTTGTAATACCTGGTTGCTCTTTCTTCTTTTTTTTTCGATGTGCTTTCTACTCTCATTCTTAGTCGGTGGTAATAGCGCGTGTGTCTTTGGAAAGCACTACGGGTAGTATCTCTGAAGTTCAAGATGTTCGCAGCCCAGTCGACGCGTTTGTTGACTTAAAAACTCCTACGGAGGCCTCAAGTGGCCGCAACGCGCGCAGTCAGTCTTCTGCTGGAGGAAGTGCAAGCGGCAAGCCGTTCGACTCGTGGAAGCACTTGTTGGACGCAATTGGCGGTGGCCTGCCCTCATTCTTGAGCTCGAGCACCTTTGCCGTCTTCTTGAACACGCCCGTCTTGCGCACAGGACTTAAGGTGATTTATTCAGTGCAATGAAGTTTTGTCGCCGGCCTCGTTACAGAATACTTCCTATTTAACGTGTCTGCTCTCTTCGTCCACTGTAAATATTTTTTGGCCGCTCACACTAACGGCCTGCGTGCTATTTGCAGGAATATCTCGCGCAGCAGCTTGGAGCTGTCTTCAACGTTGTTGATGGCTTTGTGGTGAGTCGCGATGTGTCATCTTTCACCACTTGAAGCCGAGCTTCTCGTGGCTCCAAGTTAACATGAACTTGGAGAGTGCGGGGGCATCTGCTTTACGTCGACCTTTCTTCATATTGTATAAGCACTTCTGGTTTTGTAGTTATTCAGAAAAATTCTCAGCACTTACAATGCAAAGGGTTTTATAAGTGTCCGACTGCAACTAATTCCTTGATTGCTGAATCACTCGTCAAATAAACTTAGGTGGGCCACGAGCGTACCCTAACTCATTTCCTTGAAGAACACGCTCGTGATGTGGCTGCTGATACCACTTCTGCTGATACCACTTCTGCTGATACCGCTTCTGCTGATACCACTTCTGCTGATGCCACCTCTGCTAAAAACACCTCTGGATTCAGCGTGACTGAACTTCATTTCCGCAGCGCGCGGTCCAAATCTGCACCAGCTGCTAGTGCCAACAGTGTCGGTATGGAAGACGAAAAGACAGCAAAGCGCGTAGCGACGTTGACCTTTGAGGTCTGTACAAATTTAGACCGCTAAGCGCTTAATATAGCAGCACACACCAAAACATATTCGAAGGGACTTTTGAGTTTTGCGTGAATTCGTGCGCTCTAGCCTTGTTTCGGCATCTAATTGTCTCCAAATGTATTTGCAGGTGCAAATGCAAGTACAACTGGCCCGAAACTGGCTCGACGCACTCTTGCGGCGATTTCCCGAAGTAGCCCTCTCGATCAAGACCAAGAAGGCGGCTCGCCTCCTGTTGAGTGGAGAGCGCATGTTTGTGGAGCGGATGGGCCACGAGGGTGTCCTCGAAGAGTCCGAAGTGAGTCCACAGAAAATTTGCATAAACTACAACATCGATTGTTGGGCGTACATGCCATAATTTTATGGTATATACCATCCTCTCAATGGCATGTGTTGTGTTGCAGGTAAAATCATTGATGGTGGCCAATGCAATGTCAGTGAAGAAACTTTCAACGCACCCAGCATCGTTGGCAATCCCTTCCAAGACGCAACGAATTCGCCGCCACCCTCTGTTTAAAAATATCACGGAAGAGGCCGCAGCAGCGCTTGCGAAGCATTGTACTGAACAGTACTTTGACCCAAATGCGTGCCTCCTCAAGCAGTACGCTCCTGCCAAGCATTGGCTGCTTCCAGTTCAAGGCACTTTCAAGGTTTATCAGTCTACGGCCTCACTAAGCCCGATGAGCTTGCCGGTAAATGGTCACGGCAGCGCAGCCCAGGACAGCCGGTTGAGCGACGCCCAGTTGCGGGCCACAGCGGCGGCTGCTCTCTTGGCTGCTGAGGTAGTCCCCGGTGCTGTCGACGTCACGAGTGGCACGTTGCATGGCCTCAATGCCAACGAAAACAGCGCTTCTGACGATGACGACGACTTGACGAACGTTGGCACCGTGTTTAACGCGCCGCTCGGGCTGGAAGATTCTCTAGGGGCAGCCGGTCATTTACTGGGTGGAGGCAAGTGCGACGGGTACCGTTACTCGGTTCACAGCCCTGGCTACACCCACGTGAGTTGATTTCATTCAGTTCAATTTCAAGAGTTGACTATTGAGGACATCCACCAGTATTTAATGCAATTGATTAATGTTGGATTGCCCTTGCCCTTGATGCCTGCATGATACATTGAAATCCCCTCATCAATCACTCTTTTCTTTCTTGGACGATGTGTTTCACTCCTTTGAATTACCTTTTCCGTTGTCATCAAGGTGTTAATGGTAAATGCGGCGGCTACGGTAGAACTCATGAACGAGCACCCGTCTCTCCGCGACGCCATTTGGCGAATCGTGGCAGCTACCATGCTGCTTCGCAACCCTCAATGGGTGAAGGATGCCACTCAGGCATCCGCAGCCATGGGAGCTAGTGCAGTTCCAGGCGATTGGGTCATGCCGCCAGACGTGTCAGCTCGCGATCTAGCTTTGTCCATTCTGAGGCCGTCTCAATCGAGACGCGACCGTTCCCGCGCAGGATACCTGGAAATTGTCGCCCGAAATCCTGGGCTTGGCCTCAGTTCAGCTCAACAAGGTTTTTTTCTTTGGGCGATTTAACTGCGGCGACTTGAATACACACATGTCAACTCAAGCTTCATTAGTGATTGTTCCTAACTTCTATGTATACGTCCTCTGTTGCACGTGCTCGGGAACTTTTCTATTGCACATCTGCTGTCTTTTGTGCGGTTCCTATGATGCACCGTGCGAACTCACACAGGCCTCGGCACTTCCAAGCATCTCAAAGAGGGCGCGGCTGCGGTGCTTTTGCTTGACGGCACCTTGCGGCTCAACACTTCGCTTGCATCGCTTCTGAGCCTCGGGGACTCCCGTGCCCTGTCTGCTGCCACAGGCGGCGGTGCCGCAGATGCTTCCATTGCTGCAGGAGGCGCTGCGGAAGAGGTGAACTTGTTGTCGTGCGCTGCAGCCGTGACGTGTGGAGGAGCAGGCGAGCCCTCGACTCTAGACGGCACTGCGCACATCAGCCGCCTCGTGCCTTTCGCCGACTCGAGCGGAATGCAAAAACTCCAGTTTGCGCCCCAGTAAGTTTCTGAGACTGGTTGGGTTTCTTTGTCTAGCACACAGTTTATAACTATCATATTCTTCCTGACCGCAAGACATCGCTCATAAACTTTAACATGGCTCCTTGCGTGTTGGTCAGGTCGGTGTTCCTTGTCTTCACTCGCCGAGACTTCGTTGAGGCTGCAGTAGTGTCCTCTGCTGGTCCTCTCCACACCAACAGACTTTCCATGGCCTTCTCAAGTAAAACAACCGAATCAGCGTCGATGGCACCTGCTGATATGAGCAAACATGGAACCTCTGGCACTGCAGCAGCTGCTGTGCTCGATGCAAATGCACCACGGAAGAAAACCGCCTCCTTCGGAAGCTTCAAAGATGGTGTGCCGCCAAATCCTTCATCGCACGCAAAATCAGCAGCTGCTGAAGCCTCAACCATGCCTGATAATGGTGATGCGCCGAGGAAGAAAGGCGTCGCCTTCGCAAGTCAGGAAGAAAGCAATGAAGTCCCGGAAGGTTGGACGGCGCACGAAGATCCCGCGTCGAAAAAGACTTATTATGTCTCAGCGAGTGGCGAAACGACCTGGGAAAAACCGAAGTCTTCACCAGCGCCTCCGTCAGAGATCTGATGAAGCAAAGCTGATGCCTTTTCCTGGCACACCTTTTTTGGTTCGCGAGGATGACACTTGTGTGATTTGACGACGAGAAAAAAACAAAAAGCAGGCCGCGTGGCATTGCCGTGTGTGTCAAGCACAAAAGGTGACACTGCGGCACCGCAAACACACCACCTGAACCGAAGAGTATGAACCTCGGACATTATGTTGGGTTTAGAGAAACACAAGAAGCCACATTAGCACTAAGATGAGAGCTCGCATCTCATATAAATTAAATGGCATGGGACTTGAAACTAACACCAACCGCATTGGTGGCGTGAATTTCAATGGGAGATGGGAGCTACGCATTACACGGTTACACGGCCAATTGCCAAACAAAAAAATCCACAATCCTGCCTTCACCCTTCCTGCGATATATTTTCTCCTCTGGTTCACTGGTTCTCCGTAATGGGTTTATTGCTTCATTTTCATAAAGATAAAGGATAAGGGCGCTAACCATAATTAAAAACTAACCCAAGATCAATTCGCGTTGCATGTATAATATACTCAGGTGGCATTTAAACTGAGGATTGGACTTGGGACTCAGCTGATACTCAGCTGGTTATCTAGTTAGAAAAATTAGATGCAATATGTAACTTAAGACCGTGAAAGGTGCCACTTCTGAGAAGAACAAAACCCATGTCTACGTGAGTCAGCTGCTCCAATCAACTCGTTGCGCTGCCTACTCGTCGTTTGCATCGGGTCCGCTGTCTTCGGGTTCATACCTGCCAATGAAGTAAGCATTCAAAGAGAGAGATAAACAACTTTTGCTCTAGAGGCGAACGCGAGGGCGTCGTGTAGTGAACAATGTGTAGGTCCAAATATTGGTTGACGTAACTTTTCTTTGGAATCTAGCACCCAAACACCAATTCGTTTGTTCTCTTAACTTTCTCTGTGTGCGGTTGTGTGTGTGTGTGTGTCGATGTTTGTATTTGTGCCTGTCAGAGCACATGTATGTTTCTTTCTTTCGTACTCTTCCAATGCACAGGCAAAGTGCGTGTGACTATGTGTATATGACCACATGTGCGCACCCATTTACCGATTGAGGCGATGCCGCAACGACGCCACCATGTCGTTTTTCTGCTTCAACAGCCGCCGCAACTGAGCCACCTGGGACGAGCTCGACAGACGCGCATTGGCCTCGTCTTCGGCTCGCCGCAAATCTTCGCGCAGGCGTGACGCTTCATGCTCCTGTGTGCGTGCACAGGCAAAAGCAAGCTTTACATTCATGCCGTGGCGAAATTGTCAAACAGTGAGCATGGGAAATCAAGGGGAAATTAGAGGGAGGGGTTGAGAGGAAGAGAGACGATTAAGAAACGAAGAAACAGGAAAAGAGATAAATTCTTTCAACGCACCGATTTCGCGTGTGCTTCTGCGTGTGCGTCTAAACCTCCCTTCGCCTCCGCCAATGCCAAGCGCTCCGCTGCTAAACTTGCTAACAATTCGCCCTCGGTTCTCCTGCCTTCACTGCTGCCGTTTTCGCCTCTTTCTCGGTCGATTTCGTCCACGTCGTCGTCGTCGTCTTTCGATTGGGCGTGTGAATTGGTTCCCATGCGAGCACTTGAACCTCCTCCTCTTCCTTGTTGCGGCTGACTACGAAGCTTCTGCACTTCGTCTGCCAGCCGCGCATTCTCTTGCTGCGCTAGGCTCAGTTGCGCGGTGGCCTCCCGTAGTTGCTCCTGCGCGCGCCGCGCTTCTAATTCGTGCGCGGCCGCCCCTTCCCGCAGGCGCGAGGAGTTCCGCACCAGGGCTGCGTGGTCGTCCTACACGTGAGCAAAGAATCGTGGGGGGTTGAACATTATTAAGGAGTGGTATGTGGGCTTAAAATTGCCTAGTGTTGCTGTGATAGCAAGGAATGAGAGGAAATGAATTGATTCTGGTCAGAGAGTAATCGTACAGGAAAAAATCGAAATATAT
>Ga0307930_1004038_pt1 | contig 10423 bp, 13 predicted proteins | sample OrgLakmetageno46_FD_203161 | JGI IMG/M metagenome (GOLD analysis project Ga0307930, IMG submission 203161) | Saline water microbial communities from Organic Lake, Antarctica - #46 | ecosystem: Environmental > Aquatic > Non-marine Saline and Alkaline > Saline | place: Antarctica: Organic Lake... | reverse complement strand
GGTCCGCACCTACCCCCCATGGCCCCTCATTTAGAGCGTTTAACGGTGGTGCTGAGCGGAGCGGTGTGTATCAGCAGGTGACAGGCGAAGCGTTTTACAGTGAGGCTCCGGCGGGGGCCGTCTGACTTCGGCTACGATCCGATGATAAGTCCGACCTTATGTCAGATTTCATTTACCGCCCTCAAATCGAAGTTCTCTCCGCGGCCGATGGCGTTCGCCGTCGACAATGGTCGGAAGGACCGCGCAGTCAGGGAAGTTGAAGGTGTGGACGGCAGCATGGACCGGGTCAATCTCGACGGGTACTGAGCGGGTAAGTCAGCTACAGCCTAGGGACAGTGGTGATTATTCCTCGGATGACTGTCTCCGCGTCCACATCTATCCTGCAAATCGCCTCGACCCTCATACCCGGTTGGTCGGCCTCTGCAAGCCATCTTTCGGCTTCGGCAACCTCGTTGCCCTCTGGTGCGGAGCAGAATGTCCATGCGTCTTCGATGTAGAAGGGCACGTCAGCCGGGTATCCGAAATATCGTCGTGTCTCACGCTCATCGGGCACTTCAACCAGAATGGCACTTAGCCCGCTCTTGTAGGATAACGAGAACGCGCCGGGTGGCATTTCAGGTCGCGTGTTCAAGCCTGCCCGGTAGTAGTCGTAGACGACCCAGCCGACAATGCCGATAATGCCAAGAAGCACCACACCCCCCGATCCACTTCCACATGCTCAGGTCCTTTTCGTCTGCCGCGTTTGCTTCTCAGAGAGCTTCCGCCCCCAATTAATGAGCAGGATGCCCGGTGCGAGTGTTATCACCTTCATTACAAAGTTGGCGATGTTGAAGGGGCTGTCGGTCTGGAGCGCAGCCCACAACCCATCCGTCATTGCGATGCCAGCCAACCCCAAGAGAATGAGACCTCCCCCTGCAACAAGAAGAACCCAACCGAGACCAGTTACTGCTTTACCAAGAAGAACCCAACCGAGACCAGTTACTGCTTTACCCATTGATAATCCTTTCGTTTCTCCTGTTGGGATAAATACAAATGGTAAGAGATATGTAAACTCAGAATGTCTGCAGCACCCGATAAATTCGTGTTCCTGTGATGCCCACGCCCTGATATCACAGCCCCCACCGTACCAAAGCAGCATCTGCTGCGACAGTATCGGCCCTGCTCCTCAATACGGACTGGCGACTGATACCGACAGCTTTGGCTATCGCGCTGGTCCCTGCCCCTTCAGCACTCATCGTCAGCACCGTCTCCAGCGCTTCTCTACTATAGCTCGGCTTTTTGCCGCGATACTTGATGGGATCACCCTTGTTCGCCTCTATGCCTGCCCTCTGAGCTTCCTTAGTAGCTTCAGCCTGTGCTTGTGCCGTAGCTGCCATGAAGGCAATCAGAGCGTCTCTCACAGCTTCCTGCATCGGGTCTGTAGTGGCTCCGTCGAATGTCATGCCATTGATCACAGTGCGCACGACGACACCCTGACGCATGAATGCCCTGATAGTATCCGTCACGTCCTGATAGTTTCGGCCCAGTCGGTCCACCCACCGCACGACCAGCACATCACCCCGCCGCAACCTGTCAAACAATCGCTTGCCCTGTGGCCGCTCACTGAGCTTTGTCGTTACGCCGGACACCCCGTCGTCGGTGATCACCTCATCAATCTTGAAGCCTGCCGCCTCCGCTTGTGTGAGTTGGTGGCTGGCGTCTTGGTCCGCTGTGCTGACGCGGGCGTAAAGGATCGTCTGTCTCATGTCCGTCTCCAAATGTCCAATAGGGTACTGTCCGTATAAATACATGACCGTTGAGTAAATGGTATCCGTCCGGTCTCCCCGCTCTGACGGCGGGATGGAATACCTGCTAGATGTCCACCATCGATGGTGGACATCTTGAGGTGAGCGATGGCGGGCAAGAAGGGCCAGAAGAAGCGGGTTTGGTCGGGCGAAGAGAAGCGGTCGATCTGCACGCAGGCGGCGGTTCCCGGGGTCTCGGTTGCGCAGGTTGCTCGGCGCTACGCGATGAACACCAATCTGATCCATAAGTGGCTACGCGATCCTCGGTTTTCATCAGCGGATCGGGCCGTGGATTTGCCCAAGGCTGAGGGCACAACGTTTCTTCCAATCGAAGTTGCGGGAATTACGCCCGCCCCTGCGGCACCCATTTTGCGCAATCCTTCAACAAGTTCCGTCACAGCGCAGCGCATTGACATCATGCTATCCGATGGCCGGCGCATTCTGGTGGAGGGTCCCACCGCGCTATCGGCGGCTCTAGCGATGGTTGAGGGGCTGGCACATTGATCCCGGTGCCGAGCAACACGCGGGTTTCGCTGGCTGCCGGCGTCACGGACATGCGACGCGGTTTCAACACGCTGGCGGCACAGGCCGAACAGGTTTTGGCCGAGGATCCGTATTCAGGCCACATGTTCGTCTTCCGGGGTCGCCGGGGTGATCTTTTGAAGATCATTTGGTGGGATACTCAGGGAGCCTGCCTGTTTACAAAGCGGCTGGAACGGGGCCGGTTTGTCTGGCCGGCGGCCAAGGAAGGCAAGGTCAGCCTGAGCCCGTCGCAACTGTCGATGTTGCTCGAAGGGATCGACTGGCGCACCCCGCAGAAAACCTGGCGGCCACTGGTCACGGGATAGGAGTAAATCCCAACAAAACATGGACTTCAGCGCTGTTTTGCGTTCCCTCTCATGGGGCGATTTGGTATAGTATGCCCCATGCTGGACGCCTTCAAATCTCTGCCCAAAGACCCTGACGAGCTGCGCTCTGTCAGTGAGCAAATGCTCCTGCACATCCAATCCCTGACCTACCAAAACGAGAAGCTGAAGGCTGAACTTCATGGCCATCGCAAGGCACGCTTCGGCGCGAAGTCAGAGGGCATGGATCAATTGGCGCTCGACTTGCCGGAAGACGACGAGATCGCGCGGGCGGCAGAGGATCAACACACCGCGCAGTCTCCCAGTGATGAAGGGGCCCCAACCAACAAGCGCCAGCACAGCCGTAAGCCGCTGCCAGATCACCTGGATCGGGAAGATGAAGTCCTGTCAGCTGGTGAGGCATGCGCTGGATGCGGCGGCAGCCTGCGCCAGGTGGGCGAGGATATCACCCAAGAGCTGGATTACATCCCCGGTCACTTCGTGGTGCGTCGGTTCATCCGCCCCCGCATGGCCTGTACCTGCTGTGAAGCCTTCGCCCAGGCCCCGCTGCCGTCCCGCTTGATTGAACGCGGGCGGCCCGGCCCCGGCCTCGTGGCGCACATGTTGGTCGGCAAATATTGCGATCACCTGCCGCTTGAGCGGCAATCCAAGATATACGCCCGCGAAGGCGTGGATCTGCATCGCTCCACGCTGAGCGACTGGGTTGGGCGCACAACGGCCCTGCTGGAACCCATGGCCGAGCACATCGGCAAACTGGTCCGGGCAGGACCAGCCCTGTTTGCCGACGACACCCCTGTAAAGCTGCAGGTGCGCGCCAACAAAATGAAGACCAAAACCGCTCGGCTCTGGAGTTATGTCCGGGACGAACGTCCGTGGTGCGGGGCAGCACCACCCTGCGCCTGGTATCAGTTCAGCGTCGATCGGAAGGGCGAGCACCCCGCCAACCATCTCGCGAGCTATACTGGCACCGTTCATGCCGACGGCTATGCCGGGTTCAATGGACTGTTTGGCGAAGGCAAAGCCAACGAACAGGCCTGTATGGTTCACGTGCGCCGCAAGTTCGTCGACGAGGTCGAGCGCACCGGCTTTCCAATTGCCCAACAGGCGATCAAACAGATTGCGCAGCTTTACGCTGTCGAGAAGGAGGCGCGGGGGAAATCCCCGGAAGAGCGCGTCACCCTGCGGCAGGCCAAGGCCAAGCCGGTCTTCGACGAGTTGGAACTCTGGCTGCAGGCGCAGCTGCGCAAGATCTCCGGAAAAACCAAGCAGGCTGAAGCGATCCGCTATGCACTAAACCGCATGCCAAAAGCCCGCGGCTATCTCAGCGACGGGCGTCTCGAGCTGGACAACAATACCTGTGAGCGGTCGATCCGGCCCATAGCATTGGGCAGAAAAAATTATCTGTTCATGGGGTCCGTCGGTGGCGGGAAGGCGGCCGCCATCGCCTACACGCTCATGGAAACCTGCAAGCTGAACAACGTCGATCCCGAGGCATGGCTCACATGGGTTCTCCAGCGCCTCCCCGATCACAAGATCAATCGCATCGACGAACTTATGCCCTGGAACTGGCCCCCCGAAAAAGCCTGAAACCGCGCCTCAACCGGACGGATACAGTAAATGCAACCCTATCGGACACAATAAGACACACTCCCTAGCATGCCCGTTGAGGCATACCCTATCGGACAAGGGCGGATCACTTCGGTCAAAGGCTTGCAGTACCGTCGTTAAAAGAGTACGTGAGAAGGCAAGGCAATCAATGCAAACTGGCATAGATACCAAGACCTTGCGTTGTTCAACTCAACGAGGACACGCAACCATGACTGACCTTATCTACCTCACCATCCCGTCCGTCGGGCGCATCTACATCCAGCATGGCACCGTCACAATAAAGCAGTGGTCGTCTGAAGTAATGGCTTCGACTGCAGGCAAAGAACTGTACCTGTGCTGTGGCCGTATGAGGATATACCTGACGCCTGCATCAACGCTGCGCAACGAAGGCAAGGCCCATGCGCTGGGCGGCGCTGACACTCACTGAGAGCCACAGGGAAGCTGAAGGAAGGCTGAGGGCAACAAACCCCACCCCCTCGCCTTTTTCACCCCTCACAGGCCCTCACAGAAGCGATGGGGGCGGATCACGCTTCGCGTATAACGATATACAGCCTCAGATATGTGCAGTGAAAATAAGGCGGGTCCCATCGGGTCTGTTGTGATGATCTTCAGTCAAACGGTGGGGTTCAGAATGGCTGATCATCCCCGTCATTGACGTCTTCTTCAGCGTCTTCGCATCCATTGCCGCCGTCGTCCGCGTAGCCGATCACCTCAGCGTACTCTTCCGCAAACTCGTCAATCCTGTGTTGGCTCATGCGCTGGGCGAGGAACATCATAGCGGCTTTCGGGTAACGGTGCATAGAGACCCCAAACTCTTCGCCGATCTTCGCGTCCAACTCTTGTGCTTTGGCATTGTTCATGTCGTCCTCACTTTCTGATGTCCATTCGCTACCGCCTAGCCCTTTCGCTTCTCGCATGGCCAACCACCATCCGTTCGGCAATTCCACCTCATTCGGCTCTTGCCCCTCATCCGCCCTAGCTTCCTGAAGCTTCTTCTTGATCCGCCTCATCTTGGCCACGGTCCCGTCCGCTACAGTCGTCTTGCTGACGATCTCGCGACGGCTGTAGCTCCCGTCACAACAAAGCCTCCAAGCGATGTCGCTGCGTTCCTGCGCGGTCAGTGGCTTATGGGCCTTCCTGTTGCCTTCCACGCTGAGCAGTACGGCTTCACGCTTGTCGCAGGCGTGCACCTGCACAGGGACTGCCCGTCGCCACTTGGCCTTGCGATATGCCTCGAGCCTGTGGTGGCCGCTGAGAACCGTGTGCCTTCCGGTGTCGGGGTCACGCCAGACCAATATGGCATCCAGCGGTTTCTTGTTTATCTTCAGTGCTTTGACTAGTTCAGCCACATGGTGTGGGTCTATGCCATCACGTCGATGCTGGAAACTGCCCTCATCAGTGTCGAGTTCGTGCAGCTTCAGCTTCACCTTTCCGGGTGTCGCCATGTCTTTTTCCTTTGCTTTGTCAGTTAATTAACATGAGATCGCGGCTCGTTTGCCCGGCGTCTGTGCTTGTGCAGAATGCACATACAGAGGCTGCACACCCCAGCTACTCACTTCAGCGTCTCTGGGGAGATCACATCAGCGCCCTCTGGAGCTTGCGTATAGGGACCACCCGCCCACCGGGCATCCAGTCACCACAAGCCAATTCCGGCTATCTCAATGGTGGCCCCTAGAAAGGACCCGACACATGGGAAATCAATTGACCACCTTCGACTTCAACAGCAACAACATCCGCGTAGTGGATATGGACGGCGAGCCTTGGTTCGTGGCGGCAGACGTCGCCCGCGCTCTTGGTTACTCCAACCCGACCGTGATGGTCTCACCTCTCGACACTAAAGACCGGGCTAAGAAGTTCATAGGGTATGGCACGAACGCGAACATGGTCTTTGAACCCGGCCTGTACCAGATCGTCATGCGAGCGCAACGCACCAACCCCGAGGCCCGCAGCTTTCAGGACTGGGCCGCCCGCACCGTGCTGCCTGCCATCCGCAAGGACGGTGGCTACATCGCTGGCGAAGAGCTGGTCGCCACAGGCCACAGGCCACATGACCGAAGACGAGCTGACCCTCAAGGTGATGCAGATGCTCCAAGCCGATCACGGCCTCTTGATTGTAGGTGTACCGCTTGCGGCGTGGGCCTTGGTGGTCCTGCAGCATCCCTTCGATACGCTTGTCGATGCTCTGGGTGTGGCGCTGGGCGATCAGGGTCTCGGCCTTGGCCACCGGCGAGGATGCCTTCGAGATCGTTTCGAGGTCTTCCTTGTGTTGCTTCGAGCGTCCATGGGTTGGCGCTTGGCGCTTGTAGAGGCGCTTGGCCTCGCTGGCTGTGATAGAGTTAGCGGCCATTGGCTGGCTCCTTGATTGGTGGTTTTCTGGGGGTGCATTTCGGGGCTGCTCAGCACTGCGTTCAAACGCTCTAAATGAGGGTCCATGGGGGGTAGGTGCGGACCCCCCTGTTTTCGCGGTTTGAATAGCTGTTTTATTCAATGAAATCAGTGATCTAAAAATGGTGTTCTGGAGATGGTAGGGTCCCCCAGAATCCCTCGAGAGGTTGAGAAGAACCTCCCGGTGTGTTCACGGGGGTTGCGCTGGGCGGGGATGAGGTGCGGGTGACATGCTGCAAAAGTAAAACTGACATGCCACCCTGCTCTGTCCAACGGTGGTAGAGGCCGTTCGTGAAATGGACAGAGTGTTCGGGAATAGTGTTTCCCCGGCCTCTAGGCGCTGGGCCGAAGCTGGGGCTTAACCCTGAGAGATAGGATAGGACAAAAACTCTTTCTCTCGGGGTATTCAGGTGGTCGATCAGGCCGCGAGGTGCAACTCGCCTTCGCAGTGATCCACAAACTCCGCAATGGTGTCCGAGTGAAGCCATGCGTGGAACAGTTCACGCATCCGTTGCGACGGGATGTAGAGGTCGATGGGTTGGTCGTTGCGGATCGCGGTGCGCCAGACCACCTGCACCATCTCAGCGATGGCAAACAGATCGTCGTTGACGGGAACACCTTGAGCCTTGAGCCAGCTTTGGATCATCGAGTGGTTGAACCGGTTAACGGTGTAGGCCATCGCAGTCCTGTTGGCCCAATCGTTGGATGCCTTGGCGTTGGTCGGGATGTGGTGGTACTTGACCTTGCCGTATCCACGGCCTGTGATGCTGTTCCGATACTCCGCAAAGGTGACCACAGCGTTCTCCGTCGAGCGGCTCTTGGCCACGTTGGAGAAGAAACTGGTGATCCCCTTGTTCAGCTTGTCGATCCCGTTGGGCTTGCCTTGGGTCTTGCGCTTCTTCTCGCGGCCATACCAACCCTTCGAGAGTGGCTGCTCCCCTTTGGTGTGGTTACCCACTGCATTCGACCGGCCATCATAGACCGAAATTAGGTTACGGATGTGGCGCTTGCGTTCCACCTCTGGGTCCTGCGTGAGGGACGCAACGTGGAAGCCGGTCTCTCGGTCACCAATGATCGTGCGGCGCTTGAAGATGAACCCATGGCTCTCGAGGTATGGCTTCATCGGAGACCCATCGAACATGTACGTCATAACGATCACCTCCCTGAAGAGAGACAGGAACTCCGCAGGGAACACCCATAGGAGCATCGTGCGCTTGCTGGTGCTTTCACTGTTGTTCAGGGAGATCAGGTTGTTGTTGTCGCACAGGTTCTTAATCTTAGTGAACTGGCCACCGTTGTAAGCAGACACGGAAGGGTTGTCATAGTTCCACTTCACCCGGCGCTGATCGTCGATGAAGACCAGATCGTTCTCAAAGAGCAGCTTGCGGTCTGCTGTGGACAGGTCTCGGTCATCGAGGAATGAGGCACAGTCGAGGACTTCGTCAATCACGAGGGTGTACTGCTTCTCCTTGATTTGGTTGGCGAGGTCGCCTTCCATGTACTTGAAGAGTTCATGAGTGGATGCGATGTTCGCACCTTCCTCGATCAGCTTCTTGAGATTGAAATACTTCGAACCATGCTCACGCTTCTCGGGCTGGCGAAAGTTAAGACCATCACAGTCTCTGACGATCCGATCAACCTCATCGAGGATGGGTGTGATATAGAGGAAACGGTTGCTGGTCATGGTCACGCGACCTTGCGACTGGTTCATCTGTTCAATGATCCAAGAGGTCTTGCCTGAACCCATGAGGCTGTCGATGATGGTGATTTGCTTTGTCATGATAGGGCGCTCCTTGCGCTACTAGACCCTGTAGATCGGGTCGGATTTTGGGTTACTATGTCGTTTTGCAGGTGTCAGAACTGCATAGTAGGATTTGTGGGTGCTGATTTTGTCAGCCTTTTCAGTCACTTGTTGAGGGCGTCACTGCAGTCCCTTAAAGAGAGAGTATTTTAGCCCCCTGCCTCAGATTGGCCTGCGGTAGCAGTGGTCCTGAGGGGTGGCTTGGGGGGCGCTTGAGCATCAGACCAAATGGGAATTGTTACTGGTCAATCCTGATCGGTCTTCATCTCGAGCCACCCATGAGTTGCACCCATGACCATCGCCATGGGCTGGTCTCATCTACTGGGTCTTCACTGATCAGCGATGAGCTTGCGCTTCCTTGTGGTCGCGATCACCACCATCCGCTTCCTGTTTGGATTGGGAGTGTATGACATGGTCCTTGCACCCGCAGTCACCTCATGGGTCGGCTTGCGTTCGGACACAGGGACCGGGATACAGGCTTCTTCTTCACAGGCTTGTCGGCACCAGCGACCCGGTCCCAATCGACACCCAGCTTCTCAGCATCCTTGCGGATCGTCCGCTCGTCGCGTTCCCAATACGGCTTGTGGGCCTCAACCTCGCGGTCGATCTGATCGATCTTGTCCTGAGCGAGCGAACAGCCGCCCTGCTGGTCCACCATGAGGTCATATCGGTCGCAGTCGAATTGACCACGGCGTCCCTCGAGGTTTCTCCAGCGGCGCTGTAGGTCACGCAGGATGCGGCGATCAGTGTTGCGCTTGATGCGCTTGCGCTGGGCTTTGATGTTCACATAGCGGCGACAGCTATCAGAGCAGTATTTCGCTGTGCTGCGCTCAAAGGTGAACTCGATGCCACACCGGGCGCAGTCTTTTATCTTCTTCTCGGGCATGGTTCGTGTCCTTTTCAGTGTGACCGCCACGTCATTTTCTTCTCTATGGAGTCGCTTAATTGTTTGAGCCATATAAACAAGGGGTTTGAGAGGGGTCTCGAGGTGGGTCAATCTGTTCCTGCTAAGAGGGTAAAAGCAGGGGTGAAACGGTGCCTTTCCCCAGATCGGGTGGCACCGCAGTTGCTCATTTGAAAATTCCTTTCACTTGATTAAATGTGTCTTCCAGTTCGCTTCGATCCACGGCTTGAACTCGCCGTGCTTGAGGTCAGCCTTCTTGGCGATCAGGTCTTCACCGAGAGATGCAGCTTCGATCTTCGCGGAGTGCTGCTTGCCTTCGATGGACCAGTGCTTCTTGTTCATGCGCTGGGCGTCGAGGGTGCCTTGGGGGATGATCAGTGCTGTCTGCATGGGTTGGCCTTCCCGAAGCTGTGCGGCCTCGCGGTAAATGCCACCTGACTTGATGTGTTGTTCGGCCTTGGCTTCGAACTTCTCGGCCTTTGCAATGTGATCCCACGCTAGGGCACCGAGTTGGTCGAGGGTCATGTCTTTGGGGTTCGTAGTACTGTTCACTTCATTGGTCATTGTGGTCGTGATCCTTGTGTTGACTGGTGACGCTCTTGGCGTGGTGACAGGCGATGTGGAAGCATGGTGTGTTATCAAGGGTGTCCGCATTCGTAGAGGCGCTGTGCTGCTCACTGAGCGCCCTTATCTGGTTTCGGACACCGCACATAAGAAATCCCATACCGGCCCTGTGTGAGGCTGTTTGATAGGTTTGCGAGGACGCTGTGTGCTGAGGGCGGGTGCGTTGTGACAGGTGGGCACGAACCCCGGCACCACCTCACGCTGCCCATATGGTGTGTGAGATTTGGCGTTCCTGTGTATCTGGGCGTAGGGGTAATACTTACACAGGCCCTAATTGCGATTTGGCTGATGACCAAACACTGAAAAGGACAGAAACGCAGGGCCGCTAGAACCCTGCGTACCCTGCGTCAACTCAGAGGCTTACCCCTGTACACCCGCCACTTCATTCCGCAGGCCGCTCAACAAATGCCGTTCGTGCCGGTCTGTTGCTGCTGATGTCGAGCGCCGCCCT
>Ga0307930_1004033_pt1 | contig 10431 bp, 7 predicted proteins | sample OrgLakmetageno46_FD_203161 | JGI IMG/M metagenome (GOLD analysis project Ga0307930, IMG submission 203161) | Saline water microbial communities from Organic Lake, Antarctica - #46 | ecosystem: Environmental > Aquatic > Non-marine Saline and Alkaline > Saline | place: Antarctica: Organic Lake... | reverse complement strand
GTTGGACTGGCTAGAGAGGCACGTAATCGTAGTGTCGATGAGACCCGTACAATTTTTGTTATCGACACCAATCATATCAGTGCGCCAGCTGGTGCCATCCTCGGGGTTTGACAAGCGTTTTTCAAGACGCCAACTGTGACCAAAATTGGCCGCGATGAGACAGTTTGAGCTACTACAGGGGGGAAACACGCAAATGAAGAAAACATTGAGATCTAATTAGCCACAAAAAAATAGCATCTCTCTCATCACTTCGCTGAAACAGCGAGTTCTTGGCTTTCATAGTAGCTGTCAATTGTGCCCGGCTGAACGGCAGCACAGCTGAGGATAGCTCACTAAAAGAACCCTTATTCCAACGACCTTATCTATAACTTAAGATATAGAAGTATAGGATGCGCCCATTAACAGAAGACGAGACGAAGCAAGTGTTTGAGAAGCTGGCAAAATAGTAAGTAGGCGAGACAAACTTATGAGAGGGCAACTTATAGCTTGTAGGATAGCGGCCGCCTACTAATAGCACCGTTTGAGCTAAGAAATCCGATTCTCAGCTTTGTCGCTCATGTGCACACGGATCATGTGCAATGTTTCGACCATCCGTTATAGCAAGATCAGTATGTAGCAGCATGTAGTGCTACCGGCTAGTTCTAATACATCTCTTCTTGTCTTTGTTTTCGCTCGTCTTTCTAGCATTGGGCGCTCCATTGAACTGATGATCAACCGAACCGATGAACTCTACTGCTTCCGTGTCTTAAAGAACAGGGTGTTTTACATCAGGTATCCATACTTATCTTCAACGACGTTGTACATGTTCTGAGACTCTGCACCAACTCTAATCCCTTGAAACATTGAATGACATTATCATATCTGTTCGCCTATCTCAGTAATAGCTCATATTAGTTGAACTCATGTTTACACTACGTGTTTGTGTGCAATATTTCTCCTATTTATACAGCGAAAGCAACATGAGGTTAGCGACCAACATCGCGAAGGACAACCTTATTGCGCTGGGGACGAGCGTGGGGAAATTCACCAAGAGTGGCAAGTTTCACTTGACAATACACGCACTGGACTACCTTGCACAGCATGCAAAGGTGCGAATTAAGTACGATATCTAAAGTAATGAAATCACATGTAGGCATAGTCCAGTAACCGTCATTGGAAAACTACTGAAAAATGAGTGCCGCTGTCCTTCGTCACGATCACACATCCTCTTCTATGTTCAAAAGATCTTGAGTTTGGTAGCTTGACCTTAAATTCTCTAGATGTTAACACAGCAATTATGCGACATTTACGCCTAGCTCTGTTCTGCTCTCACAACGGATGTTATAATTTTCTTCCTCCTCTTGTGCCAGTTCAAAGTGTGGGTAAAGCCATCATCGGAGATGTCGTTTTTATACGGCAACAACATCCCCAAATCTGGCTTAGGCCGTATGACCGACGACACCCCTCAGTATGCGGGCGTTGTGGTCTACAACATGAACGACGTTCCTCTCGGTAATATTTATGTATATTATTCGTTGTTGCTCATATCTTGCCATTCCAAATTCGAATGCCTTCGTGAAGCCCTGCTATATTCCCAGCCCTGCTGTTCATGACCTCAATTATTCTGCTGTTTTCCACGAATCGGTTCTCTTATGATAGGTTTTGGCATTGCGGCACAGTCTACGGCATACGTGAAGGAGTTAGACCCAACGGCCAATGTGGTTTTGCACCAATGTGATGTGGGGGAATACCTGCGGTTCGAAGACGAAATGTTCAACTAAGAGACAAATATCGATTAAGGAGAATTTCTCCGGGATAGGAGCTCGTTCTTTTATGGACAAGCATGCAAGTTATATTCGAATCGCTGTTTCACTCCAGTGCATTTCCAATTGGAAGCTTGGCTTTATTATATAACATCGTTCTTGAAAAGATTAAACAAACCAACCTCCCTGCGAATGCTTGTGAAGAGGATAAAATTTAAATAGTTGAGATATAAAAAGAGGATTCGCCAGACAGAGAAATCCTACACGAACTACTTTATGCCCCTGTAGATGTAGCACCTTACGCGAACATCCGCACTCCTACACTCCCATGTCGATGTCGACTACTAATTGATTACTGGACCCAGAGTCTTTTCGTGTTGCATCTGCATCTGGCATAACGGTTTACGTATATTACAAACGGACTACATTGAGGTATCTTAGGCTTTTCTATTTCGCTCCTTCACTAATGTATTATATCGCTAGTCCCGCTGTATAGTAAACGAGCCAACCCGGGTCGTGCCTTTTCTTTGGCTGCTGCTGTCACTTGCTGCCCCTCCACCACCACCACTGCTATTACTAAAATGGCCCACTGGCTGAGCTCTCCTGGTTGGCTGTTGAACTTCATTGGCCCATTTTCGGCTTTGCAGGAAGCGAAGGGAAGTGGAGTTCACACCAAACGAAGGTAACGAAGGCGGCGGTGGCGACGGTGAAAGAAAGGCGCTAGTGCCGCTGCCGCTGCCATCGCCACTGCTCCTCCTCCTTGTCATGGCCCGGCCGAAGAACGAATCTTCAACCTCGTCTTCACTGTCTTGCTCGCCTCTGCCTTCGGCCTTGCTTTCATCATTCCATGCACTCTTTTTACTAAGGTTCATACTGGTAGTTCTTCCAAAGCCGTCTGCCAGATCCAATCCTTGGCGTGCTTGCTGAACCTGCATGTACGTAAAACAAGCTCAATATTTGTCGATTGAGGAAGCGTAAGTAAAGCAATACCAAGAGCAATATTAAAAACGCCAAAACAAATTTCTAACCTGGTAGCACATGTTTAGTTTGCTTGCTTCTGATTCGTGGAAGGCAGCTATCCGAGCTACCTGCACATTGCAAAAGGGAGAATATTCAGAAAGATACTCAACGACTGATCTATCAGAGACTACAATCTTAAGGGAACCATACAAATAAGGAAAGCAAAAAGAGACCACAGAGAATAGAAAAATAAGTGGCTTAGATATGTGCGTTATTTCTTCCATGCGCAAGATTTTTTTGTTCACCTCAGCAGCCATGCTTCCAATCCCTGATTCTGAGCTATTCATGCTTCGTGCGCTCTTATCGTCGTCCTCGATTTCTTCCATCTCTTCTGTACACTTGTACTCGGACGAATTAGCGTCATCATCGTTGCTAGCTTGGTTCAAAGCATTCTCTGCATATGCAGCACCTCGACTGATTGAGCCTCTGGTCTTGAGAGGTGCCAAATTTGGCCGTTGGGTCTTAGGTGCCAAGATTGTTGTTTCTACCATTTCTTCCTTAAAAAGGTTGGTATTCCTGCCGTTCTGGTCCGAGCCTACCCTTTCCTGGTCAGTAACACTATTGCCAACCTCACATCCGACATCATTATCATCCCATGCACTCCAATCTTCGTCGTCCTCGTCATGTGCTGAATCTTGAAAGCCACCTTTGGTGACAGTGACTGTAGCTTTCCCTCTTGTAGTGGCAGACATATTACTTTGCTTCTTTTTCACTTCAAGGTTGCGCCAAGATTGATTTGTCATTGCGGCGAGATTGTCTTCTACGCGTTGTAGCGCCATCTAAAGTTTGAACACCCGCACACAGAATAAATTGTGTGCAAAGAAAACTAGGAAAATACAAAAAAATGCACCAGTGAACAGAGGGAAAAAGAAGCGAGTATAGGGACAACTAGTGGAAGACAGAAAGACACATGAGGAAGTGCCGTTGTGCTTACCGCATTCGCCCACTCTCGGCCTACTGATACATCTTCCGCAGTGGTGGCATGTGATGCGCCATGCAACGAAGCGCTTCCCTGTAATTTTGACTTTGTTGCGGCCGAAACACTGCTCTCATCAGCGTCCTCGTCCTCGTCTAACTCGACTTCTTCATCCACTTCTTCTTCCACCTCTACCTCTACCTCTTCTTCGACCCAGTCATTGTCCGGTTCTGCTGAACCCGTGTCGATCTCTTCAACAGTTGGTGTCGCATTACAACGACGAGCATCGATAACCTTGGCGTTTGTTACAGCAGGCGCACTATCTCGCTTGTGCTCTGATCCTCCACGCTCACGTTGCGATGAAGAAAAGTCAATGGTGTCTTCACTTCCCCACAAGCCGTCCTCGCCACTATCTCCATGATGAGTCGTTACATGAGCTCGGCTCGAACGATGACCTCCTACGCGCTGGCTGGCTTCAAAGTCGGGTTTGCCACTGCCATGTACATTCACGATGCGGTGACCATTGCTGCCATCATTCCACTCCTCGCGCGGTACTTGTATTTCTTGAAAGCCGTCTTCTTCATCGTAGTGCTTGCCTTCTGTTTCTGCCAAATTGTCTCTTGAATTCAATGTCGAAGTTTTGTACTCAGGGTCACTAACACTGCCGTCAAGGTGAATGCTGCCACTGCTGCTATTTTGGCCTCTCAGATGCTTTTGCTTTCTTTTTGAGTGAGTGCTTTTTCTGTGCTCTTTCTTTGAGCGATGCGCGCGCCTTCCTTTGCTTGTCTGAGAAGAATCATCGTTACGCTGACCAGATTTAAATCTTGTCGAGTGCTTACCGCCATCTTGTACAGACGATGGCCACATGCCCAAGATCAGCCCAATGGCATCGGCATCTTGGTTGAGATTCTTGTGGTTCAAAGGCGACAATGCTCTTCCATTGATTGGTGGCAAGTCGGAAAGTGAAGGAGACGATTTGCGAGGATGCATCTCATTTCCGGCAGCACGTAAGGGTGGTTTGGATAACGAATCGTTGGTGGCTAGATCATTAGTCAAACTTGCTGTGGAGATCACGACGTCGTTAATAGATTCTTGCCTATTTGAATTGGAGAACTCCTTTTCTTCAACACCATGATGCTCCAAGACTGATTCGTTTTCCTTGACGTATGACTCTCCCAGACGGTTGTTCTTACCCAATATTTGCAAGTAATCAACTACAGCGCCATCTGCAAACGACGATACTGTCTTTTCATCTCCAGACGATATTTTTTCGTCATCACCTGGCGAATATAACGTCACTTTCGACAAATCTTCTGAGTCATCAGCTGAGTCTGCTCTTCTCGGTTCAATTGATAAAATGCCGCTCTTTGCTTCAGCATCATTGAGTAAGTATGGCGTGTCTCCTGCTTCGCAACGCATTGAAGACGTTTCAAGTGCATCCTCACCTTCCTTTAATGCAAGTAAAGGCTTGTTATTACTCTCGTCCACAAGTTGAAGCTGAGCATCAATTTTCGTTTCAGACAGTGCCAATAGCTCATCATAACTTCTACTACTAGAAAGGGCTAATGCAGTAGATTTCGACTCCGCATCGTTGCTCGATATAATCAATGGTAAGTTATCAGCTTCTATCTCTAAAGCCTTGGTATCGGCCTCAATTTCGGCGAACGGCGTTTCTTCTGCTGCGCAAGACAAATGGGCTCTGGTTTGTTCTTTCTCTTCTTTGGCTTCTCGTGCAGCCTTGTGACTGATCAACAAGGACTTAGCATCCGCATAATGCATAATAGTAGAATCTTTTGCACTGTCTGGAGCGTTGGCTAATTGAGGTAACGCTTTCCTTCGAACGCTTTCGATTTCAACTTGGAGTTCTCTCGTTGCACTAGCACGGCTCACCAAGGCACTGCAGTCTGCACTCCACAACACGATTTCATGGCTACTTCGTTCGCGGTCTCTAAGACCAAGTTCTGCTGCCTGAGCCAAGGATTTGAGGCAAGCACCGTGGAAATGGGCCAATTGACTCATCGCGGCATCTGCCTGGAGCGCCAACTGCTGCTCCAGTTCTGCTGCTTCCTCTGCCTCGGAAGTTGCAAAATGAGCGCTCAATGCCAGCTGTTTCTCCAATGCAGTTTCAGCAGCAGAATCGGCGTCATCACCGCTTTTGAACGAGTCATCAACTGCGTCTTCTTCACCTTGCCGCGTAAGAGCAAGTAAACGTTGCGTGCGATCCCGTCGCTTCTCTGCAACCTCTTCCGATAGACGACCACGAGCTTCATCGCCAATCGAGTCCAAAGTGGCAGTAAGAGCTGCAACTTCGTTTGATTGTGCTTCTCGTAGCAGATGAACTGCCTCCTTCCATCCACCATAGTGACTGCTGGTGGCGTTGCTGAGGGTGACTTGGTTCTGACCAATCAAGTGCTCAAATTCGTGCACATGCACCAAGGCTAGAGCCTCCCTTGGCGCTGCACACCTTGAATCAAACGCTGATTCTAGGCGTTCGAGAAGGGCATTTCCCTCATGGCTCAAGAAGAGCGGGGCAGACTCAGGAACGACAACTATGGCGGTCTCTAATTCGAGGGAATCAATTCTGTTCGTGACAGCAGCAGTTGCGCCGCTGGAGCACACAACACTTCGCTGCCTTCCGAGCTCGTGCCGCAACATGCCATCTAGAGCACCCGTTTCTGCTGTATGAGCACGCCATAGTTTCACTACTTTCAAGGCGAGATCTCGTGCAGATTGCTGCAGAATTGTAGCGTCCCTATCAGCGCCAGTGCTGTCGCTAGTGTTGAGGTCTGCATCGGCTGATGTTGTAATTTGGTCTTCATTGTTACTACTCTCAATGAAGCTGCTGCTGCTGCTGCCATTACTAAATCCTACTGCAGCGAGAGTCGCGTACAGTTTCAAGGTTGGGAGCGCAAGTGCTGTTGCTGCATACGTATCGCACGATGAGTCTAATTTGCTGACTTCCCCTAACGCTGTAGTTCGGGCACTATGAATATCTTCAGAGGAGGTGGAGTTGGAGGAGATTACAGAGGAGGAATATTGCGCATTAAGATGGACCATGAGTCGGGCACGCCGATTATCGCGCTCGTTGCGAAGAGCATCGTTGAGAGCACCCTGCAATGCAGCGCAAGAAAAAAATATGGTGCGAGCGCACGGAACAGTTTTAGACGCACTAAGCATGCACATAAACAACAACTCATTTTCTGTACATGCCAAACAATTGTAGTATGTTCTGAAGAAACAAAGAATGAAGAACTTTAGTAAAGGCCCTATGCATATGGGGGCGCCACCTTTTGGCGAGCGTGCTCGTCTCGAAGAGCAAGTTGCAGCGAAGCTACTTCTTCGTCGTCGGCACGATCGGAAAGACTGGCTGCAGCCTGACCAGACAGAGAAGAGTGGAATGCTCCACCACTTCCTGCCTCGTAATTCTCACGTAAGCGTAGCACACGCCACCGGTGCATCTTTGCTTCACCGGCGAGAAAACCGCGGCGTAAAGCAGAGCTCTCTGGCAAATTCAGCCCTAATTTAGCGCTTACATAAGCTGCCGCTTCCGTTAGTGCCCTTTCTCGAGCTTCTGTGACCGCTTGTAATGATGCAAGGGCATCCCGTAGTGAAATACCCCCACGTGATGGAGACGAGGCTTCACTATCGGAAACCACGAGAGCACTGCACAAGGGGACAAGAGAATTGGATGCAGCCTCGTTTTGAAGTGGGCGCAATGCCAAAGAAGAGCCAACCTCTGCAGTTTCATCCTCCAAGGCAGACAAAACGCTCAAATCGAAGTCGTCGGCAGCGTAATCTCCTGCACTGAACCGTGAGTTAGGAGGTTTCGATTGGGATAAGCTACGGCTGCTTTCATCCTCTTTTCCTTCCAAACCATCGAAGCTGCCATGCCCTTGAAGAGCCAGAAGGCGACGAATTTCACGCGCGACAATGACGGCTTCGTCTTCTTTCGCCATGAGCGCAAGCATGAGCGGCAATATGGCTTGGCTCACCTGGCACACATACACATTGAGGCACATGCCACACGAGTTTGAAACAAAAAAAAGTGCTGTAAGAATCGACGCGTTGTACACTATGTATGAGAAACTCCTGAGGTTAAAGCTCATCAAGTAGCACGCTTACGTCTTCTCCAACGCGATCTACAATGTAGCGGTGAATGGCGAAACGCTGGGCTGCGAGATCAGCGCGAGAGTGCACCAAATCTTTCAAAAAGAGGTAGACCTGGGAAGTTACGCGTGGTATAATAGAAGTCACGTCGCGGTAACAAATAGATATCCCTTACCCACGTAGGTTATCAAAATAACGCTACCTCTTCGTAGTGCTTGTGCCCAACACTGTGCGGTCTTTGCAAGAATGCCAAGGCAGGTTTTCGCGCCGTGTGCATTTCTTCTTTCAGTTCTTCTGCACGGCGAAACAGCAGGGCCAGCATTGCAGACACGTCAACTTTCGCGGAAGCTTCCTCGCTAACCATTCCGTTGCTGCTGGTGTAATTACTATTGCTGTTGAGTCCATTCATAGGTTCGCTCTTATTCAAATCATTACTGCTGCTGCTGCTGTGATATTTGCTTGACGCCGGCACGGCCACTTCTCGTTCCAAACGCAATCGCAGGTCGTCGTTCTCGGCTTCCAACGCATGGCAAACTGCCAAGTCCACCTTCAAGCGCTCCACAGACAATTGTGCCTCAATTGCTTTCACCTAATTATGTGAATTCGTTTCCATTGTTTTGCATAAATACAAATTTATGAGGACGCACATCATGGCTCAAAAGAATCACGATAGAAACAAAACGTGTATGATTTTAAAGGCAAGCAACAATGAACACCTGAGGATTTAACGATTCAGCCAAAGCTGTGCCCAAACCGTCGCTAGCATCACTTTCTAATGCTTTCTTCTGAGATGCGAGCACCTGTTCAATGAAATGTTTTAAAAACGTTTACTTGCGATGAACAAAACTCATTCCGAATGAGCACGATCAAATTGAAGGAGGAAAAAGGAAAAAAAAAAGAAGAAGCCACTCCTAATGGATATTCTGCGCGAACCTGTTGGAGTTGCCGCATTCCTTTAGCCCAAGGGACCATCGCTTCGTCAGTGGGTGTTAGGCGGCCCTCGTCGTGAGCCGCCAAGATGGACTCTGCGATCACTCCTTGCACACCTATCTCGTCGCGAGATGAGGTTGAATTATCCGATTTAGGATTTGCGTCAGTTGCCGCTGCAGCAAGCTGCACCCAATCAATGGTCCTCCCTGTAATGTCTTTATGGCAACTGCTATTACTATTACCGCTATACGTATCATCGTTGTTGTTTTTGTTGCTGTCTGCACTGGCTTTGAACACGACAACGGCCCGGTCAAGCACAAGGGCCTCGAGCGCCGCGTCAAAATCAACCCACTGCGCAGATGGGCTAATGCCAGGTTCAGCAAAGATTCGCATGCGCAGCGTAGATTCTTCGATTGGCTTGCCACCTGTGTTGCTGCGAAGGTAGTTGAGGATCAGGTCTTGGATGTCGAGTGAATTAAAAGTCGCCCGATTGCGTTCTGGTGCTGATGTGGCGTCAGCATGAGTTTGGGTATTCCAATCAACCTTTGATTCGGCTTCAGAAGCAGACAGCGCAGTTGCCAGTGCCACATCATCATTCGTCTCAATAGGCGATGCTTCACTGTGAATTACGGCGTCTGGATTGGCGGGAACGGTCTCTTGCTGGCGTTCCACTGATGACCTTTCTGGAGGTGCAGTATGCCTACAGGAATCTGAAGCTGCCACACTAGGCGAAGAAGCATGCTGGTTGCTTGTTTCCTCGGCACCCGCTTGCGCCATCAACCAGCTTAAAGCACTGTTCAAGTCATACGAGGTCTCTATCAAAGCGAGAATTGCAGCACTGGCCGAAAACCCCATCGCGACCAGTTCGGCTTGAAGAGCTGCAGCACTTTCGTGAACCATGGATTCAATTTGTTGTGGTAGCGATGTTTCTGGTGACGACGTCCCTGAATGAGCCAGGCCTTCTCTTGAGGCTTGATCAATTAACGCTGGTGTTGAAATTACCGCTGTATCATGCGCCCGTGCTCTTCGGTCGTTCTTTCCAGAAATTTGATAGAGGGACTTGTAATCATCATAGTAGCCACCGTCGTCGTCGTGGTCGGTTTTCGTTTCTGCTTTCGTTGTGCTAGGGTTCTCCAACAGCCAGCTCAGAGCAGCTTCATCGTTAGGTTGTTCACGCAGTGCTCTGGTGATTGCTTCAGCTTCAAACCCCATTGATACTAGCTTTGCCCACCGATATTCCACGATGGTTTCAGGACTGTACCCAGCAGCTAAGGCTTCTTCCTCGCTGCTAGGTTCAGACGCCGAAGCGCCAGCACCCATCTTACGTAGCTAGCAAGTTGCTTCAATATTATTGATAATAGCGAGCTATGTCATTTTCTTCGCGATGCTATCCTATAACCTGCTATCGAGCTCGGATGCGCAAGAGTGTGTCAACCACTCCTATAGTGCACAGTAGCGCCGAAGAGTTTTGAAACCGAAACCAAGGGGCTTGCCGAAACTCTGTTCAGGCAAAAGACATGACATTCCGTAATCTCAAAATCCTGTCAAATGATACCGTGCCTGATTTGCACTTACTTCCTGTGGTCTCATATTATTGGTTAGTTGATCGGAGATATCCTTTATCTTAAATGGAATTTGGTGGTTCGTGGTTCGTGGTCGTCGTTTTTTAATGTACCTACAGGACCTACAGACCTACAGACGCATCACGTTCGAGGC
>Ga0307930_1004032_pt1 | contig 10432 bp, 10 predicted proteins | sample OrgLakmetageno46_FD_203161 | JGI IMG/M metagenome (GOLD analysis project Ga0307930, IMG submission 203161) | Saline water microbial communities from Organic Lake, Antarctica - #46 | ecosystem: Environmental > Aquatic > Non-marine Saline and Alkaline > Saline | place: Antarctica: Organic Lake... | reverse complement strand
TTCCCGCGTGAAATTCCGCGGAATTCCCGCGGAAAGGGAAATTTTTACCAATCAGACGTGATTTCCGCGACGGGAAATTAGCAGTGCCTTTATGACCACGGCACGGAAATACCGCGGAAAACCCGCGGAAATCCCGCGGAAATGCCACGTGAAGTGAATTTTAAGCCATCGCGCGGGAATTCCGCGGAAACGGGAATCTCAACCCTGGCGCCAGGTGCCAGGAACCTGGAACCTCCGCTTCTCCTCTGGTGAAACTGAAACTCTGGTGTCGCACCGAGGTGGCCGCAGCTGCGATTTCCCAACGCCGAAAGGCGCTTTAATGAGAGCTCCAACCAGCCAGCGCTAGCGCGGTCCTCCACTTGGGGAGTATAATCCATTCTAGTCTAATAATCATTAATCATTAATCTAAACGCTTTGTGTAAATCGCAGCCAATAGCCAATTGTAGCCTTAAGTCGATAATTATGGAGTCGAATTGAGACAAATCGACTCGGGCCGCCAACGAGCAATAAGAGTTTTTCGGGTGCTACCTCGTTTTCTGCGCTACTGGCAATAAACTCTATACTGGTAAATCCTAACACTAACACGATGCACACATGAGACTCCACCGTGTCTAGTGCCTACTCGTTGAGGACAATACCGTCGTAGGTCTTTTGGAACCACTGGATCGCATTTTGCTTGGTAATCCGGTGAGCCTTGCCAACAGTGCCAATCTGCAACTTACGCCGGCTGACGCGGAAACCTTTCCGGCAGAGAACAACGAAAAAATCCATGCCGTAGATACCAGTGTTTGTGTCGTACTTGATACCCAAATCGATGTGCTCCGAAATGCCGAAGCCAAAGTTGCCAGTAGCAGAGAAGTTTTTAGCTTTCAGCTCAAATTCCTTCACCTTGAGGCCGCGCTCAAGAATTTCAAGAGCCTTTTCGCCTCGGACAGTTACGTGGCACGAAATCTTTTCATTGCGGCGGATGCCGAAAGTGCGTACAGTGTAGCGAGCTGTTAACGCGAGACATGAGGACAAGTGGTCAGTATAATAACGAATGGGAAGAGGAACGAATATACCAGCTAAAAGAAATGGACCCACAAGGAAGCAGCGTTCGACCAGGAGAACGACTGGAGTCATGTAGGATGCCACCGTAAGAGGATTACGGCCCGGGGAATGGAACAACAAGGGCATAGTGATAAAACATAGTGGAGCCTTACCCTTCGAGTAGACTGGCTCCTGGCCCGTAAGCTGCTCGAGCACGCGGGCAGCACGAGTAAGACGATCTCCTGACTCGCCAACGCAGCAGTTGAGGATGAGCTTATCCACTTTAATCTCGCGCATGGGGTTCTCGGCGGCCTGTATCGGTTAGGAGAGAGATGAGATTGAAAAGTGTTGAGAATGAAGTCGACTAGGGCAGCTGAAGTCGAACAGCATTGATATGGTGTTAATATAGACCACTGCCGGTAGATATCAACAACGTTACGATGACTAAAGGTAGCATTCTAGCCCTAAATGCGCACCATTGTGATGATATTTCTGTCTCTGTCGTTCCCTGTTGAGAGATACAGCGAGTTTTGAGAAATCGGGTATGTCTATTCTAGCTTACACATCACACTTCTGTGAACTTACCGAGAGGTCACCATAGGGTCTGTAGTCGTCTGTACATCTAATAATTTTCTACGTACTAATACAGTACGTAGTAGGGTAGTAGATGATTCTGCACGTAAGTACGTACGTACGTACAGTACTGTATATATCGGTATATCGGTATCGGTACGAGTAAGTACAGCTGTACGGTAGTGCTTGAATGCTTGCATTGGAAGGAAAAAAAATGTCTTCTGCACATCTGCACTCCTCATCAGCACAGTTGGTGTAGAAGTGTAGACTGTGTAGACCACAGGAGACACACTGCTACGCAGGCGTAAAATGTAAGGGTATTGGCGGCCTTCTAAATTACTACTTTCTGCGAGGCGATCGAGCTGCAGAATCCAGGATTAGTAAACTAAACTATTTAAGCTATAAAGCTGAGGCGAACGATATCAGTCTGCCTGCAGTATTAGCCCGTTAAGGTTGTAGGCTTCTGAGCTAAGGTGACATTGTGCTTGCTCGAGAGGCTTGTGTCGAGGAGTCTCGGAGTATTGTAGCTCGCAAACATTTTACAATCATTTCTGCTGAGTCGTGTTTTCCAAAGTATAGCAGTTGCACGTACGGCTGCGAAATTGTTCACTGCTGACTGCGAACTGAATCATAGTTCTGTTGTAGTCATTCGTCGTAAATGAGTGCGCGCCCGTTTGTTCTTCATAATTAAGACTCAACAATCGCTCCTCAGATAAGTTGTGTAAATCGCTGCACCTGAACCAGCTCAATCAAGGATCAATGTCTTTTCCTGAATGGAGCGGCGCTCCAACGCCAGAGACGATGCGAGCAGTTTTAAGGTGCGCTTGCAACGCTACTATCGCTTTCAATTGTGTTTCATCAACTTCTTTCGACCCGTTGGTATGCTCTTCATTGTAGTGCTTTCGTTACGTTTCAGGGTTGCGAAAGACGGCAAGGCGCTCGAATCGATAGGGATTGGGACTAAAGCTAATCTCACGCTGGGTCGGAAAAGCGAACTCTGTGACGTGGTTCTGGAACATCACACCATCAGTCGGCGCCACGCCGTCATCATGCATCGAGGAGACGGTAATGGCTCTGCTTGCGTATTCAGGAAGATTTTAAACTTGATAGGGGTGGATGCATCTATTATGGCACATGTACTCGATGCACATGACAATTTGAGTGACTTTGAGCGGTTGTGCAAGCCCCTCACCTCGTGCTGCACATTCGGTACAGGCACCTTGCACATTTCAGACTTGGCCAGTGCGCAAGGCTCAACGCTGAATGGGCAGCTTTTGACCCCGAACAACCCCGCTGAGCTCCATGAGGGTGACATCCTTCGCTTCGGCCAATCATCGCGCATCTACACACTGAGCCTTGAGCAACAGATTCCACAGCAAGGCAGCGACGCTTTGGCTGCTGAGCTGCCTGCGACCTTTCGAGGGAATGACGATGGCCGCCGGCGGCGAGAGGCCGAAATTGCTGCGATGACAGCGTCCTTAGTGGGCGCACCCCGGGCACCCAATACCTCGGCGGTTGAAGTTGAGTCAAAAGCCAAGGCAGCTATTCCTGCCCTTCACGAGAAGTCACTGGCCACCTCATCGCCTACTCGTAAGTCGACTGCAGCCTCGGATGAAGCAGAAAACGAAGACGAAGAACCTCTCAGCTTGGAGGAGCGCGCCCGTAGTCTGGGTATCCCTGCGTCGCATGAAGCGGTCATGGAGGGCCACAGCAAGGCAGCGTTGTGCATGGCCATAGACCCAGCTGGGGGACGCGTCCTCAGGTGAGCTGAACTTATAGGTATACTGCTATGATGCACACTTTGACGCTCGATTGGAAATTCAATATTTTTCTGCTCATAAATCTTCGGAAATTGTTGCGCGACTGTTATTGCTTTTATTTCGTTTGTCTCAAAACAGCGGCGCGCTTGACTACAAAGTGAAGCTCTGGGACTTCGGTGGTATGGATCAACGCCACAAAGCCTTCAAAGAAATTGAACCCCAAGCTGGGTATGCCGTCCTAGCGCTAAGCTTCAGTCCCACTGGAGACCGCTTTCTCGCTGCCACTTCCTCGGTGCAGCCCGCTGTGTTTGACAAAGAAGGCCGGGAGTTGTTGCGCTTCGTGCGCGGTGACATGTACCTCGCCGACTCGGCCAACACCAAGGGCCATACCCACCCGGTCACGGGAGCCGCGTGGAACCCCTCTGCGAGCGACCAAGTGTTGTCCTGCTCTTCGGATGGCACCCTTCGCACCTGGGACTTGAATGGCCCCACTGCTCTCGAGGACCGCCTTGTCTGCAAACAGGTGTTCAAACTCAAAGACGCGCGAGGCAAGCGAGTAGGTGCCACTGCTTGCGCGCACGACCCTGATGGCTGCGACTACATCGTGGGCGGCGCCGCGGACGGCTCGATTCATTTCTGGGCGCCCAATAAGGGCAGCGCAGCGCGTCCTGATCTTATTCGCTCGGCACACTCCGGTGGCGTCACGAGCGTTGTCTTTAGCCCATCGGGGCGGCAGCTAGCTAGCCGCGGCGACGATTCGTGCGTGCGAGTCTGGGACGTTCGTAAAAAGTCTGAGCCGCTACAAGTTTTTCCCGACCTCGAGTCCTTCTTTGAGACTTCAAACGTGGCGTGGAGCCCTTCAGGGCGTCATTTGGTAGCTGGCACCAGCGTGCGCAAGGGCGCCGGCACTGGAGCCTTGAAGTTCTTTGGCCTCGAGTCTCCTGCGCCGGTGCTCGAGTTGGGAATAGCGCCTGGCGCGAGTGTGGTTCAGGTGTGCTGGCATTCGAAACTAAACCAGGTGCTGGCCTCCACCTCCGCTGGACCACTGCGGCTGTTTTACGACCCACTTCTGAGCAGGCACGGTGCTTTGCTGACCGCTAGCCGCACTCCTCGCCGAAAAGACCCTATGGACTACATCCCGGTCGCACCTCAAGCTGTGGGCGTCATTATCAACCCTCATGCTTTGCCCATGTTCAGAGACCCTTCTCAGAAACGACCACGCCGAGGCGAGGAAGACCTCAAACCAGGCGAACTTCGGAGGCCAGGTAAACCAGTCAATGGCCCTGGGTCCCAAACGGAGAGCGTGTCGCGAGCTCGCCACCATTTTACAGAAATGTTCATGGAGGGCCGACTGAAAACGAGCAACTTGCGCGACCAGGACTCGCGAGTCGAGCTTCTGAAATACGCTGGACGTGAAAAGCCAGGCGAGCGCGTTCTGGCTGAGACCACCATGGAGCAAGACAAAGAAGACGCTGAATCAGCTGCAAAAAAAGCGCGTGGGCGCTAGTGAAGTAAATATATTTGTCGCCATGTTTTCACGCAGCTGGTTTCCCATATTTCTTTGGGGAAATGGTTGATACCACGGAAGATATGATTCCAATGCCCAATGCAGATCCGATTCCAGCTATCGGCTGGTGATTTGTGTAGATTGTGCATGCACATCAATTTTGATTGCCGATTTACATTTACAGCGAACTCTTCGCCTTTTGAACTGCAACACAAGCACCTTAATATACTTCCATAAACCATACACGTGCGCCTTATATTTCTGTCGACTCGGCGACTAGGTTTTGTTGTAATCAGCCCTCTTAACCAACCAAAGTACGAACATTGCATTACGCAAAAGGACGCTCAGCCCAGTCCAGTCAGACTTGTTCTGGAGGATTCGTCAAAATACACAGCTTTATGCTATTTGTTGTTGTTTCTTTGCAATTGGGGAGTATAATCTAATCTAATCATTAAAGTACAATAGGGACTTAAAATTAGATTCCGAGTTGTCATAAAAGCAGAAAGTGGTAAGGGGCAACTCGAACTCGATCTCGACCTAATACAAACCCAAATCACAGGAATGCCATAAGTCTTACGTATATAGCATATCCCACATCCCACACCCCCCTCTGATAATCCTAAACGTAGACCCCTTCGCCCCTCTGCGCTCTTTGTGTTTTATTTCTATGATTGTGGTGTATTAATTCCAGCAAACTTTCTTGCGTTGTATTGCGCTGTTGTAATTGCAATATACATCAATTTCGCCTTCTCGCTCACTGCCCACTCCCATTCACGCACAGAGCTGCGATTCACGTGCCTGCGGAATTCATGTGCGAGGGACTAAAAAAAATTAAACTTTACGCGGCATTTGCGCATCTTACCGCGTTAATTTCGAGCGGGACCTCCAAATTTATGTGTCATGGGATATACAGGAATTCGGCGATCTTTTCGGTGACGTTGTGTCGTTGCGTCGTCGTGCCGCTGTGTCTGTGTGTCAGCTATGTCCTAAATTTGCCCGTATGCGGTGAGCTCGTCTCCCTTCTTCATTCTCTCTCCTTACCCTCACCTCCCACGTGCGCTTTAAGCTCGGGCGCTCACCGCGGTAGGGAATGGTTTCTCTAATTTCTCCTTGAGCGCTTAAGCCGCCGTTTCTTTGCAGAAAAAAAAACTCCTTTGCCGCCATGAGCGCTTGAGCCGCCGTTTCTTTGCAGAAAAAAAAAACTCCTTTGCCGCCATGAGCGTTGTTTGACACAGGCCCCGAAGGGCCGGAATTAGAAGGCTAGCACAAAGGAATTCAACAAGTGTGTGCCTTAAGCACCCCTAAGGAGAAAACTCCCACGACGGCCTTGAGAGCCACGACGAGGGGGCGTAAACCAATTGCCAATAGACCCTACCAACCGGACTTCACCGGGATTGAAGCCTGAGGGACGAGGAACGAGGAACCCCAAATCCAAATCCCGGCAGCTATCAGGTGGATCATACCCGGCGCCACTTGCGTTGTCGTCCTCACTGCCACTTCGTCCGTATGCCTCACGAAAAGAAACAGCCTGTTGCTTGCTAGGTCCTGTTACCAGAAAGCTGTTGCTGCCACTGCCGCTTTCTTTGTCGCATTTAATGGCTATAACTAGTTCGCTACTGGAACCGTGGGATTCGAGTAGGTCCTGCGATGACAGCACTGAAGCATGAGCAAATTTGACCTAGCTCGCGCGGCTCTCTCATCTCAGCCTCCTTGAACTTTTAGCTAAACGGGCCCTCGGGGTGAAACTTTTAGCATTGAGGTTTAGCTCTTTACTTACTGCTTTGCTCCTTAGACTGCCTTATTTAGCTCAAGCCCAGAGCCTGGCGACTCAAAGCTCACAGTACTTGAACTTATAAAGCCCCGAGCACTTAGCAATTAAAAGCGGTTGAATGAAGGCTCTGGGTCTGGGCATGGGGCATCGGAGCGACTGGGACTTACCGTGCGTGTGCTAGGGTGTAAGGTGCACTTAATGCAGGACAATTAATAACAGCGGACTGCACTTGCGTTTGGAAATTTGGACACCTAGGCGCTAGATAGGAATTACGGGATTTTGTGACCATAATTTCGAGGGTTTCGGAATTTAGATGCTTCAGTTTCGTGTAGATTTCGCAGTAACCCCGTTTTTTATATGTATCAGTGTCAGCTGCTTCTATTATATGTTTTGGGTCCTTTGTTTTGGACCCGAACCGCTATCGCTGAGGCGCAAATCGCACCGAAGTTAATAGAAGTGAGAAGCAAAATGGAAGTGGACTAAGAGCTAAGTAGATCCCTCACCCCCCGGACGCAGATAGGTCCATTTTTTTAAATATGGGCTATGGGTCATTTTATTTCTCCAATGGTATACTTGGGTGACGGAAAGAGGCGCAATGCCCTTGTTTGATTGTTTGGGCCAAAACGGTACCTATACAGGGGTTAGTTTCAGTTGCCGACCGTGTTGCGGCGCGGGTCATAGCTCGAGAACGCCGCGGTAGAATTCTTTCAATCTTTCACATCGTCGAAAGCATGCCTAAATCTGTCTCCAAATTGATTCATTATATTCATCTCGTTCACGGCCTAGATCTATGTCTTGTCTAGTTTCTACCTTGCTGGTAAAATTGGGTCCGATCTCAACGTGTTCTGCAGCGTTGTCATCACGTTTATCACCATTGCGAGCGCCCTTCGTAGAGCTGAAATGTCTACGGTAGCGCGTTGTAAAGGTATTCTATCGATTGAAATTGTGCGACAATTTCCTTCATCACACGCATCGATGTAATGTCAACTAGGTCGACGGTAGTGACTCATGAGACACCCGGATTTTTCTCTCATTTGTGTCGCTACGCACATCGGCGCTATCTCAATTGTTCGTCGGTGGATTTGTCTCATATTTTCACAAGTCCATGTTCATTGTAATATCTCTCTTGACGTCGGTTCATTACATTCAGCAACAGGTTCTTCGTACCTTGCGCTAGCTCAGAACTTGACGACAGTGTGCACAAGAAAGTGTAGGTGTTCGACAACTGAAACTGACCCCTGTAACCTATAAGCACCTTTCTTTAAAGCACAAAATCGACAAAAAAATGACTCAACGAGGTTGCTGCCCTGAAGTCGCTGCCTCAAACACTACTATGTCAACGACCAGCGACCAGACCAGCTTCGATAAAAACGCAGAAAGCAATTTTCAATCCAATCAAAACATGTTCACGAGGAATCTCCCTTTATGCCAAGCCTTAATTGGCCTTCTGGAGCGAATTCGCTAGCGCATTTGCAGCTCAAGTGCATTCTTTATGTGCCTCTGTGACTGCTGTGTACTTGTCTTTCTTTGTTTTTGGGAGAGTATTAACTAGACTAGACCAAGTCCGGGGGGTCTAAGCTAAGAGGCCACTGGACCATGTCAAAGGCAATCGCAATGCGCTCGTCGAATCGTGGTATTTGAGAGGTATTCACAATTCGAACCGTCCTAAATCCTGGAAGTCTCATAGCTGAAGCTGGAAGTCCAGTGCCGTCTGTACTTTATTAGGCAGTGTTGCTTTGGTCGCGCAAGGACTGCCCAAACGACTGGCATTCAAGGAGATCATCTTCAATGGACCGGTTCGCTTCATAATCATGGCCCACAGAAGGCGTAGAATTAAATAGGCTGAGCTGCGGCGCAGCTTCAACGAAATGCACAAACGAAAGCGACGCGGCGCCTTCCTGTGGCTCCAATGCCAATTCGTCGTCGAAAAAACCACCATCGACAAAAGGGAGACCTTCCACAGAATCATCATGACGAAGCGCGGTTTCGAGCCCGTGAGCGTCGCTATTCATGGCCGCGTTATTTTCACCGGCTCCATGAAAGGACGAGAGGAGTTCTGACCCGTCGAGTGACTCGAGGTCAGTCGAGTCCAGAGGGTGATGCGACGCAAAAGGGCTCTCTGGCAGCGCCCCCAAAAGTCCTGACAAATCTGTGCTCCCTTCGCGCGAGTGCTGCCTTGATTTCATTGATGCTGCGCCAAAAGCTAATGGTGAAGCCGATAATAAGCTGCTCGGCGGGTGCCTCTCGCCTCGAGCGAAAGGCGGGCTGCATCGAATGGGAGCAGGTGGGTAGGCCGGAGAGGCACTTGACGCCATAAAGGGGGGAGTCGATTGCTGGCTCGAGCTCTAGAGTGTGCAATAGGTAAACACAGAAGAAAAGAAAAGACGATGTTAGGTTACGGCAGTAAGCAACTCATGACGAAAGGAAGGGAGGTTAGGGGTCTACCTCGTGACGACGTCGCTGGAGAAGCGACGAAGCTGAAGCGCTTTGAGGACTCGAGCCAAAGCTTCCATGGTCGAACTGCTCCGACTTGGACCGCCCTTTACCAAGGGGAATAGACATGGGAGGCGACCGTACGTGGTCCACCTCATCAGTCAAGCTTCGCTCAGCGCTGCTTTCAGCTGCCGGTGTGGCTTGGGTTGTCAATGGCTGCGGACGCGAGCCTTCACGGAGCAACGCAGCGAGACCACTCGTGGCTGGAATATGTGGGTGCGGCACCATCTCAAATGTATCACCATTCTGTTCTTGACTAGGAGCTGTAGACTCACTTATAAAAGAAACCCGCCGATATTCACATGAAATGGCTAAGTGCCCTGAGGTCGTGGCGATAGAAGGCATGGCAAACGATTTCGTCTCGGCATTGAAGGACTTAGCAGATGAGGCGTCACACCCGAAAACTAAATCAGAGCCAAACCACAGCTGCAGTAGCGCATCATCATCTCTCTTAGGGAGCACTCGCAATAACGAATATATAGACCTCATCAAAGTAGTCAGCCGTTGATAGGATTTCAAGATAAGGTGGTTCGACGGGCCTGCTTCGTCAAATGCTTGCCTTGAGCGGTCGTGTGAGATGGCCCATCGCTCAAGTAAAATACTTCTGCCCTCGACCTTTTTTACGAGATCGAATCTTATTCTTAAGTCACCTCTTTTGATGTAGTCACGAAGCGCGGTTTTGATAGAATCGTCTACTTCGCTGTGGACTATCAGAAGGCTAAGTCGCGGGGGTCGAGAGCTGGGAACAAGGATGTCAAGTATTCGTCCTATAGCCTGCGTTTCTAGCTCCATTTTTCAGACCTATTCGGAATCTGGAGCCTTTCACAGAGGCTGCATGTTGTGATCTGAGAGCACAGATCTTGACTTCGCAGCACTCGTTCTACGTATTTTCAAATAATCATCGAAAGCAGCCATCCCGGTGCCCCAGGGCTGGCTACGCAATAATGTTGAAGGTTCTAATGCTTGAATAATCTAAAGTAATGTTTACTTTTTTAATAAGCCACTCTAGCGCTTCAGGACGTGAAAGCCAGCGAGTCTCTTAGCAGTCGAATAGTCGAAGGCTCTACAGTAGCTAGGATTGTTAGTTTTTGTTTGTCACCATCCATGTCACCATTAGGGCATTCACCATAAATGCAAGGATACAGGATACCTAGTCTAGTCTACAGTAGTTATAATACTCCCCAAAAATACAAAGAAACACCACTGTGGCAAATAGCAACAGAAAAATGTAACCTTCAGAACAAGTCTGACTGGGCTGAGTGTCCTTTTGCGTAATGCAATTGTAATCATTTACTCTCG
>Ga0307930_1004030_pt1 | contig 10435 bp, 7 predicted proteins | sample OrgLakmetageno46_FD_203161 | JGI IMG/M metagenome (GOLD analysis project Ga0307930, IMG submission 203161) | Saline water microbial communities from Organic Lake, Antarctica - #46 | ecosystem: Environmental > Aquatic > Non-marine Saline and Alkaline > Saline | place: Antarctica: Organic Lake... | reverse complement strand
AATTCCCGCGCGATGGCTAAAAAATTCACTTCACGTGAATTCCGCGTGAATACCGCGAGTTTTCCGTGCCATAGTCATAAAGGCACTGCCCAATCCCCGTCGCGGTCGCGTCGCGGTCGCGTCGCGGTCGCGTCGCGGAATTTACAATTCACGTCTGGCTGGTAAAAATTTCCCTTTCCACACAGTCCCAGTCCACAGGAATTCAGTGGGATTTCCCGCGGGGCGCGGGGATCCGCGAATCCTAACCTAACCCATCTCCCCAATTGGCTTTCTTGGCTATTGACTCTTCTTGGTCTGCTGTTGCTGTCACTGTTTTACTAGTAAAAAGTCAAAATTCAAAAAGAACGAAGCGAGAACACTTTGCGATAACTCGATAACTCTTTGTGCTCAGCCTATCACCTCCGTCAATTTTCATAGCTGACAGCACGCAATAAATTCCGTTCTGTTGCTCTCCTTTCAGTTGAGCTCAAGCTCAAGTAACAGGCGCTTTATTTGATGGCCTTCACCGCCTTGGCAGCCGCGTCGTCCAAGTTGTCTGCGTTGATGATGTTGAGGCCTGAGGCGGCCAAGATTTCTTTGCCGGCGGCCACGTTGGTGCCCTCCAGCCGCACTACCAAGGGGATTTGCAGGGTCAGTTCCTGGCAGGCTTTCACGATGCCCGCGGCAATCACGTCGCACTTCATGATGCCCCCGAAAATGTTCACGAGAATGGCCTTGACCGTGGGGTCGGAAGTGATCACTTTGAAGGCTTCCATCACTTGCTGCTCCGAGGCGTTGCCTCCCACGTCCAAAAAGTTGGCAGGTTTGCCGCCTGGAGATGTGAAGAGAAATGAGAGAAATGAGGAGAAAAATGTAAGAAACGCTAGACTGGCGTTCAAGACCGAAAGCGATGCAAAAATAAAGGCGACAAAAGAGTGGCAAAGACCAAAACATTTTCATAGAGGTCATTGGCATCACTGCGCGCATAACACTTCTTTACATACTAGATGCGTTGTAGCAAAGAACTCTCTCTGGTAGCGCCTGTATGCTCTTTCTTGAATTCCCTGCCCCAATTCCCTCATACACCCCCCTCCCATCAAGCATTTTTGTTCCCCTAAGAAGATTACCGTTGAGTTGAATGATGTCCATGGTGGCCATGGCCAGGCCTGCGCCGTTGACCATGCACCCGATGTCCCCATCCAAGCCAATGTAGTTCAAGTCCCACTTGCCCGCCTGTCCGGAAAAGAAAACGACACAAAGAATAACGAATGAATGAAGAAAGGAAGGAATGAAGAAGAAAATAAAAACGAAGTTGCGTGTCAAACCGTAAAATTGTCTTAGTTTGCAGGATATAGGAGAGAGAGGTTCAGAACGAGTTCGAGAGAAATGAGAGAGAGAAGATGGGTAAAAAGAAAGTCCTTTACTCTCTCTCTCTCTCTCTCTCTCCCTCTCGAAGAACACATTTAAAGACATGTAGCAAAAAAAAAGGGTGCATGCATGTGTCCATCGCATTTACCGCCACTTCCCGGGGATCTTCTTGGGTCTCGTCGCGCTTGGCGTGCAGGTCCTTGTGGCGGAACGACGCGTTGTCGTCGAAGCCAATCTTGGCGTCCGCCGCCATCAGCACCCCTTGGGAGTCTTCTGCCAACGGGTTCACTTCGACCTGGATTAGGGGGAGGGAGTACATGTGAGGGGGTGAGCACATTACATGGACGATATAGTGCACAGAATGAAAAGCGACACTCAAGGAAAAAGAGGAAGGGCTGCGTACAAAAGAGAATGTGCAAAAAACAGTGTACAACTAGGAATCAAATGCCCTTTCTTATCACCCTCCTTCAACTCCATCTCCTGGCAAATGCATTTACCATGGTGCAGTCTTTCTCCACGAAGAGCTTGTAGAGGGCTTTGACTTGCTCCTTGGCCTTGGCAGCGTCGGTCTTGCACTGCAGGCCGGCCACCACCTCCGCTGCCTGCGCATCGGTGATTCCCTCAATGGGGTGAATGGGCACCTTGATGATGGCGTCCGGGTTCTTCTCCGCCAAGTCCTCGATGGAAGTGCCGCCTTCCGCGCACGCAATGATCACCGGCCCGCCGCTCGCGCGGTCCAGCAAAATCCCAAAGTACATTTCGTTCACCAAGTCCATTTTCTTGGCCAAGAGCACGGTGTTCACCGGCTTTCCACCGGGGCCCGACTGCTTGGTCACCAAGGTGCCCCCTAGCATTTTCTCCGCGAACTCGGCCACTTCCGAAGTCTTGATCACGTGCACGCCGCCCTGGAGGCCGTTGGTGAAGGTGCCGAGGCCGCGCCCGCCGGCGAGAATTTGGGACTTGATCACTACCTGCTCGTCGCCAATCTTGGCTGCAGCGGCGACGGCCTCGGCCACCGTCGAGGCAGGAATGCCCAAGGGTACATTCACACCCATCTATAATGGTGGCGTTCGCAGATAGAACAAAAGTATGGCAATGAAGCAAACAACGAAAAAAAGCCCAACTTATGATGCGCGGAGAATAGTTCAAGGGTGTAGGATTCAAAAGCTTGGTTCTATAGTCTATGACTTATGAAATGAGGCAAAGCAATGTAATGTATGAAGAGTTGTACTCAGCGCATACGTAGCAAAACATGTACATGCGATACATTCTCACTAGTCCCAAGCAATTCACTACTCAGAACGCAGCTCGTTGAAAACTTGAGCTCTTTTGGCTCTTCATAACCGGACAAAGACACATTGATACTACCGCCGGATCTTTGCCTGTTCGACACTTGGATCTACACTACCTCTGCCATCAAAGCTGACGACTGGTACTCGTGAATGTTCAGGTAGCGCTTAGGCACAGCCGTCACAGCTGGTGCGCGGGTCGCCACGGCACCGGAAGCGCGGCTCAGCGCAGGGGTAAGTCTCCGCATGGCCATTTCGTTTTGATCTGCCAACAAACAATCTGCCAAATATCTGCCAACCTGTCAACAATACAGCGAAGAAAACTCAGTACTCGTCGTACAAAATCAAGAGAAAAGGGCGACAGCCGGTCTCTCGTTCTTACATTCTTGTTGGTTCTTCTTCAGTTCTTGTGTTTGGCCCTGAATCGTCTGATGATGCGAGGTCAGTAGTCAGTTGTCAGTAGCCAGTAGAAGTCTCTAAAAAATGCTAGCTTTGACGCGCCAACTCTGTAGAACTTGCTTGGTCGAGGCACAACCATGTTTAGGGAGGGCATCTCCTCATGTGTTCCTCGTGCGGCCGTTCGCTTCGAAAGATGCCAAGAAAGAAGCGAAGACTGTGAAGAAGCCTAAGAAGAAAAACAAAGCAGTAGCGGTGCGTCGGCGACGTTCGTTGAGGCTAATGCTTACTTAAGACTATAACCAATTCAAGACCCTAGATTAAAGTTATGGTGTGCAATTAATTTATGTCGCGCTATGCGTACAGATGACCACTGAAGAAGAGTCCAAATCGAACAAGGACTTCAACATGATGCTTTCCATTTGCGACAGCCCACGACGGGCCATGCCCGAGTTTTCAGAGGAGCGCAAGAAAGAAATGTTCGAAATCGGCCGGAGGTAAAACGGAGATCGTCTCCATTTTTACCAATTCTTGAAATGAGTATCCATTTTGCATAGCCCGTCTACTAAGTTGTAAGGATTCGCATGTACATTTTTGTGAATAACACGCATGCTTGCGCGGGCAGGTACAACCAGGAAATGTCGCGGCAGCACAATCGCTCCAACTGGGACCTCCAAATGAAGATGGACTTAAAAACCGCGGCCATGAAGGCACTACCTCCTGATCAGCTCGAATATGCCATGAATGTGAGGAAGTTCCTGTAGTCTTGTGTTTATGTATGGAGAAATAGAGGAGGAGGGCATGTTTTAAACCCCGAGTTGAATCTCACCAGGTATTTCACAACCTAGCATCTTCCATTTTTGAGTACTTGACATACTTACTGCGACTGGCGTTTTCTGATTATTCTTCTTCAACTTGCAGGTGACTATGGAGGACTGCGCGTTTCCTCTCGACTTTCGGCACCCTACGTACTCGCCACCTATCAAGGGTTACAATGCGATGGATTATGCGACGGAATCATCATAAGATGGCCATATGGAGCGAATTAACTGAATTCGGTGTCATGTGGAGCGAAATTATTTAATTTGGTGGTGTAGGCAGCCACGCGGGTTGAGTTTAGACTTGTTCTGCTCAATCGATGACACTTGATTAGTAGCCAATAGTAGATAGTAGCCAACAAAGAACAAAGCAAGGGCATGGGCGCTGGTATCTGGTATTGGTATTAGTATTAGCTCCAAAAAGTTTAAAGTTTATAGCATAAAAGCGCATTTCGCTCTGGCGCCTATATTTCGATACGGATTTATATCCTCCAGGAGCTTCAGCTCCGTAATAGGACTCAGGACTCTACAAGATTTAATTGGTCCGTACGTCTTCAATTCCAATTCTGATCTTCAGAACAATTTTGGATTTGTTGGAATTTTTTTTCGAGAATTTAAAATTTCCATAGAGTTCGTCCGAAGGTTGCGAAGCTTTCGTTTTGAAATCTGTGGTTGCGTAACTTTCGTCTCAAACGCTCCGAGGCGTACGCTAACTTTACGAAGCTCTCAACTTTAACAAGAATTTCCATTTCTACTTAGTAAGTAGTAACTCGTAACGTCCGCGATGCTCTCAAGAAGAGCGCTTTGTTTCGAACTCTTCGTAAGCTTCACGAACTCGCGAAGCTTTCAACTCTAACTACTTTTAACGTTCTGCAGTTAATACTGGACTTCACTACGATTCAAGTAATGCACCAAGTGCGTCTGATATTACCTCTCCATTTCCAGAGTATCGGTGGAGTCAATCGTATCTGAGCATTTGGAAAGCTCAGAATTCCTCCGCTGCGCGCATTTCCAGCTCCGAATCACATCTTCCTCATTCGAAATAACACACTCCAATGACCCAAATACTCCTAGAAGAGTACAGTGTTTAGTGTTTATTTGACTATTTGCTATTGCCATCACAAATCCCGTTATTGGTTATTGAGATAGGCCCCGAGGGGCCGGAGTTAGAACTTAGAAGGGTAACACGTAGAGACAACAAGCAAAGGAGCGAAAACCAAATCTACCTAGAATTTTAAGCACACATGCCCGAGTGTCCATGGAAGTGATAGTAGCGGTCCAATGTAGCGCGCTCCTCCGTGCTCTGAAAGTACTGCATTGGTTTTTCGTTTATGATCTCGGACTTGTGATCTAATACAAACTCAAATGGCAAATAACTAACAATACAGAAGCCAGTGCTACAAGACGAAGTGGGAATGCGCGGTGCGTTGTGACAACGCAAACAAAACAAGTGCGGAATGATTTAGGAGGGGGAGGAGCATCGGCCAAATTCTTCGAAAGTTTGCGAAAAGCGACGTATTTGTGGGTGTATGATGGACACAAAACTCTAATAATAATACATGTCCAAATGACATGAAAACTTACGCTTCGTGCAGGCGAAAGTGCACGCGCTTGCAATGCCCGTGGAAGTGCGAAATGAAAAGAGCTCATAAGAGTGGCTATTTCAATTAGAATACTATTATAAACCATTGGGAAATTGAGGCTGACGCAAAAGTAATTAGCACAGTTGACCAGCTGGTCTCATGCAATGCTGTAGTTATGCTGGACAGAATCAAATAGACCATTGTATCCCGATGCCAATTGCTGAGAATGCTCTATTCGCGCCAATTCAGCACGCCGATCCAACCGTTCTTCAGGACTACGTGCCTCTTGTATTTGTCTACGTAACTGCACGACATCTGCGGAGCTTTCTATTCCAGCTGTGCTCCCAAGTGGTACCTCACCTGATTCTCGACGACTTCGTTGAGCTTGGCGGCTGTTCCAGTGATATCGATCAACGAGCACAACAGGACCTGCGGGCGGTTTCGCTCGCCTCGCAACCTCTTCCATCGAGTGCTGACCTAAGCGAGGCATTGACTTGGCCATCTGAAGCACATCTTCTAAAAGATCTTGCATCAGAAGCACGTCGATCATAGCTGATGATGGATCATGCTCAACAGTTTTCACATCTAATGGGTTCTCTATATTTTGCAGGACGAAGAATCCGTACTGGTGCTCAGAGGCAGAATATATCATGCAATGGCAAATGCTCATGATGGCCATTTCGACGCAGATCAAGAAGTCACTGAAACCCGTTGCCAATTCTTCGCGATCATCAGTTTTACTGCTCTTGATCCACCCAAATGCAGACAACGTCGAAATGAATAAGCTTTGCCAAAATACGAAGAAAACGATCAGTTTAACGCTCATAAACTTAGCGAAGGGCTTAGCGCATACGAATGAGGCGTTTGACTTTGCAGCTTGGTAAAAAGCAATGAGATAATATAAAGCAATGGAGACAGATGCGTTGTTTATGACTGCGATCCAAAATATGGCGGAGGTTTTGAGTCTTGAGGTGCCATATAAGGCCAGGGTAATAATAGCTGTTGTTGGTTTGACCAGGCTATACTGCAAGATAAAAAAACGGCATGTATCGAGTAATAATGGCATATTGAAAGTTCCACAACATGAGCACGGAAACATGTGCTTTAGAGGTCGATGTGCAGCAAAATGTCGCCTCGTGACCTCTTCCCCGCCACAGAGTTCGACGCACAATAAAAAAAAGTTATAAATCACGAACGCCTGCAGTCAGGAGAAATATTGAAGTGTGGATTATGAAAAATAAATGGTAGACGTTGGTGGCATTTATAAAAGAATTTAGACGACTACTCATGAAGCAGGAAGAATTTAGAAGAGAAATTGAATTACTAGATGAAGTCAAAATAATAAAGTTAGGGAATTATAGAAAAAAATAGGAATAACAACTAAAGGAGACGTGTACGTACCTCGTATGCTTCTCGAGGAACGACAAATACCAAGGTCTCTTTTATGAATATAAGCGACAGAAAAGATTCTATAGAATAGATGGGAACCATAAACAAGATTCTTATGATAAGTTTTTGCCGCCGTGGCAGGCGATAATGAATGAGGTGATCGCGAATCAGCCATAAAGTAACGATTGTACTGAAGGCAGCACAGCATCCTGCTATCAACCAAGCCCACAAGTGGCTGCTAGAACCTTCAAGCTCGAAATCGAACCATGTCATTCAAGTAGCCTCTCCAAAAAATAAATATCTCCGTGCCTGCCCGCGGCAAGCGACTAACTTATGCTATCTGAAGTAGCTATGAGAGAATCATGCCACATGCAGAAAGAATTCCCTTGTCTAATCTTGTCAGGTGCAGGCAAGTCATAATTAATTCGGAATTGAGGTGGTGTCAACGTGCCTGTATTCAAACTATGGCTGAATGCACTATGCGCAATTCTCAAGAAACAGAAGAGATTCCTTCGCCAAAAACGCCGAACACGCTGATCGGTAGGGGCCGGCGGCTTCTCGATGGGGTGAGGCTCGCGTCAATTGCTTTCTTGTTTATAATTGTGATGCATACATAATTATGCATGTAGAATCGTTTTGTTGATAGAACATGATGTAGTGTGTTTTATCTCCATTCCCCATTTTATTTTTCCGTAAACTAATGCGCTTTCATATCATCGCTAAAACGCCGAATTAAGTGCGTTGCGCTTTTTCTCTCCATCTTACAAGGTTGGCGTCCCCTCTGACCCAGGAAAAGCAGCTCAATGTTTTCTCGAAGCTGCCAAGCAAGGGAATGCTGAAGCTCAGAGGCGCCTCGGTGATCTTTACGTTCAAGGCCGAGGAGTAAAGCGTTCATACAAGGAAGCATCTCACTGGTACTTGGAGGCTGCTGAGCAAGGTGACCTTAAAGCGCAGTTTGAACTCGCTTGCCTTCTGGAATATGGTCAAGGTGTAGACAAGGATCTTCCAGGTGCCTTAAAGTGGTACCACGAAGCAGCTGTTCATGATTGTACTGAAGCACAATACAATTTAGCTTTTCTTTTGGAGCACGGATCGAAAGATACTCAGCAAGATCTAGAACATGCACTCGAATGGTACAGACGCGCTGCTGACCACGGGCACCATGGAGCACAACGAAGGCTCTTCAAGCTCGTGCGGCACCCCTTGCAACCACCGCAAGCATTCCGGGATGGGCGCTCACATACTATGTGATTCAGGACAATCAAAAAGAATTTTCAAGTGAAAGCTTAGCTCTCTGAAATTCACTTTCAAGTTTTGGAGAATGGTAGAATTGTTATCATACAGGAGTAGAATAAAAAGAGGCGGAATGCGAAACTACCACATGACTAGGAGGCAGCGTAAGTTAAACTCAGTTGTGCTTATACGGAGGTAAAAACTACTATCCAATTCCAACTCGCCAATTCAATTAATCTCCCTAAGGGCGAAATCCGCTAGAACCTTGAATAAGAAGCGCCAACAAACGAAACCTAAATGGATCTCTAGAAACTCTCTATGAATGCCGCAACAACCCACACGGACGAACACAAAGAATCGAAAAAAAAAGTACCACAACACTTCACTGTAAGTGCCACTTATCTTTTTCTTTCTCTGTCTATATCTTGCTGTCTAATTGCCCACTCCAAACGAACTGTCGGGCACGGGCATTGGGCATTTTGAGGCCCTTCTTTGCGGTCGCCTCGATTTCCTCTTGTTCCAACGTGGCCACTCGAACTCGAACTCTAACTAATACAAACCCAAATGACACAGAAGCCAATGCTGCGGGCACAAGAGTACGCGCATGCCTTGCGCGCAAGCCAAAATTGCTTGACCTGGGTGCTGTCTATATCGAATGACCTCGTTTACAGTTCGGCTTATGATTCCAGCCCTCGGGGCCATTGCCAGAGAGCATGCTCCCTCCAACCTCCATAAAAAAGAAGGAGGCTACTACATAGCAACAGATCCATTTTATTTATTTTGTAATCCCCGGAACAGAGTTTCGCTAAAATTAAGCCAATGTCCCATTTCTTCGAACCAGAAATGAATTTTCTTCTTTTTTCAATCAATAGGTAGGACCATTTTTGAGACAGGCCCCGAAGGGCCGGAAATTAAAAGGCTTTCCTTACCTGAATTCGTTGCTTCCTTATTATAAGATATTCAATCCATGGAGGGACATTGCTTAACGCTTAACGATATGTACCCATTAAGACGGCACCTACTTAGCTTTTTCATCACTACCAAAGAGGCCTTAACTTTTTCCGAGTCCCCCGAGGGGGGGCTGGATTTAGTAACTAATAGGCAGGGTGCCATCTAGTTGGTGTTACGGAGTCTCCTGGGCCAGACTGAAAGCCTAAGTCTCTCGTTCTTTTCCATTTTTGAAATGCGTCTGTCATTGCTTTCGCGTATAAGCCCATGCCATCATTTATACAATAACACATCAAGCAACTTGAGCTCAAAATGTCCATCGGGGGCGAGTCGCCGCCTATAAAGCTCGGATACTGCTGGAAGGAACAGAATAATGCCCGCTGTAAAATCGACTGGCCTTCAACAACACCACACTCATTCAGAACGACTCGCACAATCTAAGGATTGTTGGACTGCGATTAAGCAGACGCCAAACCTACTGAGCCAAGTGCGCACTTGGCTCAGGTCGTTTGGCGTCTGCTTAATCGCGGCCCAAAACGATGATCCCGGTCCTTGGGTTTTTATCAATTTGATCGCCCGACCAATTATAGGCCTCGCACAACGGAATTATACAGTTCTACTGCAGCCAAGGCATTCTGCAATTGGCTGAGTGCGCCCCTGTACTAGGTTGGTCTGAAGATGACGGAAATCGAACCATGATCAGCAGGTTGAAAACCGTGCACCCAACCCACCTTAGCTAAGTGCGCACTTAGCTCAGTCGGTTTGGCGTCTGCTTAATCGCAGTCCAACAAAACGATGATCCCGGTCTTTGGATATTATTAGTTCGATCGCCCGACCAATTATAGGCCTCGCTAAACTGAATTATAGAGCTGCACTGCAGCCAAGGCATTATGCAATTGGCTGAGTGCGCCCCTGTACTGGGTTGGTTTGACGACGCCGGGACTCAAACCCAGAACCTTTCTTTGTTTTGTTGAACTACGATAAAGCAGACTCCAAACCAACTGAGCTAAGTGTGCACTTGTACTGGGTTGGTTTGACGACGCCGGGAATCGAATCCAGGACCTTTCGTTGTTATATTGGACTGCGATTAAGCAGACGCCAAACCAACTGAGCTAAGTGCATTAAGCAGACGCCAAACCAACTGAGCTAAGTGCGCACTTAGCTCAGTTGGTTTGGCGTCTGCTTAATCGCAGTCCAACGAGGATAGTAATGAATAGATCACTCAGCACCACAGAAATAAGACACTGAATACAATTGCCATATATAATTTCTTGGGCTGCAGGAGCGGAAGTGAGTTGAACAGTTTCACCTATGTCTCCTTACCCTCAAGCGCTCCTGCTTGAGCCACTACCATGCTAACGGCTAGGTTAAAAAAAGCTAGCGAATACGCCGCTAAATGTGGCTGTATTTGAGTTTCGTTGAAAGAGACAGC
>Ga0307930_1004025_pt1 | contig 10443 bp, 4 predicted proteins | sample OrgLakmetageno46_FD_203161 | JGI IMG/M metagenome (GOLD analysis project Ga0307930, IMG submission 203161) | Saline water microbial communities from Organic Lake, Antarctica - #46 | ecosystem: Environmental > Aquatic > Non-marine Saline and Alkaline > Saline | place: Antarctica: Organic Lake... | reverse complement strand
GTATTAGTTCGAGTTCGAGTTAGTATTTTTAATAATCATGCGATAGCTCAGCATGATTTAAATTGGCTCAATACAAGCCCCCCATTTAAATCAAAACAAGACAAAATTTACTGCAGTGCCAAACTACAGCGCACCATAGAGCTCATTTTTAATTGCCTCCTACAATAAATTCCTAGACATCATCGTCAGCAACCTCCCGGTAGGCCACTGCTGTTTCCACCTGAGAAGTAAAAATAAATTGAACGAACGAAACGGAAATTAAAAAAGCTTGACTTGGAGATCCACCTGAATACACACCTTATGGATCTTGGTGTCGAACGATCGAAGTTGAACCTCGGCCGCATTCTTGACCATCCGAGCGTCCGACTCTTGCCATGCCACTGGCACCGGCCTGTTAGCATACGAAGAAAAGATTGCAAACACGACTGAGTCCATACTCAAGTTACAAAAGATGAGTTGGGTAGTGCGCATTCAATGGCTATAGGACGCACGTGTCTTTGTCGGTGTAGATGAGGATGTCGAAAGCGCACTGCTCGTCTGCAGGCACCGCAACGAAACAACGACAACGAGACCATGCTGTAAGCACAAAAAAAGTGATTTTACACTGCAAACAATAGGAACATACCGAGCATTGGTAAGAATGTGACCGTTGCAGTAATCTGTCGAAGTAGAGCTGAAATTTCGCCAGCAATTTCTTTCTTCGACTTCGTTGTCTGTATATTTCCAGAAGGGTTCGCAGCAGTGAGGATATAGGCATGTTCTCTAGCTTGAACGTGAAATTAAAAATCAATGAAGATTCACCTGCTGCTGGACCAGGCCGCCGTTTTCTTTATCGACTGCTTGCTCGACCTGAAATGTCCAACGTTCGAGTACGTCTCCAGTCTCAACACCATTCACTACAATAACCAGCTGTTGAACCTGACAGCATCAAGAAGTGGTATAATTGCGCACGCCCAAGACCTAGCAAAACAAATATTTTTTACCTCGCCCTTAAGCAGCCAAGCCTCGAGATCATTCAACACTTTTAGGAGGTAGTCGAGAAGCTTTTCGTCCTGTTGCAAGACATTCCACAATGATTACTAGGTTCCATGATCTTTATACACCAAGACCCCTACTAGCAGCGTTCTTACCTTTGATACCATCATCCCAAGGCCATATCTTTATTACAAAAAGCAGTGCAAGGATGGATTAACTGGAGACAGTGGCACTGTAGAAAATTCAAAGTACAGCAGGTACTTACTTCGATTCGCGATTGAAGTCTTCGGGCGGGTAAATGCCACGTTGATACAAAATTGAATTGATGCTGTAATGAAAGAACTCCGCTACGATCTGCGATGTCATTGAAACAAGGTTTATTGTATGAAAGAGAAAGACGAGCTCAACCAACACAGTAACTAACCTCCGTGGACCCCTTGAGGGTAAGTTGGTTCTTCGTTGCCGTCGCCTGTTCAGTGCAAAGAAGGGTTGAGTCCACAATGTTAGACCTCTTAACAGGAACTTTGGAGAGTCTTCGCATAGCGCTGAATATTTACCATGAAATTGTGAATCTAGCGGCTGCTACGACGATGGTTAGCCCAAATCAAAAGCTACGCGTATGAGCGAGGGAGCTTCTATGAAGTAATTCCAAGAATAGTTTGTTGGAGTCTAACGTCTTTTTGCTCATCGTGGCCCACATCAAAATTCCCCCCTGTACAACAGTTGAGAGTTGTTTTTTTTAATACCATACTACTCTAGCTCTGTAGTCATGATGATATAGTGCAAATTTTTTGTTGTTGTGTGAGTGAAACGACCGACCGACTGTAACTGTAGTCTGTGCAGAAACAAACAAACAATGGTGCCTCGGCGTTTGTCTAGCTTCTTTAAGAGCTAGAAGCATTCACTCCTGCTTAGTTGCTGACTTGCGCAACATAAATTAAGATGGCTGAAGCGCGCCGAAGTAGTGTTTCTGACTTTGAGCTCCTCAGCAAGATCGGAGAGGGGACTTTCGGTCAAGTATACAAGGCGCGACGGCTCGAGGACGGGCGAATTTATGTTATCAAACGTGTACTTATTCAAGATTTGCCGCGATCAGAACAACTTGCCGCCATTAATGAGGTAAGACGTAGATCTTAGTGGTAACTGTATAGGAAGCGATAAAGTATGAGCCTCACCCACCCCTTTCATAGTCGCCGTGACGAACCTCGAGCCCTGGCGGACACAAGTTACTAATTGCCCACTTCCGTGCGACAAACTGATTCTAGGTAAAGCTGTTGGCTGATATGGATCACGATAATGTAGTAGGCTACTTCGATTCTTTTCTTCATGACGGCGCTCTCCACACTGTGATGGAATACTGCGACAAGGTAGGCTTTTTCACTAGTCCTTCATTGTATACTATTCGTTTGGTTCAGCCGTGATCGCCATATACAGGGAGATTTATCAGGGATGATGCGGCGCGCTCGCGCTCGCGGTGACTCTTCGATCCAGGAGGGACGGATTTGGAGCATCTTGGTTCAGATGCTGCTAGGCCTCCACTACTTGCATTCGCGGCGGGTCTTGCATCGGGACATGAAAACCGCGAACGTGTTCTTAACCACCCAGACGCAGGCGGAGGGCCGGCTTATTGTGAAGATCGGTGACTTGGGAGTAGCCAAATTGTTAGGTACAGGGAAAGCTTTTGCGGAGACGATGGTAGGCACGCCTTACTATTTGAGCCCCGAGTTGGTGCAAGACCAGCCGTACAACGGCCAGAGCGACTTATGGGCTTTGGGAATCATCCTCTATGAGTGCTGCACCCTCAAGCGGCCGTTCGAAGCGTCGAATCAGTGCGCGCTCATTTTGAAAATCGTGCGCGGCGAGTACGCGGCGATTCCACCTGAGAATGCGTCGAGCGCGCTCATTGAAATCACCAACCGGTTGCTGGAGCGCGACCCGTTACAACGCCCTTCGACCCAGAAATTGCTGTCCTTGCCGGTGGTGCAGCAGCAGCTCCTCGGGCTTGGGTTCGAGTTGCCGCCCGAAATTCGCGTTGCTGACGAATCTTCGAGTGGTATGAGGACGCCGCGCAGGCAGAGCGACGACAGCAACCGACGAGAGGTGGCTTCTCCCTCGTTTGCATACGGAACCACCGGCAATGCGCTCGTGTCGTCGAGGCTCGAAAGTCTCGCGAGACCGCGTCCAGTCGTTGAGCCGGCGGCGCCGCCGCAACCAGTGCTCAACAGGGGCCCCAGCCAGCGCAGCGTGCCTCAGAAGCCGCAGGTGCGCGGTGGACGGGTGCGCGGCGGGGGCCAACGGCAAGTGAGCCAACGCGCTCAAAAGAAGCCGGAAGGAGGTGCGGCTGCTCGCGGGGCTGCGACCCAAAAAGCTGACTATGGAAACGATGGCGACGATAAGGAAGAAGTTGCCAGGAGAAGTATGCAAAGTAGTGCGAACTGGCATGCGCCCGTGATCGAGCGCAGCAACAGCAGTCGACCAACCGTGGCAGACCTCCTCGCAAAGCAGCATGAGGACCGGAGAGAAAACAGCGAGCCAGATGCCGCGAAGCACGATGTAGAAAGTTCTGAAACGGCAGTATCACCAGCTCTAGCAAGCGCTCTGAACTCACCTTCGCTCGAGGCCAAAAATAGCATCGGCGAAGGGCCTTCAACACCTAGCACTCTAGGACCTCTGCTCGAAGAAGCTCCTGCTGTCGGGGAAGACAAGGGTGCTGCGAAGATGGAGGTGCTTGGATGGGCAGCGCAGGCAAGAGCAAAGCGTGAAGCGGACTGGCAATCAAGTGCACCTGAAATCATGGAGAATGCAGACGAAGAAGAAGAAGACGATGGAGTTGATGAAGATTACGGAGAGGACTGGGAAAATGATTCCGATGAGGGAGGAAGAGGAGCCGGCGACAGCGAAATCGACGATAGAGACCGAGGCCAAGCAGAAGAGCAACGAAGAGACCACCACGAAGAGTCGTTTTCAGCGCTTGCAAAGTCCACCTGGGAGCAGTGCAACCATGAAATTGGCGAAGATGAATTTGGGAGCCTGTACCGCGAAATGACCGGTATTTTAGCAAGAACACCCGAGGGAGGCGCGGTGGACGATGCTCAACTCGATGCGTTTTACCATCGAGCAACAAGCGCTTGTGGCGACGACCGCTACCGCGCGCAGCACATCATCTTTTGCATTCAGAAGATCATGGCAGCGGAAGCTGGTTTAAAGGAGGAGCGCGAATTCAGAGCACGCGGTGAGGATACGGATTCGAAGGATGAGTTGGGCCCTTCAATGAGCTTAAGATCTTCCCACGATATCAAGGATTCTAGTGGATATTGATACTGGGTGTCTTCTTCTTTTGTTTTGATAAATCAAAGCAGCTGCCGAATTGTTATTCTGTTATCTGTTATCTTTCTCGAGCCTTGTTATACTTCAGTACCATAACCATTATGAGCCATAAGCCATAAGGCCTTGGCGTACTATTATGTATTATGTGCCATTCGAATTCATGTACGAATTTCCTAGTGGTGGGGCATTGGATTGTTCGAGTGGAATGGAGATTCGTTCTTAGTTTAAGGTCCGATTCCCAATTCAAAAGCGGGGCGCTATATCTCACATTCCCATGTACTTCTCTTTTCAGTTCTCAGCTCAAACTCGGGAGTGCGAATATATTATAATTTATAACTCGAAGTTCCTGCATGCTAGCTGACAACAAGAAACAACAAAAAACCATCGAAAAATTCATAAGAGGAGAAGGAAAATCCCAGGAAGTAGAGAATGGAGAAGGGGGCGGGTGGCAATGTTGGCAAGCGCTCAATGGAGATAGCGCATAGTGCACACTTCGACCAGTTGAAATCCCCTGACGCCCATCGCTAGCATTCAGATCGTCTCTTCGCATCAAAGTCCCATGACCATCTACCTTGGGGTTCGAGGTTTCCAGGCCTCAGGTGACGATTGGCGGGGGTAAGGCGAGTACTGGAAGCCCGCAGGAGAAGTGCCAGGGGGGCTCCGCATCTGCTGCTGAGGCGTTCTGCTGTTCGTGGACGGGCCCGACACGTGCACCGAGGACGAGCCGCGGGAGCGAGGCACTTGTGGCGACGTGTCGTCAGGGATCAGGAAGATGCAGCACCGCACGAGGAAGAGGAGGAAGACGAGCAGAAACCCGAGCACAATCCAGGCCAGCGGCTCGTTGGAGGACGAAAGAATGCTCGGAGAAGGGCAGGGCTTTTCGGGTTGAGGCATTGGAGGGGGCGGCGAGGCAGCGGCAGCAGTAACGTTAGGGCACACGCATTTGGGGCATTTGCTCGCAGCTGTACTAACAGGCAGCGGCGGCGGCGGGGAGAGGGGTTTTCGGGCTACTTCTTTCGGGCAATTGCACGACTGCTTTGGAGGAGGAGGAGGAGCACTTCTCGACGCAGCGCTTTTGTCGTGTTGTTTGAATTTATTCATTGCCTGCTCCTCGATTTCTTGGACGGTCAATTCCTTGACATGAATCTACCATCCACGCAAAACAGCAGAGGAGTGAACACATGAATAGGCGAAGGGACAGAAAAAAATGAATCAGTGAGAAAGAAAGAGAGAACGAACAGTCAAATGAGGTGAGGGCAAAAAAGAGGCACCATTGCACACACAGCTTACAGCAACACGAGGTTACCGCACCTCTCGGAACACAGTGGCTGCCTTGTTGCCGGATTCGTCCTCCACGTTGAGAGGAATCTGCCACGCGAGCCCCTCGAGGCGGACTGGCTCCCCTACCACGATCTGCGAAGTCACGTCGCGGTAGCTGGTGCCGTCCATAGTAGGGTCCAAAGCAACTGCGCAAGGAAAGGTCATGCCATCCGGGCAGAGCTCATCGGGCTTCTCCACTAGCATGGCTCGTACGCGAGCGTCCCAGTTCACCGCGTCCTCGCCCGAGGGGCACAGGGGGCCTTCGCACTTGCACACCGTGAACAACTTGACCGGGTCGCCTTGGAGCTCGATGACGGGCGCGCACGAGTCGGTGCAGCCGGAGCCGTTGACGTAAGTCGGGGGCATTTGCGGGTCATTGAACGGCATGCGCTGGAAGCCGTCTCCGCGCTGCCCGCAGGCAGGGCACACGCACGAGTAGGACCCGTCCTCGTCCGCGCAGCTAGCTTCGGGGGCACAGTGAGGGCCGCACGCAGGGCACGCCGCGAGGGTGTCGGCCGAAAGGAGGCACTCGTTGGCGTTGATTACTTGAATCTCCCGGGTCACGGAGTGCGACGACCACGGCTTGGCGTCGGGGCCGGTCCAGGTCTTGAACACCACGTTGTGGGTGCCGAGGTGCATCAAACGGCCCCGCGGGACTTCGCCTCTCATTTCAAACTTGCGCATGTCCGCATCTTTGTTGTCGTCGTCGATGTCGTAGCCGAAGTCTTCGTAGGCCTCGAACTGCGTGATTTTCACCACGTGCTTCCGGAGGCTGAGGGGCACGAACGACCCGTCCTGCGCCAGGAGCCGCACCTTGGGTGGCGTGGGGTCCACGCAGGCCCACTCCAGCGCCAAGCCACTCTTGGGGTCCGACCGAATGGTGGTGTTCTCGAAGTCGTCCTTGCACTTGCACCCGTGGCCGTCTGTCGCGCACTCTTCGTTGCATGGCACTTCGCCCCCGCAGCAGTCGGAGCTTCGGCAGTGGCCCTTTTTGATGGGCTGGTGACACCCGCACACGCGCGCTGGGTCCGTCTCGATGGTTTGATCTGCCACCGACACGTAGGTGAGCTCACCCGTTTCGTCGTCTTCAAATACCGTGAAGCCCTTCTTGTGAGCAGGGCTGCTGCTGCAGGTGTGGCCGTTCCCCACGAAGCCTGGCTTGCACGCGCAGCTGTAGCCCGACGCGTTGAACGAGTCCATGCACTGGCCGTTCGCGCGCTCGCAGGTGTGGGCCTTGTCGCAGGCGCTCGAGTAGCACGCAAAGTCCCGCTTGCACTGGCTGTGCGTTAACGTGTCCCGGTGGCCATCGCAGCACTCTTCCGTGCTGGTCTTGCCTTGGCATGGCCATTTACTCGGCATCGGAGTAGACCGCCGCCCGACGCTCTCGATGAACGGACACTGACACTCGTAGGTCCCTGGCAATTCACATAAACACATTGGTTGTGAACCGAAGTAAGGAGGCCAAGACAACTCACGTTGGTACAGACTCGAAGAGTTCGCTTGGCAAACAAAAATCGCTCACCGTTTTTGTTCAGGCACTCGGCAGAGGAATCGCACTGATGAATCCATTCCTTCCCTTGTGGAATTGCTCCACCGCTAAAACTGCAATGTCGAGAACAATTTGAGAGGCAGAAAAGGTTAAGCCGACGACAGAAGTTTCCTTGCCTAACCAGCAAACAACTGAGGTGGCTAGTTCCTAGCACCTGCTCAAGTCGGTTGAGGAAGTCGCCTTGCCTGCCGCACACTCGTCTACGTCCTGAATGATGTATCGGTAGCAGCGAGGCAGACCACCAACTTTGGCCATGATGAGGTACTCCCCAGGTCGTCGGTCCTGCAAAAACAAAAGGGGTTAGGAAGGCTTAAACTCTGCAAGTACAGGAATGTTAATAGTAGTGGCCGCACCCTACCTTGAAATCGCCAGTCCACTCCACTTCTAGCTTCAGCTCACTCCCAGTTCGCTCTCGATTGAGGGCCTCAGTAAGGCTACGGTGTACGTCGGAGAGTTTTTGAGGAGCACTCTCCTGCGTGAACCGCAAGGTCGTACACTGAAGCATCGAGGCGCCGTCGAGCTCGTCTGCATCTACATCTACGTCGAACGTCACTAATTTCGAAATGCACGCGTGCGGTATCAAAATGCTGAGGAGCGATGCCTTCCAAATCTTCATGGTGTCTTCTTGATGTCTGGAAGCCGACTAGACCTGTCAACGATTAAGCTACCGACAGCTAGGCTTTACTCCTCCAGTTTTTTCAAAAACAGGCTATGTAACTGGTAACTGGCGAGAGCTACAAGTAGCTTTGGGCTTGGGGCCGGTGCGGTGGGGTGTGGGGGGTGTGGGGGGTGTGTGGGTGTGGGTGGGGGTGCTCGTTTCAAATATTTCATCATTTTACGTCAAATCACATCACACACCCACACCCACATCGCTGAAGTTTCCACCTGTTTTCTTTTGAAGCTTGAAGCAGGTCGTGAGACTTCGCGCGGGTGGTCAAAACATGCTGTCAAGGTTCGAACATGCGCTGCATAACCGATGCTCGCTGCCGTAATTCGTTTGAAACACGACCTTATTATTTACCTGTCCCCATTGCGCAGACACCGAACCAACGTGGTGGCAGGGCTCCTCGCGTGGGCGCTTTCGCAATCAAGCCCCGTATTGGCCACGTGGCACTCGAAGAGCGCCCCAGCGAAACGTGTAGCTGAACCTCATACGACCCCGAGCTTAAGAAGTCGACGCTCGTCAAACCTACGCGATGGCTTCGGTTTTCGATCGCTGCTTCGCCTGCGCGGCGGAGGCCAGGAAGGTGAGGTGTAACCGAATAATTTCAAAAATCATAAGTTCTTTTGGGGATGAAGATTGTCCAGGCAAACTCGAAATTATCTTTATAGTCAACAGCATCCACGAGTCCGGGTTTCGTGAGCGGGAGCTATCACAGGGCCCCTGCTCCGACCCTCACTTCTTGCGCCCCGAGGCCTTGATTGGCCACTTCATGAGGACTAGCGCAGCGACAGACTCAACATGAACCAGAGGGAGTTCGTTTCATTTGTCTTTATTTTCAAATGTGTTCTGAGCGACCAGTGCGCTTTGCTTCGCTCCTTCAAAGAGGCTTCTTTCTACGCTTTTTAAGCGTTTGAGGAGTCGCTGAGAAGGGTTCATAGCGTTGCCTTGCCTGCACGGCCAGCTCCTCACTTCTGGGGCTCTATATTCCAAACCTCTGGCCGTGAGCCTTCTTAGGCAATGGGGCGTTGGGGAACAACCATCGATGCAAACATTTCAATATCTATCTTTTATTTTGAACCTCTACCTTTTCTTGTTGGCGCTTTTTCGTATGTGCATTCAGAGGACGGCAAAAAGATGACAACCCCCTGCATCGGCATCGATCTCGGCACCACTTACTCGTGCGTGGGCGTGTGGCGCAACGGCCGGGTCGAGATCTGCCCCAACGACCAGGGCAACCGCATCACGCCCTCCTACGTGGCGTGGACCGAGGACGGCGAGCGCTTGATTGGCGACGCCGCGAAGAACCAGGCGGCATCCAACCCGGCTTCGACGGTGTACGACGCCAAGCGGCTGATTGGGCGCAAGTTCACGGATTCCACGGTGCAAAGGGACAAGGCCTTGCTGCCGTTTGGGATCAAGGAAAAAGGCGGCAAAGTGGTGATCGAAGTGAACACCAAGGGGAAGCCCTGCACCTTTCTGCCGGAGGAAGTGTCGGCAATGGTGCTGGGGAAAATGAAGGAAACCGCCGAGTCGTTCTTAGGGTGCGAAGTCAAGCATGCGGTGGTCACCGTGCCCGCCTACTTCACCGATGCGCAGCGCCAGGCCACCAAGGACGCGGGCAAGATCGCGGGCTTGGAAGTGGAACGGGTCATCAACGAGCCTACAGCAGCTGCCATTGCCTACGGTCTGGAAAAGAAGGGCAAGGAAGAGACCATTTTAGTGTTCGATTTGGGCGGCGGCACCTTCGACGTGACGCTCTTGAGCATCGACAACGGGGTGTTTGAGGTGAAGGCGACGGCGGGCGACACCCACCTGGGGGGCGAAGACTTCGACCAGCGGCTGATGGACCACTTGATTGGGGTGTTCGACAAGAAGCACCCGGGCCTGGGGGACTCGGTGAAGAAGAGCCAGCGCGCCCTGATGCGCTTGCGAAGGCAGTGCGAGATCGCCAAGCGCGCCCTGTCGTCCCAAACCAGCACCACGGTGGAGGTAAGAGAAAGGAGTGACCACTTATTGAAGGCTTACACTAGATGCATATCTGTTCTCTTTTGAAGGCCGTTGAACGAGAGGAGTTGTAGAGAAGTTTTCTTTTTCCAATGCACCACAACACTTGTGGAGCAGCCCATTGATTATACCAATCTGATAAAGTTTGAGAACTGACATTTTGGGTATGCCACCTCGACCTCGGTTGAGTTGTGGGGCCCTTTCTGACGAGAAATTACGAATTGGACGTTCCATATGAGGGCTCTCACACATTTGACACACTTAAACATTATGGTTGTTTGTTTGAGCAAACGATTTGCATACATTGCCTTGCCTTCAACCTCTCCTTGTACACACCACACATGCGACACACCACATCCACGAGTCCGGGTTTCGTGAGCGGGAGCTATCACAGGGCCCCTGCTCCGACCCTCACTTCTTGCGCCCCGAGGCCTTGATTGGCCACTTCGTGAGGACTAGCGCAGCGACAGACTCAATATGAACCAGAGGGAGTTCGTTTCATTTGTCTTTATTTTCAAATGTGTTCTGAGCGACCAGTGCGCTTTGCTTCGCTCCTTCAAAGAGGCTTCTTTCTACGCTTTTTAAGCGTTTGAGGAGTCGCTGA
>Ga0307930_1004020_pt1 | contig 10453 bp, 16 predicted proteins | sample OrgLakmetageno46_FD_203161 | JGI IMG/M metagenome (GOLD analysis project Ga0307930, IMG submission 203161) | Saline water microbial communities from Organic Lake, Antarctica - #46 | ecosystem: Environmental > Aquatic > Non-marine Saline and Alkaline > Saline | place: Antarctica: Organic Lake... | reverse complement strand
TCCTTTTTACACGAGTTTACAAATCCTCGACACAGAGAGCCCTTTGTTTATGACAGTTTTTTGGTTCCGTTTCTATTCACTTTTTCGTGTTTTTACAGTATTTCGCCACCCAACAACTTCAATCAAAAGTGCTGATTTTTTATGTCGTGAAAACAGCTATTACGCCATTACATTATGTAAACATGTGTGTGAAAAAACCATATTGCGAACGTGCACGGCAGCGTAGAGCCAGGCCGGGGGCATGATTATTTTAATAAATTTAACACGACCTTAGTATATATAAGATATAAAACGACTATCTTTATATATAATTAAAATATATACATCATGGATTGAGAATTAAATTAACACAATATTAACAAAGTCTTAGACTTAGACACGAATAATAGTACTCTCTAAGTTTAAGCAAAATTAACAAAAATTTAACGCAAAATTAATAAAAATTTAAAAATTAAAATTATGAACGATTTAATGAAAATGGCAATGAGTGCAACCGCTAAAAATATTAGAACTAAAAAATCTTCTACTTCGATAGTTGATATAATGTTCAAATTGCTAAAAGACGGTCAAAAAATAGACAGACAAGAATTGATTGGCCTGATTAGTCTCGAGAGAGCCAAAGAAGAATATCCGGACTTAGATTCTACTAAATTAGCCGAATTGATTGAAAATGGCGAATTTAAGAAAATCAATACAACTTGCAAGAATGGCTTAGACACGGCTGTGTGCAAGGGTAAAGGCCAATCAAGCTTCTGGTCTAATCGAGATTATCAAGACTATGAATTAATCAAAGATGGTCGAACCTTATCTATAATCAAGAAGAAGTAATATGAAACAATAATAAGACCGGTTTAACAGCCGGTCTTTAATAAAACGTTTTAACGACCAAAAGCGGCAGCGCGTCATACCAGGAGCGAGGCGCACTGACTCAAGTTTTGAAATGTTAAAACTTAGTTAAAATCATATATAAAACGCCGTATTAAAATTTAACGTTTTTAAAAAAAAATTAGCATAATTTTAGTATATATTATATATTAATGAAGTATCTTTATATATATAAAGTAATTGAACGACTACTAACACGATAAACACGAAACAATGCGAGACCCACCATTTTAAAGCCGATTATTAAAACAAATTTTTTAACAATTAATAAAAATTTAAAAATTAAAATTATGAACAGTTTTCAAATTCTATCACCAGATAATGAACCAATACCAATTAATGTACTTGATAAAGAAGTATGTGCAACATTAGGTATTGAAGTTGATAACAAACAATACTGTAAATTAGGTAAAAGAGAAGATTACCCTAAAGGCATAAAAGGCGAACAGAAGTACTTATATAATTGTCCTAATTGGTATGATACTATTGGACGTATGATAGCTGAAGGTTACTCATTACAAGGTATTATTGATTACTATACTGAAATAATGAAAGAATACATTGGTCAAAAATATGAAGATGGTACTATTATCACAATAGACTCTATTTATCCTCACCATATAAAATTATTAAAAAGCTGGATAAGTAAAGGTTATGTTGCTAAACAAATAAAATAGCGCTAATAGATTAAAAGCCGATTATTAAAACGATTATCAAAACAAATTTTTTAACAATTAAACACAAATATCATGTCAAACGCGAAAAAAAGTACAACAGTAAAAACAGAAGACAACTCAAAAGATTTAATGGCAATGGCCCTGGCTGCTACGAGTAAAAACGTAAGTACAACAAAAAGCCGTAAATCTATAAACGACCATTTATTCGAAATGCTTTATAAAGAAGACCGAGCAATGGACAGAAAAGACGTTATAAACGAAATTTCATTCAGACGTCTCAAAGAAGAAGTTGGTGAAGTTACCGAAGAAAAATTGCAAAAAGCCATAGAAGATGGTGAGTGGGCCTCGATTAATAAAACAGTTAAAAACGGTTTAGATACCGCTGTTTGCAACGGTAAAACATCGGCTTCATTCTGTTCAAACGAGGCTTATGTCGATTATGAATTGATTAAAGTTTCGAATTCACTTTCGATAGAAAAAAAGTAATTTAATCAACAAAGACCGAATAATATCACAATGTTCGGTCTTTTTTTATACGACAAATGAGCAATGAAAAATATACACAAATGTTTGCTCCGGTATTATTACTAATATTAATAGCGGCAATTATAGCAAAAATAATAACAATAATAATCAATTTAATAATTGGTTTAATAAAAGTAATAAAAAACAAAAAATAACATAACAACCCACAACTTCAATATATCGAAATGTTGAAGTTGGGGTTTATAAAAAAATAAATCATGGCAAAAAAAAGAGTAAAAAAATTGGACAAATCGTTTTTATTAAAGATGGCTCTTGCGGCTACTGAAAAAAACGAAGCAGTAGAAGAACGTTATGCACGAAATAAAACTCGTGTAAAAATGGAAAGTAAAATACAAAAATTACCGAACGGTGATTACAAAATACCAAGCAATATGTCAGGGGCTTCATACAAAAAAATGAGAGCTAAAATGGACGAATTAAAAAACTTATAATCATGGAAAATTTACAGATATACAAAGATAAAAAAGTTGAATCAGAAACAATAGAAATTTGTAGTGAAGACGATAGATTCGTTTTTATACAAAGAAATCAATACGGCGAAATCGTAGGTCTAAATTTTTGTCAAGGTGTAGATTTATGCGAAGTTGAGAAATACCTGGAAAATGACAAACAAATTATGATAGCTTATGATTTTATACGTAATATTCTTCAGTCAAAAATAAATAATAGAATAAGCAAAGACAGAGTTAATGAGCTTGATTTAATAAACGAAGTAATTTGTCTGACTTTCGAAATGCAAGCAGCCAGGCTAGAAGAAGCTTAATAAAACAAATTAAAAAACATCTAAGATACAATTAAGATACAATTGAAGTTGCGTTTAATTGTTTGTTTTCCCGAGTAAACAAAACGGATAAAACCGATAGTTTATTCGGGTTTTTTTATGCCTAAAATCTAGCAATTAAAATATAAAAAATTAGCTCACCAGGGCTTAAATAAGCTTGTCTGGTGAGCTATCTAAAAATTCTAATACTAAAGTAAGGGTAGAAATTTTAAGCTCCTTAGAAGTGATATATGAGCTCCGATTTGATGCTAATTTTTAATTGGCCTAACCTTGTTTCGTTTTTGTTTTGTGCTTGGTATGTGATTAGGTAAAAAATCAGCCGCTTCTTTTAAATTACCACAAATTTTCAATTCATCACCTTTTTTGCAATATAAAGGTTTGTTTGATAATAAAAAATGTAATACAGCTCTGTGAATAGTACTAGCTGCAGGAGGTAAAAATTTTTTTTCGTTTTGTTCTGTTTCTTTTTTCATTATTTTATTTTTTGATAATAAAAAAGCCTTGAATGATTATCAAGGCTTTTTATTTTATTTATTCTCTTCAATATCCTTAAGCAAGACTAATCTTCTTCTTGTTCAGAAGCTTTTTGGTCTTCAGTTACAGATGCAAGAGAAATGAAACCTCCTTCTTTTTTAACTTTCCATACGTCTTTGTATTTTTTGTTAAAAGAAACAGAAGTTGAATTTTGATTGTCAGCAACTGCGCTAGCTACTTGATTCTTAACTTTTTTGTTAATTTTAGCAAATTTTTCATCATCTTCTGAATCTCCTTCTAATGTCAATTCAAACGGTTCAACTTCTTCCCCGTTAGCTATTTGGGCTTCTCTTTCTTCTTGAGCTATATCTAAAGATATTTCAGCTATAACTTCAGTTCTTGTTTTTGGCTCAATAGGCTCTCCTTTCTCATTAAGTAGAGATTCTACAAATCTATCTAAATAAGTTTTTTTTCCCGAACCACTTCTTGATTTAGAAACATTTGCAACAGTAGCTTTCATAGCCATTGTCATTAAATTTTGATTTTCACTTGTTTTTGATTTTGACATCGTTTTTGTTTTTTAAGTTAAACATTTAGCTTTATCTGAACACAAAAATACAACTTTATTCTTTATTTCAAAAGTATAATATGCTAAAATTTTGTTAATAAAATTTAATTTTAAAAAGCCGTAAAATAAATTTTAACCGGCTTTTTTTTACTATATCGTAACTAATCCTTTTTTCTTTAATTCAAAAAAACATTTAGCCATCGCTTCAACATCTGCTAAAGCGTCGTGAGCTCCATCAAACTCGTAATCAAGCAACATTTTATGAAGCTCAGTTAATTTAGGCCATTTTGTTTTTCCGTTTGCATGAGTTCCAGCATAGCCTACTTTATAAGCTTCTAACATTGTACAAAATTGTTTTTTATATTGAAATAGTTGCCATGTTATATTAGCTAATTTAATTTCTTTTAAAACTATTTGATTGTCAAATTTTATATTATGCGCTATCTTATAATTGCATAATTTAAGCGCTTCTTGAAATTCTCTTAATACATCATAAACAGGCTTGCCCTCTTTTTCACATCTTTCAGTAGACATATTATTATCTATAAAAAATTTTTCTTTAGGTACTGTCCATCCATTTGGCTTTATAATAGAAGCAAATTGATTTAAAAGTTTTCCGTTTTCATCGTAAAGTTGAAAAGCTAATTGAGTCATTCTTGCTTTAGGCGGGAAACCTGTTGTTTCCGTGTCAAAAAATAAATACATAGTTATTTGGTTTTAATTATTAAAGTTTACTTATTATTTTAGTTAATTTAATTGTTTAATGGAGCATAAATATAATCTCCATGTTTATAATTTTCTAATTTATCACCTTTAATAGGAAAAGCTGGTAAATCATATGTTTTTGTTTTTAAATACAAATTAGCTGCATCTATATTATTTTCATATATATGAGCGTTTTCTAAATTAAACTTTATGAATCCAGTTTTAAAATTTAAAATTTCCGCTACTTCTTTTAAGAATAAAGACCCGAATATTATATCATAAGGTAAACCTAAAAACACATCTGAGCTCCTAAATTGCATTGATAAATTTAATTCGTTTCCTATTATAACAAATGTAAATCCAGTATAACAACAAGGTAAAACCGTTTCATTTAATTCACTAGGGTTCCACATTGTTATATGAGCTCTTCTGCTATTTAATCTTAATTCTTTTAAAACATAACTAACTTGATTAATTTCACCATTAAAATTATTTAATTGATAACCATATGTTTTACCTAAAGAACCATTTTTATCAGCATATTGGTTCCACCATTTTATATTGTTATCATTTAGATACTTAGTAGTTGTTCCTCCTCCTATTATCCAACAATATTCATGATAAGCTTTTTTAAAAAATATTTTTTTACCTGTTACAATAGGCAGCAAACCTTTTCTCATATCTACTTTTAAATGCTCACCAAACAAGGTCATTGTTTTTGAATTTGTTCTGTTTTCTTCTAAACTTCCTTTGGAAAGTATTTTGACTATTAAGTCCTTATAGTCATTTTCAAATTTACTCATTGTTTTATTTTTTCTATATTATAAAATCTTTTTTTATCAATACATATAATTATTTCACGTAACGGCCAGTTAATTAAAAATGAAGCCGGGCTAGTTCTACGCCATGTCTCTACATATACAGATTTTCCTTTTAAAGATAAATCAATTAACTCTCTAGCGTCTTTTATAACAGACCCTTTATTAAAATTTTTACTTATTTTTTCCATGGGTAACTTTCTTTTAAATAATTATTAACAAAAATTTCGTTTTTAGAACCTAATTTTTCAAAATAAAACTTAGCAGCTTTTAAATACCAGTTCATTTTTTTAATTTCTAAATTGACATCATCTTTTTTACTTATTCTTGACCTATATTTTTCTGCTGTAATTTCACAAAAAGTCATAACAGCTAATGTTCCATAAGTTCTTTCAAACTTAACCATTGAATTAAGTCTATCTTCGTTGTAATGAGAAGCATAGCCTTGTTCGTCATAATTTTCTTGTTTCATATAATTGTGTTTAAGTGTTATATTTTAAATATTTTTCAGTATATATTAGCATTATTTCTTTGCACCAACTTTTTTCTTTAGCTTTTAACGGGTATCTTTTATTAAATTGCCTATATGTACCACGGGTAACATAAGTTTTACCTTTATCTTCTACAACTATTTCACCTGTTACAAAATCAATAGGTTTTAAGTAAATTCTTATATCATTTTTCCAGCACCATAGTTGATGATTAACTCTATCTTCATCATTGTATTTTTCCTTAGATTTCTTTATGTTCATAATATTTATTTTTATATATAAAAGGCCTACCTGACCTTTTCTTTTTATTAAAAGCATTGCTGTCTATTGGAGTATATCTTTTCATTTTAACTCTTTTTAGTTTCATGCTTTCTTTTAGTATTTTATTTATATAATCCATATTTATTCTTGAATCATTTTGATAAAATCTCTTTTTTATATCTTGAGCTATAAATTCAAAATACTCTATATCTGTATTGTTTGCGCAATGGTCATCTAATAATAAGTATATATCTTTATGTAAAGCAGGCAATGATTCTTTTTTAACTCTTTTTAAAGCATTTGTATCTAAGTCATCAGGTGAAAAAACCATTCTTGATTTACTTGTATCTATATCAGGTAACGAGTTTAAATAATACAAAAAATAAGGTATTTCATTTTTCATATCGTTTAATATATTATGATTACTTTTATTTTTTAAAGACGGTATTTTTCTAACCCAATATCTTATTTCTGAATCATCAACTCTACTAAATTTGTTTTCATTATTAGATGTCATTATTACTCTACCATAAAATGGTATTGAATAAGGTTGTATAAATTTAGGGTTTACAAGCATCTTTTTTTGTGTAGATAGATTTTTTAATTTTTCTATAGCTTGATCGTTTTCAAATTTAGATTCTTCTATCATTATCACATTTTTATCCGAATAAGATGAATTAAATTGATTTGATATATTTTCAGGGTTTATTATTACTGAATTATCTCCAAACAACATATCTAAAAAATCTATAAAAGTAGTTTTTCCTGTACTTCTTTCTTTTGAAGTCAAAACTAATATTGGCAACTTCTGTTTAGGAAGACAATATAAAACTTTCATGTATTTTATACCTAACTCATATTGTTCTCCGAATATATGTTCTATTAAGTTTTTTATCCAATAAAATTGCATTTCATCTTCGTAATTTTCTTTATCGCAAGGCTTATGAGAAAATTCTTTGTAAAGATTATAATTGTTACCTATTACTTTTTGATAGTTTAAGTTATCAGGTTGTATAGTAAAGTCATCGTACTTTTCTACTTCATCTAATATTTTTCCGCCGTAGTCATCAACTAAAGTTTGCTTATCCCATAATTTAAGGGTCTCTCTTTTTATTCCGTTTTGGTCTATTTTTTCTATTGATTTAAAATACTTTGTACCTACTCTTATGAAATCATTTGGGTTATTCATTATTTCATTCATAACAAAATAAAGAGATGGAGTAAATTTATCTTTGAACATAAACTTTTGCAGCATCATAAAAGGACTATATGGTTTATCTATTTCCATTCCTAAACCATTTTTCATTTTAGCTACAAAATTATTATTTTCTATTACAATCATTTTTTTAGTAGCATCTGATCGATTTTCAACATAAGTTAAAGAACTTATACTTGTTTGTTGTACATTTCTTCTTGTTAACATATATTCAAAAAGCCATTGAACATTGTTCCTGTTAAAGTAATCAATCGGATTTATAACGCTTGGCGATATTATTTTATTATCACTCATTATTTATATAATTTTTCTATTTTAGTATATATTCTTTTTAATTCATTTTCAATTGTCCTATTTACTTTACTTTGTATTATTTCTTTATTTTTTATTATAGCAAAATATATTGGTAAAAATATTTGTCTTACTCTTTTTTTAAATCTATCTTTTTCATTGTAATAAAAATCTTTAGTAACTTTATAATAAAAAAACAATTCAATTATTTTTTCTCTAGCTAAACTAAATGCCATATTTTGGTCCATATCATTTGATATGCAATATTTAATTATGTTAGTACCTTTAGGTATAGGCATATCTGTTATAGCTTCAAATTCGCCGTCTTTAGTTTTCTTTGTTTTTCCATCCACCACAACTTCAATTTTTTCAGCACCACAAAAAGAGCAAATTATTTCGCCTTTTATGTTTATTGATTCGCATACATGACAGTCCCATGTAGATAACATATCAATTTTGTTTTTAAGCCTTTTACCTTGACTGTAAAAATAAGACTTCCAATTTCTTCTTTTAGACCATATACCATGTTGATATATATTTTGACCTAAATCAATTACAGTAAATTTATCTTTAAATATTTTATTAGTTGTTCTAGAACCTCTACCTACCATTTGAATCCATAAAGACAAGCTTTTTGTAGCTCTATTTATTATAACGCATTCAACATCTGTAACATTAAAACCTGTTGTAAATACATTTGTATTTATTAATATAGCGTCTTTTTCATCTTCAAACCATTTTATTATTTCTTTTCTTGTAAATTTTTTATTTGTTTCAGGATTTATTTCAGCTTGACTTACGCTGTCAAACATTTTAACATTTAAACCTTTTTGTTTGAAATTATTATATACAAATTTATTTATTTTTGTAGAAGCATTAAATATTAATGTCTTTTTGTTTTTGCAATATTTTTCATAAGCTTCATCCAATATATTTAAAGAAGCTGTATTTGCGTATAATTCATTTAATGATTTTTTAGTATAACCATCTGGACTAGCATCTGATTCTTTTAATTTATCAAAATCAGGTAATTTTAATACTATATTATAATCTTGACAAAGTTTGTTTTCATCTATTAAATCTTGTGAATCAGGTCCTATTACTATATCATCAAATATTTCACTTAACGTAAAGTCTTCAACATATTCAACTCCATCAATACTACTGTATTTTTTCTTATTAAGAACAGGCGTGCCTGTTAAGCCTATTAAACAATTGTAATCATATTGTTTAAATACTTTTTCAAATATCAATATATGTATTTCATCTAAAAGTATATTATCTATTTTACCTAAGTATTCTATTCCGTATTTTTTTATTCTAGCATCTAATGTTTGAACCATAGCTATTATAACTTTATTATCGTATTTAAGTGTATTAACTTTAGAAGATAATAATCCAACATTCTCAACCCATTCTGAGTTTTGAAACATTATTTCTTGCCTATGTGTTAAAATTAAAGTTCTTCCAGGTAAGTTGTTAGCTATTTTGCCTAATACAACTGATTTTCCTCCTCCTGTAGGTAAAACTCCACATACTTTTTTTATTTTATCAACTAAAACTTTTTTCATTATTTCGTCGTAAAATGGCTGTTGATATTCGTATAGCTTAATCATATTAAAATAATGATAATTGTGAATCAGATTCAAAATCTTTCTTTTTTTGAATTGATTTATTTTTTATTAATTGCTCTATCTCAGGAACGTTTGCTGTTATATTTTCTAAAAGATAATCCATAAATTGATTTGTAACTTTATTTTTTAAGTCACTTATTAACTTTTCGTAATTATTAAACTCATATAAAATATTAGCAGAACCTTCGTTAAGTATTAAATATTTTTTACTGAATATTATAACACCTATTCTTTTTGAATTTTTATCGTATATATTCATTTTTAATAATATTTAGGGGATTTGTAACCTTGTTTTATAGCCCAGTTTGTAGTACTTAAATAATTATTCAAGTCTTTTTGAAGATAACTATTTTGAATAACTTCATTTTTAGCCAAAACAATAGCTTCATTTATATCTAAATAGCCAGCTGAACATCTTGAACCTAAAATTAAGCAGGCTGATCGAAGTTGTGTGTGGCCATCTGAAACAATACTTCTTATTTTTTTCGAAAATATTTCTATTGTTATTCGCTCGTAATAATTACTTGAACTGTAATTTTTAGGTTTAATTTCATTTAAGTTAACATAATTCGGTTTAGAATAATCTTTTTCTCTCCAAGTATTACAATCATTAAAATCTCTGCTTAATATGTTTTTATCTCTGCTTAGAAACAATGGCAACATAGCGTTTTTAGTAGCTTCATCAAAGTAAGATATTGCTTCAAATTTATTTGTAACTGCTTTGTGTATTGCTTTATATTCATCCTTAGTCTTAGGGGTTTCTATCTTTAATAAAGACTTAACCCCTAATCCTGAAGGACTTACATAAACACAAACAATCATGTTAGTTTCACTGAATAAATATTCTTTTAACTCTTCAGCAATTTCTTTTGTTTCTATTTTATCAAAATCAAGCTGCATTAATCCAGTGTATTCTTTTATATTATCATAACATCTTTTAACTCCTTTATCAATAATTACAGAAGGCGTAAATGAATATAATTGATGCTTTAATCTACGTTTAGCTTTTTTATCATTATTTAATTCAGCTTCATTTATTAAATTAAATAAGTAATCCATTCTTTGAGATGGTTGCTTTTGTTTTTCAATAAATTTATCTAATGATA
>Ga0307930_1004019_pt1 | contig 10454 bp, 12 predicted proteins | sample OrgLakmetageno46_FD_203161 | JGI IMG/M metagenome (GOLD analysis project Ga0307930, IMG submission 203161) | Saline water microbial communities from Organic Lake, Antarctica - #46 | ecosystem: Environmental > Aquatic > Non-marine Saline and Alkaline > Saline | place: Antarctica: Organic Lake... | reverse complement strand
CTGCTTTCGGGCATCCTACGGCTGGGGCAGTCCTGAGCCCAAACCGCATAACCCTCTAAAAAAACGGGAAAATCCGGCTACCGGTACGAACGGAGAACGAGTTGATAGAGGCAAGTGGCGGAGGGAAAGGGTCTAGCCGCTAACCCTCTCTACCCCTTAAGCCATTGTAATCATTGATGTGGTACTGAGTTCGAAAGTCATTCGGTTCGAGCGGGTCTGGCAGCGAAAGCACATCCGCTGGAACTCTACAGCAATCTGTCCGCGCCAACACAAAGACAAACGGCAAGGAGAATTCTACTTTGACCCGGTCACATGACGGTGGTACTGGAATGGAAAGAAGAGAGGACTGCCCACCATGCCCCTTATGCCTTTCATTTTTGATCGATCCCCAACAGCGAAGCTGGTTAAGGCAATTGACTCGCCCGTGCGACAACCTGACCAGCTGAAGCAACTGCAAAGAATAATGACTGAGGACATTTATAAGGTGCCATATGGCTACCTTGATCAAGCACGACGCCGTTCTGCACTCATGTTACCAATTACAAAAGATGAAGATGAAAGACGAATTCTTAATGACATATACATGACTGCATTCAGGCGCATTCAGAGGATCCACATTGAAAGTCGTCCATAGAAAACACGCTGGCGCTGAACCTCAGATCCCCCGCAGCTGGTCCGCCCCGACCGCAACCCGGGTCTGTCCACCCATGATCTCCATCAAAACCCAGACGCGCCGATCGGGCGCGATCTTCTCGACCTCGGCCACGAAGTTGGCGAACGGCCCTGTGTTCAGCGCGACCTGATCGCCAGGTTTCAGCAACTTGGGCGGCAGCACTTTGCCATCAGCGTCGCAGCGCAGCATGATCTGGGACACGAGATCGAGCGGCACTCGTGCTGGTTCTTTGCCAAAGCTCACCAGTCGGGTGATGCCGTAGGTCGAGTTGACGCTGCGCCAAAGGCCGCGCGTCACATCAAGGGCCACGAAGATGTAGCCCGGGAATAGCGGCCGCATCGCACTGATGAACTTGCCGTTGCGCTGGCGCGTTTCCTCTTCCATCGGCAGAAACGTCCGGAAGCCTTGCCGCACGAGGTTCTTGTCCGCGATCTTGGCGCAGTTCGGCTTCAGCTGCGCTAAAAACCATGTTGTGCCAGGATCGTGAACCGTCATTTTGCGCCCTCTTGAAACTTTGCACCCATATATCGCTCAAAGTCGAACAAAGGCAAGCGGATAAGCAAAACAGAGCGCCACACTCGGGTGGGCATCATGTCTGTGGAGTGACCAGCAAGTCGCTGATACAAATAAATTATCCAGAAGTATCGACTTGATACCCGCCGCCACCCACGCAAACGTCCGCCGAACCGAATTGAACGGCGGAGGCTGAGTTGGGCGAAAGTGGTGAGATTGCCGAGTTTCGGGCGGCGCTATACGTGCGCACGGCGACAGAGCAGCAGCAATATTCGACCGCCAACCAGTCGGACAAGATCCGTGACTACGCCAGCAAGCGCGGCATTTTGATCATCAAGACCTATTCTGATGAGGGCAAGAGCGGGCTGTCGATCTTCGGGCGTACGGGTCTTCAAAAACTGCTCAGCGATGTGGACTCCGGACGGGCTGATTTCAACCTCATTCTGGTCTATGACATCAGCCGCTGGGGGCGGTTTCTGGACCCTGGCGAAGGTGCGTATTACGAAGATATTTGCAAACGTGCGGACATCGAGGTCACCTATTGCGCCGAGCAATGCGGGAATAACAGCGCGTCCGTCTCGGCCATCGTCAAGGCCATGAAGCGGGCGATGGCTGACGAATACAGGCGCGAGCCGTCGGTCAGGATCGATCGGGCGCCGGAGATGTGCTCCCCTTCGTAACGCACCAGGCTTGAATCCCTGGCTCGCACCATGTCGAAGGCCACAAGCAGCGACCGAGGTTCCTGTTCGCGATCTGCACACAGTCCGGTTTCAGCTGCACCCGGAACCATGTTGTGCCACGATCATGGCCCACCACGCATCTTGCGCCCTCTTGAAGCTTTGTACCCACACATCGCTCAAAGCCGATGTATCCATCCGGTGAAGGCCACATACGGGTCAGGCTTGACGGCCGTTTTCCATTGCGATCAATTCGCGTAGGTTTTCAATACCGAATGGGGTGAAGGCCAAGACCTCAATATCGGTGGTGCCGTAAACCCAGATTACGCCATCTTCGGGCTCCATTCCGATGGCAAGTTCATGAAGCCTATCCACGGTCTCACCCAGTTCTGCGGCAACGCGGTCAACGGTTTTGACGGCATAGACTTTGTTCAGCTGCATGGTCAGGCGGCCTTGGCCATGTGCTGAAGCTTCCAATTCCAAGGGAGGAGTTCTGGCAGGCGTGACAGTGGCATGTCTGGCAGCCGACCAAGCACATCAGCCAACCATGCCTGAGGATCGACGTCGTTCATTTTTGCGGTGACAATCAGGGAATACATGAATGCGGCGCGATCGCCGCCACGCGGCGATCCGGCGAAGAGCCAGGCCTTCCGGCCTAGGGCGATGCCACGAAGGGCACGTTCGGCTGCGTTGTTCGTGAGGCAGATGCGGCCATCATCGAGGAAACGGGTGAAGGCTTCCCAACGCCCGTCTTCTTCAAACATGTAATTGATGGCCTTAGCAACGGGGTTGTGCTTCGACATCCGGGCGCGTTCGGCCCGCAGCCAGTCGTGCAATTCCTCGACCATTTGGCGCACCAGCTGCTGACGAGCGTCATGCCTCGCATCGGTGGTCAGGCCGTTGATCGCGCGCTCGACATCGAAGATGGCGTCGAAGCGTTTGACGGCTGCCAGCGCGATGGGCGAGATCTCCTCGGCGACCGATCTGCCCTTGCGGGCGGTGGTCTTGATGTCAGCCAGTTCGAAGAACTTGCGCCGGGCATGGCTCCAACAGAGTGCGCTTTGCACCGGCGCGGGCTTGTGGGCTGCACCATAGAGGTCGTTATAGCCACCATAAGCGTCGGCCTGCAGGATGCCGGTCCAGCCTGCCAAGTGGCGGGTCGGATGTTCTTTCCTGCGGTCTGTCGAGAAATAGTAGAGTGCTGCCGGTGGTGCCCCGCCCGCGAAGGGCCGATCATCGCGCAGATAGGTCCAAAGCCGAGCCGTTTTGGTGCCCCCTTTGGCCAGAAGCGGCACGGTCGTGTCGTCAGCGTGCAATCGCCTGGCCGCAAGGACATGGGCGCGGATCAGACCATAGATCGGCTGCAGGGCGACCATGCAGGCACCGACCTGATCGGCCAGCGTCGAGAGGCTGATCTCGACCCCTTCCTTGGCATAGCGTTCGGCCTGCCGGTTCAGGGGTTGGTGCTGGCCGAACTTCTCGAACAAAACCATTGCCAGCAGATTGGGCCCAGCCCAGCCCCGTGGCGTAGGGTGAAACGGGGCTGGTGGTTGACTGATCTTCTCACAGTCCCGGCAGGTGAACTTCTCCCGCACGGTCTGGACGACCTTCCACTGTCGGGGGATCACCTCCAGCGTCTCGGTGATGTCTTCGCCCATCTTCACGATGCGGGCTGATCCACAGCAGGTGCAGGAAGTCGGCGCCTCGATCACGACACGCTCACGCGGTAGATGTTCGGGCAGCGGCTTGCGGGCGGGGCGGCGGCGTTCGAAGGCGACGACCGTCATCTTCGGGGATGTCGCCTCCGCCTTGGCATTGTCATCAGCGATGTCGGTCTCAATGTCTTCGAGCTGCATCTCCAGTTGTTCAATCAGTCGGGCATGACGTTCGGCGCTGTGGCCGAATTGCTCGCGCCGGAGCTTTGCGATCTGCAGTCGAAGGTGCCGGATCATATCCTCGGAGGCAGAAACGACAGCCTGAACTTGGGCCAACTCGTTCGTAGCGGCGAGCAACGCGCCTTCCGCCACAGACGCACGGGCCTCTGAAGCGGCAAGGGCGGCACGTAGAACCGCTATCTCTGAGGGGGTCTCTGACATGGCAAATACCTACCACGTCGCCTCATAATTGTCTAATAAAACAAGGGTATTTTACCCATTAACCCGCTGATGCCGGCCGCTGTGTCCAGCGCGGATTGCGCCAGTCAATGCCTTCAAGAAGATACCCGAGCTGTGCCGCCGAAACCGGAACGGCCGCGCCGCTCTGACTTACTGGCCAGATGAACCTGCCTGCCTCCAGCCGCTTCAGATAGAGAGACATGCCGACCCCGTCATGCCAGAGAACCTTGATGAGGTCGCCCTTGCGGCCCCGAAAGCAGAAGATCTCGCCGCCATGCGGATCACGACCAAGCCCCTGCTGGACCTTCAGCGCCAGACTGTTCATCCCGCACCGCATATCCGTAACGCCCCCCGCAATCCAGACCTTCGCGCCACTAGGAAAGGCAATCATCGGGTGACAACCAAGCCGTTCAGCAAGCGCGCTGCAGCCTCCATGTCGAAGTCCGCAGGGATCGTGACACGACAACGCTCACCAAGATCAATCGTCATCACAATCGGCTGCGGTGCTGACAGGGCGGGCACGACGTCAGACTGTGGGCCACTTTCCATCGGCACCAGACGCATGAACGGAGATGAGCAGCCAAAAAGGCCAAGTTTGTGCCGATAGCGCCAATCATAAAGCATCGATCGCGAAATCTCATGCCGCCGGGCCACCTCGGCCAGCGTCACGCCATCGCGATGGCTTTCTTCAACGATCCGAACCTTCTCGCCATCGGCCCAACGGCGACGGCGGCCAGTGTCGGAAACCGACAAAATCTGAATGCGGGGGGTGTCTTCGTGTGCGTCCATAAGGACACTCGATAGCTCATCGAGAGAGACCTCCTCAAGACGGCCCTCACCGCAGGCTTACAAGCCGATCACAGACAAGCAGATTGGTCGGTCCGACCGCTGCCGAAACACCATCAAGTCATTGATAAAATGCAGTTATCCAGAAGTATCAACTTGATACCCGCCGCCACCCACGCAAACGTCCGACCGAAGCGAATTGAACGGCGGAGGCTGAGTTGGACGGAAGTGGCGAGGTGAGAGAGTTTCGGGCGGCGCAATATGTGCGCATGTCGACCGAGCATCAGCAGTATTCGACAGACAACCAGGCGGACAAGATTAACGAATACGCCGAGAAGCGCGGCATCGAGATCATCAAGACCTATGCCGATGATGGCAAAAGCGGACTTTCCATCGGCGGGCGCGCAGCGCTCCAGCAGCTGATTTCTGATGTTGAGACCGGGGCCGCCGACTTCAACGTCATTCTGGTCTACGATGTCAGTCGGTGGGGACGGTTTCAGGACGCGGATGAGTCTGGCGTGCTTTATGTTGGCTCGCAGGGGCGCGGCGTACTGGAAGAGGCTCAGGTGACCACTCGCCGCTATTGGTACCGACGAGGCCGCCATCGTATCGTGACACTGTTCACTTATTGTGCGAGCCAGTTTGCACTTTACCTTGCACTATCGCGCGCGCGCGACATCCCTGCTGATGCCACCATCTTCGTCAACACGCTGCTGCCCTTCGGAGCGATGCTATGGGGCAGACGTCACGGTCGGCGTGTTGTGGTGCATGTGCATGAAGTGTCGATCACCCCAGTCATACTGCGCCGATTTCTGACCCTTTGTGCTGGGCGCTGCGCCTCTCAATTGTTGTATGTGTCGAGTGATCACCGCTCTCGGTTGCCTATTGACGGCCCGCCGTCCCGGATAGTGCCGAACCCTGTCAGTCCGGCACTGGCTGAGAGGGCTGAAAATTGCGCGCGCCGCCCCGGCTCCAATGGAGTGTTCAACGTGCTGATGCTGGCCTCACTTCGCGGCTATAAGGGAGTCGAGGAATTCATGGCCCTAGCCGAATCGTTGAGGTCGCGCGGAGACATCGCCTTCACGCTGGTCTTGAACGCCGAACCGAAAGATGCACGAGCTTTCGCCGCGCGGTATCCGGAGGCGTCAAACGTTGCGATCCATCCTCTGACCGACGATCCAGCCTATTTCTACGAGCATGCAGATCTTGTGTTGAATCTCTCACGGGTGGATCAGTGGATAGAGACCTTCGGGCTAACGCTTGTCGAGGCCATGACTTTTGGGATTCCCGTGATTGCGCCACCCATCGGCGGTCCTGCCGAGATCGTGACGCATGGTCGCGAAGGCTATTGCATAGACTCTCGTGATGGCGCCGCTCTGCGAGACGCGGTCGTCTCGTTGGCCGATACGCCTGGAATCTATGCCATCATGTCACTGGCGGCACGGACGAGGGCGAAGGATTTAACTTTCGACGCCTATGCAAAATCCCTGCGCGCCGCGTTGGCAGGCACCAGCGAAAGTACAGCGCCATGAAAATCGCCTTACTGGGAACCGTTGGCGTGCCAGGCCGATATGGCGGCTTCGAAACACTGGCTGAGAACATTGTCCACCACCACGCCCGCACCGGCAGCGCTAGCGTGCTCACAGTGTGGTGTTCGTCCAAGGACAACACCACACGGCCCACCAGATTTCAGAATGCCGATTTGCGCTACGTTGGATTAAAAGCGAATGGCGTACAAAGTATTCCCTATGACTTTCTCGGTCTTCTGGACGCCATCCGCACTGGTCATAACCGAATTTTGTTGCTGGGGGTCTCGGGCGCGATGGCTCTGCCGCTGATCCGTATCTTTAGCCGCGCACGCGTTGTGACCAATATTGACGGCATCGAGTGGAAGCGGGAAAAGTGGAGCGGCCTCGCCAGAGCTTTCCTTCGCGCGTCCGAATGGGCGGCGGTGCGCTTCTCCCATGAGGTGATTGCCGACAACCAGGCTATCGCCGAGCATGTGCGTAAAACCTATGGTGCCGATTGCCATGTCATTGCCTATGGAGGCGATCACGCACTAGCTCATGCCAGAGAGGAAAAGATGCCCGAGGGGTTGCCCGAAGCCTACGCCCTCGCTCTGTGCCGGATCGAACCAGAAAATAATGTCCACACAATCCTCGAAGCTTTTTCTAGCTTGAAAACCCCATTGGTCTTTGTTGGGAACTGGGGCAATAGCGCCTACGGGCAGGACTTGAAGGCTCGCTATGGCGCAATGTCAAATCTGCACATCCTGGACCCGATCTACGACCCTGACACGCTTTATGCGCTGCGGCGCCGCGCCTCAATCTATGTGCACGGGCATTCCGCCGGAGGGACAAATCCGTCTCTGGTCGAAATGATGCACTTCGGCCTGCCGGTACTTGCGCATGGCTGTAATTTCAACCGCTACAGCACAGAGGGCAGGGCGCTTTATTTCATGACTCCTGACGAGTTGGTGGCTCTGGTTCAGAATTTGCCACCAGAAGACGCCAACGAGATCGGCAACAACATGCAGGAAATAGCGCGCCGCCGCTATACCTGGGACCATATCGGAGAGGCCTATTTCGCCTTACTCGAAGACCGCCAACAAATGTAAAAACCTGTCGCGCCGCTCAACGGCAGGGGCGGGACAGGATAAGATTGGAAGATAGATGAAAATTGAAGATACAGCCCTGCAGGGCGTCAAGCTGATTACACCGCGCCGCTTCGGTGACCACAGGGGCTTTTTTGCCGAAACCTGGAACGCCAAAGTCTTTGCAGAGGCCGGGATCGCGCTGGAATTCGTGCAAGACAACCACTCGATTTCGGAAACTCTAGGCACGGTGCGAGGCCTGCATTTCCAAGCACCACCACATGGCCAGGCCAAACTAGTGCGCTGCGGCAAAGGACGCCTTTTTGACGTAGCCGTCGATATTCGCAACGGTAGTCCGACGTTTGGGAAATGGGTTGGCTATGAGTTGACCTTCGAAAACGGCCTTCAGCTACTAATACCATCGGGATTTGCCCACGGCTTCATGACGCTCGAACCTTCAACAGAGATCGTCTACAAATGCTCAGATTTCTACGTTCCACAGGCCGAGGGGGCCTTGCGCTGGGATGACCCCGCCATTGGAATTGAGTGGCCACTATCTGGGATCACCCCTGCTATCTCAAAAAAGGACGCTGCAGCGCCCGGTCTTGACGGGCTCGACAGTCCGTTCAGCGTGGAGAGCACAGCATGAAGATCCTGATTACCGGTGGCGCGGGGTTCATCGGCTCCGCCGTCGTTCGCCGGGCCATTTCTGACGGGCACGAGGTCGTGAACCTTGACGCGCTGACCTATGCCGCATGCCTCGATAACGTGGCTTCCGTCGCAGAATATCCCGCCTACACCTTTGAGCACGCGGACATACGTGACCGCACGGCCCTTGATCGGATCTTCGCCAAGCATGAACCAGACTTGGTCATGCATCTGGCCGCCGAAAGCCACGTGGATCGGTCCATCGACGGCCCTGGCGCTTTTATCGACACAAACATCACCGGCACCTACAACATGCTGGAAGCTGCCCGAACGTATTGGACCACCAAGGGGTCCCCCCAAGATTTCCGTTTCCACCACATCTCGACCGATGAAGTCTTTGGATCTCTGCCACCCGATCCCGCTGTGATGTTCACCGAGGACACGTCCTACGATCCGCGCAGTCCCTATTCTGCCTCAAAAGCCTCATCCGACCACTTAGTCCGTGCATGGCACGAGACTTATGGCTTGCCCGTTGTCCTGACCAACTGCTCGAACAATTACGGCCCATACCACTTCCCGGAGAAGCTGGTCCCTGTGATCATCTTGAATGCTCTGGCGGGAAAGCCGCTGCCTATCTATGGCAAAGGTGACAACATCCGCGATTGGCTCTACGTCGTGGATCACGCAGACGCGCTATTGCTCGTGGTACAAAAGGGCGAATTGGGCCGATCCTACAATATCGGCGGCGAGAACGAACGGTCGAACCTTGAGCTGGTCAAGACGCTTTGCGCCATCCTGGACAGGCTGCAGCCCAAGGCGGGCAGCGGATCCTATGCTGATCAAATTACCTTTGTGGCCGATCGTCCGGGTCATGACGCCCGCTACGCCATTGATCCATCGCGCATTCGCAATGAGTTGGGCTGGCGTCCCTCAGTCACTGTGGAAGAGGGCCTTGAGAAAACCGTCCAATGGTATCTCGACAAAGAGAGCTGGTGGCGGGCGCTCCAAGATCGCGCAGGCGTCGGTCAAAGGTTGGGGGTCAAAGCATGACGATCCTCGTTTTTGGCCGCAATGGCCAAGTGGCGAAGGAACTGCAGGCGATGTCCGAGGTCAGAGCCCTTGGACATACCGAAGTCGACCTTCTAACGCCCGGCGCCGCGAAGGCTGCCATTGCCGATCATGCGCCCTCTGTCGTCATCAACGCCGCTGCCTACACTGCGGTGGACAAAGCCAAACAAGACGGTAAATCCGCGTTCCGCCTGAATGCCGAAGCACCCGGTGAAATGGCCCGTGCATGCGCCAAACTGGATGTACCGTTTGTCCATATTTCGTCGGACTACGTCTTCAATGGCTCCGGCAGTCGGCCTTGGTTGCCTGATGATGCCACGGGGCCGATAGGTGTCTATGGGCGCTCGAAACTGGCCGGTGAAGACGCAGTGCGCGATGCTGGCGGGTGCTATGCTATCCTGCGCACGTCGTGGGTCTTTTCTCCTCATGGTTCAAATTTCGTGAAGACAATGCTGCGGCTGTCAGAGACGCGGGACACCTTGAGCGTTGTTGATGACCAGATCGGTGGCCCGACGCCTGCCCGCGCCATCGCTACCGCCTGCCTTACAATTGCAGATCAACTCACTCAAGATACAAACAAATCTGGCACCTATCACTTCAGCGGGGCGCCAGACGTAAGCTGGCATGGCTTCGCCCAAGAAATCCTGGCTCGGGCGGGCCATAAGACCGCAGTCAGTCCTATTCCGACCAGCGCCTATCCCACGCCTGCAGCCCGCCCGCTGAATTCCCGTTTGGATTGTAGATCTGCGGAAGATGTTTTCGGTCTTTTGCGTCCTGACTGGCGGACTGCTCTCGATCATGTTTTGAAAGAATTGGAAATTACCACATGACACAACGCAAAGGCATTATTCTGGCAGGTGGTTCAGGCACGCGACTTTACCCCATCACCATGGGCGTCTCCAAACAGCTGTTGCCGATCTATGACAAGCCGATGGTCTACTATCCACTGACGGTGCTGATGCTGGCTGGCATTCGCGAGATCCTGATCATCACCACCCCGCATGACCAAGACCAATTCCAGCGCACGTTGGGCGATGGCAGCCAGTGGGGCGTGTCGCTGAGTTACATGATCCAGCCCAGTCCCGACGGGCTGGCGCAGGCCTTCATCTTGGGTGAGGCGTTCCTCGATGGCGCACCCTCGGCCATGGTGCTGGGGGACAATATCTTTTTTGGTCATGGTCTGCCCGACCTGCTGCAAGAGGCCGACAAAACTGCAGCAGGTGCCACGGTCTTTGGCTATCGTGTGGCTGACCCTGAGCGCTATGGTGTGGTGGATTTCGAGGAAGATGGAACTGTGCGGGCGATCATAGAAAAACCCCCCGCTCCGCCCTCGAACTATGCCGTCACAGGGCTTTATTTTGTTGATGGCACTGCGCCTGAAC
>Ga0307930_1004011_pt1 | contig 10477 bp, 8 predicted proteins | sample OrgLakmetageno46_FD_203161 | JGI IMG/M metagenome (GOLD analysis project Ga0307930, IMG submission 203161) | Saline water microbial communities from Organic Lake, Antarctica - #46 | ecosystem: Environmental > Aquatic > Non-marine Saline and Alkaline > Saline | place: Antarctica: Organic Lake... | reverse complement strand
GCATGACCGATCTCGACCAGACCTATCATTACAATGTCATCCGCCGTGCCATCGCGGTGATCGATGCGCGCGGCGATGCGCTTTCGCTTGCTGACCTGTCGGCCGAGATCGGCATGAGCCCGGCCCATTTCCAGCGGCTCTTTTCGCAATGGGTGGGCGTGTCGCCGAAGCGCTATCAGCAATATCTGGCGCTCGGCCATGCCAAGGCGTTGCTCGCGGAGCGGTTCACGACGCTCGAGGCCGCAGAGGCGGCGGGGCTGTCGGGGGCCGGGCGTCTGCACGATCTTTTCCTGCGGTGGGAGGCGATGAGCCCCGGCGATTTCGCGCGGCAGGGGTCCGACCTGACCGTGCATTACGGCTGGTTCGACAGCCCCTTCGGCACGGCGCTTGCCATGGGCACGGATCGCGGCCTGTGCGGGCTCGCCTTTGCCGAAGAGATCGGGCGAGACGCGACCCTCGCGGACATGCGCGCCCGCTGGCCGCGCGCCGTCTGCACCCATGCCCCGGAACGGATCGCGCCATGGGTCGAGGCGGCCTTTGCCGGGCGGGGTGACGTGGCCGTGCAGTTGATCGGGGCCCCGTTCCAGATCAAGGTCTGGGAGGCGCTCATGAGTATCCCGTCGGGCCATGTCACCACATATTCCAAGATCGCACAGGCCATCGGCCATCCGCGCGCGGTACGGGCGGTCGGCACCGCCGTGGGGCGCAACCCGGTGAGCTACCTCATCCCGTGCCACCGCGCGCTGCGCAAGTCCGGGGGCCTTGGCGGCTATCACTGGGGTCTGCCCGTCAAGCGCGCGATCCTCGCCTTCGAGAGCGCGCAAGCCGAGGGTTAGGCGGAATTATGCGCGCAATTCCGCACGTTTTCCGGTCAACGGGCCTTGGGTATGGACATGTTATTGCTTATCTTGAATCCAATCCCGATACATCGGGTCAGATCAACAACGAAGGTGTCACTCATGATCCGGTTCTCATTTCCTGCCACACGTACTCCGCTTCTTCTTCTGTCCGGTGCATCGCTGATGCTGGCAACGGCCTGCACCGATCCCAATGCTGTCGGCGGGCAGGATGATCGCCAGAAAACCCGGCAGGGTGCCATCGTCGGCGGCCTTATCGGGGCCGGGGCCGGGGCGCTTGCCAGCGACAACCGGGCACGCGGCGCGCTGATCGGCGGGGCGATCGGGGCCGCGGGCGGTGCCGTCGTCGGCAATGCGCTCGACCGGCAAGAGGCCGAACTGCGTCAGCAACTCGACAGCGATGTCGGGATCACCAATACCGGTGACCGGCTGATCGTGACCATGCCGCAGGACATCCTGTTCGCCGTCGACAGCTTCGACATACGGCCCGGGTTGCGCCAGGATCTGTTCAGCGTCGCCGACAGCCTGCAGAGATATCCGGATACCCGGGTGCAGGTCATTGGTCATACCGACAGCGATGGCGCGGCCAGCTACAACCAGCGACTGTCGGAACGCCGGGCCAACTCCGTGGCCAGTGTACTGCTGAGCGGCGGCGTGCGGTCCTCGCGGATCAACGCCGTCGGCCGCGGCGAGGAGCAACCCGTCGCCTCGAACCTGACCCCGACGGGCAAGGCGCAGAACCGCCGCGTGGAGATCGTCATCGTTCCCACCACCTGAGCACGGCACGGTCTGCAATCGCTCGATTCGAGTATTTTCGGCAAGATGACGCGGGGGGCTGTGACATCAGTCCCCCGCGTCCGTGACCTGTCGATCGCCGCGCAGGGATAACCACGCGAAGCGCGGCAGGCGCAGGACGAGCCGCCACAGGATATCGCCATATTCCACCTCGCCCGCCATCAGCCGCAGATACTGGTGGCGCAGGGTGGTGGAGCGACGGAAGGCACGCTCGAACCCGGGCGCGAGGCGGGGCAGAAAGATCAGCGGGCGGATCATCCGCGCCATGCGCAAGGCATGGTGGATCGGGCGCAGGCCGCGCCTGTAGAATCCGATGGCACGTTTGGGCTGGCCTGCCGAGAGTGCGTCGCGTGCCGCCTGCGCCGCAAGTTGGCCGCTTTTCATCGCATAGCCGATCCCCTCGCCGGTGATCGGATCGACCAGCCCCGCCGCATCCCCCGCCAGAAGCACCGCGCCCTTGCCAGGCGTCTTGCGGAAGGTGCCGAATGGCAGGAACTGACCCTTGACGCGGGCTTGGGGTGCGTCGATGCCCAGCATCGCGCAATAGTCGGCCATGGCGTGCTTCATCTGCGGATTTCGTGCCAGCAGCCCGCCGACACCCACCGTCGTCGTCCGGCGCTTTGGAAACACCCAGCCATAGCCCCAGTCGACGGCCCCCAGATCGATCCGGATCGGCGCGTCGGGGCGGACGTGCTCCCCGCCCGCCTCGATTTCCAGCCCGAACCCGATGCGCGCACGATCGAAGCTCTGGCCGAAAAGGTGCCGTGCCACCTGGCTGTTGGCGCCGTCCGCGCCGATCAGCACGCCGTAGGACAGCACCCGGCCATCCTGCAGGCTCAGCCTGCGCGCGTCCGGGTCCAGCGCCGCCACGTCCTGCCCGGTGAAGTCCGCCGCGCCGGCCTGCAGGGCATGGCCGCAGATCATCGCGTCTAAGTCCCACCGCATCGTCGCACAAAGCGCGGGCGCGTCCCGGATCAGCCCGACGGGCCGTCCGCGAAAGCGGAAATCGACCTCGGTCTTGCGGTCGGCCGCCTCGAACGGCATCTCGTGACCGAAGATTTCGGCGTAATGGCGGCGTGCGCGGCCTGTGATCAGGCCACCGCAGAGCTTGTCGCGCGGAAAGGTCTTGCGGTCGATCAACGCCACGCGCAGCCCGGCCCTTGCGGCGCAAAAGGCCGCGGCACCCCCCGCCGGTCCCGCGCCGATCACGATCACGTCATAGCGATCCATGGCTCAGACCCCCGGCAGCGCATCGCGCCGGATCATGGTGCGCAAGGCAAAGCTCGACCGCATCGCACGGATGTTCGGCATCTGCATCAGCCCGTCCTCGAGAAACCGGTCAAAATCGCCAAGATCGGCGGCCACGACACGGATCAGCACATCGCGGGTGCCGGTCATCAGGTAGCATTCCATCACCTCGTCGAACCGCCGCAACCCGTCCTCGAACGCCTTGACCGCGTCGCGACTATGATGCGCCGGGCCAGCGGCGTTGGCGACAGCCCCACGACCGCCGAAAGGTCGGACAGCTTCCGACGCCCGTCGCGTTGCAGCGCGGCGATGATGCGGCGATCGATACTGTCCATTTTCCCCAAATTGACCCCTGTTTATGGAGCAAACCCCCACCGGGCACCAGTAATCGACCGATACTCGCCGTTTTTTCGCGCATGATCGACCTTATGCTTAATCCAGAAAGGATGTCACCATGCTAACACGTCTGCCCTCGTCCACCCATGAGGAACTCTACCGCGTCGAGGATCGCGAGAGCGGCCTGCGCGGGTTCATCGGCCTGCATTCCACGCGGCTTGGCCCGGCCGCGGGCGGGCTTCGGATGCGGGTCTATGACAGTGACGACGCCGCGCTGACGGATGTGCTGAACCTGTCGCGCGGAATGAGTTACAAGAGCGCTGCCGCCGGTCTGCCGCTTGGCGGGGGCAAGGCGGTGATCATCGGCGATCCGGCCACCCGCAAGACGCCCGAGCTGCTGCGGGCCATGGGCCGTGCCATCGACAGGCTCGAGGGCCGCTACTGGACCGCCGAGGACATGGGCATGTCGCCCGGCGACATGGCCGAGATCGCGCGCGAGACGCGCTATGTCGCGGGGCGCGATCAGGGCGATCATGCCAGCGGCGACCCCTCGCCTGTGACGGCGCGCGGCGTTTGCGACGCGATGCAGGCCGGGGCGATGCGGCTTTGGGGCAAGGCCGATCTCGCGGGCCGCGTCGTGGGCGTGCAGGGGCTTGGCCATGTCGGGTGGCATGTCTGCCAGCGGCTGCACGAGACCGGCGCGCGGCTGGTCGTGGCGGATATGGACGAGGGTCGCGTGGCACGGGCCGTCACGGCATTCGGGGCGGTGGCAGTGGCGACACGCGACATCCATGCGGCAGAGGTCGATATCCTTGCGCCTTGCGCGATCGGCGGCGTGCTCAACCCACAGAGCGTTCCGGAGATCCGCGCGCCCATGATCTGCGGCGCGGCCAACAATCAGCTTGCCTCGCCCGGGGACGCGGCGGCGCTGGTGGCGCGCGGCATCCTCTACCTGCCCGATTACGTGGCCAATGGCGGCGGGATCATCAACGTGGCGGCCGAAATCCTGCACATCGCCGAGCGTGACAGCTGGGTCGAGGACCGACTGTCGGCGATGCAGGCCAACATGGCGCGCATTCTGGCGCTGGCGCATGGTGAAGGTGTGAGCCCCGCGGTGATTGCCGATCGCATGGTCGAGGAAAAGCTTTTGCCGAAACCGGGCTGATCCGCGACTCCGAGGGTGTCGAAAATGGCCTTGAGCTGACGTTGGAAATGTCGTGACGAGCCGCGCATCGCCGGGGGGCGGTGCGGCGATCCAACGTTAATTCGGCAGCACTTTATCCCAGCCAAGTCAGGAAAAGATCAGAGCACAGCGCAGGTTGCAGCCAAGTCGCCGTGCCGGGGGGCGGCGTCATACCGGAGGCATGCTTCCAGCATGGCGATGCGCGGCGCCCTTCGGGCTTGATTCCGCGCGGGGCAGAGGGTCCAACGTCCCCTCAAGGCCAAAAAAGGCCCTCATGCCAGCATTCGGACCTCATCGCCCGCACCGCACCGCGACTGACCGCCTGCGATCGGACCCTCAGTCCCAGCAGCTCACCAGAACGGTCATCGCATTGGCGCGGTCGGTCAGCGCTTCGGCGGACATCATCCCGTCTTCGGAGGTCTGCCGCGACATGATACCGCCACGGCTCAGAACATCCTGCAGCGCCCCGTTGGTCGCGGCAAAGCTCACATCCTCGGGCAGGCTGCGATTCTCCATCCGGTGGGCCAGAAGCATGCCGAGAACCGAGCCGCCGGGATCGAGCACCGGCCCCCCGGCATCGCCTTCGAGCGCGGCAAGTGTCAGACGTTTCATGAAGGGTTCGCCGTTCAGCCCCTCGAGATCAGACACCTGCCCGAATGTCACGCTGGGCGCGCCCAGAACCCCGCCATAGGAATAGCCGGCAACGGCCACATCCGACTTCAGACGCGGTGTGCGCTCCTGAAACATGGCCACGCGCGCCGGTGCGAGACGGTTCTCGGGGCGCAGCACGGCCACGCCAAGCGCCTCGTCGATCAAGGCGATCTCGGCCTCGTGGACCTCGTCGATCGTGATCCGCCCGCAATTGCGCACCGCATCCGCGGTGGTCAGCACGGCGCCGCGATCATCGACATAAAAGCCCGACCGTGTCAGCCGCGGTTTGCGCACTTCGAGCCCGGCCACGAGATCGATCCGCTGTGCCGATGCATCGCCTTCCGCCGGGTCGAGCGTGCCGGGCAGCCAGTCGAAACTTTCCTGCATCTCCTGCAAGACACGATTGCGGCGTTCCTCGTCGCCCACCGGCCAGATCAGGGTAAAGCCCTTGATTTCGCCATCGCGCAGCCAGACCCGCGTGTGCGCAATCTCCAGCGCGCCCTCTCCGACCAGGGTGAAGCCGTCCCGCTCGCGGCTTCGCGGCCCGGTCTCGGGCACGATCTCAAGCGTCTGCATGACATCGTAAAGCCCGTTCAGGGTGGTCCGGTCGCCGCTCTGGCTGATCAGAAGCACACGCACATCCAGATCCCCCACGGGATCGAAATGCGCGAAGGGCGGCGCATAGCGCGCGAAATCGACCGCCGCTGTCGGCAGCTTCAGCGCGATTCCGGTGGCGCGGTCCGCGACCCGTTCCAGACCCAGACCGTCCAGAATCGCATTGTAGTCGCGCATCAACTCATCGTGCTGCCGCGTCGTCAGCACCCCGGTGGCCTCGAACCCGTTATCCTGTTGCCAGCGGGCCATGGCCGCCCGCGTGCCGCGTCCGAACGCGGCGTCGATCGCACCCTCATAGACCCCAGCCCAGGTCAGGGCCTCCTGCACCTCGAACCGGTCGTCGCGGGTCAGGCGGGCTTCACTGGCGCGGGCCTCGCGCATGGTCTCGACCGGGCGGGGTCGCTCCGCGGCGGCGTCAGGTGCGGGCGTGTCGGGGGTGGGCCTGTCATCCAGCGACGCGCCAACGGGCCAGAACTGCCGCTGATAGGCCGACCTGCGGGCGATATAACTGTCGCGCGGGATCCGCCCCGCAAGGCGATAGTCGCGCAGCAGGCGCTCCGCCTCGTCACGGGGGTAAGGGCCGAGGGCGATCGCATACCAGCCGTTGCCAAGTGTGAACCCGCCCACCGAAGGCAAGGCCGCGGCGTAGCGCCGCGCGGCGTCACGGGCCTCCAGAAGGCTGGGTTTCGCCTCGATCTGGACCCAGACCGGTGGCGCACCCGCCCCGTCGCGGCCCAGAATGTCCTGCGCGCGGCCTGTCGTCGCGCCGGATGACACAATACATATCAGGATCAGAAGGATACGCAGCATTGGAGTTTTTTCCGATCGGACAGAAACGGCATGAAGGCAACGCGCATGTTTTAGCAAAGTTCCCCGCCGATGCACCCCAATTATCGCACCGAATCCTGACAATATCCTGAATCCCGACAATCGCATCACACAGACACGCGATTGACCCTTCCTCTCGGGACGCCTAGAGAAAGGCGGCACTTTCAGGGGTGGTCCCCAAGGGTATCGCATGACGCAAAAGGCAGACAGACCGCGCAGCTTTCAGGAGGTGATCCTGCGGCTTCAGGGCTACTGGGCGGCGAAGGGCTGCGCCCTGATGCAACCCTACGACATGGAGGTCGGCGCGGGCACCTTTCATCCCGCCACCACGCTGCGCAGCCTCGGCCCGCGCCCGTGGGCGGCCGCCTATGTGCAGCCCTCGCGCCGGCCGACCGACGGGCGCTACGGCGAGAACCCCAACCGGCTGCAGCATTACTATCAGTATCAGGTGCTGATCAAACCCAGCCCGCCGGATATGCAGGATCTCTATCTGGGAAGCCTCGAGGCCATCGGCATCGACGCGTCGCTGCACGACATCCGCTTTGTCGAGGATGACTGGGAAAGCCCCACACTGGGTGCCTGGGGTCTGGGCTGGGAGGTCTGGTGCGACGGCATGGAAGTGTCGCAGTTCACCTATTTCCAGCAGGTCGGCGGGCATGACTGCCACCCGGTCTCCGGGGAATTGACCTACGGGCTGGAGCGGCTGGCGATGTACGTTCTGGGCGCCGATCACGTGATGGAGATGCCGTTCAACGACCCCGCATCCCCCATCCCGCTGAGCTATGGCGACGTGTTCCGCCAGACCGAAGAGGAATATTCGCGCTGGAATTTCGACGTGGCCAACACCGAGGTGCTGCTGCGCCATTTCGAGGAGGCCGAGGCGGAATGCGACGCGATCCTGTCGCAAGACGCCACCGACCCCCGAACCGGCCACCGCATCGTCATGGCGCATCCCGCCTATGACCAGTGCATCAAGGCCAGCCACATCTTCAACCTGCTTGACGCGCGCGGGGTGATCTCGGTCACCGAACGTCAGGCCTATATCGGGCGGGTCCGCACCCTGGCCCGCAAATGCGCCGACGCCTATCTGCAGACCGAGGCCGGCGGACAGGCGGCGTGATGGGCAAGATACTCGCGATTTTCCTCGCCCTCGCAGGCGTGACCGCCGGTGTCGGGATGTACTACCTGCAGGTCTACCACTTCTACGAAGAGGTGCCGGCGACCGGCGCGGGTGACGTGCAACTGACCGCCCGGGCGAGCGCCGCACCCGAGCCCCTGCCGCATGACGATTTTCAGGCTATCGACGCCGACAGTTCGCCGATCCGCTACCGCGCCTGTTTCACCACGACGGCCCGCCCCGACACGCTGAGCGAGACTTACGCGCCCTACCCCGCCGCAGAACCGCTCAACGCGCCGCACTGGTTTGACTGTTTCGACGCCGAGGCCATCGGCGAAGCGCTCGAGGACGGGCGCGCGACGGCGTTTCTGGGCACACGCGACATCGAATACGGCATCGACCGGATCGTCGCCATCACCGAGGACGGGCGCGGCTATGTCTGGCACCAGATCAACCGCTGCGGGTCGGTGGTCTTCGACGGCCAGCCCGCGCCCGACGACTGCCCCGAACCGCCCCAAGGATACTGACCGCCAATGCCTGATCTGCTGATCGAACTCTTCTCCGAGGAAATCCCCGCGCGCATGCAGGGACGCGCCGCCGAGGATCTGCGCACGCGGATGACCGACGCGCTGGGCGAGGCGGGGTTGACCTATGCGGGGGCGGCCAGCTTTGCCACGCCGCGCCGGCTGGCGCTGACGGTGCATGGGCTGCTGGCGGAAAGCCCTGTAAGGCGCGAGGAGCGCAAGGGACCGCGCGTCGATGCCCCTGAAAAGGCGATCGAGGGATTTCTGCGCGGCGCGGGCGTGGCCCGCGAGGATCTGCAGATCCGCGACGAGAAGAAGGGGCAGGTCTATTACGCCAGCATCACCCGGCCGGGCCGCCCGGCGGCCGAGATCGTGGCCGAGGAACTGGAAAAAATCATCCGCAGTTTCCCGTGGCCCAAGTCGATGCGGTGGGGCACGGGGTCGTTGCGTTGGGTGCGCCCCTTGCACAGCATTCTATGCATCCTGACCGACGACGCGGGCGAGGCGCAGGTGGTCGACATGGAAGTGGACGGCATCCGCGCCGGCAACACCACGCGCGGGCATCGTTTCATGGCGCCCGATGCATTTTCTGTCACGTCTTTCGAAGATTACGCGGCAAAGCTCAAGCGCGCGCATGTGGTGCTCGACGCGGGCGAACGGACCGAGGCGATATGGCATGACGCCAGCAATCAGGCCTTTGCCGGCGGCTATGAGGTGGTCGAGGATCGCGGGCTTCTGTCAGAGGTCGCGGGTCTGGTGGAATGGCCCGTGGTGCTGATGGGCCGGATCGACGACGCCTTTCTGGACCTGCCACCCGAGGTGCTGCAGACCAGCATGAAAGAGCATCAGAAGTTCTTTTCGGTCCGCAACCCAAAGACAGGCCGGATCGAGCGCTTCGTCACCGTCGCCAATATCGCGCCCGCCGATCACGGCGCGACGATTCTGGCGGGCAATCAGAAGGTGCTGGCGGCACGGCTGTCGGATGCCAAGTTCTTCTGGGAGAACGATCTGCGTACGGTCCGCGACAAGGGCCTCGAGGGGATGGGCGCGGGCCTTGAACACGTGACCTTCCACAGCAAGCTCGGCAGCCAGTCAGACCGCGTCGCGCGGATCGAGGCGCTGGCCCGCGAGATCGCGCCACTGGTGGACGCCAAGCCCGATCTCGCCGCCGAGGCTGCGCGCGTTTGCAAGGCCGATCTGCAATCGGAAATGGTCGGCGAATTCCCCGAATTGCAGGGGCTTATGGGCCGCTATTATGCCGAGGCCGCCGGTCATGACGACGGCGTGCCCGAGGCCTGCGAAGAGCATTACAAGCCGCTCGGGCCCGGCGATGCCGTGCCCTCTGCCCCGGTCTCGGTGGCCGTGGCGCTTGCCGACAAGATCGACACGCTGACAGGCTTCTGGGCTACTTTTGGGTTTCCGACAGGAAGCGCGGATCCCTTTGCGCTGCGTCGCGCAGCACTTGGCGTCATTAGGCTCATCATAGAAAATAGGATTTCTTTAAATCTCAACAGAGTTATTTACGGCGGGGCTGCAAAGCGAGCCGTAAAAGCGGCAGACTCGACTAATCCAATAAATCAAGCCGAATTTCGAGGTATGGTAATTGCCAAATACCGCGATGTTTTGGCAGAGTTGTCGGAAAAATCGATTGATGACAGGCGAGCGTCAGGCGCGATCAGGAAAAAAACAGAACCTTTAAACTATGACTACGCCGACTGGGCTTCAGCTTCAGCTTATAATATTTTGCAGTTGCATGAAATTGAAGTAGTCGAAGACCTCCTCGCCTTCCTCCATGACCGCCTCAAGGTCCATCTGCGCGACGAGGGCATTCGCCATGACGTGATCGACGCCTGTCTTAGCTCGAATAGTGGCGCGCCTGCTGGCGCGACGCCCGGCAATGACGACCTCACGCTGCTGGTCCACCGCGCCACGGCGCTCTCGGATTTCCTCAAAACCGAGGATGGCGGGAACCTGTTGCAGGGGTTCAAGCGGGCCAATAACATTCTGACGCAGGCCGAAGAAAAGGACGGCGTCGAGTATTCCTTCGGCGCGGATGTGAAATTCGCGGAAACCGACGCGGAAAAGGCCCTGTTCGCCGCGCTGGATACCGCCGAGCCGCAGATCGCCGCCGCGTTGGAGCAGGAAGATTTCGCCGCCGCGATGTGCGCCATGGCCGGGTTACGCGCTCCCACGGATGCGTTTTTTGACGCCGTGCAGGTCAATGTCGACAGTCCGGTGATCCGCCGCAACCGGCTCAACCTGCTCAGCCGCATCCGCACGGTCTGCCTGCAAGCCGCCGATCTGACCCGCGTCGAGGGGTAAG
>Ga0307930_1004007_pt1 | contig 10483 bp, 8 predicted proteins | sample OrgLakmetageno46_FD_203161 | JGI IMG/M metagenome (GOLD analysis project Ga0307930, IMG submission 203161) | Saline water microbial communities from Organic Lake, Antarctica - #46 | ecosystem: Environmental > Aquatic > Non-marine Saline and Alkaline > Saline | place: Antarctica: Organic Lake... | reverse complement strand
CAATCGTCCTAATGTAGTGCAGGTGAATGAATAAATAATACACGTTTCAAACAGAAGGAAAACAAGTGCGAATGCATGGGGCGCTCTCTCGTGCACAACTCGTCAAATAATGCAGTCTCAAAATCCCAAAATGGTGCTCGACAGTGGAGCACATGAAAAGGCTGTATGATAGCGCAGATCTAAGAGGGCCAAAGTCACAGCTGGGGCCTACCTGCGTAATGTTTGGGCTGTTCATGACCGTTTGCAATTCCACCGGCACCACTCCCAGCACCTGAGAGAGAGAGAGAGAGAGAGAAAATGGAGAAGGAACCACTCAGGGCACAGAACACGCGTGGTGACGTACACGTGAGGAAGTACCACAGTTCGAGGCAAAGATGGGCACTTCACTGGGCAGACCCTGCTTGTAACTGCTCCACTCGATCCTCACTTCTTAGCATAGGTCTGTGGCGTCTTTTACCTCGTCTTTGAAGGTGGCTATGTCTTTGTGCACCAGCTTGAACACCATGTACTCAACTTCAGCCTCGGCCACGTTCGAGAAGACGTACCTAGTGTAGGAGCAGCAGAAAGATTGAGAGAGGGTGCCGCTAGTTAGTTGGGAGAGAAACCGGTGAAGACAAAGGCAAGGTAAGGATAAAAGATGGCAAGAAGCGCGCAGTCTTTTCTAATTTCGTTCACAGCGACAACAAAAACTTCAGCTCCCTCTAGTTCAATCCATTTTAGTCATCACTTTACTTTCCCTTTCTTCGCTGGCTTACATTTTCTTGGGGTCCCACGAGGGAGATTTGGTGCCCGAAATCGTCTGTGGGCGCGTAGACGAAGAGAAGCAAGCAAGAAGAAAAGAAGGCGAGGAATGAAGATGTTGAAATGCTCGCGGCCAATGGTGTACATGCATGATATATTGGCAAAGAAAGAGCGCAAGCAGAAAGCCCTCCTACGAGACTCGAAAAGCGAGAGCGCGGCAGCTCTGTCGTGAGAGAGGTGACACAGTAGCTTGTCTTCCTTTGACAGGTCCATAAGCCTCATTCTATCTCTAGCTGAGCTGAATAGTGGCACTGGCATGAGATGTAAGCGCATGCTTCCATCTCCTTTTACTCTCACTCTCACCTCGGTGGTGCGTGTTTCTTGCCCATATTCGATGAGCACGCTGCACGAGGGGTCAGTGCCCGCGATCTGGAATTAGAATGAGGAAGGCAGAGAGAAGACGCAGTGAAGAGGAAGACACAGACAGAGGGGAATCTGAGGGAGAACAAGTACTCGAGATTGGTAGAGAAGGTGCGTGCAAGAAGAGGTGGGCGGCTCGATAGACGACTAGAGATACAGGAGCGCGGCCCGCATTCGATATTTCCCTAGACTGCGTGAGCATCGCCTCCACTTTACTTTCACTCTCACTCCTTGCACTGTCAGTGCATCTTCAGATACTGCTACGCATCAGCGGTCTGTGCGCATTGTGCGAAGCTGCGGAATCCGCTGCTACGGGCGCAGTGATCATCAAAACGAGCAACTGTATCACGCTTGTCGATCCTCTCAAGATTAAGTCACGGCCAGAGTTTGGCTCGTGTTTTGAGACCATAGCGATACAGCAATCGCTATTGAGAGCTAACTTGAAAAAAACGGCGGCGCTGGTGTGCGTGGCGCTATCAAAAAGAGGCAAGAAGGGGTGTGTGGGGAGAGGGCGAAAGAGCATGTACCGATGGGAGACCACGCGCGCCCTTGACTCGAACTTCGAGCCGATCGCCCGAGAGATCGCCTTGAGCCGCCTGAAACAGAATGATGGAGAGAAGCACGCAACTCAAGTAAGACGAACGGCACCGCGAGCAGAGAGGCAAGCGCATAACGACCCACCATTTTCAAAGGCGTGCTCCTTGCGCTGAACGCTGATTGGCGGAAAGCGCACATCTTGAATGGATCCACCGCTCCACCGCAAACTGTTCAGAAACCCTCTCCGTAAATACGCCGGTCCGTTCGTTCGTTGTCCCTCGCATTATCTTTTTCTTTGGAAGCGACAACTAATTTTAGATTTTAGAGCGAGGAGCGAGGAGCTGTAGAGCAAGGCGCAGTCCACCATCCACTGCCTAGCTAGGCATAGCTATTTAAAGAGATTGATTGAATTCAACTTCTTTAGAAGTGGCTATCTTCATTTCTCCAATCTCGAAATTAGGTCACAAAAATTTACACGAATCCATCCTAGGTAGTCTGCAGTGGCTCGAGGCTTATCGGGAACTAGGATGCCTGTCACGCCCGACTTTAGTGTTAGCCAGGACGATGCGGCTGTGGTGGTGCGCATTCGAGTGCCTCACGTGCGAGTTTCGGAGGCTGAGGTGCCCACTATCGCTGTCCTGTCGACGATTCTAATTGTGTATGTGTGCACTTTCACCTTGACATTGTTAACACGTTTCTGGTTGTGTGTGCCTATACTACTAGGTATCGCTCGACGGTCAAGACTTTACGTTTTGGTGCCGGCCCTATTTGCTGAATTTGACATTGCCTTGCGCTCTGCTGCCGGATGATGGTGACAACTGCCATGCGAAGTATTTGCCTGACGAGTGTGATGGTAAGACCGCACATGCACATTGAAGTTCCTTTTCGCATGAACTATTCTGTAGCTTGACTTTTGTTGCGTGACTCATTATCAAACGATGCTCTTCTAGGTGCTACTGTTTCTTCTTGAGAAGTATTCCTCTCAGTCCAAATTGAAATAAGTGGGTTTTTATTCATTATTTACAGGTACCATTGTGGCTACTCTGCCAAAGCAAGAACACGGGCAGCATTTTCCTGGCTTAGACCTAGCGACTAGCCTACTGCGAGTGACAACTTTGCCACCTCTGCCGCCTGATCGCAATGAGAACCAAGCGCCGTCGATTGAAGTGCTGAGCTCCGACACTTTTGGGGGTGAAGATGACAGTGCACCTGCTTCTGAGAAACAGGTTGAAGAAGAAGGAGAAGGAAGCGTAACGACAGTCAAGGAACAGAGCCAGGCGCCTTCGTCTTTTGCGAGCGCACCAAGAGCTACAGAATATCTTGAAAGTGGTAGCGGAGGTGGAGGTGGTAGCAGCAGCAGCAGCAGTGGTGGTGTAGCTGGATTGAACATAGCAGGGCTCAGTCTACACGGCAGCAGCAGCAGCAGCAGCGATAGTGGCAGCAGCAGCCTTGTAGAACCAACTATTGCGCTGGAACCGCCGCGGTAAAAAAAAGCCGCACCTTAACCTGGTTCTTTCTCTGCCACCTAGCACACTATCTTTAACGTGCTTTCTATCCCATCTATGAATACGTTGAGGCGCTCATGGCTAGCTGCTTGAGAGCACTACTGTACACTAGCGCCTGTAGTCCATTTTATTCTTTTTCACGCTTCATAATACCGCCTTTTGGTCGATGCCTGTGTGCATGCACTCTTTGCTTTTACGCTGCGTGTGATGGTCCGTTGTTTTTGTCTACAGGTACGGTTTCCAGCGGCGGTTTCGGGGGGTGTTTCGGCATTTGAGAGAAGAAGCGTCGGAAGCCCTCGATGCTCGGTAAAAAAACAAGATTTTTGTATTAGAGACGAAAAAAAAAAGAGGAATATATGATTTAGCCAGCGGTAGTAAGAATGCCACCTCAATGAACGAGAAAGCTTCTTTTTACGTTTGCCTTTTTCTCTCTATCGTACGTTTCTCTTTTTCATTTGACTTGACTCTCACAGGTTTTCACCGGAGTTCACCCCTGAAAGTGACCGTTGGACTTTGAGAGAGGCCGCCGAAGACGACGATTTCGATTGCGACCGGTAAAGAAGAGGGGGAAAAAAGGGGGGGGGGGCGAGTTAAGAGTGTACGCTATGAGGGTGGTAGTTATGAACACCTCTTAGAACGATAACATGTGCTGTTTTTGTCTTGGCGTATGGCTCATTGCTTACTCTCTCTCGTTCTCTCTCTCTCTTAAACAGCTACATGGGAGACGAGCATTTCGGCACACTCGAAGACCCACTCTACCTCGAAGCAATTGCTTATGCACCGCATTGGTGCACTATAGACTATTCCAAAAGTGGCATTAGGCCTTCAGAGGCATCACCACCAGCACCACCACCATCGTCATCGTCATCATCAGCAGCGGCAGCAGCAGCAGCAGCAGAACCACACGTAGCGCCTTCATCTTCTTCACAGGCAGTACTGTCTCAACCATCACCACTTGAAGCGTCTTCGGAACTTTTGAGCGAAAGGAAGGAAACTCTTGTTGCGACTCCGCTGGTAACACCTCTGATTGCAGAAATAGGAAGTAATGATGGTGCAACACCAGCAAAAGCGGCAAAAGCAGCAAAAGATGATGAAGATGTAGCCCCTGTTGCTACCACTGCTGCTCCAATCCCTCCTGCTCCCACTAGTAGCTCTGCTCCAGCTGAAGGAGATGGCGAGAGCGCATTGTTGGCTCCTCTAATATGGTCTCCAGCAGAATCAGACGCGATGCAGAGGCTGCAAAACCGCGAATTCTTGATGGACGAGAACGAGTTCGGCGCAGCGTTTGCAACTATCGTAAGTGAAGTAGGAGCCGTGAGGAGGTTTCGATGAAAGTGCCCTTCTTTGTTCGTTTGTCTCTGCACACTTTCGTGCTGATGAGACTCGATCGTAGTGTCTGGGCCAATGTTCCTCTCAGTTTGAATTTCTTATTAATTTTTCCTCTCGTCTTCTTCTTATTCACTCTATTCTCGACCGCTCATCTTCTTCTTCTCCTTCTCCTTCTTCTTCTTCCTTGCTCCATATTTAAACACAACCACAACATCAGTTCAACATTTTAGTGGCCTACGCGTACGACCAGCGCTTGACATGTGGCGAAGGGTCAGTCGAGTCGGCGTGGACTATATCGAAACTGAGCGCGAGCTTACACTGGCTGGAAGGGTTTCATTCCTGTACCGATTGGCAGGTCAATAGACAGGGATTTTTTTCTCTCTCTCTCTCGATGATGATGATGGATGTGCTCTATTCTTTAGAGTTTTGGAGCAGTATATTTGTGGCGCGGGGGGGGGGTATTCGTTGCGCTCCGATACTATTTTTACAATTTGTCGTGCATCTTCTTGTGTTCTTCTTCATCGTCGTCGCCATTTTCGTCTTCTTCATCTCACCTCTTTCGCTCCTCTTCATTTCTCGTTTTAATACCTCGCCCATGTTACATGTGCCAGGCCACTGCCGAAGCCTCCCTCTGGTCTTCGATCCGGCGCATTCTGTGCTACCCGTACTTGCGCGCCCATACGGCTGCTTCGCTCTGCTGTCGCGATGCGTGCACCATCGTGCAATTAGGGAGGCGCTGCGTGCTGCGGTGCTTGTTACATGTGCAGGCTACGCTGGCGACGGCGAACGACCACCAGGGCTATTACCTTCTCAACAAGGTGTGCATAAATTTTGGCAAGAAAAGCTTGACCTACCTAACAAGGGCGCTCCAGGAGGAAGGCGAAGGCGAAGGGGGGGGGCTACTTCAATTTTGTACCAATTCTTGACATTTCCGATGTGCTGGTAATTACAACTCCTCTAACACAGGTGATGGTCTCGGACGCGTGCGTGTGGGTGCAACAAGTGAGCGATCGCCACTGGAACCAGTTCAGTACTGCCCTAGGCGCTGCGATGGTGGCCGTAGAGCAAAAAGGCATTGCTACAGGGGTGGGTGGTAAAATGGCGACCCAGATCGCGAAAGCAGAAGCAGCATTGGCGGCAGAAATGGCGAGTGACAGCGACGATGAGGAGGATGAGAGCGAGAGCAGTGAGGACGATTCTAGCGAAGACAACTCCTAGAGAGGCGGATTATTAATATTTCCCTTGAGATCTTAGAGCTCAGATAGATCCCACCACCTGCAAATAGATCTCGCCACTGGGCTATTCTTGCGTATCTTTGAATTGCGCATCGCACTCAGCGACCTGGCGGTGCGCGGTGTTCATATTCATAAGCCAAGGCGGCCAATTCCCACATTCTTACCTCTCTTTACTATAACCGCGCATTCCACTTCTATGATCTCTATGCCCTACGCCCACGTCCGAAGACCAGAATTAAAGGAATGAATATTGATTATGACTCAAACCCAGCTCAGTTAATGCATTGATTGACCACAGAAATTTGATCTTACGCAAGCAAGAAGCATAGGAAAGCCACCAAATCTAGACTTAAGAAGCGGCCAAGAACCGAGAAGCAAAAACGTGCCAAACAAAGAAAAGAGGCACAGTGTTGCTTGCAAAGCCCATGTGCCCTTTGGCAATTCAAAAGACCAGCACATAAAGTAGACAAGTTCGCTGCATTGCCCTTGTTGATGCGATTTCGTAGCACCCGTGCAACAGTGAGCTGCTCTCTCCATTAGCGAGAGCTACCCGCGGTTCCTGTGATTTCATTGTGATGGGCAGCTCATCGAAGGGCAGCCACTAAAGCTGCACGGCACGCCGCCGGTCCCAAAGTATTTTTAGCTTGATGGCGTTCGATGGTGCTACCTTATCACTTTCACTTTCGGCCGTGCCAATCGTGAATAGATGAGGTCGGGACGTACGCTGGCACACTGCAGTGTCCAGGAGTTGCACAACAAGGCACTTACATACACGCTCTGAAGGCTCATCGCTGAACCACGTGACTATTGTTGGCCATTAAGCGAGATGAAATAAGTAGAGTGCTAGTATACCTTCGCGATGCATTCGCAGCATGCGTAGGCTAGGCAAAGGCCGCACAAATTAGTGCACACGTAAACGTAACAACTTTCGTCGTTTCGAAATTTGTTGCCGCCGCTTTCTTCCCAGGCGCTCTTTCGTTTGCGCTCTTTCGAGGGCTTTTTCTTTCTGGCCTCATTAGTTGCAGGAGGTTGCTTAGACACAACTTCATCTGTATTGTCGTTACCATCAGTATCGTTAGCATCGGTGTTGGCAGCTGTAGTTTCGGTATTTTCGCGATCCATTTCATCGGTGTGATTGTCAGCGCTAGAATCCGCGTTTGGCACCGTTGTATACTTCCCCTTTTCTGCCATAGCTACGAAGCTACTACTTTTCTAGAGTCGATATTAACCAACTATAAGTTTGATGAGAGCCACCGTGAGTGCGCAATGCAATGGCACGAATCAAGTCCACAATTCAGGATACGGCCTTTTTTTATCCTCAAACCCTACTAAGCTCAGTAGATTGTGCAAGGCCGCGCTTGAGAACAACAATTGTGAAAGAAGACGAGATGATAAAATGAGAAAATCTTTGATGTGCGCAGCAAAGTATCTTCTCGAGAGCGTTTGGCACGGTGCAGTTCTTGAGGTAGGGGTTAGTGTTTACATCAGCGTATCAGCGTTCTCGCTCGAGTGAAAGAAGTCGTGAGTCAGAATCTCGGTGATGACGTGATCATTCTAACGGGAAACACCTAATGTAATATTCTAAAAATGCGTTTGGAAATGCCTCGAGATCTCGAGAACACGTTTGCACAACATAAATTGGTGCTATTGTTGGTTTGTCTATCGAAAATACGTGGAAAAAAAATAAAAGATGATCGGAAGGGTAACCGATTGCCCTCAAAGTGTGTAAAGTTGTTAATCACGGGGCTTCAAAAGCGCATGCAAAAGCCCAGAGCTAGAGACGCCTAGGAACCCTTCGAAAAGTTCAACCGAAGTTAAGAGGCGCAGTGCACCAGAGAAGACACTTCGATCGAAAGCTCGGAAATAGAACCTTTCGGAGCATGTAACTCTTGATGATGAGCACCAATAAAAGTATTCACGGGAGCAGCGTGCCGATGAACATTTTTATCTCCGTCCTAAAATTTGGATCCATCCTGTATACGTTTCTGGTTCCGAAAGTGCCAAGTCTGTCTGTATATTAGACAAACCTAGAATTGTAACAGCAGAACGGGCCCGGCTCTACTGGCAGTGAACTTAAAATTTCCCGGGCATGAAGTTGGACTTATTACAGCACGGGCACCCGCGCGCACGGAACTCCCGGGGCATCTACGCGAATAGAGACAGCGACAAAAAAAAAGAAGATGAAATTAGCAAGAGAACGAAAACGAGGAGACGGGGGAAATCGAAAAGCAAGCATCAAGTGTAAATCCGCCAGCCCACCACCACCCACCTTTCTTCTCGCCGCCGCAGCGATGCTGGCGTTGCGCCTCTCTGCTTCCCTTGCAGTCGCTGCGGCGGCCTCGCGTGCCTCTAATGTGGTGGAGTTCGAAAGAAAGATTCAGCAGGGGGAGAAGACGCAAGGGCGAAGGGTAGAAGGAGGAAAGTAGACCACAAAGGTGAAAAGATATGGTGAAAGCTTGAAGCATAGACAACAATGCTAGCAAACCACCAAGAGACAATGATCTAACTAGAAAATATCCGAGATTCAGAAAAGCGAGAAAAGAAACGACAAGTGTGCATGATTATATTACCAGATGCACGGCGCCACATAGAGCGCACACCAGCCGTGGCTACTGTTACAAGAGCAATTTGAAAGGAAAGCTCAACGGACCCTTTTCGACTGCCTCGCTGGGCCTTGCAGGGACAATGGGAGGGCAAGAGATAGAGCCCGAGAGGTAGAAAGAGTGCAGAAGAAGGAGTGTGGCAAGTGAGAGATAAGAAGAGCATAAGAGAGAGAAATACTCAGGAGAAGAGTCTAGGAAACCATAAGTGAGTTAAATCGAAAGACAAAAAGAAAATCAAAACCTTTTCTTTTTCTGCTTCATTCATCGTTTCATGTGAATAGCGCGCACACCACCAGAGGAACAAACAGACACATCCCGCTATTTTACCACTACATGTGTTGCCCATAAGGTAGCTGCAGCGCCGCCCAGCCCTCCGAGCAAACCACCGCCGACTCCTTTGAAGAACGCACGCTTTCTTTTTCTTGCGCCTTCTCCGTCTGTTGCAGGTGCTCCAATTGTTGACGAAGACGAAGTGAAAGACGAAGTTTTCGAAGTATTTGAAGCAAACGAAGAGGCAAACTTGGCTTCGGGCGCCGCCATGACGGTGTCCATCTCCAACGGATCGTAAATGCTGTTGTTGGGGCCGTCTTGGCTGGTGTTGCCAGCGCCTGCTGTTTTCTCTGTTCCTTTCTTTTCAACAACTTCAGTTTCGTCGTCTCCTCCTAATAGCACCAGTTGTTTCAACTCACTGAGCGCTTCATTAATTTCAGCCTGCGACACTTCGGCAATCGGCTTGAGCACCTTGGTGAACTAATGTAGTATAAAATAATAGAAGAAGAGAACGGCAGCGGCAGGAGTGGTCAGCAGACAACAGGGAGGCAGGGAATGAGGCAGGAAAATAAAGAGTTTTACATAAATCATTCTGGCTACAGTAGTTCCATTTAGGTATACCAGCACCTCCGAAACAGGACTTTGACTCAAACACAGCTGAGGTAGGGAAGTAAGTAAGATGAGACATACGTTTCGCCTCTGCGCTATCCTCTCAATCTGTTATTTGCATCTATTTCTTGAATGAATAAACTTACCTCGTTAGCCTCCTCGCAGAAGAAAGTCAAGAGAGTTTCAATCGGCGCACAATCGGGCATGTCGCATTCGATTTCTTCTGCTTTCAGAAGGCCACCGCTTGGACCTTATTCAAGAGTATACGTAGGGGCTTAAGTGTGAGAGTCAAGTACACTTTAAGATTCAAAACCATATTTAGAATATGTACATGCCAATGGCATAGCACCATCTCTAGCTTGCTCCACTAATTCTTTTCCATTATTACAAATCCCATACTGGTTCTGACATGACAGTAGTCACCACGAGAATTCATCGAGCTCAAATGACTAGCTATCTATATTTTTCATTGAGTACCTTGCAAGCAAACCCACGATCCATCCGAGCTAGCAGCATAAGCATCAAGCCATCCTTGAACCTGTAATCAATAGCATATGCTTACGGTTGATACAAGCGAAAGACATTCATTTTGAAGCTTGGTGCCCAAAAATTAGTCAGGTCTTCTCAAAGCAACAATACAAAGCAACAATACTTGCAGAGTTTGCACACCTTTCTAGTAGCAATAGCGGCCGCACTCCGAGGCTTTACTTGCTTTCCAAACGAAATGCCGTCCATGAAGATTACCTCAACTCCTACGAGTTACTTCGATACAGAAACCTCTAGCTAGTATAACAGTTCAGAGCGCCGTCTACAATGAGCTAGAAAAAAGAATGCCTAGCTTCTAGTGTCTAGCAAGAACCAAGCTGGTGAGTTAACAGCTCTATGGCAGGCGAGTGAAGAGAGTACAGACGTTAAGAGCAATTACTTCTGTCGCTTCCTACGAGCTGACGAGGCGAGCTAGGGTACACTAAGTTACGTACTACAGAGGGGGGGGGAACCGAAGAATAACGTTATTTTGGCGTTTCGCTGATTTTTTTCGCTGAATCTTCGTTCCATTTGAGGATGAGTTCGAGGAAGGACAGCATCGTAGCTTCATCTAATCTTTTACGCTCAGCGCCGGCATTTGGTTCCTGAGAATCCGCAACGACACCGGTGCGCACTCGTATAGTCTTCTTGCTGAATCTGTGGGGTCTTGTTACTTGCTGCGACACTTCTGGGGACACCTTTTAGTACC
>Ga0307930_1004006_pt1 | contig 10485 bp, 10 predicted proteins | sample OrgLakmetageno46_FD_203161 | JGI IMG/M metagenome (GOLD analysis project Ga0307930, IMG submission 203161) | Saline water microbial communities from Organic Lake, Antarctica - #46 | ecosystem: Environmental > Aquatic > Non-marine Saline and Alkaline > Saline | place: Antarctica: Organic Lake... | reverse complement strand
CCATGGGCCCCACTATCACTACAGGGCGGCGCTGCGAGCTCGAGGACGAAGCGGAGCCTCCGTCGCTGGAATCACTCACAGGAGGCGGAGGTGGCAAATGAAGACCCAGCAAATGCACCAACTTGTTCGCTGCCGCGGTCGCGCCCGTGCCCACAAATAAGACGACGTCTTCTGCCGCCTTGCCCGTGACCTGTAAACAGAATCATGCACACAGAAGTCGAACACATTCCTTCACAGTAGGCCCACTACAGCACCAAGTGACTCGCAAGGAGCAGCCTAGATTCTAGACGAACACGAAAACTGTCAATGACATGCTAAAGATTAACGTAACACAATTTCTATTGGACCCCTCACGGACAAAGATGGCTAAAGTAGGCAAAATACTACGTGGAGTCACCTTGGCGTTCACAGCTTCAGCGATCATTTGCCTGGCTTCGTGCCGAAAGCACGTCGACTGAGCACCCGTCACGGAGGTAGTCGTATGGGTGTTGGCATAAAAGGGTAAAACTTCCCGAGTCACATAGGATTCAACCGCTGCATGAGCGCGCCCAGAAGCGGTCCAATCCGTGTATACGATAGGTCGCACTAGTGTCCACATGTGTCCACACAACAAGCATACATTGCAAGAGTATTAGCCAGATAGAAAAACAGAATAGCTAGGCAGCAGAAAGCATGAGATCAGGAATTTTAACAACCTAGACTGCTCGAACATTATCACAAAATAAATTAGTCCGCGGAAAGAGTTTACCGCCGAAAGGAGAGGTGAATTGAGCTAGGCGACCGACGATTCCAGCACGCATCGAGGTCAATGCAGCATCGCTTGAGCTTGAGCCTACACTACCCGAGGCGCTGCTTCCTGCTGGTAGCTCTGCATCTTCCTCGTGAAAAACGCGGTGCTGGGCTTTGTCGTCCATCTGAAGCCTTTATCTCTTTGCCGACCGGCGGACGGGCACAAAGTTGCTACCGTGCTGCTGATAAAAAATGTGGAGAAACGAAATCGACGGAATCAAGTACCCCCTGTAATCTAGATATTCATCGTGGATTCTTCATTCTTCGCCGCTCGCTTTTTGCTTCCTTCGAGACGAGACATCACAACACGATCACAAAGGATAGTAGAAAAGTAGAAAAGCGATGGACAAAGCATGGGCTGTCGTGGCTCTGCTAGCGACTCAAGGATGCGCCTTTCAACATTATGCACGAATCATTGATTACGGGAAGCACCCGCGAGCTGCCTATCCCCTTGCAAACCGTGCCTTCAATGAGGCCCGCGTGTCGAGAACCTCGGTGCTTCGACGCAGCACCGACGGTTACTTGAAATCAGCGGAAGTTCCTGGGTTTATGTCGAATCCATCGCTCGCAGCCGAACTGGCTGGTTTAGAGTCCCCGTATGGGCTCAGCGAAGATCCCCGTGACACTGTGCTCCGTGCGACTAAGAAGAAAGAGACTTTGGTTCGGATCATTTTACCGACTGCAGTAGCTTTTATCTTGAGTACAGTCCTCTACCCATACCTATCACTCTTGATCAAGGGAGTACTCGATGCAGGCGAGCTATCCATTATCGGGAACGATTCAAGTCAATTCATCCAAAATTTCGTGACGGTACGGCATCTAATACTACTCCTCTCGCAAAATAAGATCCTGTGTTATTGATTGAAGTTTCACCTACAGCTTTAAATTTACTTCGTGTATTTCTCTTCTCAGAATGTGCACGGTAAAATTGATGCGATCCTCTACCTCGTACCTCTAGGTGAATGGGCTTGCCTTGTCGATTTTATGCGGCAACAGCTTCTACTTCTTATACCAGCAAACAGAGTCCATCTACAACGCCCTGTATGCAGAAGTATCGGAGGCGAAAACGCTACTGGAGCAAGTGAGTTTAGACTTTAGTCATATCCAGCAATGTATTTGTGCTTTCTACTTGCACGTTTAAATCTTATACTAATGCATCTATGCTGGTGGATTCTGCAGACGTCTCTCGTTTGCGGAGGGAGGCCTTTCTACAAGGACGTACTAAATGCCATCCAAAGGTGCGATCACTGAATCATGAGCAGAGAGTCGCCCGCCGACCACATTCAAGCCGTCGCTCTGATTTTATAATCTATTGGGCTTTGCAGTAACTTGTTTGAATTCTAAGGGCTGCCTATTTTCGTCTCATTTTGCAGGTACATTCAAAATGACCTCAAGCGTTTGGATTATGCGCCCGCTACTCTCCTGTCATCCAAGCCCAAAGACGACCCTCTCGAAACGATCCTTTACCTCACTTCCGTAGGAGTGCCCAGCGTGGTATATGACACAGTGCGATCGCTGCGAGCTTGCCGGGGCCAACGCCTTGGGGCACTCCAGCGCAAACTGCCTGAAATTCACTTCGTGCTGCTTTACTTCCTCACTTTCATTGAGCTCTTGAGCTTTCCGTTGCTTGGCGCCGGCACCGCGTCTTTCTTCACCGATTCGATTCTGACGGTGCAAGGGGTGCTGTTTGGCACGATTGCGGGCTCCTTGAGCATGACTCTGTGCACGATCCGCGAACTTTGGAACCCCGTGGGGGGCGCTTACAATGTTGACGCGGTCTTACAGGTGGGGGCTTGCTCACATCGTCGTTAGTTTACGGCAACAGCATGCACTTTTCAAGGCAGATACAGGAATCTCTTTAATGAATCTCATACTTTTTGGCACAGTATCCTGTTGATATCATGCATTTGAAATGCCGAATTTAGTAGACAGCACTTGAAGACCATTACGCCCTAGACTTTTACTCCATTCTTCAGGTGATGGTGCGTGGTTTAGAAGACGAATGCGCAGCTCGCCTCGCTGGCGCCACTTTTGCAGCGTCAGCGTCCGGGCCGTCTCCACCTCCCTCGCTTGACGCCAGTGGGAACCCCTCAGGGGTTGCTGGCACTTATTCGACCCCAAACCCTGCAGCAGCCCTCGCGGCGCGATCTGCGGCTCAGGTAGTTAGGATTCAGCGCATCCTTCTCAGATGACTTGACTTCTTTCTTTACCTCTGTTTTTTTGAGAAGGAGTAAATTCATGTGACTGAGAGGGTAGGAACACCGTATCAACTCAGTGATAAGTGTAAACAGAGCTTAGCACAGTGTGTTTTATTGCCTTTTTTTCTTTTTCTCAAATGCTGTACGCGATTGCCAGGCGGCGATCAAAGAAGCAGTAGATCAAGCGCTCGCTGAACAGTCGAGCCAAGCGCAAGCTCGCAACCCCAAGAAAAGGGGCATCCGTGGCATCCTGAGCCGCCTGTCAGGTCGCAATTCCTGAAGAACCGGAAGTACCAATGCAACGCAGTTCCTCTGGAGTTTACTAAATGGGTTGACTTAAAACGGCCCACATGGCGCATCAAGCGCAGCTTTTCGCATTTTTGCTATCTAACTACACCCCCTTTTTGGAACTCGAGACATTAGAGGTAAGACTTATTAACCGTACAACTTCGCTTCCTAGCAGATATGTAGCTAAACCACATGGATTTAGAAAATTCATCTCAATCCCCCTCGGTGATTTCTCTCGAATCAAAGCCGACTTTTAATTTTGACTCAGCCTAGTGAGGCCGATTCGCTGTATTCCCCTTCGGTTGTGATTCAATGTGTCTTCCAACTTTTAATCCCAAGAGGATAGGGGCATTATAGAACAGAACCTCCTTGAGCTATCAAGAATCCTCTACTTGCTTCTTCACCCGGAGTTCCGTGTTCTTCATGCACCATATTCATCTCGATATCTTTTGATGACCAATCCGCTGTTTCTCGCATTTATAAGGATATTCCCTTGCTTCAACTTAAATGATTTCAAAGTGCACAACATACTTCGGAATGAGCTGCTCACCAGTCTTAAATACAAGCCAATCATCTTTTGGGGCCCAGCAGTCACCCACGCTTTGACGTCCTTTTACTCCCTCGAGGGCTTTCGCGAGAATAACACAATTCCTAGCATTTCCGTTTTGGGCATATCCAATAGGTGTTTCGGGGCCCGTTGCAGTGTAAATCCCCGTGCCATACACATCTCCATGTGCAATTGGGACACCATGATCACGTCCCCCGACTTTGAAACCTCCAGACATGATCGCAGTAATTGCTTCGACCTTTGGTGTGCCATGAAATACCCATAATTCACGCGATTGTTTCAATGATGACTTTTTCATTTCATAATTTCTTTCGACTACAGGAGACTCATAGACATCAACTCGCTTCACATAAGCGGTATCCCTTCCAACAAAAAGCTTTTGCAGTTGCGCAAAAGCAAAGTTGAACTCTGCCAGCTCCCGAGTCTCACTTTGGTCGAGGTCAGATGCTTGAATACTGTGGAAGGTGCATCCACCTGAAAGCTGTTGTGGTGATTTTGACCACGGTTTTGAAAACCACATCGTGGGCTTGAAGGGTGTTGCAGATGAGTGTTCGATAGTCCGCATCGTACCAGTGTCCACGTTTACTTGCACGAGTTTTTCCCAATTGATTTCGTAGTGATAGCCACGGTCGCTCCATGATACAGGGGCACTTTTCGACGGGTCATCTGGATCGTATGCAGCATTAATTCTAGAGTTGAGAGGTTCTTCAAATGCTTGAAATCTGCCTAAAGCCTCCTCGAAACTCCACTGTCTGAATTCATCAGTTGTCAAACCAGACGCAAACTCCATGGCTAATGCGTTGACTCTGGCTTCAGCATTTTCTCGGAGCCGCTTTTCTTCAATCGCTTTCGACGCATGAGTCTGAACTTCTGCTGCAGCAGCTTGAGCGCGGCGTTCAGCTGCTTCATACTTCTTCTTATGGTCATTCAATAGTTCTTTTAGCTCGAAAGTGTGCCTGGTTGTTCGTATCAAACGAATGCTGGACTCTGCGCTACCGAGAGGTGAAGCTTCTGAGCTACAAGTATCCGGAAATATGGACGCGAGCTTTGAAATAGCTAATTCAGCACTCTCACGAGATTCAGCTGAAAGAACGAGGTCGTTGTAAACGCTACCATCGTACCCACTCGTTAAATTAAGTTTGAGGCATGGAAAAGGCTTTTCATCTGCGAGATGATAGGGTTTCAAGTAAATTGCACCTATGCTCTTGTTGCAGTTGGTGCAAAGAGCTGCTTGGGACATGGTTTTCTTGAACTTGTTGAAAAAGTGTTCACCTAATTTCAAAGTTCGGTTTACCACGCCCACATCCCGGGTCCAAATAGCAGATTGCTTGATGTTGTAAATTTCAGGCCCTGTGATAATGATGCTACCGCATTCAAAACATGCGAATGATACCGTGTGCTCGCTCCCAGGACGTGTGTCAGGCACTGAAATCTGGTTTTGTCCAATTTGCCATTCCTTCCAAGGCACTTTCGTACGAGGGCGAGGCTTGAGAGCGATTAAGCCACGATTACCCCTTTTGACATGAATATTAACTTCAGTGCCTTTCATGGGTTTGCCAAGGTGCACGTGCACTTCAGGAGGAATGAACACATCACCATGACCAGTGGTAGCGAAAGCAAAACCTTTAGACGATACAACCTTTGTCACTGTTGCGCGCGTTGGGCTCTTGATGCCATCTTCGTCGTCATTGGCTGCACGAAGATTTTGCCCATCGTCAGCATTTTGTTTTTCTTTAAGTTTCGCACTGCAATTAGAACTCATGAAGTCTCTGGTGTTTGTGTTAACTTGAATGCTTGAACGACAACGTGGCCCTAGCTAGAATCGAGTGATAATCACACACTGAGATATCTGGTACTGTGACATCTACGGTCCCATCGGATAGATAGCGACCCGTGGGGTCTCCAGAAGTTGCCGTCAGCTTTAAATATGACTTATTAAGTATAGTATATCGTAGTTTTGATATTGTCGCAAATGCACTCACGTGGTCGTGTGAAAGTATAGAAACTCCATGCAAGGTCACTTACAAGATGATATTTTAAATACCAGTTCAAGTGAGAATGATAGTGATGGATAGATGGTTCTCCATGGCGAACATGGCGAATGTGAAACAAAGCCATTGACTTTCGTGAGCCAAATTAATTGTTTGAATTCACTGAACAAGCTTGCGCTCAAAAGGATTAGAATACGCCAACTCTGGCAAGTATTCCTTTTGAGTATTTCAGTTGTGAGTGTGTGGTTATTATAATGAAAGAATTCGTCGTTCGCGCAATGATTATTTAGCAGAAAGAACGGTATACAAGGTATACATTTCTATTTTGTGTCTTAATTCTTGGACTTGGCTATAGTAGTAAGTAGTTCACAATGCCGGCACACAACTCACAAAATACTGTGACAGCCGTCTGATTCAGCTAACTTCGATTTGAACGAATCAAAACTTATTGAAATGGTCTTTCACCCATTGCCATATATAGCTCGCTCATGGTCCAATGATTTCTAATCTAGCTACACAGTTCATTTAAAACTTCTCCGAATTCCCAGAATTTATCCAAGAGAGAGACACTTGGCTGGGAATAGCATCGGCTGTCCCGTCATTCTGCTGTAAATTGTGTTGACATCGCTGTGTGCGCAAGGTCAAAAGGTCAAAATGGCGAATCAAGGGCACGCGTGCAAAGCAACTACAACGACGCAGCAAACACAATTTACTTTAAAAAGAAAAATAGTACAAGCCAATCAAATATTTCAAAGATCCAATCGGTCTCTAAGCGACGATGGAGAGGAGAGGTGGAGGTGGTCAAATCCTTTACTTCACCTAAGAGCTTCAACGCCCCCCTATTCGGCATTCGAGTTACGCATTGCGCATTGGTGTAGATAATTTTCGATATGGAAGATAATGCGGCTATATAACACGTACGAGAATGATGGCAATCATTTTAAAAATGGGTCTACCAATTATAGTTCTAAACAAGGAACTTTGGGCACTTATAATCATTGAAGGGGCTCCCTTTGAGTTCGGACTTGGGTCATAAAACAAAAGGTCTTAATTAAGCGAACTGCTGAGGACAAAACCCAGCGTCGTGATTGCTCGTGGACGGAGCACAACATATACATACTTAGACTTAGACACAAATAAAAGCGAGGAAAGCAAGATAAAGAAAGTTAGGTGCCGCTACTCCCTTCAAACCCCAGTGCTCGTGGCGCAGGCATCTCCAAAGGTGCACCCTGATCAGGTTGAAGGTCTGGCACTGTAACGTACACATACCCGCCACCAACTCGCTTTTTGACCACTTTCGTGCGCACGGGCGAAGGAGAGGCCTGAGTCTCACTCGAGGTGGCCGCAGCGGCTAAACTTTCACTCTCAAATTTTCGACGTGCAGCAGAGACTTTCTCGAGCACTGACTTTCCGCCTCCATGGCCGCCGTGTTTCAGCGGAGGTAAGCGTCTCACGTCTTCACCAACTGTATCACTGGCTACCGTGAAGTCATTCGACAAACCATCACCTGACGAATCGTCCTGCATAGAGGGAGGGGGAGGCGGTTTCTCACAGAGGACACGGTGCCACTCGGCCAATTCATCCGGTAAAACTGATTGACACCCAAGATTTGGGCATTCACACCAACTTCGCCATCCTCCACGCCTCCCACTGTTTGCTGTAGCAGGAAACTCGAGCATTCGACCATCTTCTTCCTCGTCTTCATCGTCTTCACCTTGGCCATCTTCACATCTGTCATCCTTAGACTTCGTCCTTGGGCGCTTCAAAGAACCGTAAACAAACGTATGCGCACCACCCACGGCAATCCCACGCAAGGTTAGAGTTGGCACTTTGCTGGAACCGGTTAAATCCACTGCACTGCAATTAGTACTTGCGTTGCTACCGTGGCCGCGGAATAAAGCACCTCCCTGGCGAAAAGGGTCGAAAGGTACAACGACAGGAGAGTAAAATGTGAGGTACCCTTCGTCGTGATAGACTGCTGCCATACTTTCCCAAAACGCACTGCCACCGCTATTGCCACTGATGTTACTGGCTCGCCCTTGTTCTTTGTTCAAGGGCTTGGCTATACCGTCCTTAACAATCCCTAAGGTTGAGACTTTTTCCCCTTCCTCGTCCTCCTGAAACGAATGCTTCTGCCGCTCAGCGTTACCACCTCGCAAAAGATGTGAGCGATACCTTGAAGAGTGAAGAAGCAAAAAGAGGGAGCAGTAAGAACCGGATCTACGAAATAAAAGAGCACTCATGCAACCAATGCCAATGGCATGATTCAGCATGCCATGCACTACGCTAAGTCAATGTCTCCTTCCCTGCAAACATAAGTATGCAATATCTTCATAAAAAGCCTACTTCTCCGGGTCGCCGACGCCCAATCGGCCCGCTGCAGACCGCCCCCATGTGAGCACCCTTCCCTGCACCACCCCATTGCTGCGCTTCACAAACGGGTCCTCGCTACTGCTTTCACTGCCGCCTGCTGCTCGAGCTGCCTCTGCTGCGTGCTTCTCTGACGCTGCAGCGGCCTCTGCTGGCTCACGAGCGCGCCTGCGCCGGTGCCAGTCAGCACTCTTGCTGGACGTCTCCTGGTCTTCTCCCCCTTCTTTCGATTTACCTCCTTCGCCCTCTTGCTCACTCTCGTCTTCACTTTCTTCGTCTTCTTTGAACTCCACTGAGTTTGATTCTTCTGCCAAATTCTCCAATTCTTCCGTCACGAGCGCAACGGCGTGATCTTCCCCCATAGCGACAGAGATCACCCGCGTGTTCGGCCCGCCATCGATCGATACCGTTCCAGGTTCCCATTGCCGCTTCACCTCAACCCTTCCACACCCTAACTGCCCAGCTGCATTACTGCCCCAAGTCCAGAGCTGCGATCGAGGCGTACGAGGAGGCTCCGCCTTGGACGAAGCCTTTCTCCTGGTTTGTTGGGAGGTCTTCTTTGGAGAGTCGTCAAAAAGACTACCAGTAGGTGAGAAGCACATGCCCAGAGCAGCAGTAGCGTTCCCACCAGCTGCGATCCAGGTCACTATCACACTTTGTTGAAGGAAGAATGCTACACGGGTCGGAGCTGGATCTGTGGGCTCTGTTTCGGCCGTGACTCGACGGCTGTTGCTGAAGCTGCTGGTGTATTTCGACGCAGGTTTTTCATTGGCTCGCTGCTTCGCTGCACGCTCTTTCGGGTCCCCAGTGCCAAGTTGGCCTTCGTCATTGGCACCTACTGCGTAAACAGCTCCACTGCGGGTTAATACCACCATGTGCTCTGCGCCACAAGCTACCATACTTATTTTTTCGCTGTTATTGGCCACTTCCTGGGCACCATTCCTATCGCTGCTACTAGTGGTGCCGCCATTGCTGCTGACGTCACTATTCTGCGAAGGTGCCATCGGCGCAGCTGGCAATTTCACAAAGCCTACGAACTTGTCAACCATAGTGCCACCAGTGCTGCGCCCTAATTGTCCGCGGCAGTTATCACCCCATGTGAAGAGAGTAGACCGACCGCCAGCGCTGCTACCGACAGCGGCCGAAAAGGCATCGCCAGCTGCTAAGCAGAAGACATTCGCGGTGGCGAGTGCATCGACGCGGACAGGCTTCGAGACACATAAAGGTCCATACTGTAGAAGCGTTCACCAGGCAAGTATGGGAGATTGAAAAGGAGATTGTCAAGTGGAGAGGCAGTTCGTGAGAAGAAACGAAATATCGGGCCGGCAAGTTCAATGTATCGTCGTGTTATAATGCGCAAATATACTTGCACCAGAAAGAAGCTACTTCAAAAAAGAAAAAGGTACTATTTCGTAGGGCATGAAAATTTACCTTGCCGAGCCCTAACTGGCCGCAGTCATTCGAGCCCCAACTAAACACAGCTCCGCTCTCACACAGCGCAACCGTATGGTACATTCCACAAGCGACCAGGCGAAACTGTCTTTCTGTGCCTGAGAGTGCGTTCAAGAGGCTTCCTTGCCCACCGGTCCCGGTCCTAGAATTGCTAGCCTCTGAAGCATCAGCCTGCATTTGCACGCGCCGTGGCGTTGGCTCTTCCTCGCGATCAGGGCCAGGCGTGCCAATATTTCTGGGACCGAGGTCAGTGGCAGGGTGGCCTAACTCGCCGTGCCGTGCATTGCCCCATCTAATGAGGCGAACACACAGGCAGCGCAAATTGATTCAATCACAGACTCACGCACCTCGCGAACGCGAGTGCAGTTACAGGTTCCACCTTTCGAAACATTCTTTGAAAAAAAAAAAGAGTCCCTGCATTACGTGAATAAGCGGCCACGGTTGTCAACACAGGCGCTATGAAAGTTGCCCGCAGACAGCGAAACAAGCGCCGAGGGACCCGCCAAATCAGTTTTTTTAACCTGAAAGACATGGAGGACGGTGTGATGAGAAGCCCGGCAAGTCGAACGTAGGATACTCATTAATCCTGAAAAAGATACTCGGAGGGCTCAAGATAATTTAGCATTTACTGTAGTAAGAAGCTTGAAGAGAGAACATAAAAACCTCGGTAGATGACTCCGTGCAAATACATACCGAGAGGCATACTTGCTTCGCGGGGAATACCACGGGCAAAGGCGAGTCAACTCCTTGTTCGACGCCGACACCTGGCGTTCCCGTGCCAGTCTGGCCGAAACCCGTCCAGCCCCAGGCAAAGAGCATCCTCTAAAAC